>Ga0334722_10001879_pt1 | contig 24895 bp, 26 predicted proteins | sample C3_bottom_MG_FD_207210 | JGI IMG/M metagenome (GOLD analysis project Ga0334722, IMG submission 207210) | Sediment microbial communities from Yellowstone Lake, YNP, Wyoming, USA - C3_bottom | ecosystem: Environmental > Aquatic > Freshwater > Lake > Sediment | place: USA: Wyoming | collected... | reverse complement strand
CCTCTTTTCACCTTTTATCACCTCCTTTCGGCGTCTAAAAACATCCTACCCCCAAATCTTTAAAAAAACGTGAACAGTTTTTTAAAAGAATGGGGCCGCCTAGTCAAAATTTGTTTTCGAGGAGTTATTTTAGAGGCTAAATGTTCATGAATTTGTAACAAGTGTCCAATATAATAGTGGCAGCATTCAGCAAAAAATTCCTGGGAGGATCGGAAATGAAGCTGACCAGAGTCCTCAACCGTTTGTTCGTGGTTTTAGTGATCCTGGCGCTTCTGGGGGGCGCCTATTGGGGCGGGCAGCGCTACCTGGCCGCCCGCAGTACGCCGGCCGTGAATTTTGTTACCGACGTGGTCCGCCGGGGTGATCTGGTGGTCACGGTAAGCGGGACGGGCACCGTAGCCGCCGGTGAGGTCCAGGATATCCGCGCCGGTGTGGCCGGTACGGTAACCGCCGTCAATTTCCGCGAGGGCGATCAGGTTAAGGCCGGGCAGGTCCTGGTTCAGCTGGCCAGCGATAGCGTAGTCAGCCAGGTGGAACAGTCCCGGCTGGACCTGGAACAGGCCAAACTCCGCCTGAATGATCTTCTCAATCCGTCCGAGAACAGTATCAAGGCGGCTGAACTGAAGGTAAAACAGGCTGAACTCAACTTAAAGGCCCGGCAGACCGATGTCGACCGGCTCACCGTCACCGCTCCCGTTGCCGGTAAGGTAACCTCCATTCGGATTCAGCCCGGCGATGATGTCGCCAGCGGCACCGTCCTTTTATCCATCATCGATGATTCCCAGATGCAATTGATCGGCTCCATCCCGCAAGTTTACTACCAGCGGGTTCCTTTGGGGCAGAAGACGAGTATCTATTTTGAGTCCCTCTCTTCTACCGGAGATCCTTATGTCACCGGGGAAGTAACGGCCATCGGCCAGCAGGCCTATCTCTCGGGGAAATCGACGGTGGTTGATGTTACCCTGACCCTGCCCAATACCCGGGGCTTGAAGGCCGGAATCACCGGTGCCGCCACCTTAACCCTCACCGATGGTTCCCTGTGGACCATCACCGGTTCCCTTGTTCCCATCAACAAACAGGATATCAAGGCCAAGGTCCCCGGTACCGTCGATCAACTTTTGGTGGCCGAGGGTGACCAGGTCACGGCGGGTCAAACCCTGGTTAAGCTGAAAAGCGACAGCCTTATGTCGCAGTTGGAACAGGCGAAAAACGATCTGGAAAACGCCCGCATCGCCCTGGATAATCTCAAAAATTCGGCTACCAGCACCGACGCCAAAACACAGGCCCTCAAGGTGCAACAGTCGCAACTCAATCTGAACCAACGTCTAAACGACCTGGCCAATCTGACCATCACCGCGCCCATCAGTGGGTTAATGACCGCCCGGGCGGTGAACGTCGGTGACCGGCTGGCCCAGAATTCCGTCATTGGCACGGTCTCGGATCTCAGCCGCATGGTGGTCAACGTGCCTGTGGACGAGTTGGATGTGGCCAAGGTGAAGATCGGGCAAAAGGCCGACCTGACGCTGGACGCTCTTCCCAACCGGACCTTCCGCGGGACGGTGACGGCCATTGCTCCCCAGGGGGTTAACCGGGACGGCGTCTCGACCTTTAGCGTGACCATTGACATCGAAAAACCCGACGGAATCTTGCCGGGGATGACGGCCAATGTTTCCATCCTCATCGAACGGAAGCAAAACGTGCTCCTCATTCCCAGCGAGGCCGTCCGCAAGGTCGGTGGGAAGGATTCCGTCAACGTTTTGGTCGATGGTATTCCGCAGCGCCGCGAGGTTCAGGTGGGAGCCCAGAACGCTTACCAGGTGGAGATTACCTCTGGCCTGAAAGAGGGGGAGGTCATCGTCCTGGCTTTCACCCAGAATAACGCTGGCCCGACCATGATGCGTTTTGGGAACTACCCGCAGCCGCAACAACCGGCGACGCGACCAAGCAACAACCGGTCCCGGAGCAGGTGAGGTGCTTGCCGCACTCCGAGCCATGCCGAAAGCGGGGTTTGTGCGATGATCAAGATAACCGATCTTTATAAGATCTACGATACCGGGAAGGTTAAGGTGGCTGCCCTGCGGGGGGTCTCCCTGGAGGTAAAAGAGGGCGAATTCGTGGCCATCATGGGCCCTTCGGGCTCGGGGAAATCAACTTTGATGAATATCCTGGGCTGTCTGGACCGCCCAACTCGCGGGAGCTATACCCTGGCCGGACAAGAGGTGGCCGATAAGACAGACAATGAGCTGGCCGAGATCCGCAACCGGCGTATTGGTTTCATCTTTCAGACTTTCAACTTGCTCCCGCGCCTGAATGCCATTCAAAACGTGGAATTGCCCCTGATTTACCGTGGGACTCCACCGCGGGAGCGGCGCCGGCTGGCCCAGGAGGCCCTGGTGGCGGTGGGGTTAGGGGACCGAATGCACCATAAACCCAAGGAGCTTTCCGGTGGGCAGCAACAACGGGTGGCCATCGCCCGGGCGTTGGCCGCTCAACCGGCCATCCTTCTGGCCGACGAGCCCACGGGAAACCTGGACAGCCGGACCGGGGAAGAGATCATGGCCCTCTTTCAAGACCTGAACCGGCAGGGAAAAACCATTCTTTTAGTGACCCACGACCAGCGCATCGCTGAGCATTGCCAGCGGATAATTCACCTGCGGGATGGAGTCATCATCAAGGACGAGAAGGTGGCCAAACCCATCGAGGCACGAGAGGAATTGGCGCGCCTGCCGAACCTAGAAGTGGCTGTACCCGTGTAGCTGGGCGGTCTAGCGGTTTCGGGGCAGACCACCATGCTGCCGCGGCCGAAGGTTTGCTGCCGAGGAGCGCTTTCGCCGAGCCGGGCTCCACTCCCGGTGAAGCGAGTCCCGCGCGGTCGGCCAGCGACAGGATGTCGCCGAGCGGTGATCGCCAGGGATGGCGAGTTTGCCGCGGTGCTGGCCGGAGGGCCGAAGCTGAACCGCAGTGCGGTCTCCGGTGGCGACGGGTAGCGACGCGGGCGGGAACAGCCGCCGCGCCGGACCCCAGACCGCGCTGACGTCTTCTTACGTTCTTACGCAGCCGCCTGCAGGCTAGAGCGGGTTTTTTCTCTAGCAGAAACTGATCATTTTCGGTGTAGTTACCGGTGTGAAGGTACCGGTATCGCTGTGCCGTTTCAATGGTTTGGACCTTGTTTTGACCGGGACGGAAACGTCATTGCGACAGCGGGGCTATTTTCGCGCCAGACGGCGCAACGGACAGCTCGGACGGGGGTGTCGGCGTATGAGCATTACGGAAAGCTTGCGCATGGCCTGGCTGGCTTTAGCCGGGAACAAGCTGCGTTCCCTCTTGACTATGCTGGGGGTGATCATCGGGGTAGCCGCCGTCATCAGCCTGGTGGCGGTGGGACAGGGGGCGACGGCGCAGGTTTCGCGCCAGATCGAAAGCCTTGGCTCCAATCTGATCATGGTCATTCCCACCAGCCGGGCGGCCAAACTGACCCTGCAGGACAGCATCGATCTTCCCAAACGCGTCCCCACCATTACCCAGGTGGTGCCGGTGGCCGGAGCTACGGCTACCGTCAAATGGCAGGGTGAAGGACAGCAGATACCGGTGGAAGGGGTGACCGAGAATCTCCCTGAAGTCCGGGATTTCCACGTGGCTATGGGGCGTTTCCTGGCTCCAGAAGACGTTAAAGCCCTCCGTCATGTTGCTGTGGTCGGGCAGACGGTGGTGGACAATGTCTTCAACTCTTTAAACCCCATCGGGAAGACCCTGCTCATTAACGGGCAGAGCTTTAGTGTCATCGGGGTCATGGAGAAAAAGGGTTCCAATATGGGTCAGGATCTGGACAACATCATCTTCATCCCCGTGACCACGGCCCAGCGTCTCTTTGGAACCGACCGTCTTTCCCGGCTCTACGTCCAGGCCCAGTCGTCGGACGTGGCCAGCCTGGCTGTAGCCCATATCACGGCCATTTACGATAAGAAGTTCGGGCGGGAGAGATCGGTGCTGGTGAGCAGCCAGGACCAGATCCTGGCTACAGTCAGTTCCATGACTCAAACCTTTACCATGATGCTGGCCTCCATTGCCGGGATCTCCCTCTTGGTGGGAGGTATCGGCATTATGAACATTATGCTGGTCTCGGTGACGGAAAGGACGCGGGAAATCGGCATTCGCAAAGCCATCGGGGCCAAGCGCCGCGATGTGTTGGGGCAGTTTTTGGTAGAATCGGTCTTTTTGAGCTTGACCGGGGGGGCCATCGGGATCCTGGCCGGCATCGGCGGCTCGCAGCTTTTGTCCCGGGTGGCCGGTTTCACGCCCCTGGTTTCGTTGGAGGCCGTGCTTTTGGCCTTCCTCTTTTCGGCGGCGGTGGGGGTCTTTTTCGGGATTTATCCAGCCATGAAGGCTTCCAACCTGGATCCCATCGAGGCCTTGCGGTACGAATGAGGGCGAGCCAGGGCGAACGAGCCGGAGTGAGCTCCAGCAGGTAGGAGTGAGGGCGAGCGGGCAGAAGTTAATCTAAGCGAGATGGCGGCTGCCTTTTGGGTGGATTGCCCGCTAGAGCTGGGCCGTATTTGAGGTGGCCGCCGCCAGCGCGGCTTTCCTCCGGAGGTTCGAACCTCTCAGGAACTGCCCCCCACTGGTCAAGGTGATGACCACAGCCGGTTGGGCTTTCCTCCGGAGGTTCGAACCTCTCAGGAATTGCCCCGGCCACGCTACGACGCCGGGGCGGTTCCGTTCCGCGGATTGAAGGTGGGGACGAAGGGAAAATGGGCGGGGTTGGAGGTCACCACCGTTAGTCCCCTTCTCAAAGCGATGGCTCCATGGAGGGTGTCAGCCAAAGACAGGGTGACGCCTTTTCTGGCCTGATCCCATCTGATTTCTCCGGCCAGCACGGCGTCTTCGAAAGAAACAGGTAAGATATTAAACGCGGTGAAGTATTCCCTGGCCTGGTTGCGTTTGGTTTCGGGGAGACCCGAAAAATACTCGGCCACCACTACAGTTGAGGTGGCTATAGCCTCCGGGTCGTCAGCCAAGGAGATTAGCCAATCGATGACCGCCTTGTTCCCTCTAGAAACATCAATAAATACCGTCGTATCTAACAGATATTTTATCTCTGCCATTTGTCGGCGAGTGCCTCCTGGTCGACCTTCCGCTTTTCGTCCAACCACCTTTTGATAGCTTCTTCATCTTTCCAATGGGGGACCTCTTCTTCCGTCAGCATGCCGGCCAGGGCATTTATGGCTTCTAGATAGCGTTCTTTTTTTAACTTGCTGGCCACCGCCTCAACGACGAACTTAGAACGGGTCAAGGGGCGACGCGATTTTTTAATTAGTTCGTCTATTTCTCGAACAAGGGGAAGAGGCATTCTAATGTGGATCATCTTTGTATCCTCGCCCACGTATCTCACCCCCGTATATCACTCCTTGATTATATTTCTTGTTCCACCCGATTGTCAACAGTCGGCCGGCTTTCTCGGGCACGATGTTAACTGGCTGCCAGTCAGCGGAAAAAACCAAAGGCGGAGGGGATCTTTTCGGATGTCATCCCTCCACCTTGGGCGGATCCGGAGGTGGAGTCCACTGCACCAGCCAGTTGCTTGGCCCATAGCCTTTCTCGCCTATTTGCGTTATAATCTTTGACGTGCGGCCAAGATATAGCGGGCCTGGCAGGCGCAGCTGCTGCGCCACGGTACCGCTGGGGGGTCAAGCGCAGTGGGGCGTTACATCCAGGCGGAAAGTGGCGAAAACGAGCTTATTTTTGGGCTCAAGGTCTTTCTTTTGCGCCTGCGCCGTCACTGGCGCTGGCTTTGGCAACGGCGCGCATTTGCCCAGACCTTTGTCCGTGATCTCTCGGCTTTCCCCTATCAAGTCCTGGAGCACCGCTCCCCCCTCATCCGGCGCTTCCCGAAGGTTGATCTGTCCCTGCAATATAATAAAGTGCATAACCTGCGTCTGGCCATCCCCCGTTTAAACAACCTCCTCCTGGGGCCAGGGGAGACCTTCTCTTTTTGGTACCTGGTGGGGCCACCGACGCGCCGGCGCGGGTACCGGGAGGGTCTGGAATTTCGGAACGGGGAGGTGACCAGCGGGGTCGGCGGCGGTCTCTGCCAGCTGTCGAATCTCCTCTTTTGGTTGGCCCTGCGTTTGGATTTGGAAATCGTCTAGCAGGAATTTGCCTGCCCTTGACGAATCCATTGGCAGACTGCGGGAAATATAGAAAAGTAGGATAGATCGAACAATCGGTGCTGCCATTGACACAACGGGAAAGAGATGCTAAGATTTCTCTCGGTACCCTAGGGGGTATCCAATGGGGGAGGAGTTCACGATGCGGATCAGCTACCGGCTCCCGAAAGACGAAACCATTAAGAAGATCCTCACCGAGAGCAGGACCATTGCCGTGGTGGGCTTATCCAAAGATCCTTTACGCCCCAGCAATGAGGTCGCCACTTATCTCAAAGAACACGGTTACCGGATCATTCCGGTGAACCCCACCGTCGACGAGGTCCTGGGAGAGAAGTCTTACCCCTCACTGGATGACGTGCCGGAGGAGATCGACATTGTCGACATCTTCCGCCGCTCCGAGGACGTCCCGCCGGTGGTGGAAGCCGCCATTCGGAAAAAGGCCAAAGTGGTCTGGATGCAGGAAGGCATCGTCAACCACGCGGCGGCCGAGCGGGCCATGGAAAACGGCCTGGCGGTAGTTATGGATCGCTGCACGAAAAAAGAACATATGCGCCTTATTAGCCACGAACGTTGAGAAGAGGGGATCAAAGCCCACTGGTACCAGCTCAGGCCGGGATGGAGGGGTCGTCGCGGGGCTGGCTGGAGGGCCGAAGCTGAACCGTGGTGTGGTCAGCCCGGGATTAAAAGCTTGCCCGCACCGCCCAGGCCACCTCCGTCAGAAACTGGTCATTTTCAGGGCATATTGTGGCAAATAGTCCGGTAAACCGGGGCGGCCGGCTACGGCGAGGGCATCTTCTTGCAGGATGTCCCGCGCTGCTCCGGCCAAAATGGGGGTGTTAGGTGTGTCGGAAATGGGTACCCTGGAGTTCGTCCTGCCTTCCGAGGAAGAAAAGAAGGCTGAGGATCAGATTTACGATGTCATTATCGTTGGCGGTGGGCCGGCCGGCCTGACGGCCGCTCTGTATGCCGGGCGTTCCCTCCTGTCCACCTTGCTTTTGGAGAAGATGCTCCCGGGCGGACAGGCGGCCACCACCGACCGGATCGAGAATTACCCTGGTTTCCCCGGTGGCATCTCCGGGGCCGACCTGATGCAGCGGATGGAAGAGCAGGCCCGGGAGTTTGGAGTGGAGATCGGGTCCGGTGAGGTCAACCGCCTGGAGGTTGACAAAGATATCTTCAAACTCTATACTGATGAAGGCATTTATCGCGGCCGCACCGTCATTTTGGCCTCCGGAGCCCGGGAACGCAAGCTGGGCGTGCCCGGAGAGGAGGAATTCCGGGGGCGGGGCGTCTCTTATTGCGCCACCTGTGACGGGGCTTTTTATAAGGATAAACACGTGGTCGTGGTTGGCGGCGGCGATTCCGCGGTCGAGGAAGGGCTTTATCTAACCCGCTTTGCCAGCAAGGTCACTCTCATCCACCGGCGTGACCAGCTTCGGGCGGTAAAATCCGCGCAGGAACGGGCCTTCGCCAATCCGAAGATGTCCTTCGTCTGGGATACCGTGGTGGAGGAGATCCAGGGGACGCGCATGGTGGAAAAACTCCGTCTGAAGAATGTTAAAACGGGGCAAACCGGCGAATTGGCCGCCGATGGGGTTTTCATCTACGTCGGCATGGAGCCCAACTCCGAGTTTTTGCGGGGTGTGGTGGATCTGGACCCCAACGGCTACGTCATCACGGACGAGAACATGGCCACCAGCTTGCCGGGGGTGTTTGCCGCCGGGGACTTGCGGCGGAAGCCCCTTCGTCAGGTCTCTACCGCCGTAGGTGATGGGGCGACGGCGGCCATGGCGGTTGAGCGCTATCTGGCCGAAAAACATAACCGGTGAGCGGGAAGAAGGATTGAGCTGGGTGATGCCGGCAGCGGACCGGAGCGGGCTGCGCACTGCAGCCAGGTGAGGGCCTGGTCGGCGCCACCGGGGGGCGGCGACAAGAGCAGCAACTGCCCCCGCACCATTGCCAGACGGTGGTGCTGATGCGCCCGCCGGTGCCGGACTAAGGGCAGCCGGTGAGCGGCTGAGGGCGGTCGGCGGGCACTGTGAGAACTCCGGTCTTGGCGGGACAGCCCACAACCGAGCCCAACCTTTTAGCGAAAGGGTGGATATAACCCCACCTGGGCTCCGGGCGCGGTTTCGGTTGGCTCGCGGCTGGCATCAACCGAGGCCCCGCCCCTACCAGAAATGCCCCTTTTCAGGGCAGCTTAGCTCATGTCATAAGCGCGGTTTTACCGCGACAAAATATTCCGGGGAGGGTATTTCGATGGCGGTGATTATCTACACCACTCCAACCTGCCGATTTTGCGCGGCGGCCAAGCGCTATCTGCAGGAGCGAAAGATTCCTTTTCGGGATGTGGATGTCAGCCGGAACCCAGCGGCAGCGGCAGAGATGGTACGCAAGTCCGGTCAACAGGGCGTACCTGTCCTTGACATCAATGGTAAGATAATTATTGGCTTTGACAAACCAAAAATCAACAGCGCCCTGGGTATCAGAGGCTAAGAAAGGAGACGACGCAGGAAATGAAGGTAAAACCCCTCGATGATCGTATTTTGGTTAAACCAATGGAGCCCAAGGAGCAGACCAAAGGCGGGATCATCCTGCCGGATACGGCCAAAGAGAAGTCGCAAGAGGGTTTAGTGGTGGCTGTGGGGACCGATGAGGATCTCCAGGCCAAGATCAAGGCTGGGGACCGGGTGCTCTTCGCCAAGTATGCCGGGACCGAGATCAAAATCGATGGCGAAGAACATATCATCCTGAGCCGTTCCGACGTTCTTGCCATCGTTGAAGACTGAGTTTTTTGCCACCCCGCGGCTGGCCCAAGGGAGCTCGGCCGAGATAGAGCCACCCTTTGCCCCGGACCGTGACTGTTTCGCGGTGGGGGTGGCGGCCAGCCGGGGGTCTTTAGACTGGCCGAGAGAGAAATTCATGCTGGAGAGGGGACACTAGATGATCACCGCCGAGATCAACCCCGGGGCCTGTGGTCTGTTGACCGTGGTTAACGTGACCACAGATCCGGATAAGCAGAAGGTTTTTCTAGAATTGGCCAGTGAGTGTCCCAATTTGCAAGAGGCGGCCGAAGAGTTGAAGGAGTTGGAGGCCTACCGGGAGGTTTTTGGACCGCCCTGCGGAACCAGGGTCTACGAGATCATGTCCAAACACACCCGCCATCCCAGCTGCCCGGTCCCCGCGGGGGTTTTGCGGGCCATTGAGGTGGCGGTAGGCATCTCCGGGCCCCACGACGTCAATATCTCCGTCCGTTCTTCTTAAAAAGAGGATGGACTTTTGCAGCGGTCTCGTCAGAGACTGTTGGGGGAAGGAGGTGTAAAACCAATGGGAATTATCTCAGAAAAGGATAAAATCCAACTCAGGAAGATGTTTGCCGACCTGCAGCATAACATCAAGATCCTTTATTTCACCAATCCCGAAGCGGCCAGCCATGACCACGATCACGACCATCACCATGGTCACGAGCATAATCATGATGAGCACTGCCACTACTGTGAAGCCACCCAGCAGATCTTGGAAGAGGTCACTGGTTTGACTGACGGTAAGGTCCAGCTGGTCGTTTATGACATCAAGCGGGATACGGAAGTCGCCAAGAAATACGGGATTGACAAGATACCGGCGACGGTTTTCCTGGGCAAAGACGACAAGGACTTCGGGATGCGCTTCTACGGCATACCTTCCGGTTACGAGTTTGCCACCCTGGTCGAGGACATCATCGACCTTTCCAAAGGTACAACCCGTTTGACCGCCCAGTCGAAGGAAGCCATTAAGAAGGTGGACCGGGATATACATATCCAGGTCTTCATCACGCCGACCTGTCCTTATTGTCCCAAGGCGGCCCGCCTCGGTCACCAGTTGGCCATGGAGAATGAACACATTCGGGCTGATGTCATTGAAGCCATCGAATTTCCCGATCTGGCCAACAACTATGGCGTTTATGGCGTTCCCAAGACCGTCATCAACGACGTGGTGGAGTTTGAAGGCGCGGTCCCGGAACGGGACTTCGTCAACTACGTCCTGGAAGCCAACGACAAAAGCCGTTGAAGGATGGGAATGGGGAGGAAGAAACCCTGGACCTGGCGTCCGGGGTTTTTCTTTCCCCGACTGAAAAAGGAGAAGGATCATCCATGCCCGTTGTACACCTGCGGCGTGGCGAGGGGCAACGCCTCCTGGCCGGTCACCCCTGGGTCTATCAGACGGAGGTCGAAGAAATAAGAGGCGACATCGTTCCGGGGGCCATCGTCGACGTGGTCGACCACCGCGGCAAGTTTCTGGGAAGAGGTTATCTGAACCCGGCCTCGCAGATCCTGGTCCGGCTCCTCACCACCAAAGAGGAGCCCATCGACCGGACCTTTTTTCGCCGACGTCTGGAGGACGCCTGGGAGTACCGCCGCCGCTTCCTGCCGGATGTCCAGGCCTACCGGTTGGTTTTTGGCGAGGCCGATTTTTTGCCCGGTCTCATTGTCGACCGTTTCGGTGACTATCTGGTTCTGCAAACCCTGGCCCTGGGGATCGACCGGTGGAAGGATGAAATCGTCGACCTTTTGCGGGAAATGCTACACCCTGTTGGGATTTATGAGCGAAACGATGCCCCGGTGCGGGAGCTGGAAGGATTGCCCTTGCGCAAGGGGTTTTTGGGGCCCCCTTTTCCCACCCCGATTCAAATCGAGGAAAACGGGCTCAAAATCCTGGTGGACGTCGAAAAGGGTCAAAAGACCGGTTACTTTTTGGACCAGCGGGAAAATCGGGCCGCCATTCGTCCTTATGCCCGGGGGAAAAGGGTGCTCGATTGTTTTTGCCACACCGGCGGCTTTTCCCTCAACGCGGCGGCGGCCGGGGCGAGGTCGGTGGTGGCCGTCGATAGCTCGGCTGAGGCCCTGGCCGGCGTGCGCGAAAACGCCCGCTTAAACCACCTGGAGGAAAAGATAACGACGGTGGAGGCCAACGCCTTTGACTTTTTGCGAACGGCGCAAAGCCAGGGCGAAAAATACGATCTGATTATCCTGGACCCGCCGGCCTTTGCCAAGAATCGGAACGCTCTCGAAGGAGCCATCCGGGGTTATAAAGAGATCAACCTCCGCGCCATGAAGATTCTGCCGCCGGGGGGCATCTTGGTGACCTGTTCCTGTTCCCACCATTTATCCCGGGAGCTTTTTTGGGCCGTTTTGAAGGAGGCGTCCCGGGACACGCGCCGCCGTCTCCGCCTCCTGGAGGAGAGAACCCAGGGCCGCGATCATCCGGTCCTTTTCGGTTACGACGAGAGCTATTACTTGAAATGTTTCATCGTCGAGGTGCTGTAAAACAAAACAAAACCAGGTGATTCTGGTTATCCGCGACCTGACCCAGAAGGCCGTAGCGACCTTGCCAGTTGTCGACCCTGGCGATACCAAAGCGCGCGTCTTCAACTGCATCCTTTGGTGCGCTATGCGGGGAAGCGCGCGAGGATCACGGTTGGCCCCCCAGTAGTGGGTACCGGAGGGGTTCCTTCTCCGCCGCCAAGTAGCTCCCCTCCGTCCACCCCCCACCTGCGCCAGATGCCTTTGGAGGAGGGGATTAAAGTGAGGCTACCGGCCCATAAAAATGGGGCTTTCCGCGGGATGGCAGGATATGTTATAATAACGTCAGAGAAGGTCAAAAGGGGCGGGGCGAGGTTGAGGTAAAATGGCCAGACTGAGCGACATCATCGAGAAATATCTTCGGGAAATGATCGAGCAATCGGAGGAAGGTTTCATCGAAATTCAGAGAAGCGAGCTGGCCGAGCGTTTTCAATGCGTGCCTTCCCAAATCAATTACGTCCTGGAAACCAGGTTTACGCCCGAGCGGGGTTACCTGGTGGAGAGCCGCCGCGGGGGCGGCGGGCACATCCGGATTACTCGCCTGGATACGGTCACTGGCGAGGAGCTCCTGGAGTTAGTCAACGAGAAGATCGGCGATTTCATCAGCCAAACGGCTGCCGAAGGCTATATCCGCCGTTTATGGGAGAACGAAATCATTACCGAACGGGAAGCGCAGTTGATGCTAACCGTCGTGGACCGGGAGGTATTACAAGTAGATTTGCCCTTGCGCGACGCGCTGCGGGCCAGTTTGCTCAAAGCCATGCTTTTGACGGTGCTCCGCGACTTGTGAGGAAAGGGGGACCACCCATGCTCTGCCAAAAATGCGGGTTGCGCCCGGCCACGATTCACATGACCAAGATCGTGGGCGGGAAAAAGACGGAATTACACCTTTGCGAGGAATGCGCCCGGGAATCGGGCGAGATGATCTTCATTCCCCCGCTGGCTTTTGGCAACTTTTTGGCCGGCCTCATTAACGGGGGAAGTTTGGGGGGCCGGGCCGAGGTTGATGCCGCCAACCAGTGTCCCGTTTGCGGGAAAACTTATGCCGATTTTGTCCAGAGCGGTAAGTTGGGCTGCCGCAACTGTTATCTGCAGTTTGAGGAACAACTGGCTCCGCTCATCCGGCGCATTCACGGGTCGGACCGGCATACGGGCAAAGTCCCGGCCCGCACCGGCGGTGTGGTACGCTTGCGGCGGGAAATCGAGGATCTGAAAATGGAGCTGGCCAGGGCGGTAGCCCGCGAAGAATACGAGAAGGCGGCCGGGCTGCGTGACCGGATCAAGGCCCTGGAGAGTAAGTTGGGCAATAGTTAGGGAGGTGGCGGCGATGAACCTGGAGAAGATCTTGAAAAACCCCCTTTCGCGCTGGATGGAGCCCGGGGCGCCTGACTCGGACATCGTTCTCTCCAGTCGCATCCGGCTGGCCCGTAACCTGGAAGAGTACCCTTTCCCGTTGAGCATGAACTACCAGCAGGCGGAAGAGGTTATCAAGCGCGTGGAAGAGGCTTTAGCCAACCCGCGTCTACATGACTCCTTCGGTCCTATGGAACTATATAGGTTGGAGTCTCTTTCGCCCCTGGACCGGCAGGTCCTGGTGGAAAAACATCTCATCAGCCCACAGCACGCCGCCGAGGAACGGGGACGCGGGGTGGCCATTAAGGACGACGAGACCATCAGCCTGATGATTAACGAAGAAGACCACCTGCGGATGCAGTTTTTGACCTCCGGTCTGCAATTGGAAAAGGCCTGGGAGATCGCCAACCGTTTCGACGACCTTCTGGAGGAAAAGATCAACTATGCCTTCGATCCCTACCGGGGCTATCTGACGGCTTGCCCTACCAACGTGGGGACCGGGTTGCGGGCTTCGGTCATGGCCCATCTCCCGGCTCTGGTCATGACCAACCAGGCCGGTCCCATTTTCGCCACCATTACCAAACTGGGCATGGTGGTGCGGGGCCTTTTTGGCGAAGGGAGCCAGGCGCTGGGGAACATCTTCCAGATTTCAAACCAGATAACCTTGGGGCAATCGGAGCCGGAGATCATCAACAAATTGTTAGGGATCACCCGGCAGATCATCGGACAGGAGCGGGCCGCCCGGGAAGCTCTCGAACGCGACATGCACGAGCAGCTAGAAGACCGGATCTGGCGGTCCTACGGCACCCTCTCCCATGCCAGAATCCTCTCCTCTGACGAGGCCATGCGCCTTTGGTCCGACGTTCGCCTCGGGGTGGATTTACAGATCGTCCCCGATTTAGGGCCGGAGGACCTGAACGAGCTTTTGGTTTTAGTGCGGCCCAACTACCTGCAGCGGCTGGCTGGCCGTGAGCTGAACCCCTTTGAGCGGGACTTGAAGCGGGCCGCCCTGATCCGGGAGAAAATGCAGTAAGGAGTGACAGGGCATGTACGGACGTTTCACCGAGCGAGCTTTACGGGTTATTAACCTGGCCCAGGAAGAGGCCCGGCGCTTGAACCACGATTATGTGGGTACAGAACATCTCCTGTTGGGCCTCCTCCGGGAAGAAGAGGGCATTGCCGCCCGAGCTTTGAAAAACCTGGGATTGGCCCTGGACCGGGTCCGGGCGGAAGTGGAGAAGATGATCGGGCGCGGCACGGAGACGCCGCCGGCCGAGATCGGCTTTACGCCCCGGGCCAAAAAGGTGGTCATCGAACTGACGGCCGAAGAGGCCCGTCACCTGGGCCACACCTACATTGGGACCGAGCACATCCTTTTGGGCTTGATCCGGGAAGGCGAAGGGGTGGGGGCGCAGGTGCTCCTCAACCTCGGCGCTGATTTGGAAAAGGTGCGTGCCCAGGTCATCCAGCTTTTGGGAGGAGCCGCTGGCCCCGGGCCCGGACCGGGCCAGGCGGCTGCTCCTGGTCCCAAGCCCAAGACCGCCCGTCAGGCCAGCGCCACCCCTACCCTGGACGCCCACGGCCGGGATCTGACGGCCCTGGCCCGGGAGGGAAAGCTCGATCCGGTCATTGGCCGGGAAAAGGAGATTGAACGGGTTATCCAGATCCTGAGCCGGCGCACCAAGAACAACCCCGTCCTCATCGGCGATCCGGGGGTGGGCAAAACGGCCATCGTTGAAGGCCTGGCGCAACGGATTGTGGAAGGCAAGGTTCCGGAGATCTTGCGCAACCGCCGCGTCATCAGTCTTGATCTGCCCGCCCTGGTGGCCGGGACCAAGTACCGGGGCGAATTTGAAGAGCGCCTGAAGAAGGTCATGGATGAGATCCGCCACGCGGAAAACATCATCCTCTTCATCGATGAGCTCCATACCATCATCGGGGCCGGGGCGGCGGAGGGCGCCATCGATGCCTCGAACATCCTGAAGCCGGCTCTGGCCCGCGGGGAGTTGCAGGCCATCGGTGCCACCACCATCGACGAGTACCGCAAACACGTGGAAAAGGACGCCGCCCTGGAGCGCCGCTTCCAACCCATCATGGTCGACGAACCGACGGTGGAAGAAGCGGTGGCCATCTTAAAGGGTCTGCGCGACCGCTATGAAGCCCACCACCGGGTGCAGATCACCGATCAGGCCATTGAGGCCGCCGTCCGGCTCTCCGATCGTTTTGTCACCGATCGCTTCCTGCCGGACAAGGCCATCGACCTCATCGACGAGGCGGCCTCCCGGGTGCGCCTGCGGACCTTCGTTGCCCCGCCCGATTTGAAGGAGCTGGAGGAGAAGCTGGAGAACATCCGGAAGGAAAAGAAGGCGGCGGCCGACAGTCAGGAGTTCGAGAAGGCCGCCCGCCTGCGGGACGAAGAGCAACGGTTGGTGGAAGAGCTGGAGAAACAACGTTCCGAATGGCAACAGAAGCAGGTTACCAGTAAAAGCATCGTGACCGAAGAAGACATCGCTCAGATCGTTTCTTCCTGGACGGGGATTCCAGTGCGCCGGCTGGCCCTGGATGAAACTCAGCGGCTCTTGCAGCTGGAAGAAGAGCTGCACCGCCGCATCGTCGACCAGGAAGAGGCCGTACGGGCGGTGGCGCGAGCCATCCGCCGGGCTCGGGCCGGATTGAAGGACCCCAAGCGGCCCATCGGTTCTTTTATCTTCCTTGGGCCGACGGGGGTCGGGAAGACGGAGCTGGCGCGGGCTCTAGCCGAATCCCTTTTCGGTGACGAAGAGGCCATGGTTCACCTGGATATGTCGGAATACATGGAGCGGCATACCGTCTCGCGCCTGGTGGGGGCACCCCCCGGTTACGTGGGTTACGAAGAAGGCGGGCAATTGACCGAGGCCGTCCGCCGCAAACCCTATTCCGTCATCCTTCTCGATGAGATCGAAAAGGCTCACCCGGAGGTCTTCAACATCCTCCTCCAGGTGCTGGAAGACGGACGGTTGACCGAGGCCAAGGGGCGGACGGTGGACTTCCGGAATACCGTCATCATTATGACCTCTAACGTCGGCGCCAATCTCATCCGCAAAAACACCGGACTGGGCTTCCGGCCCATTGGCGACGAGGCCGAGCGGTCGTACGAAAGTATGAAAGCCACGGTCATGGACGAGTTGAAGCGCACCTTCCGGCCCGAGTTCCTGAACCGGATCGATGAGATCATCGTCTTCCATGCCTTGACCGAGAAAGAATTGGGTCAGATTGTCGACCTCATGCTCAGGCGCCTTGAGGCGCGCTTGAAAGAGAACCAGCTGGGGCTGGAGGTCAGCGAGGCGGCCCGGGCCAAATTGGTCAAGGAAGGGCTTGATCCGGTCTTTGGGGCACGGCCCTTGCGCCGGGCCATTCAGCGGTTGGTCGAGGATCCGCTGTCCGAGGAGATGCTCAAAGGCACTTTCGCTCCTGGGGATAAAGTTCTGGTGGACGTGGATGATGAAGGGAAGATGGTCTTCCGCAAAGCCAGCGCGGTTACGTAACGAGAGGTACGGCGATGGCCCTGAGCGGTAAGCGGCGGTTTTCCCCGTCTTTCTATTGTGGAGGATGGCCCAGGGCTCTTTTTGGGCCACTCAAGAAGCCTTGCGGCCCCCGGTCTAGGATTGCGCTTGACTACCGCTTTCTGCCCTGACAAACGCATAGTCGAATACCGCATCGATGGTCGGTTGCCGCTAGCGGCCAACCCGCCCTGCGGGAGATCAAGGTTAGTATCAAGTGTCTGCTGCGCAATTGCGCGGGATCCAGTTTGCCCGGATCGTCGCCGTAGCCGGGCCAGCGGGCGCAGCTGAGGATAAACCGGAGATGCCAAATAAAAAGAGAACGCATTACGTTTGTCAAAACTGCGGGTACGAAACGCCGCGCTGGTTGGGGCGTTGCCCGGAATGTGGACAATGGAACACCCTGGTCGAAGAAGCCCAGGAACCGGAAGGGGCGGTGGCGGCCGCCGGCCGGGGCGAGGTGCGTCCCTTACCCCTGGACGAGATTGAGGATCTGGAAGCGGCGCGCCTGGCGACGGGTTTTGCCGAGCTGGATCGCGTCTTGGGTGGGGGCCTCGTCCCCGGCTCGCTGGTCCTTTTGGGAGGCGACCCCGGCATTGGCAAGTCGACTCTAACCCTGCAAGTGTCCAACAGTCTGGCCGGAAGCGGCCACCGCGTCCTTTATGTTTCAGGTGAGGAGTCGGCCCGCCAGGTCAAGCTGCGGGCCAGCCGCCTGGGGGCCGGCGGCCGGGGGCTTTACGTTCTGGCCGAGACGGAGATGGGAGCGGTCAAGCGGGCCATTCAAGAGCTCAATCCCCAGTTGGTGGTCATCGATTCCATTCAAACCATGTATCTTCCCGAATTGAGCTCGGCTCCGGGCAGCGTGAGCCAGGTCCGGGAGGCGGCCGGGCAGCTTCTGCGCGTGGCCAAAGAACGAGGCGTGACCGTCATCATCGTCGGCCATGTGACCAAGGCCGGAGCTTTAGCCGGTCCGCGCCTTTTAGAGCACATGATGGACACCGTCCTCTATTTTGAAGGAGAACGGCATTTAGCCTACCGGGTCTTACGGGCGACGAAGAACCGGTTTGGCTCAAATAGCGAGATCGGCATCTTTGAAATGGAGGCGACCGGGTTGGTGGAGGTGGCCAACCCGTCGCAAATTTTTTTGGCTGATCGGCCGGCCGGGGTGGCGGGGACGGTGGTCGTGGCCAGCCTGGAAGGAACCCGTCCCCTTTTGGTGGAACTCCAGGCCCTGGTGGCCCCTACCCCCTTTGGTTTGCCGCGACGGATGGTGGGGGGATTGGATGTAAACCGTTCCCTGCTGGTTCTGGCCGTCCTGGAGCGGCGGGCCGGCCTGGCTTTAGGGACACAGGACGTTTATTTAAAAGTCGCCGGCGGGCTGAGGTTGGATGAACCGGCCGTGGACCTGGGGGTGGCCCTGGCCGTCGCTTCCAGCTTTCACGATCTACCCTTGCCGGAAAAAATGGTGGTCATGGGAGAAGTGGGTTTGGCGGGGGAAATCCGGCCCGTGGGACGCCTGGAACAGAGGCTGAAAGAAGCGCAGAGGCTGGGATTTGAGCTGGCTCTCCTCCCAGCCTCCAGTGGACGGTTGAAAGACGTTCCGGGGATCAAGAGCATGCGGGCCAGGGATATAAGAGAGGCCCTCCAACTGGCACTCGGGAGATGACTGTCCAGAATCCACCGGTTGGCCCCGGCCCAATCACTTTGAGGGAACCGGATTCGATCCAGAATGCTCTTGATGACGTTATCCCCAGGGGAGGGGAGGCGGTTGATCAGTTTCGGCCAGTGGCTTACTTCTCATCAATCCAACCCGAGCATACCCCGAAACAAAGCCAACGGTTGCCCACGTTCCAACCACTTTCACGAGCGAGTGCTAGCCAGCCAGCGGGGCAACCGGAGTCGGTCTGGCCACTGACCTACTTCTACCCCGAACAGGCCAAGCAACGGTTGCCCCGACCAGATTGTCGACGGTCTTGTTAGCCGTGGATGTCGGTGGCCCAGTTCCAACCGCTATTGTTGTCCCAGTTGCCGGCCGCGTCTTTGAAGCAGAAGTTGATCTCGCTTTGACCGCGGACGGGGATGGCGGCAGTAAAGCGGCCGCCCGGCTCACGAATCATCTGCACGGTGGAGGGGTTTTGCCAGCCGTCGTGCCCGTGGTGCAGGTAAACGCTGGTGGCGCCGCTCCGGGCCAGAAGACCGTCGTAAGTTATTTTAACCGATGAGTTACGGGTGGCGGGAGAAGGTTCGACGTCAACCCTTTGGTCGAGGAAGTTGCGGCCTTTATAAATGAACAAAATAATCCCCCCTTGAGCTTTCTTCGGGATTAGTATTCCCGGCGCAGGAGGGGATTTTGACGGGGAATTTAGTTCAATAAACGCTGAAAATGCCCAAAGCTGAAATCTTTTTATGTTGTTGAATCAAGATGTCATAAAGATTGAGGTCGAGGCTGTTGGCCAGGGCGGCCAGGTAGAAGAGGTGATTGCCAATCTCTTCCTCAATGACCTCGCGGCAGTTGTCGCAAAGCTTGCCCCGGAGATGATCATCCATATAATCCCGGACTTCTTTCAAGGAGACCTCCACCGGGATGCGTTGCCGGGTGGCCTCGATCTGGATGCAGCCGCAGTTGGTCACCGATTTGGCCACGGCCCGGTTAATGCGGGCGGATGATTCTTGAAGCTTGGTCAGGATGTCGATGATGCTGCGGTGGCGGATGAGGTACTCATCCACGGCCTGCTGAAATTCATCGCTCAAAATATCTTTCATGCCATTGCCCCCTCCAATGGGCTGAAGCGGGATTTTTCCACACGTTGTTGGTTCTTTTCAAGACTCAAAAGTATTATAAACCTTGAGCTTGTGGGTCGGCAAGTCATCGCCGGCGCTTTCGCCAGGAATGTCTTCTTGACTTCGCCGGCTTTTTGGGGTAAGATTTAAATGTCAATGGGGACGTAGCTCAGTTGGGAGAGCGCCAGAATCGCACTCTGGAGGCCGGGAGTTCGAATCTCCTCGTCTCCACCATTAAAAAAATAGGGCCGCCAAAAGCGGCTTTTTCTTTTTTAACCGCGCTGAAGACCTGTTGACTTATTAACGCGACGGGTGGTATAATACTCATTTAAATTGACAAGGGCGGCCACCTGTGCTATTCTAAAGGCAGTTCGAAAAGTCTTTGTGACAGGACGGGCAATTATTTTAGGAGGGCGCTTCCATGTTCAACATTGGGGATAAGGTGGTCTATCCGATGCATGGAGCCGGTATCATCGAGGCCATTGAAGAGCGGGAGGTCCTGGGAGCCCGTCAGAAGTACTATGTCATGCGCCTCCCGGTTGGGGACATGAAGGTGATGATCCCCGTCGAGCAGGTCCACAGCACGGGTTTGCGCCAGGTCATCACCAAGGAAGAGGTGGCCACCGTCTTACAGATCCTGCGCGAGGGGGAGGCCAAGTTACCCAATAATTGGAATCATCGTTACCGGGCGAATCTGGAAAAAATGAAAAGCGGAAGCATTTACGAAGTGGCGGAGGTGGTGCGCAGTTTGTCCTTGCGGGATCGAGAGAAAGGGCTCTCCAGCGGGGAAAAGAAGATGCTGGACAATGCCCGCCAAATCTTAGTGAGCGAGATCGCCTTGACCACCAACACCGAAGAGCAGGCGGTGAACGAAATATTAAACCGCGCCCTCCTGGGTTGATTTCCAAAAATTTTTCCAGGGGCTCGTGTTTGGCTTGCGCTCACAAAGGGCCTTCTTCTATAATGTGTTAAGGTGTCTCTGCCGCCAATTGAGGTGATCAACGTGTTCAATCGTACTTTACGACTCATCTTGACGTTCCTCGGCCTGGGCACTGGTTTTACCCTGACCTACTACGGTCTGGTTCCTTTGGAAGCGGTTTTGGGGGTTCATCTGGCCAGCTTACAGCAAAAAATTGCCTTCATCATCCTCGGTTCCGTCATCTCCGGACTCATTGGTTTTTTCATTGCTCCCATTTTCGTCAAGTACCTCTGGGATTACACCACGCGGGTGGAGCGGCGTCTGCACAAGACCCCGGTTCAGGATATCATCATTGGCTCTTTTGGCCTCATCCTCGGTCTGGTCATTGCCAATCTCTTGAGCGCGCCTTTGGCCCGCTTCCCCGGTTTAGGCGTTTTCTTGCCCACCGTTAGCAGCATTCTCCTTGGTTATCTAGGTCTCAGCGTCGCCCTGAAAAAGAAGGACGAGCTTTTGGGACTTTTAAACCTCTTCCCGCGCCTGGGATCCGGCCGGGAGAAAATCGAGCGGGGCGGAGTGGCCAAGGTCTTAGATACCAGCGTCATCATCGATGGCCGGATCGCTGATATCTGTCAAAGCGGCTTCATCGAAGGGACCATCATCATCCCCAGCTTCGTCTTGCAGGAGTTGCAGCATATCGCCGACTCGTCAGATTTACTTAAAAGGAACCGGGGCCGGCGCGGCCTCGATGTCTTAAACCGGATGCAAAAGGAACTGAACGTGAAGGTTCAGATTTACGAACGGGATTTTCCTGGCCATCTTGAGGTTGATGCCAAGCTGGTTCGGCTGGCCAAGCTTCTGGATGCCAAAATCATTACCAACGATTACAATCTGAACAAGGTGGCCGAGCTCCAGGGAGTGCCGGTTTTAAACATCAACGAATTGGCCAACGCGGTGAAACCGGTGGTATTGCCCGGGGAAGAGATGAACGTCCACGTCATCAAAGATGGCAAAGAGTTTGGCCAGGGTATCGGGTATCTGGATGACGGGACGATGATCGTCATCGACGGTGGGCGTAAGCACATCGGCGAGACCATTGGGGTCATGGTGACCAGCGTCTTGCAGACGGCGGCCGGACGGATGATCTTTGCCCGGCCTAAAAACCAGTCCATGGAGCGGTCTGTCGCCAATTAACGAACGGTGCGGCACGGGGTGGGTGGCCTAGGCCTATAGCCGACGGCCTGGTCACGAGCACCGCTTGGGGATCACGGCGCAAGCCCTTCGAGGAACCTATCTACTCTACCCGAGAAGGTGACTGCATCACCTGGCTTGGCATTACGGTAATCGAAGGTACCCCACCGTGCCACAGCAGGCAGTCCGCACAGGTCGCAACAGATGCGAGTCCGCCCGCCCTCGCCATGGGGAGGTTTGGGAGATGGTCGTAGCCCTGGTACTGGCCGGCGGAGCGGGCCGCCGGATGGGAGCATCCCGGAATAAGGTTTTTCTCGAGCTGGAGGGGCAGCCCCTCCTGGCTTGGTCTTTGGAGGCTTTTCAACGGGCGCCTTCCGTCGACCGCATTGTCCTGGTTTTGGCCGCGGCCGATTTTGATCTTTGGGCTAAAGTGCAGGAAAACCACTCCTGGTCCAAGCTGGTGGCGGTGGTGCCGGGCGGTGCGGAACGGGCCGCCTCGGCCGCCCAGGGGCTGCGGGCTTTGACCGGGGACGAAAGCATCGTCCTCATTCACGACGGAGCTCGTCCCCTGGTGACGCCCGCTTTAATCGAGGAAACGGTACGGTTGGCCAAGCGTTACGGTAGCGCCGTGCCGGGCTTGCCAGTCAAAGAAACGATTAAAGAGGCGGGCCCGGTTTTGGCCGAGGGAGAGGCCGTGGCCGCGGGGAACGGGGCGTCCAGGGGCGAGGGCGCAGCCCGGGGGGGCGTCGCCGCGGGGGTGCTTGCCGCGGCCGGGGGAGAAGCTGAGGCTGCGGGCGAGGCCGCAGGGGTGCTTGCCGCGACCGGGGGAGAAGCTGAGGCTGCGGGAGAGGGCACGGCCGAGGGGGACATCGCAGCCGCAGGGAATGTCGTGGCCAAACCCAGGACCCTTTACCAGGTGGCGAGAACCCCCGTCCGTGCTCACCTCTGGACCGTGCAAACTCCCCAGGGTTTCCGGCGGGAAGTGATCGTGGCGGCTTATGCGGCGGCGGGCTACGTTGACGGGGAAGACTTAGCCCGGCTTGGCGGCGCCTCGGGTAGCGGCCGGGGAGCGGCGGCCGGCCTGGGGGAGGTTGCCAGTCTGGGGACGAGTCCGGGGGCGGCTAATAGTCCGGGGGCGGGTCCGGGGATTGGCGCGGGGGCGACCGCTGATAAAAGAGCGGCGGCCATTGCCCGGCGTTTCGCCTTGGCCCTCTCCAGTCAGCAGCCCGACAACCGGGTCTCCGGAGGACAACCCGGGAACCAGGTGCCCGAAGGACTGCTGGGCGCAGGCTTGCCCGATTTTTCCTTCACCGACGATGCTTCTTTGGTTGAGGCTTTAGGCTTGCCCGTGTATCTTTTCCCGGGGGATGAAGAAAACATTAAGATCACTACTCCCCTGGATCTTGAGCTGGCTAAAATCCTATTTCGGCGCCGGAGAGCGTGATTGCCAATGCGGGTAGGGATCGGGTACGACGTCCACCGCCTGGTGCCGGGACGACGACTGGTCCTGGGCGGGGTGCTTTTTCCCGGTGAAGTCGGTCTGGAGGGTCACTCCGATGCCGATGTATTGATCCACGCCTTGATGGATTCCTTACTCGGAGCGGCCGGCGAGCCCGACATCGGTCATTTTTTCCCCAATAACGACCCACAGTGGGCCGGCCGGGACAGCAGTGAACTCTTGGCGTTGGTGCTGGACCAGCTGAGGGCCCGCGGTTGGCGCGTGGTTAATGTGGACATCACCGTGCTGGCCGAACACCCCCGCCTTTCACCACAGATTCCAACGATGAAGGCGCGGCTGGCTCGCCTCCTGGGCATAAAACCGGAAAAGGTGGGGATTAAGGCCACCACCAATGAAAGTTTGGGCTTCATAGGGCGCGGGGAGGGTATCGCCGCCCTGGCCGTGTCCCTTCTCCGTCGGCGGCAGCGGTGGCGCCGCTCCCGCTAGGCGTCTTATCTTGCCGTCAGAGGTGGTGCCGTGCTCGTTAGGTGTCTCTTCTGTTGGCAAAGGTGGCGCCGCTCCCGCTAGGCGTCTCTTCTTGCCGGTAAAGGTGGTGCTGTGCTCGTTAGGCGTCTCTTCTGTTGGCAGCGGTGGCGCCGCTCCCGCTAGGCGTCCTCGCTGGGCATTTCGGCGGAGGAAGCTAGTGCGGGGGATGGAGAAGGGTTGCATAGCAGCGTTATTGCCGCCAGAGATGGCGCCACTCGCGCTAGGCGCCTCTTCTTGCCGCAAAGGTGGCGCCGTGCTCGTTGAGAAGTACGCTCTCGTTTGGAGTAACGGAGCTCTTTATCCCGCTAAAAAGCATAAAAAATCCCCCTTCTGGTTATACTGAGAAATGTTATGTCTATTAAACTCAGAATCAGGGGGGATTTTTGTATTTTACGTCGCGTACTGGTGATCCTTCTCCTGGGCTTCTGGCTCTGGCCCGCGGCAGGAAAGACGCAGGAGATCTATCCCCAGGTTTCTTTGAACAGCTGCCTTCTGGCGGGACGAGAAACGGTGGAGGTCCGGGTAAACGATCTTCTGGCCCTGCGCATCAGAACCGACTACGGAGGGCTGGCGCGGGAGAATCGGGCCAAGCTGGTGGCGAGAAGGATCCGTAACCTGCCCCAAATCCAGGCGGGGTCCCTGACCCCAGCTTTCGAAAATGGGGAAGTGGTGGTGAAAGCAGGACCACAACTTATCGTCACCGTCGACGAGGAGGTGGCCCGGCTGAACCGATCAACGCGCTTCGGGCTGGCCTACGTTTGGGCAAACCGCCTGCGTCAAGCGCTGGGAGCGCCGCCGTTGCCCTGGTCGGTGGCCGAACTGCTTATGCTTCAGACCGGTGAACTTCCGACCCACAAGGGTGCAGGTTCTTCTCCTACCGGTAGCTTGGCGCTCCCTGTTTCCTCAGTCGCGGGATCCAGAAGAACCTGGTCTGTGACCGGGATTGCCTCCTGGTACGGACCCGGTTTTCATGGCAACCAGACGGCCAATGGGGAAATCTTCAACCAGTTCGATCTTACCGCTGCCCACCGGACTTTGCCCTTCGGTTCTTGGGTCCGCGTGACCAACTTAGAGAACGGGAAGATGGTCGTCGTTCGGGTCAATGACCGGGGGCCTTTTATCCCCGGGCGGATCATCGATCTATCTTACCAGGCGGCGCGGGCCATTGGGCTGGACGGTTTGGCTTTGGTTCGGCTGGACGTCTACCCCGGTGATTGACTGGGCTTGAACCGGCGGCGAGTTTCAACTGACCCCTCGCTACATTGTTGGCGAGGGCCACCTTTAGGGCAATCGCCAGCTAGCGCAAAGCGTCATACCCGGCCTTGCAACGGTAACCACGTGTTCCGGCGGTGTTAGTCGAAAAAGGGCTGGCGGGTATGCACACATCTGGACGACCTTGCGCAAAGACCTTGGGCCAAAACAAAAGAGGCCGGGTTAATCTTATGGCAGGGCAGCTTGGTCGGCAAGCCGGTTGAGACCCCAGGCGGAGGTGAAGCCCTCAGGCGAAGGCGAGTCTCCGCGGCGAGGACGAAGCCCGGAGGCGAAGGCGATGCCAAACTTTCTGGCGAAAAAATTGGCGAAAAAACGTTGACGGTTCCGGCGGCGCGCAGTAAAATGGCTTTGGACGG
>Ga0334722_10001878_pt1 | contig 24896 bp, 22 predicted proteins | sample C3_bottom_MG_FD_207210 | JGI IMG/M metagenome (GOLD analysis project Ga0334722, IMG submission 207210) | Sediment microbial communities from Yellowstone Lake, YNP, Wyoming, USA - C3_bottom | ecosystem: Environmental > Aquatic > Freshwater > Lake > Sediment | place: USA: Wyoming | collected... | reverse complement strand
CTGTACAACGGTGACGCCCCCGGAGCGGGGATCGTCACCGGCATCGGGCGGATCGAGGGCGTCGAGTGCGTCGTGGTGGCCAACGACGCCACGGTCAAGGGCGGCACCTACTACCCCCTGACCGTGAGGAAGCACCTGCGCGCGCAGGAGATCGCCCTCCAGAACCGCCTTCCCTGCCTCTACCTCGTCGACTCGGGCGGAGCCTTCCTGCCCCTCCAGGACGAGGTCTTCCCCGACCGCGACCACTTCGGGCGCATCTTCTTCAACCAGGCCCAGATGAGCGCGGCCGGCATCCCGCAGATCGCCCTGGTCATGGGCAGTTGCACGGCCGGCGGCGCCTACGTGCCCGCGATGAGCGACGAGACGATCATCGTCCGCGGCACGGGCACGATCTTCCTCGGCGGCCCGCCGCTGGTGAAGGCGGCCACCGGTGAGGACGTGAGCGCCGAGGAGCTGGGCGGGGCCGCGGTCCACGCCCGGATCTCCGGCGTCGCGGACCACGAGGCGCTCGACGACGAGCACGCCCTGGCCATCGCGCGCGAGATCGTGGCCAGCCTCTCCTGGCGCAGGCCCGACCCGCCCTGGGCCCGGGAGACCCCGCGGCCCCCCGCCATCGAGGGCCCGACGGATCCGACCACCGGCGCACCCGACGCCCTGGACCCGACCGGCCTCTACGGCGTCGTCTCGGCCGACCTGCGCGTGGGCTACGACGTGCGCGAGGTCATCGCCCGGCTCGTCGACGGCTCCGAGTTCCACGAGTTCAAGGCGAGCTACGGCGAGACGCTGGTGTGCGGCTTCGCGCACCTCGATGGCTGGCCCATCGGCATCCTGGCCAACAACGGCGTGCTGTTCAGCCAGTCGGCGCTGAAGGGCACCCACTTCGTCGAGCTGGCGAGCCAGCGCCGGGTGCCGCTCCTCTTCCTCCAGAACATCACCGGCTTCATGGTCGGACGGGAGTACGAGGCAGGCGGCATCGCCAAGGACGGCGCGAAGCTCGTGACGGCGGTGGCCACCACGGCCGTGCCCAAGTTCACGGTCATCATCGGCGGTTCGTTCGGGGCCGGGAACTACGGCATGGCCGGCCGCGCGTATGGCTCGCGCGGCCTCTGGAGCTGGCCCAACTCGCGTATCTCGGTCATGGGTGGCGCCCAGGCGGCGCGCGTCCTGTCCACCGTGCGCGAGGCGTCGCTCCCCGGCGGGGCGTGGGCGAGCGAGGACGAGCGGGCCGCCTTCGAGGCCCCGATCCTGGCCGAGTACGAGCGCCAGGGCAACCCCTACTACGCCACCGCCCGACTCTGGGACGACGGGGTCATCGACCCCGCGCAGACCCGCGACGTCCTCGCCATCGCCATCTCCGCGGCGCTCAACGCACCGATCGGGGAGACGCGCTTCGGCGTCTTCCGGATGTAGGGGAGGACATTGGGCGTGCAGTCTCGAGCCGACCACCTCCCGGGATGGGTCGTCGCGGCGGTGACGCAGTTGCTCGGCGTTGCGCCTCGAGACTGGGAACCACGTTCGGGCGGGCATACGCAGGCGGGGAAGGCGCGCGCCACCTTGCCGGATGGTTGTCATGTCTTCGTCAAGTGGGCACAGGGCGGTGCGACGGCCGCCCTTCGCGATGAGCTGCGCGTCCTGGGCGTCGTGCGCGGTTCGTTCATGCCGCTGGCCGTGGCATGGTCCGAGGACCCAGCGGTCTTGATCCTGGAGGACCTCTCCGACGCCCGCTGGCCGCCACCATTTCCGGACGACAGCACGCCTTTGTGGGAGGCCCTCGAGGCCAAGGCTGGGATCGAGCCGCCAGCTGACTTGCCACGTCTCGAGGACTGGCCGGGGTCGCGGCATCGGTGGCGCCGAGTGGCTGAAGACCCTCGGCTCTTCCTCGGCCTCGGCGTGGCGACCGAGGCATGGCTGACGGCAGCCGTCGACGACCTCGCCACGGCCGAGGAAAGCGTGACGCTGGCCGGCTCGCAGCTTGTCCACAACGACGTGTTCAGCGCCAACATCGCCTTCAGCGGCGACCGAGCGGTCCTCGTCGACTGGGCGACCGCCGCGGTGGGGAATGCGTTGCTGGACACCGCGATGGCCGTCCTGAGCCTGCGGGTCGACGGTGGCCCAGTCGCTCGATTGGACTTCCCGAACGAGGCGGGCTTCGCGGCCCTGCTCGCCGGCCACAACGCCCTCGAGGCGCCAGCGCCGGTACCCGCGTGGGCGCGCCCCGACTCGACGATGCGTGCCGAGCAGCTCGGCGATCTGCGACACGCCCTCGCCTGGGCTGCCGAGCTCCTGGACCTTCCGGCACCCGATGGACCTGCGGCGCTCGGCGCCGTGTAGCATCGGCGAGTGCTGGAAACCGACCTTCGGGCTGACCTCGACCTCGCCGCGACCGTCATCGCCACGGGCCGCGTGCTGCAGGTCAACATCTCGCCGGGCGGCGTGCCCAAGCAAGCGGTCGACACGGCAAACGTCGGCCGGCTGGGGCTCGAGGGCGACGCGCACGACCATTTCGACGTCCACGGCGGCCCCCATCGGGCGGTCTGCCTCTTCGCCGTCGAGGCCATCCGGCGTGTCGCCGCCGAGGGACACCCCATCGCGCCCGGCTCGGTCGGGGAGAACCTGACAACCGAGGGCGTCGAGCTGGCGACCCTGGCGCCGGGCACGCGGCTCGCCTTCCCGAGCGGGCTCGAGCTGGAGATCGCCGCGCCGGCCAACCCCTGCGACGTCATCAGGGGCAGCTTCCTCGAGGGCAAGTCGGGGCGCATCTCCATCCTCCGGAACCCGACAGACTCGCGCGTGTACGCCCGCGTCCTCCACGATGGCACGGTCGCGGCCGCCGACGCCTTTCGGGTGCTGCCGCCGCTGCCCGACTCCCAGGCGAGCCGGCTGAACCTCCTCGAACGCCTCGACGCCAACGAACGGCGCTTCTGGCTGGCGAGCTGGCGGGCGGTCGCGGAGGCTGGCGCCGATCTGCGCATCCTCGACCTCGGGGACGCCGTCGCCTGCGCCGCACCGGCCATCCCCGGCCGCATCTTCAACGCCGCCTTCGGCCTGCGCATGGTCCCCATCCTCCGCGACCGGGTCATCGACCACTTCCGAGCCAACGGCGTGGCGGGCTGGCTCGGCGACATCGAGCCGCCGGCGCCCGGCCTCGAGCCTGCAGCGCGCGAGTCGGTGCTGGCCATCGAACCCCATCGGGTCCCGGCGGCGCCGGACGTGCCGGGGCTCGTGGTGCAGGAGGTCGGCGTGGCGGAGGCCGAGACGTGGGAGCGCATCGTCCTCGATGGCTTCGACTTCCAGGGGCCCGCCCGGGAGGCGTGGCAAGCGGCGGCCCAGAGCATCGCGCACATCCCCGGCATGCACCTCGTGCTCGCGGAGGTCGACGGGCGGCTCGCGGGGGCCGCCGGCCTCTTCGCGCGAGCCCGGGTCGGCGGCCTCGGACCGGCCGCGGTCCTGCCCGAGTTCCGTGGCCGCGGCATCCACGCCGCGCTCATCGCGGTGCGCGCCCGCCTGGCCGAGGAGAAGGGTTGCGAGCTGGTCACGGCGCAGGCCGAGACGGACGGGCGGTCGGAGCACCACATGCGACGGATGGGCCTCGCCCGCATCCACGTGCGCGACGTCCACCGCGTGGATCCGGCATGAGCGTCGCCCCCCTCCGCGTGGAGCGGACGGGCCCCGGCGGGGCCGTCGTGCGCATCATCCTCGACCGGCCCGACGTCCATAACGCGCTCGATGCCCCGCTCATCGACGCCCTGCGGCGGACCTTCGATCGCCTGGCCAAGGAGCCCCCGGAGCGTGCTCGTGCGGTGGTGCTGATGGGCGATGGACCGTCCTTCTGCGCTGGCGCGGACGTGAACTGGATGCGCGCGAGCCTCGGCCTGACGACCGAACAGAACGAGCAGGATGCGATGGCCGCGGCCGAGATGTTCGACGCGATCGACACGTGTCCGGCGCCGGTCATCGCCCGCGTCCAGGGCGCCGCGCTGGGCGGCGGCATGGGCCTGTGCGCGGTGAGCGATCTCGTCATCGCCGAGGCCGGGGCGAAGTTCGGCTTCACCGAGACGCGCCTCGGCCTCCTGCCAGCCGTCATCAGCCCCTTCGTCATCGCCAAGATCGGCGAGACGAACGCCCGCGCGCTCTTCCCGGGCGGCCGCCGCTTCGACGCCACGCGGGCGTTGCGCATCGGCCTCGTGCACGAGGTCGTCGAGGGCATCGAAGGCCTGGATCGGGCGGTCGAGGTCGCCGTGCGCGACCTGCTGGCGGCGGGCCCGACGGCGGCGCGGGCGGCGAAGGCCATCGTGCGCGAGGTGCGCGGGCTGCCGCACCAGTCCACGCGCTGGCACACGGCACGCAAGATCGCGACACAACGGACATCTCCGGAGGGACAGGAGGGGCTGCGGGCGTTCGTGGAGAAGCGCAAGGCGGCCTGGGTACCCGACGACGGAGGTGACCGCTGACGCCGACTTGACATCTGACGCGCCAAACGCGACATTCACGGTCATGTCGGAGCTGATCGGCCCGTCCGAGGCGGCGCGGCGGCTCGGGGTTTCGAGCCGGACCGTCCAGCGCTGGTTGCGTTCGGGCGTTCTTCCGGCCATTCGCGTCGGGAAGCGGCTGAAGGTGCCGGCGGGCGCACTCGTCGCCGGTCGTCCCATCCGCCGCCTGCTGGTGGCCAATCGCGGTGAGCTCGTCGTGCGCATCGCGCGCACGTGCCGTTCGCTCGGGATCGCCTGCCTCGCCCTCGTGACCGACGACCAGCGCGAGGCCTGGTGGGCCACGCAGGCCGACGAGGCGGTGCCGCTGGCCGGGAGCTACCTCGACGGCGACGCGATCCTGACCGCCGCACAGGATGCCGGCGCCGACGCGATCCACCCCGGGTACGGCTTCCTGGCCGAGCGGGCGGAGTTCGCCGAGGCGGTGATCGCCGCCGGGCTCACCTGGGTGGGTCCACCGCCCGAAGCGATGCGGACGCTCGGCGACAAGGCCGCCGCGCGCCGGCTGGCGGCGGGAATCGGGGTGCCGATCCTGCCCGGCTACGACGGGCGCGGCCAGTCCGACGCGCTGCTGGCACGGGAGGCGGCGCGCATCGGGTATCCGGTACTCCTGAAGCCCAGCGCGGGCGGCGGCGGCAAGGGCATGCACGTCGTGCGGGAGCGCGGCGAACTGCGCGAGTCGCTGGCGCGCGCGCGGCGGGAGGCCCGGGCGGCCTTCGGCGATGAGCGACTCATCCTCGAGCGCTACCTCGATCGGCCGCGCCACGTCGAGGTGCAGCTGCTCCTCGACCGCTACGGCGGTGGGGTCCACCTGGGAGAGCGCGACTGCTCGCTCCAGCGCCGCCACCAGAAGGTGGTCGAGGAATCGCCGGCGCCGGGCGTCTCCGCGGCTCTGCGCGAGCGGCTGGGGGAGGCGGCGCTGCGCCTTGCGCGGAGGGCGGGCTACGTCGGGGCAGGCACGGCCGAATTCCTGCTCGCGGATGACGGCACGTTCGTCTTCCTCGAGCTGAACGCGCGGCTCCAGGTCGAGCACCCGGTGACGGAGGCGGTGACGGGGATCGACCTGGTGGCAGCCCAGCTGCGCATCGCGGCCGGCGAGACGCTGGGGCTCGCGCAGGCGGACGTGCGGATCGAGGGGCATGCCATCGAGGCTCGTCTCTACGCCGAGGACCCGTGGGGCGCTTTCCTGCCGGCGATCGGGCGCATCGCCAGGGTGGCGTGGCCGACCGGGCCCGGGGTACGGCTGGACGCCGGCGTCGGGCCACGGGACGAGATCGGCACGCGCTACGACCCGCTGCTGGCCAAGGTCGTGGCCCACGGGCCCGACCGCGCGGAGGCGCTGGCCCGCCTGGACGCGGCCCTCGATGCGACGCGTGTGCTCGGGATCACGACGAACCGCGGCTTCCTGCGCCGCCTGCTTGCGCTCCCCGAGGTGGTCGCCGGCGACGCGCGCACGGACACGATCGACGTGCGCTGGCACCCCGATGCCGATGCCGTGCCGGAGGAGGCCTGGCGCGACGCCGCCGCCGCCCTGGCCGCAGTCCGTGGCTCGGAGCGCTCGGGCTTCCGGCTCAACGGTCCGCGCACCCTGCCCATCGAGATCGCCGGTCAGCGACGGTCCGTGCCCGTGATGACAATGAGCCCATCAGGGACGTCCTGGGCTCCCACGACCGCAGGGATCGTGCTCGACCTCGACGGTCGGGCGCTCACGGCGCAGATCGCGACGTCGCCGACGGTCGAGACCGCCGTCCATCGGATGCACCACGCCGCCGGCTCGGCCGAGGCCATCGTGGCGCCCATGCCCGGCGTCGTCCTCGCCGTGCGCGTGACGGCGGGCGAGGCGGTCGAGGCCCACCAGGTGCTCCTCGTCCTCGAGGCCATGAAGATGGAGAACGCCGTGACCGCCCCGGCGGACGGCGCGGTGACCCGGCTCCTCGTCGGCCCCGGCCAGGCGGTCCAGCGCGGCGACGTGCTGGTCGAGCTGGAGAGCTGAACAGATCCTGACGGCGGGGGCCCAGCCTCTCCCCCAGGGAAGATCAGCTAGTGCCAGTCGATGGTCGCGACCGTGACATCTCTCGAGATGCCCTTCAGCTTCAGCGAGCGCCGATCCGAGACGACGTAGCGATGGGTCGCCGCAGCAAGGGTTTCGGAGCTGGCGAGGATCTCGCCCTCACCCGCCAGCGCGGCGATCCGAGCGGCGGCATGAACCCCGGCGCCGGAGAAGTCGCGGCCATGGCGGAGGCCGCTGGCGGCGTGGACGCCGACCCGGACCTGGGGTGCGAAGCCGTGCTCGCGACGGTGCTCGGCAAGCGCACGCTGGATGGCCTGGGCGGCTGCCAGCGCTGCATCGGCGGCGCCAAAGACGACCAGGAAGCCATCTCCGGTGTGCTTCACGACATCGCCGCCGTGTTCCTCGATCACGCGCCGGAGGGCCTCGTCGTGCCAGCGAAGCAGGTTCTCCCAGGCCTCATCGCCGATCGCTTCGATCAGCTGGGTGGAACCGACGACATCCGTGAACATGAAGGTCGTCTGGACGTGCTGAAGAGGCTGCACGCGGGCTTCGCCGGGCCCGAGCAGCCGGCGCGTCGCCGTTGCGTCCGGCTCGGCGCCGAGCCGCTCGAAGATCGCCAGTGCCGCCTCCAGCTCGACCGTCGCGGACTCGCCCTCGCCGGCAGCGCCCAGGGCCCTTCCCAGGAGGACGCGCGAACGGGCGACCTCGTAGGGAACATCCACTTCCTGCCACAGCTTGCGGGCGCGACTCGCCCGTGTTGCCGCAGCGCGATGGTCGCCTGCCGCCAGCAGGAGGATCCCCTGGGCCCAGTCCGCACTCGCGACGAGCGCCGGACTGCCGAACGTCTCGGCGATGCCCTCCAGCTCGGCCGCAGCCCGGTGTGCCGTTTCGAGATCGGCGACGGCCACGGCCAGCTCGACCTGCGCCGGCAGGAGCCGTGCACGCCCGAGGCGATCGGGGCTGCCTTCGTCTTCGAGGGCACGCCGCAGCATCCCTGCCCCCGCCTCCGCGCGGCCCTCGGCCAGCCGGAGGAGAGCCAGTCCCGGCTGGGGGTCGCGCCCCACCTCCCGCGCTTGCCGGAAGTACTCCTCGGCAGCCGCGAGATCACCGACGCGAAGGCGGATCTCGCCAAGCTGGTAGAAGCCCTCGGCAGCGTAGTCGAGGTAGAACCCGCTCAGCTCCGAGGTCGCCAGCCGCGCCTGCTGTTCGGCTTCTGGCCAGGCGCCGCGCAGCCGCACGATCTCTGCGCGACGGACCCGACACATGCCCGGGAAGCCCGCGATCGCCTGGCGCTCGCACCACCGCTTCGCCGCGTCGGTCCATTCGCCCGCTCGCCCGTAGTCGGCGAGGTCGCGGCAGGCATTGATGGTGTTGCAGTAGACGATGGCCGTGGCGAAGGCTCCGAGCTCGCCGTTGACCGCGGCCACGGTCGCCTCGTCGATGAGCGCCATGCCCTCGTCGACCTCACCGCGAGCGACGAGCACCTGACCCTGATCGTGCAGGCCCATCGCCATCAGGTCGGCGTCACCGAGTCGCTCGCCGATGGCATAGGTGCGCCGGGCGTGGTCGAGCGCGGCATCGAACTCAGCGCGCTTCAGGGCATGGTTGAAGTGCGCCCGTGACAGGTCGGCCTGGGCTCGGGACTCCGGCTCGTCGGCGAGCAGGCGCTCGGCGCGGCGAAGCCAGCCCGTGGAGACGGCATGCTCGTGCCTGTGGCCCAACTCCGCGGCCAGCCTCAGGGCGGCGCGGGCTGCGTCGGACCGCTGGCCAGCGGCCAGATAGCCCGAATAGGCACGCTCGACGGCGGCGATGACGTCGGCCAGGCGACCGGTCCACCAGGCCGCCTCGCCAAGGCGTTCAAGGTCCTCGGGAGCGAGCGGGGCGGCGGCGTCTGCCTGGAGGAAGCTGTCAAAGGCCGCGCGCCATGAGTGGCGCTCGAACGCCTCGCGCGCTTCCTGAAGTGTCGTGTCCGCGACCTCCGTCATCGCATCCTCTCGCGCACGGAACCAGTCTACGTGGGGCCGCCAGCTCCTCGGGACCTCGCCTCCGCGTTGATTCCGAGCCTTGAAGGCCGAACGATTGGCCGTATGATGCATTGCCCGGAGGTCGATCGGTACAGGGAGGAGCAGCGAGATTGAGCGGCGACAAGAAGCTCGAGCTACTGGCAACCGTCCCGCTCTTCGCCCGCCTTCGGGGCCGTGAGCTCGAACGGGTCGGGCGACTGGCCGAGGAGATCGACGTCCCAGCCGACCGGGTCCTGATACGACAGGGCGCGATCGGTCACGAATTCTTCGTGATCGTCGACGGACGAGTCAGGGTCGAGCGGGACGGCACGGTCCTGAATACCCGCGGTCCTGGCGACTTCGTCGGTGAGATCGCGCTGCTCGACGAGCGGCCTCGACTGGCCACGGTGACGACCGAGACACCCTGCCGGCTGCTGGTCCTCGCTCACCGTGAATTCCACACGCTGCTCGCGGAGCAGCCCGACATCCAGCTCCTGGTGCTCAAGGCGCTGGCCGAGCGAGTCCGGCAGCTCGAGCCTGAGCGGGCCGACTGAATTCGGCGTCTGGCACTCGAGTCGGTAACCGGGCCCCGGGTCGCCTCAGCGCGCCGCGGCAAGGACCGCGGTCGTCTCCAGCGTCTGCTCGTCGGCCTCAGGGTCGCGCACCCAGGTGGCCAGCTCGCGGTTGATGATGATCGTGCCCCCGTCGCGAACCTCCAGCACGCCGCCGATGACGTAGGCGATCGTGGCCTCGGTGAGGGGGATCATCGGCCAGCGGTGGAGGACGCTCTCCATGGCCGAGAGGCCCGGCTCGGCATGGAGCCGGCCGAGGACGTTGTACGGCCCGATCTGCGCCTGCAGCCGGTGCTCGACGGTCACGATCCGCCGCGCCGCATCGCCCCGCGGGCCGAGCGCCTTGGCCGCGAAGAGCTCGCGCGACTCCAGGATCAGCTGATCGATGGTGACCGTGCGGCCGTCGACGAGCGATTCGAGCGTCACGTCGGTCAGCTCGAGGCTTGCGTCGCGGTTGAGCTGGTCGGTCAGCCGGTCGGCGGTGAGGTCCACCCGGCCCGAGACGATGAACCCTGCGGCGTAGCCGCGGAAGTCGATGATCACGCCTGAGTCTCTCCTGATCGGAGGGCGAGTGTGCGGCCCTGAACCCTGGCGGCGCCCTCACCCGAACGTCCTCGCCGTCCCGGAACGATGGGGCCATGCGGCCTCGCCGCGCCCGATGGGGGTCCTACACTGCGTGGCATGGTCGAGATGCCGCGCCGCATCCGGATCTACGAGGTCGGGCCGCGGGACGGGCTGCAGAACGAGGCGGCGCCGATCCCCACCGCGACGAAGCGGCGTTTCATCGAGCTGCTCGTGGCGGCCGGGCTGCGCGAGATCGAGGCCACGAGCTTCGTCTCGCCCCGCGCGGTGCCCCAGCTGGCCGACGCGGACAGCCTCCTCCCCTCCCTGGCGCGGACCGACGACGTGCGCTACCCGGTACTGGTCGCCAACGCCCGCGGCCTGGCTCGCGCCGAGAAGGCCGGCGCTCGGGCGATGGCCGTCTTCACCGCCGCCAGCGATGCCTTCACCCGGCGCAACATCGGTCTGACCGTGGCGGAGTCGCTGGCCGCCTTCGGGCCCATCCTGCATGCGGCGCAGCACCATGGCTGGTGGACGCGCGGCTACGTTTCGACCGCCTTCGGCTGCCCGTACACGGGACGCGTCGACCCGGCACGCGCCATCGGCGTGGCCATCGCCCTGCTGGAGCTGGGCGTGGACGAGGTCTGTTTCGGCGACACGATCGGGGTCGCGGTCCCCTCCCAGGTGCGCGACCTGACCGGCGGTGCGCTCGCCGCCGGCGTCCCGCCGGACCGTCTCGCCTACCACTTCCACGACACGCGCGGCACGGCGCTGGCCAACGTCGTGGCCGGGCTGGAGGACGGCGTGGCCTGCTTCGACGCCTCGACCGGGGGCACGGGGGGTTGTCCCTACGCCCCCGGCGCGGCCGGCAACCTGGCCACGGAGGATCTCGTCTACCTCCTCGACGGCCTGGGCATCGAGCATGGTGTCGATCTGCCCGCGGTGCTCGATGCGGCTCGCTACATCAGCCAGGCCCTCGGGCGCCCCCTGGACTCGAAGGTCGGGCGGGCGGGGGGCTGGGACCCGACGACCGGCGCCGCCGTGGGCTCGGGCGCCTGAGGCTCGATTCGCGGGAGGCAACAACCATGGATGAAACCGGGCTTGGGATCCTGAGTTTCCTCATCCGCCTGATCATGGTGATTCTCCCGTTGGCGGTCGTCGGCGTTGGACTCGGTCGGGTCTACTCGCGTCGCGCCGTCGCCCCGCGCGCCACGCGGAGGGCCTTGTTCCCCGCGCTCGCCATGGGGGGGTTCACCGCGGTCGTCGTCGACCTTCTCGGCGCCGGGTTGGCTGGCATGGACGTCGGAATCGGCCCCGAGCATTTTCTCTGGGCATTGCCGTATGCGCTGGCACTTGGCGGCGCAGTCACGCTCGCGGGCCTCGCAGGCTACGGGATCTTCACGATCGGGCGTCGCGGCACGCCTCTGTCCATCGCGGGAATCATCATCGCCCCAGTCGTCCTGGTGGCATGGATCGTGGCCCTTGGCACCTTCGCAGCGGGCCTTGACGAGCGCGCATCGATCCTTCAAGCGAACCGACGGAACGCCGAGTTGCAGGAGCGCTCATCGGCGATCACCGCGCGCGTCGAGGTGGTCAGCGTCGCCGTCGATCGCCTGACGATCGACCTCGTGCTCGTGGCCAGCGCGGAGGTCCGTCTGACTACTGGTGGGTTTGTCACGGCAAATCAGGTGCCATACGACATCGGCACGCCCGACGTGTTCAGCAAGCTGACCCCCGACGACCCGATCGTGCTGAGGCCGGGCGAGCCGATGACGTACAGGGTTGAATTCGAGCCGGGCCCCGCAGGCGGCCAGATGCCCAGGCCGGGCCCGTGGTCGGCCACGGTCTGGTTGAAACGGGATGACGGCGAGGTCCTCATCATCAAGACACAGTTCGTAGTGCCACCTCCGGGCACGTCTGCCCCCTAGCGGCGCCAAGGTCGGGTTCCTTCGGCCGAGAAGGTCCTCCGGTCACCCTGGCTTGGCCGCGCCGCTCACAGTTCGCACCCTTTGCTACCATGCGCGCGTTGCGTGGCCGAGTCCCGGCCGGCTCCAGGGAGCGATGGACAGCGTCGTACTGTTGCTCAACTCGAATTACGAACCGCTCAACGTCTGCGACGTCAGGCGCGCCTTCCGGTTGCTCTTCGGCGAGAAGGCCGAGGTCATCGAGTACGACCACCACGAGATCCGCACGGCGCGTGAGGTCTTCCGCGCCCCCAGCGTGATCCGGCTCCAGTACCTCATCAAGCGGCCGCGGCCCCGCGTGCGCCTCTCGCGGCGCGAGATCTTCACGCGCGACGACCATACCTGCCAGTACTGCAGCCGCCAGACGCACGACCTGACGCTCGACCACATCGTGCCGCGCCACCGCGGCGGCAGCCACACCTGGGACAACCTCGTGGCCGCCTGCAAGACGTGCAACCACCGCAAGGGTGGCCGCCTCCCGGAGGAGGCGCGCATGCGGCTGCTGCGGCCGCCGAAGGAGCCGCGCAGCGACGTCTACTCGCTCTTCTCACCGTACCTGGCCGATCCCCGCAACGAGGCCTGGCGGAGCTACCTCTTCCTCGGACACGGTTGAGCGTGGCGCGATGCCGCCCGCACCGCGCGTCCCCGACCACGTGAGCCCGGTCCTCGCCACGCTGTGGGCGAGTGGCCATGCCGCCTACCTCGTGGGCGGCTCGCTGCGTGACGACCTCCTCGGACGCGTGGCGAAGGACTGGGACGTCGCCACCGACGCCCGCCCCGACCGCCTCATGGCGCTCTTCCCCGGCTCGCACTACGAGAACCGCTTCGGGACCGTGCTCGTGCCGGCGCCGCCCGGCGCACCGGTCGAGGTGACGACCTTCCGCCGCGACCACGACTACCGTGACCGACGCCGTCCCGACCGGGTCGAGTTCGGCGATTCGCTGCGCGAGGACCTGGCACGCCGCGACTTCACGGTCAACGCCATCGCCTTCGGGCGGCCGGGCGACCGGCGCGGGGCCTTCGGCTTCGAGGTTCCGGCGCCCGAGCCAGGCCTCGAGGACCCCACGGACGGCCTGACCGACCTCGATGCCCGGGTGCTGCGCGCGGTGGGCGATCCTCGCCGTCGCTTCGACGAGGACGCCCTGCGGCTGCTGCGCGCCGTGCGCCTGGCCGCCCAGCTCGACTTCACGATCGAGCCCGCGACGCTCGCCGCACTGCGCGATCTGGCACCGCTCGTGGCACACGTCTCGTCGGAGCGCGTGGGTCAGGAGCTGCGCAAGATGCTCTTCACCGATCCCCCCTCGAGGGGCTTCCGGGATCTCGCCGAGACCGGCCTCCTTGAGCACGTGCTGCCCATCCTCGCCGCGCAGCGCGGCGTGCCGCAGGCGAAGGCACCGGGCATGGACCTCTGGGAGCACACGCTCGCGACGCTGGACGCCGCGGCGCGGCTGGCGCCGGACGATGAGACGCTGCTCCTCGCCGCGCTGCTCCACGACATCGGCAAGCCCGAGACGCTGGGCGAGGGGCACTTCCACGGTCACGAGGAGGTCGGCGCGGGCCGCGCGGCCGACCTGCTGCGCCGGCTCGCCCTGCCCCGGCGCGAGGCCGAGCCGGTCGTGGCGCTCGTGCGCTGGCACATGTACGGCTACGAATCCCGCTGGGGCGACGCGGCCGTGCGGCGCTTCATCCGCACCGTCGGCCGCGACGTCCTGCCTCGCCTCTTCCTGCTGCGCGAGGCGGACAACCTCGGCAGTGGCGCGCCTGCCGACGCGGGCGGCCTCGACGAGCTGCGCGAGCGAGTCGCCGCCGAGCTGGAGCGGGGCGTGCCCATGACGCTCGGCGACCTCGCAGTGGACGGCGACGACCTGCAGGCCGAGCTGGGGCTGGCGCCGGGGCCGGGCCTGGGCGAGTTGCTCGACCGGCTCCTCGAGTCGGTCGTCGCGGACCCCTCGCGCAACACGCGCGAGACGCTGCTGGCCGACGTGCGCAGCTGGATCTCCGAGACCGTGCGCCGATGATCGAGCTGCTGTTGCAGGCCGAACGGACGCTGACGATGGGGCTGCTCGACCAGGCCGAGAGCCTCTACCGGCAGGCGGCAGACGCAGACCAGCAGAACGCCATCGCCGTGGTCGGCCTGGCGCGCGTCGCGCTCGAGCGGGGCGACGATCGTGGCGCCTGGGCGCTGGCCCTGCACGCCCTCGAGATCGACCCGGAGGACACGGTGGCCGTGCGGCTCGAGGCACGCCTGGCCGAGGTCCTGGCCACGCGCGGCGAGCCGGTGGAGCGACCTGATTGGGCCGTCGCGAACGAACGACGCTGGCGGACGCGTGGCGCCGCCGAGCTGGCCACGGCGGCCGCGACGGCGCCGAGGCCGGTCGAACCGGTGCCCGACTTCGGTCCCGCCGAGCCCGCGTCCGCGCCCGAGCCCGCGCCCGAGCCGGCCCCGACCCCCGAGGCCCCGGCCCGAGAGGCCCCGAAGAAGCGCGGCCTCCTGGCCCGCCTGTTCGGCCGCTGATGCGCGTCCTCGTCACCGGCGGCGCGGGGTACGTCGGCAGCGTCTCGGTGGAGCGGCTGGTCGCCGCCGGCCACGAGGTGACCGTCCTGGACAGCCTCGTCACCGGCCACCGTGGGGCGGTGGCGCCGGGCATCGAGCTCGTCGTCGGCAGCGTCGGGGACCCCTCGGTCGTCGGCCCCCTCCTTGCCCGCCGGCGGATCGAGGCCGTCCTGCACTGCGCCGCGCGCTCGCTGGTGGGCGAGTCGGTGCGCGAGCCCGACCTCTATGAACGCGAGAACGTCGCGGGGGGAGAGGCGCTGCTCAAGGCGATGCAGGAGGCCGGCATCGGGCGGATCGTCTTCAGCTCGACGGCGGCGGTGTACGGGGCGCCGGAGGAGACGCCCGTCACCGAGGACGCGCCCCTGCGGCCGATCAACCCGTACGGAGACACGAAGCGGCGTTTCGAGGAGGCCATGGAGCGGGCGGCCGCGAGGCACGGCCTGCACGCCGCCACCTTGCGCTACTTCAACGTGGCCGGCGCGAGCGCCGTGAACGGCGAGGACCACGACCCCGAGACCCATCTCATCCCCAACGTCCTGCGCGCCGTCGAGACGGGTGAGCCGATGACCCTCTTCGGGGACGATTACCCGACCCCCGACGGGACCGCCGTCCGCGACTACGTCCACGTCGAGGACCTGGCCGAGGCACACCTGGCGGCCCTCGAGCTGACCGGCTCGTCGGGCCCTGGGCTGCTCGTGGCCAACCTCGGCTCCGGGGCCGGCTTCAGCGTGCGCGCGGTGGTCGATGCCGCCGCCCTAGTGGTCGGGCGACCCGTGCCGCACGTGGTGGGGCCGCGCCGGGAGGGCGATCCGCCCGTGCTCGTGGCCTCCAATGTGCGGGCCCTGGAGCTGCTCGGCTGGTCGCCGCGGCGCGGCACGTTGGCCGAGATGATCGGCTCGGCCTGGGCCTGGCGCCGCAGCCACCCCGGGGGCTACGTGGAGTAGCGGCCAGGATGTCAGTAGTACTGGCACGATGCAGGGAATCGGGTCCGTCGCGACGGCCGCGAGCGCGAAACGGCAGGTTTGTGGAGCGTTTCGTCAGCACTACTGACATTCCGCGTCGTAGTCGTGGGCGGAAGACCGGGGTTGCCGCATCATCGTGTTCCGCGACAGTAGTACTGACTCGCCGGCGAACAAGATCACGGCGCATCGCAGATCGCCGCGTCGAACGAGATCAGCCCCGGCCGCGCGGCTCCAGCGGCGCGGACATCGGGGCCAGGCGCTCCGGCGGCGCGATGGCCTACGTCGCCTCGTCGGCGAGCGGCTGACCCCAGCGGTCGGAGACGGGGCGGATGAGCCAGTAGCCGATGAGCATGGTGACGACGAGGGTGAGCACGGCGACCTGGTAGGCGCCGTTGCCCAGCGAGTCGACGAGCAGGAAGACGATCACGCCGTAGATCGTCTGGCCGACCACCTGCGAGCCCTTGCCCACCAGGCCGTACAGGCCGAAGAACTCGCCCAGCTTGGCCGGTGGGGAGAGCCGGATCATGAAGACCCGGTCGGCGACCTGGACCCCGCCGAGACCGCTGCCCACGATCGCGCCCGCGAGCACGAACAGCGCCACGCCCGGGACCGTGCCGGGCATGCCCAGCGCGACGGCGCCGATGACCAGCCCGAACGCCCAGGAGGCGAGCACCCAGAGGAGCGTCCGCTTCGGGCCGTGACGGTCGACCAGGCGGCCCCAGAGGAAACTGGCCACGATGGCCACCACCGTGAGGAGGATCGAGAGCAGGATGAACTGCCCGGTGGTCATGCCCATGGCGCGCACGGCGATGACGCTCATGACCACGATGATCGTGTTGACCGCGTCGCTGTAGAAGAAGCGGCCCAGCAGGAAGCGCGGCAGCCCCGGCACGGCCCGCGCGTGCCGCAGCGTCTCGGGCAGCTGGCCGAGGGAGGCCGGCACGTCCGCGAGGCGGAAGCGCTGGTCCGAGGTGGGCGTCTCGCGCACGATGAGGAAGATCGGTGTCGCGAAGACGGCGAAGAGGACGCCCGAGATGAGGAAGATGCCCTCCGGTGGGATGTCGAACAGGAAGAGCGTCAGGCCGATGGCGATCGTGCCCATGTAGCCGACGCCGACGCCGACGCCGGACAGGCGGCCCCGGGTCGCCGGCAGGGAGACGGTCCTGAGCGTCGCGTCGTAGTAGATGAGCGCGGCCTGGTAGCCGAAGTTGGCGACGGCGAAGAGCGTCGCTCCGAGCACGGCCGGGGTCGGGCCGATGATCGCCGAGGGCACGATGGTCAGGGCCGTGAAGAAGAGCAGGAAGGGCAGCCTGCGGCCGCCGCGGTCGCTCATCGCGCCGAGGACGGGGGAAACGAGGGCGTTGAGGCCGACGCTGACGGCGACTGAGATGCTGTAGGCGAGCTGGCCGTCGGCCTGGCCGAGGCGCGACGGATCGGTCAGCCAGATGCCCATCGCCGTGGAGACGATGGCATAGCTGAAGATCGTGTTGGCGAAGTCGTACAGCGCCCACGAGCCCGGTACGCGCGCGCGGCCGGTCGGCGTCAGGGCGGCCAGCGCCGCCGCCCAGCCACGGGGATCGAACCGGCCGTACATCGCGGCCGATGATAGCCGCGGCCGAGCCCCGCGGGAACGCGTTCGCGCACTGCCGTACGATGGGCGAGTGCCCGGTCCTCATCCCGCCGACCCGCTCGACTGGCGCCCGCAGATGCCGCGCGACAGGTTGCGCCCCTCGAAGATCGCCGACCCCATCCTCGAGCCGCACTGGAGTGGCCGGCGCGTCCTCGTCCATTTCGACCTGGAGCGCCCGACGGCCGACGGCGGGCCCTGGCTTCGGCTCATCGATGCCGACGGGGTCGACGCCACCGACGCCGAGCCGCCCGTGACCGCCGAGCTGGCCGGGGCGATCCTCGCCCTGGACGCCGTCGTGGACGGCTTCCTGACCGACCAGGCGACCCGCAGCGGCGAGGGGTCGTCGATCGCCACGAGCGTCCAGGTGCCGCGCTTCAACGTGCTCCTGGGCCGGACGGCAGAGCTGGAGCCGCTGCCCATGAAGGATGACGAGGGCGGGGGCCGCGTCGCGTTCGTGGCCGTCGATCTCCTGCGCGTGGACGGGCAGACGCTGCTCGACCTGCCGCTCCTGGAGCGCAAGCGCCTGCTGGACGGCCTCATCCGCCAGGGCGACCTGGTGCGCGTCTCGCCCTACACCCGGCCGCCGCTCCGATCGTGGATCCTGAGCTGGAAGAGCCTCGGCTTCGACGGGGCGGTGGTGAAGGCGGCCAACAGCCGCTACGTCCCGTCCACGGTGACCGGGGAGTGGACCGTGGTCACCAAGCTCAGCTCGCTCTGACCGTGGCCGACGAGGAGCTCCCGAACCTGCCCATCGCCGTCCGCCGCGCCCGCCCGGAGGACCGCGATGCCGTGCTGGCCTTCGCCTCCACGACGTGGGACGGCTGGGACTACGTGCCGGACGCCTGGCCGCACTGGATCGCCGCGCCCGACGGCGTGCTCCTCGTCGCCACGACGCGGGAGGACGACCGGCCCATCGCCGTCACCCGCCTCGCGCTGCTGTCCCCCGATGAGGGCTGGCTGGAGGGGATCCGCGTGGACCCCGCCGTGCGCGGGCGGGGCGTGGCCACGAACCTCCAGGTCGCCCAACTGGCCTGGGCCCGCGCGCACGGCCTGCGCATCCTGCGCTACGCCACGGGGCGCGGCAACGAGGCCTCGCTGAAGCTCGGCGCGCACCACGGTTTCGCGCGCCTCGCCGACCGGCGGACATGGGGCCGCCCGGAGCCCGACGAGGCCGCCGAGGCCGGCCGGGTCGCGCCGGACCCGATCATCGAGGCGGAACGGCGGCGCGAGCTGCTGTCCATGCTGGCGGCCGATGGGCTCGCGCTCGCCGCCGACGCGCCGGAGACGGCGATCGGGGCCGCCTGGCGCTGCGTGGACACGGACACGACATTCGAGAGCGGCGGGCAGTTGTACGAGCACCGCGCCTGGTCGCTCCAGCGGCTGACGCACGAGCGGTTCGCCGCCCACGTGCGCCGCGGCGAGGTGCTGGTCGCTCAGGATGCCACCGCCGTCGCGGTCCTGCCCCGCGTCGCCCACTTCTCGGAGGATCTCCGGCCGCACCTCGCCGTCCTGGCCGGCGCCGGCCGCGCGGCGCTGGGGTTGCTGCTCGCCGTGGAGCGGCGGGCGGGCGGCCCGGTGACGGTGCGCCTGCCCGACCCCACGCCACCCCTGCTGGCGGACCCGGGCGTGGCCGCCGCGTGGCACCAGGCGTGGATCCGGCCGCACGAGTGGTCGCTGGCCATCATGGAGCGGCTGCTCCCCGGGGACGAGCCGCTCCCCGTCGCCGAGCCGCCCGGCGCGCTGGAGCTGCGCGACCCGCCCCGCCGCATCGCCGCCCCGCCCGAGATCGGGGGGTAGCGGCGATGACGACACGCACACGGACCACCCGCGGCGGTCCCCTGGCGGGACTGCCGAAACCGCTGCGCGACGAGGTCGAGCGCCTCGGCAGGGCCGACATCATGGTCGGCATCCCCAGCTTCAAGAACGCGGCCACCATCGGCTACGTGGTGCGCGCCGCGCACGCCGGCCTCGTGCAGTACTTCCCGGACCTGCGTCCCATCCTGGTCAACGCCGACGCCGGCTCGCCCGACGGCACGCAACGCGTCGTGGTCGAGACCGAGCCGCCCGACTACATCGAGGAGATCCTCCTGGTGCGGCCCAGGAACCGGCTGCAGCGCATGAGCCTCACCTACCCCGAGGTCGACGGCGTGGGCGGCAAGGGCGCTGCGCTGCGCACGCTGTTCCGCATCGCGCGGGCGCTCGAGGTCCAGGCGCTCGTGGTGGTGGACTCCGACCTGCGCTCCATCGGCCCGGAGTGGATTGAGCTGCTGGCCGGACCGATCCTCAAGGGCGGCTTCGACTACGTGACGCCGCTCTACGCGCGCCACAAGTTCGACGGCACGATCACCAATACCGTCACCTACCCGCTCACGCGAGCGCTCTACGGGCTGCGCATCCGGCAGCCGATCGGCGGCGACTTCGGGGTCAGCGGCGATCTCGTGGCGCACTACCTGGAGCAGGACGACTGGACGCCCGAGGTCAGCCGCTTCGGCATCGACATCTGGATGACCGTGAACGCCATCGCCGGCGGCTTCGCCGTCTGCCAGGCCCGCCTGGGCGCCAAGGTCCACGACCCCAAGGACCCCGGCACCGACCTGGGACCGATGTTCGGCCAGGTGGTGGCCACGACCCTGCGGCTGGCCGAGCGACACGACGACCGCTGGCTGGGCGTGCAGGGCTCGCGCGACGTGCCGGCCTACGGCTTCGAGCGTCTCGCGGATCCGCCGCCGCTCGAGGTGGACGCGGCGGGGCTGTGGAAGACGTTCGTGGCGGCCCGCGCCGAGCACCGCACGACCTGGACCCTGGCACTCGGCCGGGAGCTGGCCGCGGCGGTGGAGCGGCTGGCCCGGAAGCGCGGCGACGTCCGCTTCCCCGACGAGACCTGGGCGCGCGTCGTCTACGGGGCGGTGCTCGCCCACCGCCACGGCGTCGTGCCCGACGAGACGCTCATCGAGGCCCTCGTGCCGCTCTACTTCGGGCGGGTCGCCAGCCACGTCCGGGAGACGGCCGAGCTGAGCGGCGACGAGGCCGAGGCGGTCGTGGAGCGCCAGGCGCGGGCCTTCGAATCGGTCAAGCCCGAGTTCGTCGAGCGCTGGCGGGCGGGCTCGTGAGGGGCCGCACCGGCCTGCCCAGCCGGATCCTCCTGCCGCTGGCCAACCCGCGCACGGCGGCCGACCTCGTGCGCATCGGCGCGGCGATCATGGAGCACGGCGGCACGCTCACCGCGCTGGGCATCGTGGAGGTCCCGGAGGGGATGCCGCTCTCCGAGGGAGCGACGCGCGCGCGCCAGGCCCGCCGCCTGCTCCAGCGCGTGCTGGAGTTCGCCCCCGACAACGTCGAGCTGCGCACCACGGTGCGCATCGGGCGCCGGGCCGCCGAGGGCATCGTCGAGGCCGCGGCGGAGGACGAGTCGGACCTCGTCATCTTCGGCTGGGGCGGGCCGGCGCCGGCACGGGCGCGGGCGGCCGAGGCCATCTTCAGCCCGACCATCGACGAGGTGGTGCGCGATGCGCCGTGCGACATCGCCGTGGTCAAGCAGCGGGGTGTCCACGACGTGCGCCGCATCCTCGTCCCCGTGCGCGGCGGCCCCCATGCCGAGCTGGCCATCCGTTTCGCCGACGCGCTGGGCCGCGGACTGGGCGCCGAGGTGACCGCGCTGCACATCGTCCGACCGGAGCTCGACCCGCAGGTGCGGGCACAGACGGAGCGCGCCCTGCGGGCCTTCGTGCGCTACCACACGAAGGGACGCGCGCGTCCGCAGCTCGTCGAGGCCGCCAGCATCGCCCCGGCGATCCTGCGCGAGGCCGAATCGGCGCAGCTGCTGGTCATGGGCGCCACGGCACTGCCGGGGTCGGCGGGTGAGCTGGCCCTGCCCCCGGAGAGCGGCCTCTTCGGCGCGCTGCCCGAGGCCGTGGCGCAGCAGGCACGTCCGACGGTCATCGTGGTCAAGACGAAGGAGACGCCGAGCCGCGCCCTCTTCGAGCGCCGGGCCGCGCAGGCCGAGACGCTCGAGGCCGCCGAACGGGCGGGGACGATCGCCCAGGGCGTGCCGGCCCGGGTGGATCGCTGGTTCGCCGAGTCGAACTTCTCACACCAGCAGTTCGCCGACCTGGGCCTGCTCGTGGCGCTCAAGGAACGGCAGGGCCTGACCATCAGCCTGGTCCTGCCCACCCTGGACGAGGCGGCGACCATCGGGCCCATCGTCCGCCGCGCCCGGCGCGAGCTGCTGGAGAAGATGCCGCTGCTCGACGAGCTGCTGGTCATCGACTCCGCCTCCACGGACGAGACGGTGCGCATCGCGACCGAGGAGGGGGCACGGGTCGTGTCGCACCCGGAGGTGCTGCCGCGCTACGGCAGCTACCGGGGCAAGGGTGAGGCACTCTGGAAGAGCCTCCACGCGACGAGCGGCGACCTCGTGGCCTGGTGCGACACGGACGTGCGTGACTGGCATCCGCGCTTCGTGTACGGGACGCTCGGCCCTCTCCTCGCGGAGCCGCGCATCGGCTACGTGAAGGGCTACTACCAGCGCCCGATCGTCGAGGGCGGGGTGCTCAAGGAGGGTGGCGGGGGCCGGGTCACCGAGCTGGTGGCACGGCCGCTCATCAACCTCTTCTTCCCGGAGCTCTCGGGCATGATCCAGCCGCTCAGCGGCGAGTACGCGGGCCGGCGCTCGCTCCTCGAGGCGATCCCCTTCTTCACCGGCTACGCGGTCGAGATCGGCCACCTCATCGACGTCATCGAGCGCGTCGGCCTCGATGGCCTGGGGCAGGTGGACCTCGACGTGCGCGTGCACCGCAACCAGGAGCTGGAAGGGCTCTCGCGCATGAGCTTCGTCATCCTCCAGGCGGTCATGAAGCGGCTGGAGGAGCGCCACCGGGCCCGGCTGTTCGCGGAGCTGGGCTCGACCATGAAGCTGCCCCGCTCGTCGCCCGGCCACCTCTCGCTGGAGGTCATCGACCTGGCCGACCAGGAGCGGCCGCCGATGCTGCGCATCCCCGAGTACCTTGAGCGGCGGGCGGCGCTGGCCGCGGCGCTGGCCGACGCCCCCACCGGCGGCGAGGCGTGACCGCCGCGGACCCGCGCACCATCCTCGAGACGCGCACGATCCTCGTCGCCCCGGACTCGTTCAAGGGCTCGCTGTCGTCCGTCGAGGTCGCGCGCGCGCTGGCCGACGGCTGGCTCCGCGGGCGTCCGGGGGACTCGATCCGCCTGGCGCCGCTGGCCGACGGCGGCGAGGGCACGCTCGACGCGGTGGCCGCGAGCGGTGGTTGGCAGACGCTCCCGGTCTCCGCGCGCGATCCCCTCATGCGGCCGCTGGCGGCGCGCTTCCTGCGCCACGGCGAGCGCGGCATCGTCGAGCTGGCCGATGCCTCGGGGCTGTCGCGCGTCGCCGCCGGGGAGCGGGATGCGCCCGCGGCCTCGACGTTCGGCACGGGGCTCGTCCTTGCGGCGGCGATCGGGCTGGGCGTCCGGCACATCGTCCTCGGCGTGGGCGGCTCGGCCACGACCGACGGCGGCACCGGGCTGCTGCGCGCGCTCGGCGCGCGCTTCCTCGACGCCGCGGGCGAGGAGCTGGCCCCCGGCGGCGGTGCCCTCGCCGGCCTCGCGCGGCTCGACCTCGATGGCCTGGCGCCGGTGCTCGGGGAGGTCGAGCTGGTGGTCGCCTCGGACGTCACGAATCCGCTCCTCGGCTCGCTCGGCGCAGCCGCCACGTACGGGCCGCAGAAGGGAGCCTCGTCGGCCCAGGTGGCGATGCTGGACGCGGCGCTGGCGCACTACGCCGACCTGCTCGAGGCCGCCACCGGGCGCCGCGTGCGCGACGTCCCCGGTGCCGGGGCGGCCGGCGGCACGACCTTCGGCCTGCTCGCGGTCGCCGATCGCTTCCGCTCCCTCGAGGTGCGCCCCGGCGTGGAGCTGGTGATGGAGCTGACCGGCTTCGCCGACGCGCTCGCGACGGCCGACCTCGTGCTCACCGGGGAGGGCCGGATCGACCGCCAGACGGCGTTCGGGAAGACCGCTCTCGGCGTGGCGCGGCGGGCCCGCTCGGCCGGCGTGCCGTGCCTCGCCTTCGGCGGCGGAGTCGAGCCGGAGGGGATCGCCGCCCTGGCCGAGCTGGGCGCGCTCGTCGTTCCGGTCGCCGAGGTGCCGATGACGGTCGAGGAAGCCATGGCCGCCGGCGCGGCCCCCATCGAGCGCGCCGCCGAGCGCGTGGCCAGGCTGGTGGGGCTGCTGGCTGACGGGACTTGACTAAGTCCGTGGACTAAGTCATAGTCGGACCATGGCATCCACCGTCAACATCCACGAGGCGAAGACCCACCTCTCCCAGCTGCTCGTGCGCGTCGAGGCAGGCGAGGAGATCGTGATCGCCCGCTCCGGCAAGCCGATCGCCACCCTGTCCCGTATCGAGAAGCCAGGGGCGCGCCGCGTGCCCGGCCACGATCGCATCGTCATCCATGACGACTTCGACGATCCCCTGCCGGAATTCGAGAACCTGTGAGGGCCCTCGTCGACACGCACACCTTCCTGTGGTGGGCGTCGGGGGGAGGGCAACTCTCCGATCGAGCCCGGGCCATCGTCGAGGATCCGGCCAACGACGTCCTCATGAGCGTCGCGAGCGCATGGGAGATCGCGATCAAGGTGGCGGTGGGAAGGCTCGAACTCCAGGCTCCGCCCGAGAGATACGTCCCGGATCGCATGCAGCGACACGGGCTGGTCCCACTCCGGGTCGAGCTGAGCCACGCGCTGCGGGCCGGCCGACTCCCGATGATCCACGCTGATCCTTTCGATCGGCTACTCGTCGCTCAGGCGCAGGTCGAGGGGCTCCCGATCATCACGGCGGACCCGGCGATCGGCCGCTACGACGTCGACGTCATCTGGTGACGCGGGCGACGACCGCACGGGCCCGTCGTCGCCGTCCGCCCGAGCCCGCGCGGGCCTGGGCGCGGCGCCTCGACCGCACGCGGCCGGGCCTGGTCCGTGAGACCCTCGACGGCCTCGCGTCGCTGCACGGCCACCCGACCTGGGAACGCCGGCTCGATCCGACGAGCGAGCTGGTCCTGACCATCCTGTCGCAGAACTCGGCCGACGTGAACGCCGAGCGGGCGTTCGAGTCCCTTCGTCGCGCCTACCCGTCCACGGCGGCCGCCGAGCGGCACATCCCGGGAGGCGGTTGGGGAGGCGCGGGCCTCAGCGAGGCGCCACCGCCCGACTGGATGGCCGTCGAGTCGGCGCCGCTCCCCGATCTGGTGGACGCGATCCGATCGGGCGGCCTCGCGCCGCAGAAGGCGCCGCGCATCCAGGCCGCCCTGCGCACGATCCGGGAGGCACGCGGCGACCACGCCCTGGAATTCCTCGGCGGGATGGCGCCCCTCGAGGCGCGCGACTGGCTGACGCGCATCGACGGCATCGGCAGGAAGACGGCGTCCGTGCTGCTGCTCTTCTGCTTCGGGATGCCGCTCATGCCGGTCGATCGCCACGTCGAGCGCGTCTCCCACCGGATCGGCCTCATCCCGCCGCGCGCCACCGCCGATGCCGCGCACGACCTCTACCTCGCGCTCCTGGCCCCGGACCAGATGTACGAGGCTCACGTCAACCTCATCCGGCACGGCCGGATCGTGTGCCACGCCCGACGACCGGAGTGCGACCGCTGCCCGGTCCGTGCCCGCTGTCGTTTCGTGGACCCGAGGGCGCCATAAGGGAGCCGACGGCCCTCGCGCCACCCCTACGCCCCTCGATGTCAGTAGTACTGGCACGCAGCCGCACATCCTCCGCCCAGGCCCTGATCCAAGCGCCCCGACGGACGGAATGTCAGTCGTACTGGCATTCCGTACGGCAAGAGATCCGGAGGGACGTCGCGGGGCGGGGCGGCGAGCACTGTGAGTGCCTCGCGACAGTAGTACTGACAGGGAGGGCGCCAAGGTTGGCGCCAGCGTGGCCGCAGCAACGACCCCGTGCGGACCCGCCACTCCCCGCTGCTATCCTCGGCGGCGTGACGATGGCGCCGCACGAACCGCGCATCCTCCTCGTGGACGACGACGCGAACCTGCTCGTCTTCCTCGCCGAGCAGCTCGAGTCGGACGGCTTCGCGGTTACCACGGCGCGCGACGGCGTCGAGGCACTGAAGCGCCTCGAGAGCGCCTGGCCGGACCCGCTG
>Ga0334722_10001877_pt1 | contig 24912 bp, 22 predicted proteins | sample C3_bottom_MG_FD_207210 | JGI IMG/M metagenome (GOLD analysis project Ga0334722, IMG submission 207210) | Sediment microbial communities from Yellowstone Lake, YNP, Wyoming, USA - C3_bottom | ecosystem: Environmental > Aquatic > Freshwater > Lake > Sediment | place: USA: Wyoming | collected... | reverse complement strand
CCACCGGGGGGGAGGGAATTTCTTAATATTTATGCAATTGGTGCGAACTTCCCGGCTCTACGCCCCGGGTGCTGCAACCTCCCCCTCCCTTTATGGGAGGGGGTTGGGGGGAGGGAACTAAATCACCAGACCGCCCGTAATCCCTTGCTCTTGCGGAGCAAATCCACCCGTTTTTCCAGGTCGGTCCGCCAGTCGGCGTGGATCCTGGCCGCCGCCGGGCCAATCAACTCCGGCAGGCCGTAGACCAACCGTTCGGCAGCACCGCTGGATTCGATCACCGCCTCGATGGAGCGGGCGCCGAACTTGTAGTGGGCCAGAAGCAGCCGCAGCAGTAGACCCGAGGTCTTGCGGGCCGCCTGTTTCCAGTGGGTGTCCATCTGATGGGCGATGATGAAGGCCCGTTTCAAGAGGATGCGGCGCAGCTCGGCCAATTGGGCCGGGGTGGCCGCATCGTCCAGGCATTGCTCGGGGATGTCGATGCCGTCGATGTCCAGGACCACCCGCAACCGGCTTAAAAAATCGGGGATCTTCAGGGTTTTGACCAGGTTGTTGTCTTCCAGGTGCAGGAGCTGCTCCAGGGACTCCCAGTTGGCCTTGACCCCGCCGGCAAAGACAAAGATCGCCCGGCCGATGTTGTAGGGAATGCCGTGGACGTAGGTGACCCCGTCCTGCATGGAGGGCAGGAAGTAGCGGAGATAGCCGAACTCGTGGCCATCGTAGCGGCAGTCGAACTCGTCCCAGAAGACGATGGGCACCATGCCCTTGGCCACCGAGGCGCGGATCGGCTCAATGGCCGAGTTGATCTCGTCGGGGCCGGAAAACTGGGTCAGGTTGAACTCAAAAAATTCAAAGGGATTGTGGTCGAACTTACTGGAGATCATCCGCGCCACTTCCTTGACCGCGAAGGATTTACCGCTGCCGGGGGGGCCGAAGACCCCGATGCACAGCGGTCGCAGGAAATTCTCCCGGCTGACGTAGCTGTCCATGACGTTTTGCAGGGTGGTGATAGCGTCGATCTCCACCGGGTCGGTGGTGCGCAGGTGGCCGACCTGGAAGAGGCGGAGGTTGTCGAAACCGTTCTTCCAGCTCACCTCTTCCTTCAAATAGTGGAGAACCTCGGCGGCGATACCCAGGAAATTGTCGGGCAGCTCGGCATTGCCAACCGGATGAAAAGCGGTCTTGTAGGGGAAGAATTCCCGGATCGCCGTTTTCTTTTCGGCGCTCCAGCTTTGCCGCGAGACCTGTTCCAGCAGATGGACGAAGGCGGGGTCGGCGGCGGAGAGTTCGATCAGACAAGGGTCATTGGCTCCGGCGGCCAACAGGCAGCTGTCGGCCACCCCGCAGGTGGGGGAAAAGTCCAGAACCGGCAACTCCAGCTGGCCGTGGAAGGAATAGCCGTGCTCATTCAAGAACTGCCAGTTACGCAAGACCCGATCGGAAAAGTCATAAAAATAGTTCTGGCAGGCCATCAGCCTACCGGTGCGGATACAGTCCAAGGCCAGCATGGAGGTGACCAGGGTGTCGTAACAGGGCACCGAACCCCGGTGGCGGGGCGAGCTTTTTTCCGGGCGGAAGAACTTGCGATGGCGAAAGAGGATGCCCTCGGGGCCTACGTAGAGCAGGCCGTGGGGGAACATCTCGGTGATCACGTGACTGCGGAAGCTGCGCTGTTCCTCGTCCCAGAGTCCCACCTCGGGGGACTGCAAGGCGCGCAAGGCCATGGCCACCAGGGTCTCCCAGGTCAGGCCGCTGTCCATCTCCATGCGGGTGGTTTCCAGATCGGCCAGGCGGCAAAAGAGGCAGAAATCGGCACCGAACTGGGCGGTCCACTCATGCCAATGGGCAACGCTGATCCCCATGCCGATGACCCAGGCCGTGGGGTTGTGTTTTTTCAGGAAGGCGGCAGCCTCGGGCGGGTGGCCACTGTCGTCGATGACCATGATACCTTTGTTGCCCGCGAAGATCTTCCGGTTGTCTGCGGTAAGTTTGAGTTCCAGCCCGGCTTCATTGCGGCCTTCCGGCGGCAGGATCTGGTGGAACATGAACCAGCCCCGGCTGTCATCGTCGCTGGCCACTTTGCGGCGGCGGAAAAACTGGTAAACCTCGCGGGGGTCGCCATAGGTCCAGGAATGGAAATTTGTTCGGGGGGCGGCTGGGTCGAGCATGGATTTCAACCAGGTCAGACACTGCTCTTGGCGGCCTTCCTCAACGGTGGCGCGCCCGGCCAGCAGTTCCAGAGAATCGCCGGGATTGTAGCCATAGGCCGGCAGGCTACCCTCGCGCAGGAGGCTGACCTCCTTGATGGGCAGGCTGCTGATCCGAACGTTGGAACCGAGGATCAGTATATTTTGTGATTTTCCGGCCATGGCTGGATTATCGTTGCGGCTTGTTGCGAAAGTCAAGCGGTAGGGAAACCGGCGCCAGGAAGCAGGAGTCCTCGGTGAGTAGTTCGGCGAAAGAAACTCCGGCCAAGGTATCGCGCAACTGGTTGCGCACCTTGATCCAGACCCGGTTGACGGCGCAATTGGCGCTGGCCCGGCAGACGGCGGAACTGGTCACGCAGTCGTTCAGGGCGATCTCGCCGATGATCGCCTCCACCACCTCCAGCAGGGAAATGTCGCACGGCTCCTTGCTGAGCACATAACCACCCCGGGCGCCCTGGCGGATCTCGATCAGCTTGACCCGGGCCAGTTGCTGGGCAATCTTGGCCAGGAACTTGTCCGGGATGTCACACTGCTCGGCAATTTCCTTGCGGCCGATCAGCGTGCCTTTGCCCTTGGCGGACAGATAGAGGACACAACGGACGGCATATTCTCCGGCTCTGGTCAGACGCATTTTTTCTCCCCCGAGAGGCAATAATCGTATTTACGACAAATGAGACCTTATTGGTCTTATATAAAAAATGGCCGGGGTTTGGCAAGAAGATTTTTCAATATTGGATATAATTTGGGAATTAATCCTATGAAGCGGCGAAGTAATAGCTGATTTCACCGGAGTTGCCTGCCTACTGCATCTGACAATCATTTGCGAAACGCTATCATTTGTGTTCTATTGTGTTCTATGAACAACTCGTTACATTTCGCAGCAACCTCACAAAAACGGATAACAGGGAGAGAAAAATGGGGAAACTTGGCAAAAAAAATCGCGGGGCGCTTTGTGCGCCCCTCCCCCCCCCCCCCGGGGGGCCCCCCCGCGGGGGGGGGGGGGGGCCCGTGAAACTCCCAGCGTAACCACATACACCATCTCCGGCGCGGTAACCGCCAATGGCACGGCCCTGGCCGATGCGACCCTGACCTTGTCCGGGGCCGGGTCGGCAACCACTACCACCGATGCCTCCGGAAACTATACCTTTGCCGCCCTGGCCAACGGCGCCTACACGATTACCCCGGCCAATTCTGGCTACACCTTTACCCCTGGCAGCCTGGCGGTGACGGTGAACGGGGCCAATGTGACCGGGCAGAATTTCACGGCCGCGGTGACTGCGACACCAACTTACACGATCTCCGGCACAGCGACCCTCAATGGCACGGCCCTGGCCGATGCGACCCTGACCTTGTCAGGGGCCGGGTCGGCAACCACTACCACCGATGTTGCCGGAAACTATACCTTTGCCGCCCAGGCCAATGGCGCCTACACGGTTACCCCGGCCAAGTCGGGCTACACCTTTACTCCCGGCAGCTTGGCGGTGACGGTGAACGGGGCCAATATGTCCGGGCAGAATTTCACGGCCGCGTTGACCGAGACACCAACTTACACGATCTCTGGCACGGCGACCTTTAATGGCAGTGCCTTAGCCGATGCGACCATAACCCTGTCCGGAGCCGGGTCGGCAACCACCACCACCGATGCCTCTGGCAACTACACCTTTGCCTCCCGCACCAACGGTGCCTACACGGTTACCCCGTCCAAGGCGGGCTACACCTTTACCCCCGGCAGCCTGGCGGTGACGGTGAACGGGGCAAATCAGACCGGGCAGAACTTCTCGGCAACTTTGGTCGTGATCCCAACCTACGCCATCTCCGGCACGGTAACCGCCAGCGGCAGCGCTCTCGTCGGTGCAACCATGACCATGTCCGGGGCTAGTTCGGCAACCACTACCACCGATGCCTCCGGCAGCTACACCTTCGCCGCCCTGGCCAACGGCGCCTACACCGTCACGCCCGCAAAACAGAATTATACCTTTTCGCCCAGTAACCTGGCGGTAACGGTGGCCGGGGGCAATCAGACCGGCAAGAATTTCGCGGCCACCGTGAGCTTCAACAACGCCAGCCTGAGCGGAGATTACGCGACGGTGGATTTTGGCATCGGCGGCAATACTGTGCCGGTAAGCTGGAGGAACAGTGGATATTCAGCCCTAACTCTTGATGGCTCTGGCGGGTTTTATGGAACCAGGACTTCTAACGATAGCCGCAGCGGGGCCATCCAGGCTGAGACAAATTCCGGATCATATACCATCTCCAGCAGTGGCCTTGTAACGTTCACCAACCACGGTGTCACCTCGGATGGTGCACTCAACGCCGCCGGGGATATTGTGGTGGTTGCCGACGTTCGCAAATCAACTGAGCGGCATATCTCAGTGGTAGTCAAAAAAGGTGCCTCCGGTTTTTCCAACAGCAGCCTGAACGGAAAATATTATTTTTCATTCATCAGCCATAAGAATACCAGATCAGCAATGGTGGAGTTTGGCACATTTAATTTTGACGGCGCCGGAAACTATACCCAAAGCGGAACTATGAGTACGCTTGGTGGTACCGCCAATGTCGGCGATAATGCGTCCGGCACCTATTCAGTAAATCCCGATGGCACTTTCACTCTTAATGCCGATGCCCCGACCACAGGCATTATAAAAGACACTGGCGATGTCTGGGTCTTACCGGTTTTAACTGGTGGTAGTGGTGATACTACCGAGCAACTGATAATGTACTCAATCAAAGCTGGCGGCAACACCCACACCAAAGCCAGCCTCAACGGGAAGTACTACCTGAACAACCTTGAAATTAATTCATCCCCAAACGAGACATGCTCATGCTCGGCCACCTTTGATTTCGACGGATCTGGCGGTTACAGTGGTACGGGGCAATGTTCGCCAGACAGCGGCACTACCCCGCGACCCTCTTCATTTTCCGGGGCCTATAGCGTCAACCCTGATGGTACTTTTACATTTTCTACTGGCGGCCAAACATACGATTGCGCACTTAGCCAAGACGGAAAGAGCGTAGTCTTTGCGGCAGTTAAATCCAGTGCCGGTGTATCCATGGGATTTGGCGTGAAGAAGTAACCGCGCTTACCACCCCTGCTTTCCCCCAAGAATCCCCAGCCGCCAGTTGCGGCTGGGGATTCTTCTTTTGTATCGTTCCCACGCTCCAGCGTGGGAATGCCTCTTGGGACGCTCTGCGTCCCCAACTCCCGAAGTTTCAATCAATTTCCAAACTCAGATAAACTCAGTAGACACGGCATAAGCATCGCGCCAGTGGGACGCGCTCCATACTCCGCGGCGTCAGTCGGGGAAAAATCGGCAACAATTCCACCATTGATCCAGTCAGTAAGTGGGGACGTCTCGCCTGGGCAAGTGTTGGAGAATGGACGCGGAGCGTCCCTGGCTGCGTTCCCACGCAGGAGCGTGGGAACGATAAATGCCTCCCCAAGAAGCCCCAGCCGCCCGTTGCAAATGGGGCTTTTTTCTGTGGGCAATTTTTTTGATGTACAAGCACGGGATAATGCCTTTAGGCTGAGACAAATGCTGCCCCGAGCTCGTCTCGTTCTGGGGCAACCAGCAAGCCACAGGCTAAGGAGGCAAGAACCATGGCGGGGATTCTCGATGTACTGACCAATTTCCACACCGACTTCATGAACAGGGATCTGGCGATACCTTCCCTGCAGATGGTCTATTTTCTGGGCCTGATCAACATTCTCATGCTGATGCGCTTCTACCGGATCACCTACCTGGTCAGCCTGATCTTTTCCCTCTATTGGCTGGTGATCTTAAATCAGGACAAGTTCGGCCCCCTGGCTGGCGAGACTGCCGCCGATAGCTGGGTGATGATGGGCGGCGGGCTCTTTCTCCTGATGGTCGCCCTGTTTTGCTTTCTGGCCCAGTCCGACAATTGAGGGCGCCGGTTACTTCCCCCGATTTTCCTCGTACCAGAGAAACTGCCGACAGAACCCCCGGATGATCTTGACCTCGCGGGACTGCAACCCCAGCCTTCCCAAGAACTTGCGGATCGAATTCTGCCAGTAGTCATCGGTTTCGTGGTGGGTATTCTTGAGAAATTCGATTTTCCGCAGTGCCTCCTCGATGTGGCCATACATCCCCTCCATTTCCACGGTGGTTGCCTGCTTGGGGGCGAAGGCGGTAACGCCCTCCTGGCCGTAGAGAAGTTCATGGTAAAGCTCGTAGCAATGGATGCCCACCGCCTGGGCCAGATTCAGCGAGGAAAAATCGGCGGTGGGGATGGTCGAGGTGAAGCGGCAGAACTTCAGGTCGTCGTTGGTCAGCCCCCGGTGCTCGGGGCCAAAGAGCAGGGCAGTGGGGTTCTCGGCCAGCAGTGGCGCCACCTTGCCCATGGTCACCCGGGGCGAGTTGGGCGGCCGCCGCTGGCGACCCTGGCGGGCGGTGGTGCCGACCACCACCGGAAATTCGGCCAGGGCGCTGGCCAGATCGGGGAACAACTCCATGCGCTCGATCAGTTCAGCCGCCTTGTGGGTAGCCATCTTCAACATTTTCTCCCGGTCCGGCTCTTCGTCGCGGACCACGATCAGCCGGGTGATCCCGCAGTTCATGGCCACCCGGGCCGCCGCTCCAATATTCTCCGGGTATTTGGGCTCGACCAGGACGATGGCCACATTGGCCAGGGCCTGGGTTAGTTCGGATTCGCTGATGAGGGTCATGCTGTTCCTTAAATTGCCTGTGGGAGCGGTCGCCTGACCGCGAATTTCAGGGGCGAAGGCATTGGGTGCGCTCGTCTGCTCGATCCATTTCTTCGCGACCAGGCGGTCGCTCCCACACCCTGGTCCGGGCTGGTAAGCCGACTTTCAAAAAATCCGCACCGCCCGCTGCCGCAAATAATGGTCCGCCAGGGTCAGGGCGACCATGGCCTCGCAGACCGGGTTGATCCGGGGGATGGCGGCGATATCGTGGCGCCCGCCCACCTTGATCTTGACCGCCTCTCCCGCCAGGTTAACCGTGTCCTGTTCCAGGCTGATCGAGGGGATGGGCTTCACCGCCACCCGAACCACAATCTCCTGGCCGCTGGAGATCCCGGCCAGGATACCGCCGGCATTGTTGCCCGTGAAACCAGCCGGGGTAAGGGGGTCGTTGTTCTGCGAGCCGCGCAGCGCCGCCGCCGCAAACCCGGCGCCGATCTCCACCCCCTTGACCGCGCCGATGGACATCAGGGCCCGGGCCAGTTCGCCGTCCAGCTTATCGAAGACCGGCTCGCCCAGCCCAGCCGGGACACCGCTGGCGACAATCTCGACGATGCCGCCCAGGGTATCGCCCTGGCTGCGGACCTGGGTCACCAGTTCTGCCATGCTGGCCGCTGCCTCCGCATCCGGGCAGAAAAAGGGATTGCTCTCGGTGGCACCCCAGTCGCGCTTGGCTGTGCTGATCCCGCCCAGGGCGACGGTACAGGCTCGGACGGTGATCCCGGCGGTAGCCAGGAGTCTACGCGCCACCGCTCCGGCCGCCACCCGCCCGGCGGTCTCCCGGGCCGAGGCGCGGCCGCCGCCGCGATGGTCGCGCAGGCCGTATTTCTTCAGGTAGGTGATATCGCCGTGACCGGGCCGAAAGATATCCTTCAGGTTATCGTAGGACTTGCTATGGGCATCCTGGTTGAAGATCACCAGGGAAATCGGGGTGCCGGTGGTCTTGCCCTCGAAGACCCCGGACATGATCTCCACCCGGTCCGGCTCCTTGCGTGGGGTTGAGGCGGGGCCGCTGCCGGGCCGACGCCGGTCGAGATCGCGCTGGATGTCGTCCGCCGATAACTCCAATCCGGGCGGGCAACCGTCCACCACCGCCCCCACCGCCGTGCCGTGCGACTCGCCCCAGGTGGAGACCCGGAAAACCTCGCCGAAAGTACTGCCTGCCATTTATTTCACCTTGCACAATTTATGATGTTTTTGTTAGCTGTGGGAGCGGTCGCCTGACAGCGAATGATCTGGTAGAGGCGGCGCCAAAGCCTGTTGCCGCCGATTCGCGACCGGGCGGTCGCTCCCACTTTCGCATCCGCCCAGAGTCCACCAATCAAACCGTGATTGTCCCTTCCAGATATACTACGGCCTGGCCCGCAATGCGAACCCGATCACCGCACTCCTCACACCAAAGTTTGCCGCCCCGCTCTGAAACCTGCCGGGCGGTCAGGGTCTTTTTCCCCAGCTTTTGTGCCCAGTAAGGCACCAGCACGCAGTGGGCGGAGCCGGTCACCGGATCTTCGGGAATCCCGAACCGGGGTGCGAAAAAACGCGAGACAAAATCACAGTTCTCTCCCGGTGCGGTGATGATGACGCCCCGGCAAGCGATTTCCGCCAGGGCGGTAAAGTCGGGGCGGAGCTCGCGCACGGATTTTTCATCGGTCAATTCAAGCAAGAGGTCCTCGGCTGAACCCATAACCGCCAGGGTCTGGGCCGGGATGGCGGTGCTCAGAAGCGGTGGTGGGGTAAGCGCTTGGCTGGGGATGGCCGGGAAGTCCAGCTCCAGCAGGTGGGCCCGGCGACGCACCATGAGCTCGCCACTCTGACGGGTGCGGAAGCGGATTGATTCCCCCGGCCAATGGTGCCGGGCAAAGAGCACCTGGGCGCTGGCCAGGGTGGCGTGGCCGCAAAGGGCGACCTCGGTGACCGGGGTGAACCAGCGGAGGTCGAAGTCGCTGCCATTGCGCACCAGGAATGCGGTTTCCGAGAGATTGTTCTCGGCGGCAATATTTTGGAGCAACTGGTCATCTAGCCACTCGTCCAGTAAGCAAACTGCGGCCGGATTACCGGCGAACAGGGTCGAGGTAAAGGCGTCAACTTGGTAGATGGGGATTTTCATGATGCGGGCAGCCCCGGATCTGTGCGGATGATCTCTAAAATCTCCCCGGCCACCACCGCCACCGGCCGGTTGGAGTCCACCGCCAGGTGGGCGGCGGCCCGATAGAGCGGTTCCCGTTCAGCCAGCACCGCCGCGGTTTCGGCCCGGATATCGCCCCCGGTCAGCGAGGGGCGCTGGTTGCCGGAAAGCGGATCCAGCGTCAATCTCTGGCAGATCAACTCCAGGGTCGAGGTCAGCCAGACCACCAGGCCGCTCTCCCGCATGGCTGGCCAGAGTTCCTGGTGCAGCACCGCGCCGCCACCGGTGGCAATGACGCCTTCTGGCAGAGTGATCATCTCCCGGAGCAGTTCCTTTTCCCGGGCGCGAAAGAAATCCCAGCCCTGCTCGGCCACCACTCGGCTGATCTCGCCGTACCGACGGGTGAGCACCTGGTCCAGGTCGAGGAATTCCACCCCCAGGTGCTCGGCCAACAGCCGCCCCACCGAACTCTTGCCGGTGGCCCGGAAGCCGACCAGGATGATTTTGCGGATTGGTTTATTCATGGCATCGCGGTGGATTGGCTGAGGTTTTTGGCTAATGCAACAACTCGCGGGACGTCATGGCGAGGAGCAACGCGACGAAGTGATCTGCCGTTCCAGATCCACTTTATTTGACGGATTTGGTGTATATCAACTATTGTGGGGCCGTCCTTTGCAGGCCAGGCTGCATGACCTCCCCATTTAAGAGGTCAACCCTCCCGCTGTCAAACAGAAAACCGCCTTGCGGTTCCCGGGGAATTTTCTTAAAAGGAAGTTCTCTGTATAGAGCTGCTCATAGAAACCAGGAGTTTTGCCATGAATCAGATCATCGTCCTGGCCACCCGCAACAAGGGTAAGGTCGAGGAACTGCGCGAGATGCTTAAGGATTTCCCCATCGACCTCCGCAGCCTGAACGACTTCGGACCCATTCCCGAGGTGGTGGAGGATGGCGCCACTTTTGACGACAACGCCTACAAGAAGGCCCTTTTCACTGCCAAAGTACTGGGATTGCCTGCCATGGCCGACGACTCCGGCTTGGTGGTCGAGGCCCTGGACGGCGCCCCGGGGGTCTATTCGGCCCGTTACGCCGGGGAGAAGGCCAGCGACGCCGACAACGTCAAGAAGCTGCTGGCCGAGCTGGCCGGTAAAAACAACCGCCGCGCCGCCTTCGAGTGTGTGATCTCCCTGGCCGTGCCCACCGGTCCGGCCCTCACCTACGAGGGACGCTGCGAAGGCGAGATCCTCGAAGCCCCCCGGGGGGTGAGCGGCTTCGGCTACGACCCGATCTTCTTTTCTCCCACCCTGGGCCAGACCTTTGCCGAAGCGGGCATGGCCGAGAAAAATAAGATCAGCCACCGCGGTCGGGCCATGGCCCAAATGGCCGCCGAGTTCGAGCAGATCTTGAAATGGCTCAACCAGCGGCTGACCGAGGCCAAGCCGCCCAAGCCAGACCATACCCAGTTCGAGCATAACGATTGGTCGGAAGAGAAGATGGTTTAAACCTGCCACAAGTCCCAGCCATGCCCACATCACCTACCACCAAGCCCCGCCGGGGCGAACCGTTGCCGGAGAGTTGCGATGTCGTGGTGATTGGCGCCGGGGCCGGCGGTCTGACCACGGCGGCCTTGCTCTCCCACGCTGGCCTCAACACGGTAGTACTGGAAAGCGACACCCAGGCCGGGGGCTATCTGGCCGGTTTTCAGCGCCGGGGCTTCTCTTTCAATACCTCCATCGAGTGGCTCAACCAGTGCGGCCCCGGCGGTTTCGTCTACCAGCTCTTCCACAGCCTTGGCACGCCCCCGCCGGAATGCCCGCAGATGCAGCGCATCCGCCGCTTCAAAAGCGACTCCTACGACTACCTGTTGACCGCCAATCCCGATGAATTGCGCGATTGCCTGCTGCGCGACTTTCCCAGTGATGGGGTCGGCATCCGTGCCTTCTTCCGCGATGCCAAAAAGCTGGGGCACCGGCTGGCCATCCTCGACCGCAACATCATGGGGCCGGACACCCTGACCCTTTGGGAAAAGATCCAGCGCAACCTGCGCGGCTTCATCTGGGCTCTGCCGGTGCTCCGCTACGTCCTGACCCCGGTGGACCGCGGCCTGCGCCGCTATTTCGGGATGAGCGGAGCGGAACAGGTCTTTGGCAGCCACCAGACCCTGATGTCGGTGATGGTCTCGGTTGGCTGGGCCTATGCCGGGAATTTCCAGTCCTGCCCCCGGGGCGGCAGCCAGAGCCTGGCCCGCTGGCTCAGTGAGCGGATCGCGGCGACCGGTTCCCGGGTAGTGCTCAACACCAAGGTCGTGCGGGTCTTGTTGGACGAGCAGGGTGCGGCCTGCGGGGTGACACTGGCCGATGGCCGCGCCATCCGCGCCCGCTATGTGGTGGCCGCCTGCGATATCCGCCACCTCTACGAACGGATGCTGCCGGTGGGGGCGGTGCCACCCCGATTGCTCAAGGCCCTGCGGGAGGCCGAGATCTATCACTCCTGTTTCAGCATCTTTCTCGGAATCGATTGCGACCCGGCCAGTCTGGGCTTCGGTGGCGAGGCGGTGAATCTGACCCGCACCGGCCTGAACCGGGCCGAGCACAGCGGCGGCGACCCGCACAAGACCATCATCACCGTACTCTCCCCCTCGGTGCTCGATCCCACCCTGGCGCCACCGGGCAAGGGCACCCTGATCATCCATTGCCCGGCCTATCTCAATTACCAAGAGCAGTGGCGGACCGGTGAGGGACTCAACCGGGGCGAGGCTTACCAGGCAGCGAAAGAAGAGTTCGCCAAGATCCTGCTCGACCGGCTGGAGGCGAGCTGCGTGCCCGGGCTGCGCCAACATATCGAGGTCATGGAGATTGCCACCCCGGTCACCTACCTGCGCTACACCGGCAATTCCATGGGCTCCATCTCCGGGGTCAAGCCGACGGTGCGCAACGTCCGCGCCGGGGTGGCCCATTATCAGACCCCGGTCCGCCGGTTGCTGCTGGGCGGCCACTGCGGCGAATACGGCGGCGGGGTGCCCATGGCGGTCCGGGCGGCGGCCAACGCCAGCCTGATCGTCCTCAAGGAGATGAACCCCGAGGGCTACCGCCGGTTGAAAGCGGTGGTTAATGATCCATTGGAGAGTTGACCGGCGGGGTGGGAAAAGGTAATAGATAAGGCTGAAGGTTTTTACTGTAGGAGCGGGCCATGCCCGCGCTTCACTCCTGGTCGCGGGCATGGCCCGCTCCTACGGGCCTGACTGAAAATTACATCGAGCTAAGTTTTCTTACCTTCAGCCTTCGGCCTAAACCCCTGGGAATTAAAGCCATGGACCATCGCAAACTGAAAGGCCGCCCGCCCTATCCCTTCGAGACCATCGGCGTGGCGGTGGCCTTTTCCCCGCGCCTGGCCGGGTTGCTCGGCGAGGCCCGCCGCCTGGCTGCGGTCTTCGGCGCCCGTCTGCTGCTGATCCATATCGGCGAACGTTCCGCCGATAAAGAAGCCCTGCTGCGGCAAACCATGGCCCAGTCTGGCCTGGACGACCCGGACATCCCGGTCTTCTGGCGGGATGGCGACCCGGTCACCCGGCTCCTGGAAGCATGCAAGGACAACACCGTCGATCTGCTGCTCCTGGGCGCCCGGCGGCGGGAAAACATGCTCCGTTACTATCTCGGTTCGGTGGCTCGCGGCCTGAGCCGGGCCGCCAAATGCTCCCTGCTGCTGCTCACCGAACCACAGCCAAGCGGCAGTTCTTTTGCCAAGATCGTGGTCAGCGGGGTGGACAATCCCAAGACCATTTACACCATCAACGCGGCGTTGTACCTGACCTGCGAACTAGGCGGCCAGGAGATGGCGGTGGTCACCGAGAGCGACCAGCCCGGTTTGGCCATGGCCGTGGCCGAGGACAGCCGCGCCAGCGAAACCGCGCACTTCAAGGAACAGTTCACCGGCGAGTCGGCCCGGCCCAACGCCCTGGCCGGTCTCTGCCCCACCGGCCCGATCCGGATCACCGAGAAGGCCGTTATTGGCAGGCCCGGCTATGCCATCCGCCAGTATGCCGAGCGGGAACATGCCGACCTGCTGGTAATTAATTCGCCGGACAGCAAGTACGGCATTATCGACCGCATCTTCACCCACGGCATGGAATATATCCTGGAAGACCTGCCGTGTAACATGCTGATTGTCCATTCCCGCGTCTCCTGAACGGCGACACCCTCTGCTATGCCAGAGCTCTAATACCCTCCCCTCAATCCCCTCCCATAATAGGGAGGGGAGGCCTTGTGACTCCCTCTCCCCTCGTGGGAGAGGGCGGGGAGAGGGGGAAAACAAATGGTGCAACTTTTTCACGGAACCTCGCCGCTTGGAAATGGGATAACTATTCATGGCCAGACTGACCCACCACGAGCTCATTGTCCTGCTGCTGGCCATCAGCACCATGCTGATCCTGTCGCGGATGGTGGGTGAACTGGGCAAAAAGATCGGGCTGCCCATGGTCATGGGGGAACTCCTGGTCGGGGTCGGGCTGGGGCCGACCTTGCTGGGGGCCTGGTGCCCAAACGTCTCCGCCTTCCTCTTTCCCTTCACCAGCAGCGCCGGTTTTGCCCTGGCCCTGGACGGTATTCTCTCCTTGTCGGTGATCATGCTCCTCTTTGTGGCCGGCCTGGAGCTGCAGCTCTCCCAGGTGGTCCGCCACGGCCGGGTCGCCATCTTCACCGGTTTCGGCAGCATGCTCTTGCCCTTTGTCTCCGGCTTTGGGGTGGCCTGGCTGGCCCCGCAATGGTTCGGAGCCCAGGCAGGCAGCAGCAACCACCTGCTCTTTGCCCTCTTTCTCGGCACCGCCATGGCCATTTCCGCCCTGCCGGTGATCGCCCGCATCCTCCTGGACCTGAAGCTTTTCCAGACCGAGGTCGGCATGGTGATCATCTCGGCCGCCATCTTCAACGATGTGGTGGGCTGGCTGGTCTTTTCCTTCATCCTCTCGATGGTGGCCCAGGACGGCGGTCATGGCGAGGTCGGCGCCACCATTCTTTACATCATCTCCTTCAGCGCCTTCATGCTGACGGTGGGCCGCTTTCTCTGCAACCGCGCCCTGCCCTGGGTCCAGGGTCGACTCTCCTGGCCGGGCGGGGTGCTGGCCTTGAGTCTCGGCCTCTGTCTGCTCTCGGCCGCCTTCACCGAGGCGATCCGCATCCACACCATCCTCGGCGCCTTCATCGCCGGGATCACCATCGGCGATTCCCCCCACCTGCGGGAACATGCCCGGGTGATCATGCACCAGTTCGTCACCAACTTCTTCGCGCCGCTGTTCTTCGTCTCCATTGGCCTGAAGGTCAACTTCTTCCAGCACTTTGATGGCCTGATCGTCATGGTGGTACTGGTTCTGGCCTTCGTCGGCAAGGTGGCCGGGGCCAGCCTGGGGGCGCGCCTCGGCGGCATGGCCGCCCGCCCGGCCCTGGCCGTCGCCTTCGGATTGAACGCCCGCGGGGCCATGGAGATCATCCTTGGCAGCCTGGCCTACGAGGCCGGGCTGATCAATCACCAGGTGTTCGTAGCCCTGGTCGTGATGGCCCTGGTCACCAGCATCGCCAGTGCCCCGCTGATGCGTTATTTTTTGGAAGAAAAATCGGGTTTAAGCCGGAAGACACAGAGCACCGACAGCCCGAAGGGCAGCGGCAGGTAGGGCAGGAGGAACCTCTCCGAAGCAAATATCCACTCCAGCACCAGATTGAGGGGCCCGGGCGGGGTGGCCACCAACTGCGGCTCCGCGGCCGGTTCGCGGCGGCAGCATCTTTGGGCTAAACGCTGGACCAGCGCCAGCGGGAACAGCAGGGTATTGAAATAGGTAAGGATCTGGATCTCCCCCCCCAGCCCGGTAAACAATCCCCCCAACAGGCCCCGGGTATAGCGGCGTTTATGGCCATGGGCGGTATCATGGTCGCTCCATAAGAACCGGTAGGCCGGAACTGTGCAGATCAGGATCCCGTCATCCTTCAAAAGGCTCACCGCCTTGTGCAAGGCAGCCCGATCATCTTCGATATGCTCCAACACATCCAGAAGCAGAATGAGATCGAAGCTCCGCGCGGCATAGGGAACCTGGTCCGGCAACCAGCCCTGGGCCAGGTTCGTCAGCCCCCGCTGCCGGGCGGCCCGCAGGGCCTCGGGTGACTGGTCCAGGCCGTACACCTCAGCCCCTGGAGCCAGTTCCCGTAACAGCAATCCGGCACCCACCCCCAGATCGCAGATCTGCAACCGCTGACCCTCCCGGCCCAGGGTGGTAACGGCTTTTTGCACCAGATGGCGGACAATTTTCCGTCGGCCGCAAAACCACCAATGGCGTTCTTCAAGTTCAAACATCTGCTTAATCAGTTGCGGGTCCACATCAAACCTTTGTGAAAGGGGGAGAGATCAGAGGCGGGCAGGTTTCCGCCCGGGATAGCCGATATAGACCCAGTCCCCGGCCACCTCCACACAGGAAAAATCCGCCAGGCCGACCAGGCTGCTCAAGCTGGCGGCGGTGGGGAAAAAGTGCAGGTGCAGGTCCAGGGTGTAGTGGTAATAGCGCTGCCGGGGGACCATGATAATCACCTGTTTGGCGGCAATGCGCTTGATTTCCGCCAGGGCCGCGATGGGGTCGCGCAGATGTTCCAAGGTGTGAAAACAGGTCACGATGTCCACCGCCCGGTCGGCCAGGGGCAGGGCAGTCGATTCGGCATTGAGATAGGTAAAACCCTCCCCATGGCGGGGCAGGTCAATCACATCAATGCCGTACTTGGCCAGGGCCGCACCGCAACGCTGGCTGACCCGGTCCAGGAAGTAGCCCTGGCCGCAGCCAACGTCGGCAATGCTGCGGCCCTCGGGATGCAGGTGGTCAAAGATGTATTGCAGACTGGCGCTGCTGAGGTCGGTGTCCCGGTCCTTGGCCCGGCAATCCAATTCCCGGTAAACCCGGCGGAGCTCCGCTTCGCTCATCGCCAGGGCCAGGTCCTTGAATTCCATGTAGAGCCGCAGGTTGCGACCCTTGAACCAATACAAGAAGAAGGGAAGCATGAACCAATAATTGTCGCGAAGCCGCGGCGGCAACAGCTCGTCCATGCCCCAGCGGACCAGATTGGTAAATTTTCGATTCATTACCACTCGGCCCTGGCGCCGTGCTCCGCCTGCCGCTCCTCTGGGGTATCCAGCCCGGTCATGCCTGATTTTTCCCGCAGGAGATAGAGGGGGCGCTGCTGGACCTCGATGTAGATCTTGCCGATGTATTCCCCGATGATCCCCATGACAAAGAGCATACTGCCACCCAAAAAATACAGGCTGACGGTCAGAAAGGCGTAGCCGGGGATGGGAATGTCAAAGTAGAGCTTTTGGACCGTCACGTACAGCCCGGCCGCCAGACTGAGAATGACCACCATGAAACCCAGCAGCAGCGAGAGCCGAAGCGGCATGACCGAAAAGCCGGTGATGGCGTCAAAGGCCAGAAACAGGCGGCGCAGACTGTTATATTTGGTCTTCCCGGCCCGCCGTTCCTCCCGGTCAAAGCGTACGGCGCTCTGGCGGTAACCGACCCAGCTCAGCAGCCCGCGCACGAAACGGTTGCGTTCGCGGCAGCGGCGAAAATCCGCCACCACCCGCTGATCCAGCAGCCGGAAATCGCCGGTGTCCAGAGGGATATCCACAGCGGTCAACCGCTTCATCAGACGATAGAAGAGAAACGAGGTGGCGCGGACCACTACCGGTTCGGCCGCCCGCCCGCGCCGCTGGGCGTAAACAACCTCGTAGCCTTCCCGCCATTTCGCGATTAGCTGCGGGATCAGCTCCGGCGGGTCCTGGAGATCGCCATCCATCAAGACCACTGCCTGGCCCCAGGCCGCATCCAGACCGGCGGTGGAGGCGGCTTCGTGGCCGAAATTCCGGCTGAAGCTGAGAAATTTGACCGCCGGGTCCCGCTGGGCTAGCTGCCGCATGACCTCCAGGGAACCATCGCTGCTGCCGTCATCAACCAGGATCAGTTCGAAGGGGGCACCGACCCCGGCAAACACCTCGACCAGACGGCGGTGGAGTTCCGCCAGATTACCCGCCTCGTTGAACACCGGGACGACAATGGAAAAATATGGGGGTATGGTCATAACCGTTCACAGCTCATCAGGGTTTGGACTCCTCTGTCGGCCCGTTGTCCCGGCCGTTTTCTGCATTGGGTATCGCCTTGGGCAGCGCCCGCTCACCAGCTATGCGGCGACTTGGGCTGTTGCGGCAGCGGCAAGGGCGCCTCGCCACCCATCTGCCGGAGCAGGTTGAGATTCTGAATGACCTTAGCGTTATTCGGGTCAATATTCAGATATTTTTCAAACATCTCCCGGGACTTGCCCAGCTCACGGCGGTTCAGATATACCGTGCCGAGCAGCTCGTAATAGCCCTTGGTGGCCGGTCTCTCCCGCACCCCGGTTTCACTCTCACTAACAATCTCATCGAAGATGCGCGGTCGCTTGTCCAGGTAGCCATCGCGGTATCGGCCATGGTTGGCGGGATTGTCCCGCAGAAAAACCAGAGCGGTGCCATCCTGGTAGACCAGGGCCCAGTCCGGATCGAAGGCCAGCAGGTCCACCAGCGGCACAACCACCCCTTCGGGGCTGACCGCATTGACCATCACCACCTGGACGTCATACCAGTCGAGCAGCCGCTTCCACAAGGGAACCTGCCCGGGCGAAGCCGTGGTAACCGAGCCGCCCTGCCCCCCCATAATTAGCTGGTGCTGAAAAAAGGCCTGCTCATCCAGACAGCGCCCGTCGATGAAAACCTGGCGCTGCGGGTACTGCCAGATCAGATAGCCGCCCCAGTTGTAAGGATTGAACAGACGGCCGGGATAATCCTGGCCCTGCAGAAAGGCTACGCCCTTTTCCGGGTAGTCACCACCGTTGAGGGAGAACCGCAGGACTCCCGCCCTGGCCTGGCTGATGCCGAAGAGCACCAAAAAGACCAGGAAGAGCAGATACTGGGGCTGGCCGGTAGCCAAGCGAACCACCCCGGGCCGCTGGCAGAAAGCCGCAAGCTGACGCCGTCGCCCCAGCCATTGCCCAAGGCTGGTGAGCAAGCGCGCCAAAAAGGGCGCCGCGCCGATGGTAAAGAGGATAATGCCCCGGATGCCCATCTGGGAGCCGGCCGCCAGAAAGGCCACGAGCAGGAGATCGGCCGGGTCGATGGTCCGGAGCAGCAGCACCGTCAGCACCAGCACCAGGGCCAGCATGAACCAGTAGGCGTGATATTCATAGAGCATGGGCCGGGCGTACTCTTCAATGGAGGCAAAGAGACTGCCCCGGACCCCAAAGGGCAGCAGGAAGGCCTTGTAATGGTTGGGGTTCAGCAACATGGCACCAAAGCTCAGCGAGGCACTGACGGAGAGGCGGTGGAGCGAGGCACGCGTTGGGGCGGTGTGGCGGAAATGGGCAAATTTTTCGGCCAGGAGATACTTACCGGCCTCGGCCAGCCAAAAAATCAGCAAGAGGCTGGCGCCAAAGACAAAGCCACCGTGCAGGTTGCTCCAGAGCAGAAAAAGGGCGGGCAGGAACATGACCTTCCGGCCATCCCGCTTAAATTCTGCGAAGAGATAAAACAACCCAGCCAGCAGCAGGAAGGTAAAGATCTGCGGCCGACTGTAGGCAAAATCCTGGCCGATCACAAGCACCAGAAAGGTGACCAGCAGGGAGGCGAGGGGCGCGGCCTGCTTTTCCCGCATGGCCTGGAACAGGACGAAAAAGGTGAGCATGAACGCCAGGGCCTTGAGCAGACCGACGCCGTAAAAGCCCCCCGCCGCATAGGCCAGATAAAACAACACCTGTCCCAACCAGGAATGACGCAGGCTGACTCCCCAGTACTGGAAGGCGCTGGGCTGTTGATAATGCGTCAGGGCCTGCTGGTCAGCGGCCGAGAAGGGGGCCGTGGCGCCGGTGGTGTAGGAAAAAGGATCGTGCTGCGGCAGGGCTCGATCATGCCAGACCGTTTCGCCGCTCTTCAGATGCCACCAGAGATCAAGATCATCGACCCGATTGGTATAGGTCAGGAAGACCAGACCCAGCAGCAGGGCCAGGGAGAGGTACTGGAGGCAGGTCCGGTTTTTGCACCAGTTATTCATGATGATCTCATAGTTAGACACGTAATTTCGTTCAGCAAATCGTGCTATAAACGCCACTCTCACCGTTGTCAACTTGCAACAACGGCCCCTTCCCCTAATATGTCGCTACCTGGCGGGTGGAGAATTGAGTATATTGATCCGGTTCGGAATTGCTGGCAACGCCCTAAGTCAACTGGAGAATACGCTAATGCTTGGTAAATATTTCTCTTTCCCGGCCCTGTTTCTCGCGCTGCTCGCCCTGGCCGCACCGGTCCGGGCGGCGGCCCCCAGCCGCTTTCAGGTGCTCTACTCCAACGACGTCCACGGCGAGACTGAACCCTGCGGCTGAAAAACCAATCAGCTGGGCGGTCTGTCCAGAAAGGCGCAATACTTCGGGAAAAATACCGGGACCGGTAGCCTGCCCACCCTCAAGGTTGACGGCGGCGCTCTGCTCTTCGCCCGGCCCCAGCCCAACCCCCAGGAACTCGCCCAGGCCAAACTGGCCGGCGAGGGGCTGGTGACGGCCTACAATCTGATGGGCTTCGACGCGGTGGGGGTGGCCCGACTGGACCTGGCCGGCGGGCTCGATTTTCTGAAGTCCCTGGCCAAGGGCGCCAAGTTTGCCTGGCTGAGCGCCAATCTGCTGGATCAGAAGAGCGGCCGACCCCTCTTTACCCCCGCCATCTCCCGCAAGGTTGGCGAAACCCGGGTGGCCATCATCGGCATTACCTCCGACCAGACCCCGGAAGATGGGCTGGCCACGGGGTTAACCATCAAACCCTGGGCAGAGGCGCTGACCCCTCTGGTGGCTGAACTGAGCCGCAACCACGATTTTCTGCTCCTGCTCACCGATCTGCCGCCGGCGGTCTGCGGCACCGTGGCCCGGCAATTTCCGGCCCTGAACCTGATCGTCAACGCCGGGGGCGAAACCATGAACCAGCCCCCGCACACCCTGGCACCCACCAGCCTGTTGGCGGCCACCGGGCGGCAGGGTAAGTATGCTGGCGCCCTGGAGATTGCCTGGAGCCCAGGTGGCCACTGGGGTGAGGGCGAAAAACAGACCCTGGCCCTGCGGGAAAAGCTGGGGGATTTACAACGCACCAGCGAACAGTTGCAGGCCATCGCAAAACTTCCCGGCCAGGAGAGCCAGACCGGTAACCTGGAGCGGCGGCAAGCCCTGCTCCAGCAAGAGATCGCCGAACTGCGCACCGCCCTGGCAGGGGTGCCGGTGGCCTTTTTCAGCAACTCCTTTCAGGCCATGGACGCGACGGTGGGCGAGGAACCGGGAGTGGCCGCCATCGTCTCCCAGATCAAGGGGCGGATTGCCGAACAGGGCCGGATCGAGGCGGCGGCGAAAGGGGCCGACTCACCCCTGCCCGACTTCGTCGGCTGGCGGGTTTGCGCCTCCTGTCACCCCAAGGCGGCGACCAATTGGCAGTCCTCCCGGCATGCCGGGGCTTACGCCACCCTGGAGAGAAAGAACAAGCAGTTCACGGTGGATTGCCTGCTCTGCCATGTTACTGGCGGCGAGGTCGCCAGCACCGACCGGCTGGCTTCGCTGCCCAAGGAGTTGCAGGGAGTGGGTTGCGAAGTCTGCCACGGCCCTGGCCGCAAGCATGCCGACGGCCAGGAGAAGAACCGGCCGCGCAAGGTGCCGGAAAACCTCTGCCGGAACTGCCATGTCCCGGAGCACGACGGCCATTTTGATTATGCCCGGAACCTGCAATTGATCCGCTGCGACCGCTGATCCGGACATGAGCCCCTTCCTGATCCTCTGCCTCACCGGTTTTCTGGCGATCTTCAGTTCCACCCTGTCCAAGAGCCCGGTGCTGCCGCTCTTCGCCGCCCATCTCGGGGCCGACCCGGTCGGGATCGGCTTGGTGGCCTCGGTCTCGGCCTTCACCGGCATCATCGCCAGCATCCCGGCCGGGATGCTCTCCGACCACTGGGGCCGACACCGGATGCTGTTGATCTCGGCCCTGGTCTTCGCTACCGCCCCACCTCTCTACCTGCTGGTGAGCAATCTCTGGCAGCTAGCCCTGGTCCGCTTTTACCACGGCTTCGCCACCGCCCTCTTCATCCCCATTGCCCTGGCGTTGATCGCCGATCTCTATCATGGTGAACGCGGCGAACGGATGGGCTGGTTCTCCACCGCCACCCTGCTGGGCCGCTTCCTGGCGCCCCTGGCAGGCGGAGCGCTCCTGGGCGGGCTGGCCGCCAATCCGGCCTTTTCATTCCGGGTGGTGTACGGACTCTGCGGGCTGGGCGGGATGGCCGCTCTGCTCCTGGCGCTGCGCCTCCCCGACCTGCGCGACCCGGCGGCCCCGCCCCACCGCCAAGGCGATACCTTCCGTGCCTTCCGCTCGGTCCTGGCCAACCGGGCAATCATGCTGACAGCGATGATGGAGGCGGCCATCCTCTTCGCCTTCGGCACCTTCGAGACCTTTCTGCCCCTGCACGCCAAGGCTCAGGGGCTCAGCGCCTACACCATCGGCCTCTTTCTCTCTTCCCAGATGATTGTCCTGGCCCTGAGCAAGCCGACCCTGGGGCGCTTTTCCGACCGCCATGGCCGCTGGGGCCAGATCATCGGCGGCGCCCTGATCGGGGCGACAGCCATGGCGGCCCTTTCCCGCTGCAGCACCTTCTGGCCCCTGCTGCTGACCAGCGTCGGCTTCGGTTTCAGCCTGTCGGTCCTGACCTCGGCCACCGCCGCCCGCATCGCCGATCTTTCCCGGCGGGAGACCTATGGTTCGGCCATGGGGATGCTGGGTTCGGTGATGGACATCGGTCACACCACCGGGCCATTGGTAGCTGGGATGATCGCCACGTCTTACGGCTTCGGGATGGCATTTGTCGGGGCTTCGGTTATATTGCTCGCCGCTGCTGGGCTATTTGCCCTGGTTCCCGCCGGGAACCTCCCTCCGGCTTGAACATTTGGTCTACCTTACCGCGCAACGATCTCATACATCTGGGGAACAATCATGCTGAAAGGTTTTTGGCGAAAATTACTCTTGGTATTGACTTTAATCGCCATGGGGCTGGCGATCTTCATCACCATCCGCATCCGGGAAAACGACGAGAAGGCGGCGGTGCGCCAGGCCGAGGCAGAAAAGCGTCAGGTCAGCCAGACCGAGGCGCAGCAGCTAGACCTGGGCGGTTTCAACGAGGGCGATTTCCGGGTGCTGCCCGCCCCCCCCGTTGCCAGCCCGGCACCGTCCCCGGAGCAGTGGAAGACGCTGCGTCAAGCCTTGGGCAGTGGGGCTCCGGCCCTGGCACCCTTGCTGCCGCCACTGAGTCCGGTGGTGACGCCTGGTTTTGGCCAGTTGCGTTACGCCGTCAAGCCCGAGGGGTGGCGGGTCTTGGTGGATTGCCGCCCGGCCGGGAGTCCCGGGATGACCGCCGGTTGCGAGCCGGTGGCACTGACCGGGGCCAGCCTCTCCGAGGCCGAGGCCGGGGAGATGCAGGCGAGCGTTAATGCCCTGGCGCCGGAAGGGCTGGCGGTGTATGGTGCCCTGCACGGCCACCGGGGGACCGAGGGCATGGATAAACTTATCAAAGAGGGTAATGTATCGATGATTTACAACGAATTTTGCACCGAACTGGGTTGCGCCGGTAGCGTCTCATTCATGCTGGGCAAGACCCTGCTCAAGGTCGAAGGCAGCGGAAATCTCCAACCCTGGTTTGCGACCCTGGCCAAGGGTGGCGTGGTCGTGGGAGGCAAGCGATGAAACTTTCTCGTCTGGCCCCGCTCTGTCTTGGACTGGCCCTGCTCACCGCCCCCCTCGCGCCAAGCCTGGCCCGGGGTACAACCGCTGCTGTCGAAACGCCCCGGGATGCCGTGGGCCTGATCTATGCCGATATTCTGCGCCTGCAGGGCGAGGATTTTTATCGCCATGTCGATCTGGAGTCGCTGGCCGACGCTTTTCTGGCCGAGGTCGAGCCGCAGATCAAGGCCTCCCAGGCTGAGGCGGCCAAGAACCTGGCCCCTGATGCCCCGGTGCTGGCCAAGTTCCTTGGCGTCGGCAATATCTCCGCCGCCAAGGCTGCCGCCAAGAGCATGCTGCTGATCGATACCGCCCGCTGGTTCAACGTGCCCGGCAAGGGCAAGATCGTTTCGGCCTTTGCCGGTGACTCCGGCGTGTTGCTGGGGCAGTACCGCGAGTTCGGCCAACGCAAGTTTCTCGAGTACAAGGGGATTAAATACGTCAAGGAGCAGGGCGACACGGCAGAGGTGGCGGTGACCATCCGGCTGAACCTCTACCACGCAGATATCCAGCCCATCACCCAGTTCAAGCGGGTTGGCGGGGTCTGGAAGCTCAAGCGGATTCTTAACGTCAGTGCCTTGGTGCAGAAGGTGCAGGCCTTGGAGAAGGCGCGAATTGCCGGGTATTACCAGAAGAAGGTGCCTGGCCACGCGGGGCGGTGAGGATTAGCGCGGAATATTTGTCGGTAACGCAAAGAATGCATCCGTCGTTGGCGAGCCGGGTCAGCCATTGTCCGAGTGAATCTGGATCTGGACTGTAGGAGCGACCTCCTGGTCGCGAACCGGTGGGGCCAGGGTTAACGGGCAGGCTTTGCGTTGGCGGCGCCTTGGGTATTCGCGGTCAGGAGACCGCTCCCACAGTTGCCTCCGTGCCTCATCGAGGAGATCGAAGTCTTCGCTTATCTGCTTCGGAGTAACGATCTGGATAATTCCCTGGGCTTATAACGAGTAATACCGTTCACCCTGATCCTGAGCCCGCCGAAGGAGCGAAGGGTCAATTGCAGCCTTGCTAAGAGCTCATCAAAAACTGATCATTTTCACATGGCGAAAACCAGTCGCAAAGCCTCCTCCACCATCCTGACCCTGCTCAAGCGGCTCTTCCTGGGCCTGTTTCTGCTGCTGGTGGTCTTGCCGCCCCTCCTGGTCTTAAGTCAGCGCTGGCTCCATCCTCCCACCAGCGCCTTTATGCTGCGCTACCGTTACGAATCGTTGTTCACCACTGCCGGTAAAAAACTCCCGCCCCTGCGCCAGCAATGGGCGGACTGGGCGGCTATTTCCCCGGCGCTACCCCTGGCGGCGGTGGCGGCCGAGGACCAGAAGTTCCCCGGCCACTGGGGCTTTGACCTGGAGTCCATCGAAGCGGCCCGGGAGAAGAACGCCAAGGGGGGCCGTATCCACGGGGCCAGCACCATCAGCCAGCAGGTGGCCAAGAACCTCTTTCTCTGGCCGGGGCGCAGCTATCTGCGCAAGGGGGTGGAGGCCTACTTTACCCTGCTGCTGGAGGCACTTTTGCCCAAGCAGCGAATTCTGGAGATTTACGTCAATATTGCCGAGTTCGGCGAAGGGATCTTTGGCGCCCGGGCCGCCGCCGAGGCCTTCTTCCATAAGAGTCCAACCCAGTTGAGTCAGGGCGAGGCGGCATTGCTGGCGGCGGTGCTGCCCAATCCCAAGGTCCTCCGGGTCGACCGCCCGTCGGACTACGTCCGGGAGCGGCAAGAATGGATTCTTACCCAGATGGGGCAACTGGGTTCGGGTTACATCAACAATATGGGGAGGCCAAAATGATGGACTTTCTGCAGGTTACCTTTCCGATCTCCGGGGTGACCACCAACGTGCTGTTGCCGCCGCTGGTGGCCATGGTCATCTCGTTTTTCACCTCCATGGGCGGCATCTCCGGCGCCTTCCTGCTGCTGCCCTTCCAGATGAGTTACCTGGGCTACACCGCCCCCTCGGTGAGCGGCACCAACCATGTCTTCAACATCGTCGCCATTCCCAGCGGGGTTTACCGCTACATCAAGGAAG
>Ga0334722_10001876_pt1 | contig 24918 bp, 23 predicted proteins | sample C3_bottom_MG_FD_207210 | JGI IMG/M metagenome (GOLD analysis project Ga0334722, IMG submission 207210) | Sediment microbial communities from Yellowstone Lake, YNP, Wyoming, USA - C3_bottom | ecosystem: Environmental > Aquatic > Freshwater > Lake > Sediment | place: USA: Wyoming | collected... | reverse complement strand
CGTTCAGAGCGCAAAGAAATGATAAACCGGGCGCACCCATTGCCGCTGACGCGCCAGAGCAGCATACTTGAGCTTTCCCGGTCTGGCCTGTATTATGAAGCGGTGCCGGTCAGCGGGCGCGACCTTGGGGGTAATTAGGGACACATCCCATATTTCTTCTCATTTCATGGTGAACCGCTACTTTTTAAGCCTCATCAACAACCCCTCGGCCTCGGCTATAACCGTGCCATCGTCCTTCACGGCCACGGCCACAGCCTCTACCGCACGTCCAGACTCCTTCACCAGCCTGCCGGTCACGGTAATGCTCTCCCCCACCATAAGCGGCCTCTTGAAGCGCACGGTAAGCCTGCCGGTCACCGCGTCCATGCCGAGCGAGAACGCGAGCTTGGTCATGGCCTCGTCCAGCACGGTTGAGATTATGCCGCCGTGCACCACGCCCTCGTACCCCTGGTGAACCTTCGCAGGGGTAAACACCGTGGTTATGCTCCGGGCCACGGCGTCTATGGTGAAGTCGAGCCTTAAGCCCGCGGGGTTGTCCTTACCGCATACGAAGCAGTGGTGGTCGTCTTTAAGCTCCAAACCGGGCCTCCTGAAAAAATAACGTAACCTTTCGGCCGCCCCTTCGTCTAACAGGTTAAGATACGGCTCGCTCAAATATAACCCGGGGCGTATTCAAGGGCAAGATAAATTTAACCTTGCGGCCGGAACGTGTTATCGTGTTATAATTTAATAAAATACCCGGCATAACCATCCTTATCCCCCTTGACAAGGAGGAAGCAATGAAGAAAAGCCTTTGTACCATAATCCTTTCCGCCGCCGCGGTCCTTATGGCGGCCCTGCCTTTTGCGGCAAGGCCGGCCCTCGCCGATTACGAAGATGTGCCCGCCCTCGGGCGCGCATGGGTAAGCCACGTGAAGGGCGACACGTCCTTCAACAGCAAGGACTCGGAGGAGTGGGCCGCCCTCACAAACAACTTCACCCTGCGCGAAGGCGACAGGCTTTGGGCAGGCGACAAATCCAGGATGGAGGTGCGCTTCTCCGGCGGCCAGACCGCATGGGCAAACTACAGCACCGAAATAGACGTAAACTCGCTGAAGGGCGAGCGCGGCGCGGACATGTTCCAGCTCGCGGTGCCATCCGGTGAGGCGTCGTTCTCTGTCGGCAGGCTGGGCGAGGGCGGCTCGGTCTTCCAGGTAGACACCCCGAACGCCTCGGTCAGGGCTTATGACACGGCGGTCTTCCGCATAATAGCGGGCACGGACGGCACGACGCAGGTGGGCGTCATTAGCGGCTCGGTCGAGGTAGAGTCCTCGCGCGGCGTCACGGACCTCAGTGAGGGCGACATGCTGGAGGTATACACGGACGGGACGTCCGACCTTTCTTCGCTACCGGATAAAGACTCATGGGACGAGTGGGTGGACAAGCGTATCGCCAAGTACAACAGGCCGCACAAAAGCGCGCGCTACCTGCCAAAGGGCATGGACTATTACGCGGACGAGTTCGACAACAACGGCCGCTGGGTAAGCTACCCGGACTACGGCAACGTCTGGGTACCCACCGTCGCCACCGGCTGGTCGCCGTACTCAAACGGCCGCTGGGTCTGGATCAATGGTGACTATGTATGGCTGGGATACGACCCGTGGTACGCCCCGTTCCATTACGGGCGCTGGGCCTTCACAAACTCGCTCGGATGGTACTGGGTCCCGCCGGTAACCCCGGTCGCCTACTGGTCGCCGGGCTACGTCGGCTGGACCTGGGGCCCCGACCGCGTATATTGGGTCCCGCTCGCCCCGCGCGAGGTCTATTACGGTTACGGCTACTACGGGCCGAACAGCGTAAACATATACCATAAAAGGGCCGCCAACGTCACAAACGTGTTCATAAACAGCAGGATAACCAACGGGGTTGTCGCGGTGCACAGGGACGACTTCCTTGGGGGCAGGGTCCGACGCTCCGAAATGGCGGAGAGGGAAAACCCGTTTATCCACAGGGGGATTAACAACACGAGTCTCACGGCCGCCGCACCGGTAAAAGAGTTCAAGCCCATCAGGGCCACTATACTCCCGAAGCCCGATATCAGGCCGTCGGGAAAGGCGCTTCCGCCGAGAGAGGTGGAGAGGATGCGGCCCCGCATGGAGGAGAGGCGCGTCGTGACGGACAGGGCCGGCTCCGCGTTCAGGCCGGGCGAGAAACCCAGGCCGATGAAGGTAATAGAGAACGATAAGGGACGCACCTCAGTGCCGGGCAAGGAAAGGGGCCCGACGGCCCCACCGGTTATGGAAAGAGGGCAGAGGGAACGCAGGCAGGAGCAGCCGCGTACGGAGACACCGAGGACCACCGTGCCAACCGAAAAGGAACGGGGACGTACGCCTGCCCCGGAAAAGGACAGGGGCCAGACGGCCCCACCAGTTAGAGAGTACCGCCAGACGGCACCCGCAAAGGAACGCGAATACTTGCCGCCTGCCGAGGCCGCGCAGCAGAGAACGGCTCCTACAACTCCGATATTGGTCCCGCCCCCTGTCAGGGTGAAGACGCAGCCGACCCCTGCACCAACAAAGGAGAAAGTCCAGCCGGCTCCCGCTCCGGCAAAGGATAAAGGCCAAACGGCACCCGCGCCGACAAAGGAAAAGGGCCAGACAACCCAGCCCAAGCCTGCGCCCGAGAAACGCGAGAAGGCAAAGGACGGGAAGGACCAGAAGGAAAAGGCCGTAGAAGATCAGCCGCAGGATGAAGAAAAACCCGTCAAGAAGGAGCGATAACTACTTAGAAGCGGGTCACTATAACGCCGATGAACCTCATACCCTGAAGGTAGGCCGCAAGGCCTACCTTCTTTACTTTTCCGCCGCCCTGCTTCTCCGGCGTGGACTTGCTGCCGCTCGCGTGTATGAGGCACGGCGTCCCGCCGTCCATCTTTACAATACCCAGATGTCCGACCACCTCGCCAACGGCGCGTCTGGCAGGTTCCTTGACGAAGAAAATCAGGTCCCCGTCCATCAGCTTCGCCATGTTTTCCGCTTTGAGCAGCTCTTCCTTAGGCAGGTATATTATTACGTCCCGGCCGCGCGAGCCCGGTATGCTTGCGGTGGCGCCGAGCTCCGCCGTGACGTCCCGGCCCCACTTTCCGGAGTAGACCATGTCCTCGCCATACTGGAACCGCTCGTCGTAGTTGAGTACCCTGCCGCCTTCGAGCCTGCCGTGCGTGGTGAAACGGAGCTCCAGCGCACGTTCCTCCGCTTGCTCGGGCGTATTCGAGGTCGCAAGCTCGACCGAACGGAATACGTGGTACATGCAGTCCACCTCGTTTTCGCAGACGAGTTTTTCGGAGCGCACGTACGCCCCGAGCGGGTCGGTGTCGTACGGGGTGCCGACGAAGGACTCGGCCCAGAAGGCTATCCGCACGCCCACCGGCCTGCCTGAGAGCATACCCTGGATTCGGGCCACGCTGCCGAAAGTCGGCGGAGGCGGCAAGGACTCTTTCTGGACGGCAGGCGCGGCATCCGGCTTCCCGCGAGTACCGGTCGCAGCACACGTGGATAGAGCGACGAGCGCGACAGCTGCTACAAACATATACGTTATGTGTTTACTGGTCGACATGGATATTCCCTGACTGTCACGCATGGTTAATGCCTTATGCTTACAAGGAAAATCTTATAACAAACCGTGGATAATAGCAACAGAAAGCACGGTGTGCGCATGTAAAGTATTTGACAACCACGCCCGATATATGCTATGAAGGTTAGGACTAATCGCCCCATGTGCCATAAATAGTACGCAGGAGGTTGGATCTCTATGCAAGGACCCACGCAGTACCCGCTCACCACCAAGTTCACGATGCCCCCGCGCCCCGAGAAAAGGGTCGAGGACAGGGTGCCCACCAGGGCATACCCCGTGAAAGTTATAGGCGAATGCCAGAGGCTGTACGGCTACGCCAGGGACATCAGCCGCTCGGGAATGCAGATACGCACGTTCTATCTGTGCGAGTCGGGCCCCAAAAAAGTGGGCGATACCCTGAAGCTGGAGTTCAGGCTCCCCGAGAAGGGCATATCGTTCGACTGCGACGCACGGGTGATGTGGAACTTCGTGCCGCCCGACGGCCCCGCTTCGATGCAGCTCCAGGGCGTGATGTTCGAAGGCATAACGCAGTCGGTCAAGAAAAAGATAGACGAGTGGGCCAAGGCCATAAGGCCGGAGGAGGCCAGGGCGCTCAAGAAATCCCAGAACCCCTGGGACTAATAAAACACCCGTTATATACCCAATGAAAAAAGGCGCCCCGTATGGGACGCCTTCTTGTTTTATGGTGCCGGAGACGAGACTTGAACTCGTACGGGTTGCCCCACACGCCCCTCAAACGTGCGTGTCTACCAATTCCACCACTCCGGCAAACTATTTAAACCTTGGTCAACCACTTCTTATGCTTGGCCGACTTTCCCTGCACTATGTCGAAGAAGACCTTCTGGAGCTTCTTCGTGACCGGGCCGGGCTTTCCGCCGCCGATGAGCCTTCCGTCGAGCTCACGTATCGGCGTAACCTCGGCTGCGGTGCCGGTGAAGAAGGCCTCGTCCGAGATGTATACCTCGTCGCGCGTGAACCGCTCCTCCACCACCTTGTAGCCGAGCTCTTCCGCAAGCTCCATTACAGAGTCGCGGGTAATGCCCTCCAATATCGAGGTGAGCGGGGTGGTCTTTATGACGCCCTTCCTCACTATGAAGACGTTCTCTCCGGTGCCCTCGGCCACGTAGCCCTCGGGGTCGAGCAGCAGGGCCTCGTCGCAGCCGGCGGACTTGGCCTCATGCTTTGCAAGCTGGGAGTTCACGTAAGCCCCGGTCACCTTTGCGCGGGTCATCGCTATATTCACGTGGTGGCGCGTGAAAGAACTCACACGGACCTTGATGCCGTTCTTTATGCCTTCTTCGCCCAGGTATGCGCCCCAGGGCCACGCCGCTATTGCGACGTTTATCGGGCCTGAGACGTATAGGCCCATCGCCCCGTAACCTATGTACACCAGAGGCCGGATGTAGCACTCGGCCATCTTGTTGGCCTTGATGGTGTCTATTATGCCCTTCTTTATTTCCGCCTTCGTGAAGGGCATTTTCATCTGGAAGATATGGGCCGAGTCGAACAGACGGTCTACGTGCTCATCCAGGCGAAACACGTACGAGCCGCCCTTGCCCTTATAGCACCGGATGCCCTCGAACACGCCCAGGCCGTAGTGCAGGCTGTGCACCATCACGTGCACCTTGGCGTCCTTCCAGGCCACCAGCTTGCCGTCCATCCAGATCTTTTCGGTCTCTTGCAACACGACACCCCCCGGCCAAACACCCTTGTCCGTTAAAAAGCAGATGCTCAATATACCAAAACAGAAGTTTGCATGTCAACAGATTTCGGCAGGTTGTGCCTTAACCGTCCTGTTCCGTGTCCAAAGGCCCGCCTTCGACCGCGGAAACCCCGCCACCTTCCTCGGACTGCACGGGCACGTTAGACGCCTCGTCATAATACTCCTGCACCGGGGCATCCCCGGCCGCCTCTTCCGCGGCCAGCATGGCCGCACGCTTGGCGCGGTATTCCTCGGCCATAGCCTCCATCTCGGGGCCGTCGAGGCCAGGAAGCTCCGGTTCGAGGTCCTTGGACAGCGAGTTCTCCTCCATGCCAAGCTCGCGTTCGAGCTCGCGAAGAGACGGCAGCGACGAGAGGTCCTTCAGCCCGAAGTACCTGAGGAACTCGGCCGTGGTCGAAAACATAATGGGCCTGCCTGGCACGTCCTGCCTGCCCGCTATCTTGATGAGCCGGCGCTCCAGCAGCGTCTTTATAACGCCGTCCGCGTTCACGCCCCTTATCGCCTCTATCTCGGCCCTTATGATGGGCTGGCGGTACGCTATAATGGCCAGGGTCTCGAGCGCCTGCGCGGAGAGCTTCGGCGGCCTTATCTTCTGGAGCTTCTTGACGTAGAGCGCAAATTCCGGCCTTGTCACTATCTGGTAGCCGCCCGCAAGCTCCACTATCTTTACGCCTCGCCCCTCGGAGTCGAAGTCCGCCACGATGGACAGCATCGCCTCGCGTATCTCGGCGGCCTCCGCTTCGTCGCCCACCGTCTCCTTGATCCTCTTCACCGAAAGCGGCTCGTCCGAGACGTACAGCAGGGCCTCGACCGCCGCCTTCAACCGGCTAAACTCCATCATCGGTCACCGCCTTCATTATCCTTATGGTCCCGAACTCCTCCACCTGCATTATCCTTATGGCCTTCAGCCTGGTAAGCTCGAGTATGGCAAGCAGGCTCACCACCATCTGGCCCCTCGTGCGGTCTTCCTCGAACAGCGACTCGAACGTAAGGCTCTCCGCGCCCTCCAGCATCTCGAGTATCCTGTTTATCTTGTCGGTTACGCTTACTCCCGCGCCGCCTATCTCGTGGAACCGGTCGGCGGGCATATTGGACAAGACCCGCTTGAACGCGTCCAAAAGGTCGAAGAGGCCGAAGTTGAAAAGCTCCTCCTCAGGAGGCTCGGCAGAGTCCTCCCATGCGCCCTTGCCCTGCCTGACGAATACCTCGCGCCAGAACTCCTCGCGCTCGCCCAGGCCCTGTGCGGCCTCCTTGAACTTCTTGTACTCGATGAGCCTCTGGATGAGTTCGGCCCTCGGGTCCACACCGTCTACAAGCTCGCCCTCGCCTTCCTTGGGCGGCAGCAGCATACGTGACTTTATCTGGGTGAGGGTCGCCGCCATCACGAGGAACTCGCCCGCGATATCGAGGTTCAGGTCCTTCATGATCTCGATATATTCCAGGTACTGCTCCGCTATACGGGCCACCGGTATGTCGTATATGTCCACCTCGTCCCTCTTTATGAGGTGGAGCAGTAGGTCGAGCGGCCCTTCGAACAGCGGCACTTTTATGCTGTATTTGTCGTCCATCAGATCCCTATCGCATCCCGAACTTCGGCCATCGTCGCCTGTGCGACCTCACGCGCCTTCGCCTCGCCCGCGGCGAGCACGTCACCCATATAGTCCGGGCGGCCGAGCAGTTCCTGCCTTTTCGCATATATCGGCTCCAGCTGGCCCAGCATGTAGTCCGCGAGCCTCTTCTTGCAGTCCACGCAACCGATGGAGGCGTCCTTGCACGCCTTTTCAAGCTCCGGTATGTCGGCCTCCGGGGTGTATATGCTGTGGAAGACGAATGCGGTACAAAGCTCCGGGTTGCCCGGGTCGGTCCTTTTAATACGCGCGGGGTCGGTCACTATGACCTTTATCTTCTTCCTCATCTCATCGGGGGAATCCGATACGTAGATGGCGTTCCCGTAGCTCTTTGACATCTTCCTGCCGTCCATGCCGGGTAGCTTGGGCATCTCGGTAAGAAGGGCCTCCGGCTCCGGGAATACAGGCTTGTAGAAATTATTGAAACGGCGCGCTATCTCTCGCGTGAGTTCCAAGTGCGGGAGTTGGTCCACGCCCACCGGCACCATGTCCGCCTTGTAGGCCAGTATATCCGCAGCCTGGAGCACGGGATATCCAAGGAAGCCGTAGTTGGTCAGGTCCTTGTCCGTGATGTTCTCCATCTGCTCCTTGTAGGTCGGGTTTCTCTCGAGCCAGGGTATCGGCGTTATCATCGAGAAGTAGACGAAAAGCTCCGCGACCTCAAGCAGCGCCGACTGGGCGAATATTGTGCATTTGTCCGGGTCGAGCCCGGACGCGAGGAGGTCGACCAGCATGTCCGCCTTCGACTGGCGCAGCCCCTTCGTTTCCGCGTAGTTGGTCGTCAGGGCGTGCCAGTCGGCTATGAAGAAGAACGACTCGTACTGCTCCTGGAGGCGTTTCCAGTTCTCTACCGCGCCCAGCAAGTTACCGAGATGCATACTGCCCGTCGGCCGCATCCCGGATAGTACACGCTTCCTGCCCATATCAAAAAACACCTTTCTTGATCGCCCGGCCTGAACTATCAGTACAACGCGATATTATAGAACAGAAACATAAACGCGCTGATGAATGCGTAGAATATGTCCCGCGTGAACGGGATGACATATATTACCAGGACCACTATGAATATGCCGAACGGCTCCATCTTTTCGTAAGTAGGCGCGATGCTGTCCGGCAGCAGGCCGTTTAATATCCTTCCCCCGTCGAGCGGAAGTATCGGTATCAGGTTAAGCACCATCAGCACGCAGTTAATGGCGATGGAGGCCTTCAACATCAGGGCTATCGGCACCAGGACCGAAGCGGTCATGCCGACCGCCCTCAGCTGCTCGGGCGACATATTCATCCTGGAATACTCTAAGAGCATCGGGTCCACCATCAGGATGAACCGGAGCAGTATCGCGCTTGCGAGCGCCAGAGAGAAGTTCGTACCCGGCCCCGCAAGGGCCACAAAGATAGAGTCCCGCCTGATCCTTCTCAGGTTGAAGAAGTTTACCGGGACCGGCTTCGCCCAGCCGAACAGGAAATTCGAGCCGGTGGCTATCAGGATGAGCGGCAGCAGCACCGTGCCAATAGGGTCTATGTGCGAAAGGGGGTTCAGCGTTATACGCCCGGCCCTTCTCGCGGTCGGGTCTCCGAACTTCTCCGCCACCCAGCCGTGGGCGACCTCGTGAAGGATGATGGCCATAAGCACTGGCACGGCATATATCGATATGCCCCTTGCTATGCCGCTAACATCCATCAGCTCAAACCCCCGTTCGGTTATGATGCACAAGGCCCCAAGCCCTTGACATTCCTTGTCCGGGCCAGGGAAACAAGTTGTTTATGTTAAATTAAAGGCATGGTGATGTCAAGAAATTTCCCCCTTGCCCCGAGCCGCCAAGCCTGCTAAAATCCAACAATGCAGTCAAGATACCTCATACCCCTGGCAATGGCCTTTACCGCGCTCATAGCCGCAACCCCGGCATATCCGGAGGAAAAACCGGATGTCAGCCGGGAGGAGCTCCGGCGTATCCAGGAAGAGCTCAAGGGTGCCAAGAACAAGGCCTCCGAGGCCACAAGGAAGGAGCGCTCCGTACTATCCCAGATAGAGGCGCTAGACAAAAGACTTGCCCAGAAGAGGGCCGAGGTAAAGAAAGTGGAGGGCAGGCTCGGCTCCGTGTCGGCAGAGATTGCCCGGACCGAGGCCGAGGCCGGTAACATCAGGGCCCGGCTGGGCGAGAAGGAGCAGGACATGGCCGCGAGGCTCCGTGCCATGTATATCACGGGGCGCGCAGGCGGCCCCTGGGCACTCCTGCTGCTGGGCGATTACGGCTCGTTCCTCAAGCGCTACAGCTACCTTTCAGCCATATCCCGCCAGGACAAACGGCTCATGGACGACTATAAAGGGGGCCTCGACGAGTTGGGCAGATACAAAGAACAGCTAAAGCTCCAGCGGGAAAGCTACGATAAGCTCAGGAAATCGCGCGACATGGAGCTGAAGTCGGTCCAGGCGGACGAGGGCGAGAAAAAGAGGCTCCTTGCCTCGGTGCGCAGGCAGAAGAGCTCCTACGAGGCGATGGCAAGGGAGCTCGAAGAGTCAGGGCGGCGCATGCAGGAGCTCCTGAAGCACATAGACGAAACGGTCAAGACGAAGCCCGCCACGCCCAATGCGAAGCCGGCCCCCGCCCTGAAGGCCGGGCTCGACTGGCCGGTATCCGGCGAGGTGGTCGGCCGTTTCGGCAGGCAGAAGCACCCGGAATACGACACCTATATATTCAAGAAGGGCATAGAAGTACGTGCGGCGCTCGGCACGGACGTGCACGCGGTCGAGGCGGCCGAAGTGGTGTATGCCAACTGGTTCAAGGGTCTGGGCCTTGTGGCAATATTGCGCCACGGGGGCGATTACTACACCGTATACGCGCACCTGGCCGAGATAAGGGTCAAGACGGGCGACAGCGTCACCAAAGGGCAGGTGATCGCGGGCCTGGGCGACACAGGGGCCCCAGAGGGGCCGTCGCTGTACTTCGAACTCCGGAAGGGCTCGGAGGCCCAGGACCCGCTTAAGTGGCTCAAAAAGAGGTGACACCGGCCTGCATTTTAAAAAACAACTTTGCTAATAAGTTTTTTTTTAGTATAATAAAAGACGGTTTATTAAAAAGCCGTACCCGTTGATATTCGAGCAACCAGGAGGAGTGGATGGAATTTTTCAGGAAGCAGAAGGCCAGGGCCGCGCTCATAGTGGCCTTTATTTTCGTGCTGGGCGTATTCATGGGCACCATAACGGTACGCTACAGCCAGGCCGACAACGACACGTACGAGAACCTCAAGATATTCTCGGAGGTCCTGTCGCTCGTCCAGAAGAACTACGTGGAAGAGGTGGACTCCAAGAAACTCATATACGGCGCCATCAAGGGGATGCTGAACGACTTGGACCCGCACTCGTCCTTCATGGACAAGGAGATGTACAAGGAGATGCAGGTCGAGACCAAGGGAGAGTTCGGCGGGCTGGGCATACAAATAGGCATAAAGGACCGCATGCTCACCATCATATCTCCAATCGAAGACACCCCGGCGTACAAGGCGGGCATCAAGGCGGGCGACCGCATCTTCAAGATAAACAACGAGCCCACCAAGGACATGACAATAACCGAAGCGGTCGAGAAGATGCGCGGCCCCAAGGGCACACAGGTCACTATCACCATAGTGCGCGACGACTTCAACGAGCCTAAGGACTTCGTCATAACCCGCGATATCATCAGGATAAAGAGCGTGAAATCCGAGGTGGTGGGGGGCGACATCGGCTATATACGCATAAGCCAGTTCCAGGAAAACACGTCCGACGACCTCGACAAGGCGCTCAAGGACCTGAAGGAGAAGAAGATAAAATCCCTCATAATAGACCTCCGGAACGACCCGGGCGGGCTATTGAACATGGCCGTGGACGTGTCCGGCACGTTCCTGCCCGCGGGCAAGCTCGTGGTCTACATCAAGGGCAGAAACGGCGAGAAGGACGAGTTTTTCACCAGGAGCTCCAACCCCATAACCAGCCTGCCGATGGTGGTGCTGGTCAACGAGGGCTCCGCCTCGGCCTCAGAGATAGTTGCGGGCGCCATGCAGGACTGGGGACGCGGCGTGATAATGGGCACCCAGACCTTCGGTAAGGGCTCGGTCCAGACCGTGCTCGGGCTGTCCGACGGCTCCGGCCTCCGGCTTACGACCGCCAAATACTACACGCCCAAGGGCCGCTCGATCCAGAACACCGGCATAACGCCGGACATCGAGGTAAAGCAGCCCACGCTCGCATCAGGCAAGGTCAGGGAGACCGACTTCCCCCATATGATAAGGGAAAAGGACCTCTCCCGACACCTCGGCAACGACACCATCAAGAAGGAGGCCCCCGAGGGCGGGAAGGACGATAAGGGCGTCAAGGACGAGGGCGGCGCCGCCAAGGAGCCCAAGATAAAGGACGCCCCGGTGGACACCCAGCCGGCCGAGCCTTTAGAGAGGACCAAGGAAGAAGACTACCAGCTCCAGAGGGCGATGGACCTGCTTAAAGGCCTGACCATAATAAAGGGCATGCCCGCACAGGCCGACAAGCCTTAACAGGCTTTCATGCATACGATGACCAAGTGGGAGGCCTTTTTGGCCTCCCACTTTTTTTGCCTGTATACATTAGGGAAATAAAAAAACCGCCGGCTGGGCCAGGCCGTAATATTTCTGGTATAATTAATCACAATTCTGCTTGACAATTGGGAACCGGCTTGGTATATTCTCTTCTTGTTAGCACTCACTACCAACGAGTGCTAACAGAGGCCGCCAAAAGCCAACATAGTGTAATCACAATAAACACAATCGCGTGAAAGGAGAACGGACATGGGATTCAAGCCGTTGGGTGACAGGTTGTTCGTGAAGTTCCTGGAGGAGATGGAAAAGACCGCCGGCGGGATATACATACCCGAGGCAGCCAAGGAAAAGCCCCAGAGGGGCAAGGTAGAGGCAATAGGCAAGGACGTCAAGGAGGTCAAGGTCGGCGACACCGTGCTCTTCGACAAGTACGCGGGCAGCAAGATAAAGATGGACAACGACGAGTACCTCATAGTCAAGGAAGAAGAGGTCCTGGGCATAGTGGAGTAAGTGCCGGGCCTTATATATCTGGTTTAAACAAGTCTAACCAATAGAATTCAAGGAGGATAACGATATGCCTAAACAGTTGCTTTTCTCGGATGAGGCCAGGGCGAAGATGCTCTCCGGCGTCAACCAGCTCACCGATGCAGTCAAGGCCACCCTTGGCCCCAAGGGCAGGAACGTGGTCATAGACAAGAAGTTCGGCGCGCCCACCATCACCAAGGACGGCGTTACGGTCGCCAAGGAGATCGAGCTCAAGGAGCCGTACGAGAACATGGGCGCACAGCTTGTCCGCGAAGTCGCTTCCAAGACCTCGGACGTTGCCGGCGACGGCACCACCACGGCGACCGTGCTCGCACAGGCCATCTTCAGGGAAGGCGCCAAGAACGTGACCGCGGGCGCTAACTCCATGGAGCTGAAGCGCGGCATAGACAAGGCCGTCGAAGTGGTCGTCGAGGCGCTCAAGAAGATGTCCAAGCCGACCCAGGACAAAAAAGAGATAGCCCAGGTGGGCACCATCTCCGCCAACAACGACTCCACCATAGGCGACCTCATAGCGGACGCCATGGACAAGGTCGGCAAGGACGGCGTCATCACGGTGGAGGAGGCGAAGTCCATGACCACCTCCCTGGACGTGGTCGAGGGCATGCAGTTCGACCGCGGCTACCTCTCCCCGTACTTCGTCACCGACCCGGAGAGGATGGAGGTTTCGCTCGAAGACGCGCTCATCCTCATCCACGAGAAGAAGATATCCAGCATGAAAGACCTGCTCCCGATACTCGAGCAGATAGCCCGCTCCGGCAGGCCGTTCCTTATACTTGCCGAGGACATCGAGGGCGAGGCCCTGGCGACCCTGGTCGTCAACAAGCTCCGCGGCACCCTCAACGGATGCGCGGTAAAGGCGCCCGGCTACGGCGACCGCAGGAAGGCGATGCTGGAAGACATAGCCATACTGACAGGCGGCCAGGTGATCTCGGAGGACCTGGGGCTCAAGCTCGAGAACGTCAAGATGACCGACCTCGGCCAGGCCAAGAAGGTACAAGTAGACAAGGACAACACCACCATAATAGAGGGCGCCGGCAGCCACGAGAAGATACAGGGCCGCGTCAAGATGATAAAGTCCCAGATAGAGGAGACCACCTCCGACTACGACAGGGAGAAGCTCCAGGAGCGCCTTGCCAAGCTGGTAGGCGGGGTCGCGGTCATTAAGGTCGGCGCATCCACCGAGACCGAGATGAAAGAGAAGAAGGCCAGGGTCGAAGACGCGCTGCACGCAACACGCGCGGCGGTCGAGGAGGGCATCGTACCCGGCGGCGGCGTGGCCCTGATGCGCTGCATCCCCGCAATGGACAGCATGAAGCTTGATGGCGACCAGCAGATAGGCGTCGAGATTGTCAGGCGCGCGCTCGAGGAGCCCATCAGGCAGATAGTGAGCAACGCAGGCCTCGAAGGCGCCATAGTGGTGCAGAAGGTACGCGAGATGGGCGGCAACATGGGCTTCGACGCCGGCAAGGACGAGTACGTGGACATGCTGAAGGCCGGCATCATCGACCCGACCAAGGTCACCAGGTGCGCGCTCCAGAACGCGGCCTCCGTCTCTTCTTTGATGCTGACCACCGAGGTGATGATCACCGACCTCCCCGAGGACAAGCACGAGGCGGGCGGCGGCATGCCCCCGGGCATGGGCGGCATGGGCGGCATGTACTAAACCGCAGGGAATCACAAGGCATTGCCAACGGCCCCCGGCTTCTGCCGGGGGCCGTTTCTTTTGCCAGTGCCGGGGCCGGATGGCCGGCCTAAAACCCCAATTTTAGTTGACAACCAAAATAAAATGCCGTACTATAAAAAAATGGTGTCATATCCCATCAGGCGCCGGTTAAGGCAACGGGAGGTCTGCGGCCTCCCCGGTAAGGGTTTGGCGTTGTTCAAGGTTTCCGATATATGCGACGGCTGCGGGTTGTGCGCATCCTCGTGCCCACTTGATGTAATACTCCAGTCGGATAACCGCTTCGAGATAGGCATAGGGTGCAACCACTGCGGCGTCTGTGCCGGAGTCTGCCCCAAAGGCGCCATAATAAATTACTAATACCAAAAGGAGGAAGGATAATACCATGGGAGACAAGGCTATAAAGGTCACAAGCGGCACCTGGGAGAAGGACGTGCTCCAGGCCGAGGGGCTGGTGTTGGTGGATTTCTGGGCGGTGTGGTGCGGGCCGTGCCAGATGGTAGCCCCGGTGGTCGAGGAGATAGCAGGGGAATACGAGGGCAAGCTCAAGGTCGTGAAGCTAAATACCGATGAGAACCCTGACGTCGCCTCCAAGTACAGGATAATGGGGATACCGACCCTTATGTTCTTCAAGAACGGCGCCGCCGTGGACCAGGTTGTCGGCGCGGTGCCCAAGGCGCAGTTGAAGTCTAAGATAGACGGCCTCATAGGCTGAACCGAACGAAAGAAAAGGTAGTCATTAATGAAGACAGTATCCCAGAAGATCAAGGACGCAATAAACAGGAAAGGCTTCGCTACCGTCAAGGAGTGCGCTCAGACCCTCGGCCTTCCTTATGAGCTTTTGAGGAAGGTGGTAGGTGAAGACCACATACCCAAGGACGAGCAGCTTCTTGTTTATGCCAGGAAACTGGGTATAGACCCCAAGGACCTCCTGTTCACGGCGTACCACCAGAAGGCGCCCGCCGAGTTCAAGGAGTACTTCGAGAAGAAGGTGGTCAGGGAAGCCCCAGCGGCCTACAACAGGATACCGCTTTTGTCATGGGTCCAGGCGGGCGGCTTCGGCTCAGGCACCGACCGGTACCCTTATCCCGGCGTTGCCGAGGAGTACGTAGAGACCGACCTCCAGGGCAAGTACCTCTTCGCCATGAGGGTGGCGGGCAACTCCATGGAGCCCCTGTTCTTCGAGGGTGAGGTGCTCATCGTAGACCCCGAGGTCCAGCCGCAGCCGGGAGACTACGTCCTGGTCAAGAAGGACCAGGAAGAAGAGGCGACCTTCAAGCAGCTCAAGAAGTACAGGGGTATGTGGGTGCTCCACCCGCTCAACCCTGTATACGAAGACCATGAAATGACCAAGGAGATGAGGGTGGTCGGCAAGGTCATCAGGAAACAGAAGGATTTCTGAGCAGCACAACGCCGACCTCCCGTGCGCGCAACCTTTCAAAACTGTATAAAATTTAGACAGCAGGCCGCACCCCGTGCGGCCTGTATTATTTAATAATCCTGCTACATCAACCAGTTACGCCCACCCATCCGAGTGGCATGCTAATTGCATTTATTACCCGCAACAATCAGTTATATTAACTTTCATTAATGTTAGTCTTGACAAGGAAATGACCGTCGGCTATAGTTGTCTTAATGTCAAAGTTATGACGCTTCCCGGCATTGCGCTCTTGAGGCCTTCCCAACGGCGGCCTGCCGACAGTACTGTTGTTAAACTGAAACCGTGAGGTTATTGGCATGTCCAGTAATATGCACCTTCTCATAGTGGACGACGACCGCGACCAGGCGGACATGCTCCAGAGGTATTTCAGACGCCATCGCCCGGAGTTCTCTTTCTCAGAGGCCCAGGACGGCGAGCAGTGCCTGGAGATGCTGGCGCGGGAGAACTATTCCGCCGTCGTACTCGACTACATGCTCCCCGGCAAGCTCGGGATAGACGTGTTGAGGGAGATAAAGCGGCTGGGCTACGACATCCCGGTAGTGCTTGCGACCGGCCAGGGCGACGAGTACCTGGCAGTCGAGGCCATGAGGGCCGGTGCATACGACTATGTAGTAAAGGACGAGCACTACTTCTCAAACCTCCCCTTCGTCCTCGACCGGGTGCTGGAGCGACACGAACTTATGATCGAGACCCGGAAACTCCAGCAGGACCTCATGGACCGGAACCGCAGCCTGCTGCTGCTGAACAAGCTCACCTACGACACAAACACGCGCCTTAACTCCCAGTCCCTGCTCCCTACGGTGGTAGAAAACGCGGTCAGCCTGCTAAGCGGGGACGCCGGGGCGTTGATGCTTTTCAAGGAAAATACCCGCGAGCCCGAATATCCGGCTCACATGGGTTTCACAAAGGGCAAGGAGCCTGGCCGGGTATTCCGTACGGACGGCATAGAGGGCGTCATACTGGAGTCTGAGGCCCCTACACTAATCGAAGACTGCGGCGGGATCTCAGGCGCGGGCGGGCAGCTTGCAAAGATGGGGTTCGCGTCCGTGGCCTGGTCCCCGATGCTTTGCATGGACAAGCTGCTGGGCTACCTGGTGGTGCTAAAGAAACGGGGCAGCGGCTCCTTCAGCGCGCACGGCATAGAGATGCTCGCCATGGCGGCCGGACAGGCGGCCACCGCAATAGAGAACTCGCGCCTCTTCGAGAAGGCGGCCGAGGTGCAGAGGCTCCAGGAGCAGCTTTACCAGTCCGAGAAGCTGGCCGCGGTAGGCCAGCTCGTCTCGGGCGTCGCACACGAGCTGAACAACCCCTTGACGGCGGTGCTCGGTTACGCCCAGATACTCCTGATGGCGGACCTGGAGCCCAAGATGAGGAAGGACTTGGACAAGGTGAACGACGCGGCCCAGCGCTGCAGGAAGATAGTCAACAACCTCCTGTCCTTCGCCCGCAGGCACACCGCCGAGGCATGCCTGGCGGACATTAACGAGGCTATAAAGGACACCATCGCGCTCAGGGCATACGAGCTCAAGGCCAACAACATAGACCTGGAGGAGTCCTACTCTTCCGATATCCCCCCGGTGTACATGGACGTACACCAGATGCAGCAGGTATTTTTGAACCTCCTGATCAACGCGGAGCAGGCAATCCAGTCGGTCAAGGGCCGCAGGGGCAGGATAAAGGTAGAGAGCGTCCTCACCAGGCGCGAGGGCGAGGACCTTGTAGGCATAAAAATATCGGACAACGGCCCGGGCATAAAGGAAGAGGACTACACCAAGGTTTTCGAGCCGTTTTTCACCACCAAGGAGCCCGGCAAGGGCACCGGGCTCGGCCTGCCGATATGCAAGGGCATAGCGGAATCGCACGGGGGCGACATATGGGCATCCGCAGTTGAAGGCGGCGGCGCCTGTTTCGTCATTGAAATACCCGCCAAGCAAAAGACGGCCCCCAGGAGGGCCGCGGCCACGGCGGCAGGCGCCCGGGTCGGCAAGGGCTCCGCGCGCCGAGTACTACTCGTGGACGACGAAAACTATATACTCGAAGTGATGTCCGAGGTGCTCCAGGGGGAGGGCTGCTCGGTGGACAGGGCACAGGGCGGCTTCGAGGCGATAGAGAAGATATCCGCCACGGACTACGACCTCGTAGTCTCCGACATCAAGATGCCGAATGGAGACGGCAGGCATCTGTACCGCCATCTCAAGCACGACAACCCCGTCATGGCCAAAAGGCTGGTATTCATAACCGGAGACGTCAACAGCCTGAACACCATGGAGTTCATCAAGGACAAGGGCGTGCGGTGCCTCCTCAAGCCTTTCAGCGTCGAGGATTTCAAGCAGGTATGCAGCGAGTACCTCTCCTGAGCGGCTGCCTATAACCGACTAACGTAAAGCAAGGACCAAGATGCCGCGTATTCTTGTGATGGACGACGAAGAGACCCTGCGGGAGCTGATAGCCGTGGCCTTACGGCTCGACGGCCATGAAGTGGACACCGCTTCCGACGGCGGCTCAGGGCTCGAGATGCTAAAGGGCAGCTGCTACGACCTTATAATAACCGACCTGAAGATGCCCGGCCTGGACGGGCGCGGGTTCTTCCTTAAGGTTATGGAGGAGAGGCCGGAGCTTCTTGAAAGGCTGCTCTTCGTAACAGGCGACACCGTGGACATGGACTCGCTCAAACTTCTGAAAGAAATGAACAGGCCCTTCATTGAGAAACCCTTCACTATAAACCGCATAAAAAAGGTTGTTTCCGGTTTGCTCGCCACTGGCCGGCCGGAGGTCAGATGTCGGTAAATGGCAACCTCGGATCTGTGCTCGTGGTGGACGACGACAAAGACCCGCGGGAGCTGGTGGTTGAGTTCCTCGACCGCTCGGGCTACGACGTCTCACAGGCGGACGGCCCGGTCGCGGCTTTATCGGCGCTCTCGAAAAGGTCTTTCGACCTCGTGATAACCGACCTCAAGATGCCCGGCATGGACGGCATAACGCTTTTGAAAGAGGTCAAGGACAGGGACCCCGACACCGTGGTGGTGGTCATGACCGGGTACGGCACCATAGAGTCCGCGGTCAAGGCGATGAGGGCGGGCGCGTTCGACTACGTCACTAAGCCCTTCAACCTTGATGAGGTCGGGATAGCAATCCAGAGGGCGATGGAGTTCAGGGGCCTCCGGATAGAGAACGAGACCTTGAAGAAGGAGCTGCTCCATAGCTCGGGCTTCGGCGAGCTGATAGGGTATGCGCCCACAATGCGAGAGGTCTTCGATATGGTAGCGAGGGTCGCAGACACCGACGCCACAGTCCTGCTGACCGGGGAGTCCGGGACGGGCAAGGAGATGGTGGCAAGGACGCTTCACAACAAGAGCTCCAGGGCCAATAAGCCGATGATAGCGGTGAACTGCGGCGCGATACCAGAGGAACTGTTGGAGTCGGAGCTGTTCGGCCACGAGAAAGGCGCTTTCACGGGGGCGGTACAGGCCAGGATGGGCCGGTTCGAGATGGCCCAGGGCGGCACCATATTCCTGGACGAAATAGGCGACATGAGCCCGAACCTTCAGGTCAAACTGCTCCGCGTCATCCAGGAGCGGGAGTTTGAGAGGGTCGGCGGCGAGAGGACCATAAAGGTGAACGTACGGGTAATAGCGGCCACCCGCCAGGACCTGGAGAAGCTGGTCGAGGACGGCGGTTTCAGGGAGGACCTCTACTACCGGTTGAACGTCATACAGATAAAGCTCCCGCCCCTTAGGGACCGGCTGGACGACCTGCCGATACTTGTGGAGCACTTCATGGAGAAGCACGGCCGGAAGAAGGACAGGGGGGTTACGGGGGTGTCCAAGGACGTCATGGGCATATTCTCCGGCTACTCGTGGCCAGGAAACGTGCGTGAGCTGGAGAACGTCATAGAACGGGCCTGCATACTGAAGGGCGAGGGCGCCATTACCCGCGCCGAGGTCCCCGAGAAGATTACGCAAAGGGGCGAAGGTGGGCTGGGCTTCAGGTTCCAGCTCCCGCAGTCCGGGATAGACTTCAATATGGCGGTGGACCTCTTCGAGAGGGACCTTATAAACCAGGCCCTTACCCGCTCGGACGGCATAAAGAACCGTGCGGCCAAGCTCCTCAGCCTGGGCAGGACGACACTCGTCGAGAAGATGAAGAAGAAGAAGATAATGGACGCCTCATCCACAGCGAAAGAACCTTGACGTTATAGTCACGCCTTTGACGCTCCCGGTCTCCTTTTAGCGTCCGCCAAGTACACGACCTAATTCCTCGTCCAGGTTTTTTTCAGGCCATACCAGCTTTATTATAAAAGCTAACCTCCCGTAAACAAGGCTGTCTGCTTTTCTCCGTGCAATCCGTATCACCGCCCATAAAAAAGAACTGTCCTACTGGCACGCCTTGTGCAATTAAGAGATTTTAATTTTCGAAAAACATACGACAGCCTCTTAAGGACTACTGCAGGGAAGCAGTTTTTGGAAAGGTGGAGCGAAATGCAAAGTACCGAGACCTTGATGAAGTCGGATACGGGCAGCACCGCTATAAACAGGGACGAGGTTATAGGCAGCTACTTTCCCCAGATAAACTACCTGGCCAAGAGGCTTGCTATGCGCCTGCCCGCCAACGTCATGGTTGAAGACCTCGTCAATGCAGGTGCGCTCGGCCTCATGGACGCTGTAGAGAAATTCGACCCGGGCAAGGGTGTGCAGTTCGGCACCTACGCCGAGTTCCGCATAAAGGGCGCGATGATGGACGAGCTTAGGAGCATGGACTGGATGCCCCGCTCGGTCAGGAAAAAGTCCACTATGCTGCAGAAGGGCATGGAGAAGGCGCAGTCGAAGCTCGGCAGGCCGGCAACCGGTGAAGAGGTAGCCCAGGAGCTGGGCATAGAAACCGACGAGTACCAGCGCCTGCTTGGCGAGGTCGGTTCCGCCGCCGTCATCAGTATAGAGGACCTTGGCCTGGACGACGACAAGAGCGCATGGGATATCATAGCGGACCCGTCCACAGACGACCCGATAGCCAGGCTCGGGCTCGAAGAGGTGAGAAACGCGCTCGGCTCGGCCATAGAGGCCCTTCCGGAAAAAGAGCGTCTTGTGATATCTCTGTACTACTACGAGGAGCTGACGATGCGCGAGGCCGGCACGGTCATGGGGCTTACGGAGTCCAGGGTATCCCAGCTCCACAGCCAGGCGGTCCTGCGGCTGAAATCGAAAATGCGGGGGGTTTATTAAAAAAACGCATTTTTTTCTAAAGTAGCGCCGGAATGTTCCGATAAGGCATCTATCGCCCGGGCAGATGCGCCCGTGCGCGGTTTTCCATATCTTAATGCGCCATCGCAAGGGGGGAGACGTATGGCAGCCATTAGAACACCCGGAAACGTGCCTGCACCTGCATTGGACAATAACCTGATAAAGTACACTTTCAAGGACCGGCGGGGGTTCATGAAGGTGCCCGCGCCCAGGAACATCCGCCTGCTCCTTTTGATGAAGGCCGTCCAGGAAGGGCGGTACCGCGTGTCCGGAAAGGCCGTGGCCAACGCCCTGATACTTAGGGGCCTGGGCATTATTTCTCCACCGGTGCACCAACCTTAAGCTACAACTCACGAAATATGCCGCGGCTGCCCTTTTGCGCCCTGGAGGCGGAAGCCTGTGCTTAGCAACGATAATAACCCATACGACGCGCCCGGAGACCTGCCGGACGTAACGGCACGACCCGCGCCTTATGATGAAAACCTTCCTGGCTGCATACTGGAAAACGCACTCGAGCTGGTATTCTCGACCGACAGCCGCGGGGTGTTCACCTACGTAAACCACCGCGCAGCGCTCCTCGGCAGGAACCCGGAAGACCTTGTAGGCGAGTCCGTATTCTCGCTTCTGGTAGAATGCGAGGACGTCGAGGCACTCGAGCATGCTTACCTCTCCCGCAGTAAGAAATCCCTCGAAGTCGGCATGGATACCGCCTCCGGCGACACGCTTCTCATGTCCTTGAACCTCGTGCCGATGTGTAGCAAGGACGGCTTCAGGGGGTTCATAGGGGTCGGCAGGGACGTGACCGAAAAGAGGGCGGCCGAGGCAGGCGTGCGCCAGGCGGAGCGGCTGGCGTCTCTCGGCGAGCTCGTGTCGGGAGTCGCCCACGAGATTAACAACAAGCTTATGCCGATACTGGCCTACTCGGAGCTCCTCCAGCTTCCCGAGAGGGGCGAGAAGGAGCTCGCGATGATAAAGGCCATCTCGGACTCCGCCTCGGGCGCAAAAAACGTAGTGGAGTCGCTGCTCCGTTTCGCCCGTCAGGTCAGCCCGAGGATGACGCCAGTGGAGCTGTGCGGCATTATAAGAGAAGTGACAGGCACGTTCTCGCACCGGCTCACGACGTGCGGCGTACAGTTAGAGCTGGATGTGCCGGACAACGACGTGATGCTGATGGCCGACCGCCACCAGCTCAAACAGGTGTTTACAAACATGGTGCAGAACTCCTGCCAGGCCATGGAAAAGGCCGGAGGCACGCTGTCGGTCAAGGTCAGGGCCACAGGCGACGGGTACACGGAGGCCGAGTTCTCGGACACCGGGCCCGGCATACCGAAGAAGTACATAAGCAGCGTGTTCGACCCGTTCTTCACCACAAGGGAGGTAGGGGGCGGCAGCGGGCTCGGCCTCTCTCTATCATACGGCATAGTAAAGGCGCACGGCGGAGACATAGCGGTGTCGTCCGAAACCGGAGGCGCGAGGTTCACCGTAAGGCTCCCGTCATGCCTGCCGCACCACGACCACTCGGGAAGCCACGCCCGTGTCCAGGCAAGGCCGGTGAATGCGGCCGGGATAAAGAAGGTGCTTCTGGTCGAGGACGAGTACATCCAGCTCGAGCTTCTGTGCGAGCTTATGACCAAAAAGGGCTACGATGTGGTTGCGGCCACGTCGGGCGAGGAGGCTATAAGGCGGATAGTGGAGGACGGCTGCGACCTGATGGTGACCGACATAAAGATGCCGGGCATGGACGGCGTGAGGCTCCTGAACTGGGTGAAGGACAACGTGCCGTCGCTAAAGGGGCGCGTCGTGGTGACCACGGGCGACACATACAACCCCGCGCTTATCGAGTACCTCGAAAGCGAAGAGCTGACCGTGCTGACCAAGCCCTACGACATAAGGAACCTTCTGGCAGTGATAGACGAGGGCTTCAGGCCCGGCCGTCCCACATGATTCTCCCCATGTCCCTGACGTCGTAGCCGCCGAGGGCCTCTACCGCGGCGCGGAACCCTTCGTCCCCCCGTATTATCTCAAGCAACGCGCGCACCATAGGGGTGTCGTAGTGCCCGGCCGGGATGACCAGGTCGTAGCGCTCATGGGCCACGGGCACAAAGTCGAGCCCGAGCGCGTTCGCCGAGGCAAGTATTGCAAGCCCCGTGTCTGCCACACCCGTAAGCACCGCGGACGCGACGCCCATGTGCGTGTATTCCTCGTGTCCATACCCCTTCACGCCGATGGGGTCAATACCAAGCCTCTTCAGGTACAGGTCAGTGAGTAGCCTGGTGCCCGCTCCTGCCTGGCGGTTGACGAACACCACGTCCTCACGCGCGAGGTCTTCGAAGCCCTTTATACCCTTCGGGTTCCCCTTCGGCACGAGAAGCCCCTGCTCCCTGTATACGAGGTTTACCAGCACGGGTTTAATATCCGACAGGTATTTCTGCAGGTAGCTGACGTTGTACTCGCCGGTGCCTTCGTCCAGCAGGTGGCTGCCCGCCAGATGCGCCTCCCCCTTCTTGAGCGCCATTATACCGCCCAGGCTCCCGACGTGCGCCGAGGATAAGGAGAGCTCCGGGTGGCGTTTCTTGAGGAAGTTGCCGAGCACGTCGAGGGCGTTGTCGTGGCTGCCTATACATACTATTGTGTGCTCTACCGCGTCCTTCGGCCTGAGAAGCTCAGCCAATACCATGCTGCCCGCCCCCAGCCCCTCGCTATTGGCCGGCACCCTGACTATGCCGTCCGCCCTCACGAGAGACATCAGGACACCCGCGCCCCTCGATACAGGAGTCGCGATGATTTCCTCCCCCACCTTACCGAGCTTGACGCGCAGGAACTCCTCCTGCCCGAGCGGAGATGCCACCTGCCTCGACAGCTTCGCGGGAATGTACTCCGGCGCGGGAGCCTCCCTGCCCTGCCATACGTATATGAGCTCCCTTGCGAACAATTTGAACACGAGGTACGCGGATACCGGGTAGCCGGGCACACCTATCACGGGCTTGCCGTTCACCACCCCGAGGATTGCGGGCTTGCCGGGCTTGATGTTTATGCCGTGCAGGAAGGCCTCTCCAAGCTCCGATATCGCGTGTACCGTGAAGTCCTCCGAGCCCGCCGAGGAGCCCGCGTTGACCGCTACCATGTCGGACACGGCGAGCGCGTCGGTGATGTACTTCTTCAGCATATCGAGGCTGTCCGGCACTATGTCGAAGCGCACGGTGTCCGCGCCCCACTCCCGCGCCATACCCGCGAGCATCCTGGAGTTGTACTCTATGATGTCGCCTTTTTTCAGTACGGCGCCCGGCTGGACCAGCTCGTTGCCGGTCGGTATGAGCGCTACTTTCGGCCTCCTCCTGACGCTCAAATCCGTGACGCCGCCCGCAAGCATGGCCGATACGTCCACGGGTCGCAGGAAGTGGTTCTCGGGAACTATCAGCTCCGTGGCTACTATGTCCTCGCCTATTACGCGCACGTGCTGCCAGGGGGTCGCGGGCCTTATTATCTCAATGCTCCCGCCCTCCAGCTCGTCTATGTCCTCTATCATGATAACGGCGTCCATGCCCTCGGGCATCGGGTCGCCGGTGTCCACATACACGACCTGCTCGCCCACCTTCAGCCTCTTCGGGCCCCGCTCGGAGGCCCCGAAGGTATCCATGAAACGCACAGCGACGCCGTCCATCCCGGCTGAATGGAAAAACGGAGAAGAGGTCTTCGCGGCCACCGCCTCCGCGGTCACACGGCCGAGCGCGTCGTCCACCGGCAGCATCTCGCCCGGCAGGGGCGTCCATACGCCCAACGCCGTCAGCCTCTCGCGCCAGAGCTTAAGCGCGTCTTCGAGCGGGGTAGGTTCTATATATATCTGTCGTTTAGGCATTTATACCTTTCTAATCGAACAACCTCACGTCCACCCACTCACCTTTTTCCAGCCCCAGCTTGGAAAGCGGTATGACCACCGTGCCGTGCGCCCTGACGAGTGTGGTGATGAGCCCGGACTTGCCGAGCACGGGGCGCGCCCACAGCTCGCCTTCTACAAGCTCCAGCGAGACACGCAGGTGGTCCTCGCGACCCGGGGCGGAGGAGTAGTTCCTTGTCATCCTCGCCCTGACCACCCTCATGGGCGGTATGCCCGCTATCCCAAGCGGGTCAACCTCGCCGGACAGTCTCTTGATGAGCGGCCCTATGAAAAGCTCGAAGCTTACGGTCACGGCGACCGGGTGGCCCGGCAGTCCGAAGACCGGCTTCCCGCGTGCGAGTCCTATTATGACGGGTTTGCCGGGCCGCACCGACACGCCGTGCACGAGCACGCCCGGCCCGCCGAGTTCGGATATCACCTTCGCGGTCAGGTCGCGCGTGCCGACGGAACTCCCGCCGGTGATGGCGACTATGTCTGAGTCCCCGAGGCCTCTTTCTACCGCCGACCTAATCGCGTCGTACTCGTCCCTGAATATCCCGAGCGTGACAGGCTCTCCGCCCGCCTGCTCGACAAGCCCCGCGAGGTTGTACGAGTTGATGTCCCGCACCTGACC
>Ga0334722_10001875_pt1 | contig 24920 bp, 33 predicted proteins | sample C3_bottom_MG_FD_207210 | JGI IMG/M metagenome (GOLD analysis project Ga0334722, IMG submission 207210) | Sediment microbial communities from Yellowstone Lake, YNP, Wyoming, USA - C3_bottom | ecosystem: Environmental > Aquatic > Freshwater > Lake > Sediment | place: USA: Wyoming | collected... | reverse complement strand
GCCTTCACGAATTCACCTGGAACCACCACTGGCCCACGGTCCGAAAAACAATCCTACGCAACCAAAATTATCGCTGCAGCATCTGCACCAAACGCTACCCCTCTTCAAAACTCGATGTCGATCACATCATCCCCGTTCGACTTGGAATCGACCCGTATGACAAAAAGAACCTAAGACTTCTTTGCAAAGAGTGCCACAAAGCAAAAACAAACCTCGACAAACAACACTTCTAACGCTTATTGATAGAATCACAGAGCTTTGCCATCCACTCGCGCTTGAAAAGCAAATGACACGCACGCTCCTCCGTACGCTCCCCTTTTAACAATTCAACCCGATCCGCAACCTTTTTCACAAACAACTCATCTAATGGCATCCGCTTTACACACCCCTTCCCTAAAATGATATATTCAGATGTTTGCTTAACCACCGCAAACTCATGCAAAAACACCTCATCGTCCGCGTACTGCGGCTCGCCAATATATTTGAACAGCACCACAATCTCGCCACGCTCAAGCGAACGATTGAGCAACTCCCTGCGCGGAAAATCCCCTGCAGCAAACCCATAATATGTCAACTCAACCCACGCATTTGAACTTACCGCGCAGCCCTCTTTAGCTTTCAAATCAGCAATCCCCCGCAGATACCGCGCCCGATCAAACTTCACAATCGATGCATCACTGAGCGCAACCACATACCCGAGCGCAAAAATCACCAACACAAAAATCGTCACCCACTTCTTCTGATCAATCCTTAAACGCTCACACCACGTCACAACCTGAACAACCCCCTTATATGCGAAATAACTGATCGGCAAAAGCAGATTGAACAAATACCGGTGCAATTTCAACGGAGCCAGCCCATACGTGTACACACTCAATACTGCAACTGCAAGAACAAGTAGATTTGCACGTTCTTTACGCAATTGCCTGCGGTGCTTGAATAACTCGTACACCACGACTCCAAACCCCACCAATGCAAAAACACTCTGCACGTTCGCAACCCGAACAAAATGCGAAAGCTGCATCGGACCCCACATATAATCACGAAAGTAAATGTTGTTCGCATACTGATCCGCAATACTCGTGAACCAATTCCCCCACTTCACAAAATTATAAATGAACCAGGGAACGAGCGGGAGCACAAAAAACACCACGTTCTTTGCTATCTTCTTCACTTTTCCGTGTGCTAGCAGCAATGGCACGAACGAAAAACCCGTATAGCGCGCAAGCGACATCAGCCCCAAATACCCCCCCGAATCACGATTTTCAATTAGCGATGCAACAAACAATTCAAGCAGCGCAAACGTGAGCAGTTCACTCCCATCCACAAGACCCACAAGCAACAGATACGCATTTGATGAGATCAGATAAAACCAAACGGGATTTAGCTTTGCCGCACGCGCAAAACGCACCGTCCCATAGCCGAACAATAACGACACGAGCACAATAAACGCGTACTCGGCAGCAAGACGCGGAAGAATCAGTCCTAAAAGCCCGACCACAAACGCCGTCAATGGCGGACGAAACGGCTCAAAATACGACCCACGATGAAACCAATACTCAGAATTCAACACGTACGCATGAAAATCCCACGAACCCTGATTCACATGCTGCAACACAAAAATAAACGTTGTTAACACGAAAACAAGGCCGAGCCATTTTTGCTCACGCGTGAAATTCATGCAGCTCCCATCGCGGACGATGATTTATAAACGTTACCGTCCCATAGACTCTGGTGAAAATCTCGCGTTGCTCGACCTTGCTGCCCGTGCTCGTGCCAACCCCTTTTTCATTCCTTCGACATTCCCCGAAGGGTGCAACCCCCTTGTCGAATGAAAGAGCCTTGCGCGAACACTCGCAAGAAGGCAGCAAGGATTCTTTTTCACCAGAGCCCGTCCCATACATTTAAAAACAAAACTCGCTCGTCTCCCTCTATGCCTGAAACCATCCTTGCGATCGCCGCGCACAACGACGACCACTTAATCGGCGCAGGAGGCGCTCTTGCAAAATACGCACAAGAAGGCAAACGCGTCGTCACCATCATCTGCTCCTTTGGCGAAAACAGCCACCCGCACCTACGCAAAGAAGTCATCATCAAACGACGCATGCGCGAAACTACAAAATCAGAAAAACTCCTCCAAACAACGAACCATCACTACCTGGAACTACGCGAAGGACACTTCCAAGAGGATTTTAACACTAAAAAACAAACAATCATCCACCTCATCAAAACTGAAAAGCCCAGCAAAATATTCACCCACGGCCTCCAAGACGCCCACCCGGACCATCGCGCCGTTAGCCGCATCATCAAAGAACTCATGACGAAACAAATCATCACCTGCCCGGTCTACGCATTTGAAATCTGGAGCGTCTTTCGCATCAGAAAACGCAACGAACCACGCCTTGTCGTCGACATCACCAAAACATTCAACACAAAACTTCTCGCAGTTCTGAGCCACCACAGCCAAACCCTTCTTGTCGGCATGCTCGTTTGGAAACTCATCATCAAAGACGCACTCTCTGGAATCATGCACGGTCACCGCTATGCTGAAGTCTTCCCCTTGATCACGTCAACAACCACTCGCTAAAGCAGAGTGGTGTGACCGGTAAAATCGTATGACACAAAACAATAACGGTAAGTATGGCTCGTGGTTGTTGAGCGTGCTCGGAAACCCTGCGCTCCTCCACGGAATAAAGTCCATGGTTTCCGCGCAGAGGGTTTTCGACACATGAAAATCGTCATCGCAACCGACAGCTTCCCACCACGCCTTGACGGAGTTGCACGATTCCTCTTTCGCCTCCTTCCTGCACTCTGCCAAAAATTCGAACTCACCATCCTTGCACCCAAATTCCCCGGAAAACTCCCGAACTATCCAAACACCACCATCCACACCTTCCCCCTCATCAAATGGCGATTTGGAGACATGTACTTTGCACGCCCCTCCCAAAAAACCATCCAACACGCAATCGCCTCCGCAGACATCGTCTTCAATCAAAACATCGGACCCATCGGATACGCCGCACTTCGCACGGCACGACGACTTAACAAAAAAATCATCAGCTACGTCCACAGCATCGACTGGGAACTCACCCGAGACGCCCTTGGAACCTTCGGCTTTCTCGTTGGCTGGATCATCAAACTCTACGCCCGCTGGTTTTACAACCACTGCACACTCCTCTTCTTGCCCAGCACGAGTACCGGTCGTTCACTCAACAAAAACCACATCACCACGCCCACGCGCCTCATTCCCCTTGGTGTTGACGAAACACTCTTCACCCCGCCACGATCAAAAGCCCGCGCCAAAGAAAAAGTTGGCATCCAAAAAAACAGCATCGTTATCGGATTTTGCGGCAGAATCGCACGCGAAAAAAACCTCCCCACACTCGCCACTGCATTTCTTCGCATCCACCAAAACAACCACCAAACCAAACTCCTCATCGTTGGCGAAGGACTTGCGAACGAAATCCCAAAACACGAATCCATCATCATGGCTGGATCCCAACAAAACGTTGTCCCCTACCTCCAAGCAATGGACATCTTTGTCACGCCCAGCCTCACAGAAACGAGCTCACTTGCCACCATGGAAGCACTCTCCTGCGGCATCCCTGTCATCGCAACACCCGTTGGCGCGCTTGGCGAATACATCCACCCTGGAAAAAACGGGTATCTCTTCCCCCCAAAAAACGTTGATTTACTCGCCCAAAAAATCGAACACCTCATCATGCACCCCGCACAAAGAAAACGCATGAGCACAAACGCTCGCAACACCATCCTTGCACACTACCGCTGGAAAAACACCGTCAAGAAATTCATCACCACACTCACGCAATTTTCAAACTAACAACCGTACTCAAACCCGCCTCCGGATTCATACTCACCCCATACAACACGTCCCCTTCTGCAATCAACGCATCATTATGCGAAATCACCAAATACTGCGCCTTATCACAATAACTCCTGATCAGCTTCGCCAATTTCTCGCTATTATGCTTATCGAGCGCCGCATCCACTTCATCAAGCACGTAAAACATCGCAGGCTCATGCTCTTGCAACGCGAACAGGAATGCAAGCGCAGTCATCGTCTTCTCCCCGCCACTTAGACTTCGAATATCCAAAAACTTCGTCCCCGTAAGCTTCACGTTAATATGCAAACCCCCTGCAAACGGATCCTCTGCGTTCTCAAGCTCCAAATACGACTCGCCCTTAGTCATCAGCTGCAAAAAGTTCCTTCGAAACTTCTCATCAATTGATTGCAACGTACGCACGAACAAATCCTTCTTACTTGCCTCGATCTCATTCATCAAATTCATGACCGCATCCTTCTCCGTGAGAAGCACGGTCTTCTTCTCGAGTAACACGCCATACTCCTTCTCAACAGTCTCATAAATCTCAAGCGCGCGCATGTTCACGCTCCCAATATTTGCCATCATCCGCTCAAAATCAGCAATCTCCTTCTTGAGCACGTCCTCGGGCTTTTCCAAATCAAGCTCAACTCCAGAAAACTGCTCAAACTCCGCACCCAAGCCCGCAAGTTCTGCCTTAAACCGTGCCTCTTCAATCGAAAGCAAATTCACCTGCAACTCTTCCTTGCGTGAACCTTCTTCAATCCCTAAAATCCTGCCCTCACTCTCATTCACCCCATTTGCGAGCTTGTTGCGCTTGTCGAACAATTCCTTGAACTGGCTGAAAAACTTCGCCTGCGCCTCCTCCTTTTGTGCCAAATCCTTCTCCTGCAATTTGATCGTCTGCTCAAGACCTTGCATCTCCTGCGTGAACACCGTCTCTTCCCCTTCCATCGTCTTCAAGAACTTCTCCATATTCTCCTTATCACGACCCAAAATGTCACCCAGCTGCATGTCAATACCCTTTTGCTCGGCACCCAAACGAATCGATTCTTCTGCGAGCTGCTTTTTCTTCGCCTCAAACGCATTGAGCTCTGCAAGAACCCGCGGGTTTCTCAATTGGGTAATCTTATCACGCAACCCTTGCTTTTCAATCTTAAACGCAGTCAACGCACTCGTCTCCTCTGCAATCTTCTCCTCCAGCGTTGCAAGTTCATCACTTAACTGCGTACTCGTCTTTTGTAACTCTGTTTTGTAATCACGCGCGCCATCCGCATCCTTCGTATCAAGATGCAAACTCTTCTCCTGCTTGATAATCTCCCCCTCAAGACCTGCTTTTAGCTCACGCAACGTTGCAATCTTATCCTCATTCTCTTTTCGCGCCTGCTCAAGCGACGACATCGTTCCCTCAAGTTCGCCAACCCGATTCCTCGTCTGCTCAAGCTTTCCAACAAGCTCCTTTTCCTTAAAACTCCCCACCTTCTTTTGCCTAAACCCGCCCGTCATCGCGCCGGAAGTTTCACACAAATCACCATCGAGGGTCACCATCTTCACCAAACCCACACCAATTCTTCGCGCGGTCTCAATCGAATCAACAACCACGGTGTTCCCGAACACAAACGAAAACACACTCTTAAACATCGGATCAAAATCAATCAAATCAATTGCGCGCCCAACCACGCCCGGCTCTTTAAGCACACTATTCACTTCATCCTTTGAACGATGCTCCTTCATCTTGTTCAATGGCAAAAACGTCGCAAAACCCAAACGCTCCGACTTCAAAAACTTAATCGCCGCAGCCGCAGTCTTATCAGAATCAACCACGATACTGTGAATCTTTTGCGCGGCAACAATCTCAAGCGCCATCGCATACTTACTCTCTGAAGATCCAAGTTCCGCGATCGTCCCAAACACCTCGCCAAACTTCTGGCGATGCTCAAGCACTTTTTTCACCGCGATATTCGCCGCAACACTCTCTTGCACCTGCGCTTGTCTGATGCTTAATTTGCTCTCTTCCTCACGCAACGCATGCAACTCTGCACGCGACCGTGCCAAGGTATTTGCATCCTTACTATCTTGATTAAGCAATTCGTTGAGTTCTAACGCGAGCTTCTTGAACTGCTCCTTATTCTTCTTCAAAATGGTAAGTTCTTCCTTATGCGCAACCTCAAGCTCATCCACTTTTGCAATCTGCTCATCCATCGTCGTAATCTGAAACTCCGCCTTATCCTTCTTGCGAATCAACCCTTGCTGTTTTTCTCTGAGCACTTGCAATTCGCGCTGCTTATCCTCTGCATTCTTATCAAGCTCGGCAAACTTACGGTCAATTTCGCCCTCGTCTGCCAAATTATGTTTTTCTTTAAACGCCTTAATCTTACTCTCCAAATCTGCAATCGTCTTTTTAATCGCCTCAAATTGCGCAACCCCTTGATTTTTTTGCTCAGAAAGTTCATTGATTTTTCCTTGCACTTCCTGTAAATTCTTTTGCAACTGATCTTTACGCTGCGCAATCCTGTGCACTTCCGTACGACACTGCGCAAGACGCGACTTTTTCGTTGCAAGATCCACACGCACTTCCTCAACAAGCTTTTGCACCTTGATTTGTTCAACTTCACCTTTTCGCTCAATCTCTGCATTAATCCCTTCAATCTCAACCTTACGCTTTGCGATCTCGTCTCGCAATGACTTTACCTGATCCTGCAACTTGCCAAGCTTATCCTTGTGGACACTGCTTTTCTCTTCAAGCTTTCCAAGCTCATCGCCCTTCTTATTCATCTGACGCTTGATATGACTCGCACGATTCTGCTTAATCTTATCATTCAACTCTTTGTACTTGAGCGCCTGATCGCGATCTTTTTTCAACTCTTTGAGATACGTTTCACGTTCCTTGAGAATAATCTCTGCTTCGTTTAACTTCTCGCCCACCTTTTCAAGCTCGTGCAACGCCTGCTGCTTTTTCTCCTCATACATCCCAATCCCGGCCGCCTCCTCAATAATTTGGCGACGCTCAATCGCAGACATCTCAACTAAACGCACAATGTCCCCTTGCAAAATAATATTGTACCCATCCGGATCGATCTTGGCAGAACCGAGCAATTCGATTACTTCCTGACGCGTGCGCGTTTCCCCATTGATCTTGTACTTACTCGCACCATCACCACGCACAATCCTTGACACCTTCACTTCATCAGACTCAATTGGAAACACCTTCTTGGTGTTATCAAACACAATACTCACTTCAGCAGCCTTTCCCGCCTGTTTGGTCTTTCCCCCATTGTAAATCAAGTTCGCGCTCTTCTCCGCACGCAACTGCTTTGAAGACGACTTTCCAAGAACAAAACACAGCGCGTCCAGAACGTTACTCTTTCCACTTCCGTTTGGCCCCACAATCACATTAAAATCATCGCCGAGGAGCAGCTCCGTGTGCTTGCCAAAACTCTTAAAACCCTCGAGAACCAACTTATTAATCTTTGTCGCTCTTGCACCCTTTTGCTTAGACTCCTCCACCGGAGCCGCTACTGCTTGCATCACGACAATTTGGCACAATAGGGTTTATAAATATTTGGGGCGCCTCATCTGTCATGAAACACGAAAACACCTTCTATGCACTCTACGTCCTTACCATCATTTCCATCCGCCTTGGTGTTTTTCTCCTCCCTGAACGCGACCTCATGCTCTTTGGTATCGTCATCCACCACTTCCTTATCGGACTTGCACTCGCCCTCATCGCGCTCCTTTTTCGCAAAACAACCCCTGCCACCATCCTCTTTCCCATCGGACTTGGCCTTGCGGCAGACCAACTCATCTTCATCCTCCTAGGCGCAGGAAAAGACGCCCAATACTGGTCACCTGGCTCTGTCCTTGGGGCAATAATACTCGCACTTGCCATATACCCCCTTCGCTTTCGCCTCACCAAACTTTTATAAATAACCCCCTTTTGAAATTGTGTCATGACAACCAAAGTACACGCGGCACACATCCTTGTGAAGACAGAGCAGGAAGCACTTGGCATCCTCTACGACATCAAACACGGCAAAGAATTCGCAGACGAAGCCAAAACCAAAAGCACATGCCCCTCAGGAAAAAACGGCGGAGACCTCGGCTGGTTCTCCCGCGGCCAAATGGTCAAAGAATTCGAAACAGCAGCATTCGCCATGAAACCCGGCGAACTTTCCAAGCCAGTTAAGACTCAGTTTGGATGGCACGTGATAAAACTGATCGAAGCGCAGTGAAACGCATGGAAATCAATACTTGCTACCTCATAAAAACTGCAAAACAAATCGCGGACCCGCGCAGCAGTCAAGGCACAGACAAAGCGTACTTTGCCAAACTCCTCCTCCTTCGCCACGTACCCTATGCAGGCATTTCATTTGACAATTTATGTGACAGAATTACCCAAGACGCCCAAATCCTCAGACACCAAGGCACAGATTTTGACTGGGGCCACTGGTCAAGAGGAACCATGCTCGAAACTTGCGAACAACTCGCTTCCTGCGACATGCTCACGCCGGCTTTTGTAGAAGGCAAACGCGGCTATCGCCCAACACAACGAACGCCCACACTCATGCGCGCCATCAAAGAATCCCTTGACCACACCTATCAAGAAAACTAAAACTCTCCCAACCTCTTTTGCTTCTTCAAACCCGCTAACGCTTGATACGGTGCCCAACTCTTCCTAAAAATCTCCGGATGCTTATTCCACGCCCTTTTAAGAAACGCCGCGGTCTTTGGATCCGCCATATAGCCCGAACCGAAATCCTCACCCACGTGCTTTTTTATCTTTTCAAGCTCTGCGTCTCTTGTGACCTTTGCCAAAATACTTGCCGCACCCACAATCACGTGATTGAGATCCGCTTTATGCTCTGCTTTAATTTCAACCTTTTTTGCCATCAAACGCTCGGCAACATACTCATGATACGCCTTAAGATTCGGACTTGGACAATCAAGAATCACCTTATCCGGAGAAAGCATGTTGATAAGTTCCACACTCTTATCTGCCTCAAGCCAATTGAGATTCTTCACCCCATCATCTGCGAGCACGTACTCATCAATCTCACTAGGCGGAATCAAAATCAACTGATACTTCACGAACTTTGGAAGCTCCATTGCAAGACGCTCGCGCGCTTTGGGAGAAAGCAGCTTACTATCTTTCACACCCATTTCTTTGAGCACACCGTGCTTCTTCTCATCAAGCATCGCACCACAAATCACGAGCGGCCCAATCACGCAGCCCCTGCCTGCTTCATCAATACCACACACATTCATACACGCCTTGTTTCTCGAACTCTTTATAATCTTTACCGCCCCGAAATCTTTATAAGCACCCTCTGCTGCGCAAAACCTATGGCATCAGCAACACCAAAACAACCCAAACAAGAAACAATCCAATACGTCGGCGTCTCCGAACTCTCCCCTGAAGAACAAACCATCGTCAACGACCTCGTCACCGACAACTACAAAAAAATCAGACGCGACCTCCAAGACATCACCAACCTCATCGTCCACGTCAAAAGCTACCAGCACACGGGCGGAAAGAAAAAATTCTCCTTACACTTACGCATTCAACTCCCCAAACAAACCTTTGAAAGCTGCCACGCAGACGACTTTGACCTCCCCCGCTGCCTACACAAAGCATTTGACGACGTCCAAAACCAAATCCACCACAAACTCCACACGGACGTCACACGCCCCCGATAATCACTCTTTTTTCAACAAGAACTCTTTCACTTTCGTCCACTCTCCATCCTTCTTTGACAAACAAAACCGGTCCACAGTCCAACTATTTCCCCTGAAATAATTTTGCGCAGGCACTTCAAACACCTCTTTTGGATCAATGCGCCCCACGGTCACATGCGGCTCGTAAAACCCCGCGCAAAACGGACTCCCATACTCTCTTGCAATCTCTGCTTGCAAGCCCCGTACATTATATTTTGAAACTTCCTTGCGATTCAACAAACCCTTCAAACTCTGAATCGCATAATAATGCAACATCACGAGCTCACGCGACCCATTCGCGCGCACCACCACGTTCTCATCAAAACGATCAACCCCACCTAATTGAATCGCAAAACGATCATAACACGCCTGCTCCAACACAGAAACAACCCGCGACTCGTTCTGCGCCTTAAACCACCCCGCCATCACGGTCACATGCGGCAGCATCGAAGGGATTTCAATCGGATGCGAAAACCGCTCACGATACTTCTCAATCTTAGAACACAACCGCTCCGGTACATCAACGTGCACACAATATATCATCGTCGCTCACCAACACAATCACTTTTACCCTTTGTTTAAATCCATTATGACACATATCACCCATACAAGAAAAATAAGAAGGGGCCTGGACTGCCCCCTCTAGATAGCGGGGGGTGGACTTTCCACCAGATGCACTCAAGCACCCAATATTTGAATTCGGCGCCCAAGGCAGTTGCCTCGAACTCCACCGAGCTATGGGTTATGAGCCCATCGGGAACTCCAGACTTCCCTACCCCGCTGTACTCCAAATGCGCTCGCTCATCGTTTATAAATGTTTAGGTTTTATAAATCGACAGAGATTCCCTCTGCTCATGAACAAAACACGCGTCATCACAACTGCGCTTGTCCGATTCAACAACCACTATCTTGTTGCAAAACGCGCGCTCACCAAACAATTCGCACCCGGACAATGGGAACTTATCAGCGGGTTTGTTGACACGCAAGAAACCACCGAACAAATCATCTTGCGCGAACTCTTAGAAGAAACAAAACTCACCGGCACTATCCTGAAAACCGCAGAACCCTTTTCTCTCGAAGACGAAGAAGGACGATGGATTGTTATTCCCTACCTCATCGAAGCCAATTCTGAAACATTTGTCCTCAACAAAAAAGACCATTCCGAAATAAAATGGGTCAAAAAAACAGAACTCAAAGACTACAAAGACATCTTGCCGTTTTTGAAAGGACTGAAGAAATTACTCTAACTTGCTTTTCCGTTCCAAAACTCCAAACGCTTAATCTTATCACCTTCAACTTCAAGAAGCACGTTCACAAAGGAACCAAACCCTGCATTAATACAGGTCGTCTTGCCCAACATACACTTCGTGAAATGCTCATGCATGTGACCGCCGACGCACACTAACGGTTGGTATTTGTCAACAAGCTCACGCGCGATCAAAGAACCAAAATGCTGGCCAAAGCGTGGCGACTCCTTGTTCGTAATCATATCAATAGGAGTATTGAATGGAACATTATGCGGCATGAAAATCACCGGCTTCTTTGCTTTCGCAAACAAACCCGCAAGCTTATTCTTTGTTTTCTCGTATGATTCCTTTTTTTCTTTCAACTCTTTTTCCGTGTACATCTTCACATCATCATACTGTGGGTACTCAGGACCAGAAATCACACCATGACCAATAAATTGAAATTCCCCCGCATCAACCAACTTATGATGCACATCAACCACGTTCTTCAACCCCTTAAGCATCTGTGAATAATGATCCGTTTTCAAAAAATCCCACGTCCCATCCTTTGCCGCAGTCCAATCCCAATTACCGGGAACTGCGTACACGGGCTTTCCAATCGAATCCAAAAACTCGAGAATCTTTTTCCCATCACTTATTGACTGCTCTGCATATTCCTTTGCCTTCTCGTGACCGATTAGATCATACCACCACACGGTCTTCTTTTGATCCAAACTCTGCTTCACAGCCTCAAACATGTGCTTCCTTAACGCGTCCGAACAAAAATCACCCGGCGCGATAACCGCGTCAAAATCCTTAAAATGAATCTGCGGCTTATTCCCATGCAAGTCACCGATGATCAGAAATTTCATACCCGCCTTTCGTTTCTTGCCATTATTAAAGCTTGCCCACGAAACATTTAAATAAGCTCTCTTGGGCAAAAACACCATCCATGCTACCGTGGCACAACCTGGTACTGCGCAGGATTGCTAAACAACCTGCAAAGATCCTGTTTCGCGCAAGCGATTTCCCGGTTCAAATCCGGGCGGTAGCGCTTTTTTCTTTTATCGAACGTTGTTCTGCCCCTCCTTTGCACGTGTCCGCCCGTATTTGAACATCTGCGGACTGCTTGGCAGTCCTTGACCTCAAAGTCCTCGCTGATGCTTTGGACATTTGATGAATCCGGGCGGTAGCGCTTTTTTTCATCTGGCTTTGTAACTGTAGGCTGCTCTTTGGCATTCGCTCTTTACGAAACATATAAAAACAGCACCCCGTGGGGCAGCGTGATGATAGACTTTATTGACCATATTCTTGGCGAACAAGGAAAAGCAATCGCACACATGGTCGAAGACTTTGCACGAGCTGAAATCACTCCTGAACGCAGCAGAAAAATGGAGCGTAATCACCGCATTGATGCTGATTTAATCCGGATGATTGGTGAACAAGGCATTATCGGCGTGCAAATACCAAAAAAATACGGAGGAAGCTCTGAAAGCGACCAGTATGGAAATAGAACTTTTGGCGTAGCAATCCAAGAAGCGCTCGCGTATCATGACCCGAGCGTTGCTTTATTTGTTGAAGTCAGCGGAGGACTTGCAGGCAACAGTATTCTTTGCGCAGGAAACGAAACACAAAAAGAAACATACCTTCCAAAAATCGTCACTGCAGAACTCGTTAGCGCCTTTGCCTTAAGCGAACCAAATTCAGGAAGCGATGCAGGCGCTGCACAAGCACGAGTAACACGCGTTGATGACCAATTACGCTTGAATGGAACCAAAGCATGGATTACCAACGGATCATTTGCGGATTTTGCGATTTGGTATGCAATTTCTTCAATGGACGAAGCTGGAAAAACACGATTAAGCGCATACATTGTGAAAAGAGATGAAGCTGAACGCAACGGTTATTCCGTGCGAGTTGAAGACAACATTGGCGTCAAAGCATCAGGAACAAGCCAACTCATCGCAACAAACATTTCGCTCCCACAAGACTCACTTTTAGATGGACCATACAAAGATGGAAAAAACTACGAACACAACGGGCTTTCATTAGCATTACGCGTTCTCGACGACGGTCGATTACACATCGCAGCAGACGCGTTAGGAATGATGAAACGATGCATCGACGAATGCGTGCGCTACGCTCACGAACGAAAAACCTTCGGACAACCGCTCGCACATCGACAACTCATTCAAGTAAGCATTGCAAACATGTGCATTAACTACGAAGCTGCACGAAAACTCGTTTATTGCACGGCATGGGAAGCAGACCAGAACGGCTTGATGAATAGCGTCAAAGCCTCCATGGCAAAAACATTTGCAACCGAACGCATGCAAGAAGTAGTCAAAGAAGCAATACAACTCCATGGCGGAATAGGATTTAGTGAAGAAGGACCACTTGCAAAACTCTCCCGCGACTCCGTGCCCTACAGCATCTTTGAAGGAACAAACGGAATTAATCGCCTGGTTATCGGCGGAGCTAAGTTAGGCGTGAACGCGATACGATAAGAACGTGCATTCTGCTCTTTTTCCCTGAAAACGCCTCTCTCACATTAAGTATATACCAAATCCTTATAAGCGCTTTTTCGTTTTATGAACCCATGTCCTCCTTAAAAGAAAGCGCATCCCAGATATTCTCCCTCGCAGACATCCAAATCAACGGAACACGACCCTGGGACATTCAGGTGCACGATGATTCCTTTTACGCCCGCGTTCTCTCCCAAGGAAGCTTGGGCCTTGGCGAATCCTACATGGACTCCCTTTGGGACTGCAAAAAACTCGATGAATTCTTCACCAAACTCCTCTCTTCCGAACTCGACACAAAAGTAAAACCTATGGGCTTTCTCATCGATTACCTCAAAGCAACACTCTTTAACCCCCAACGCAAATCACGCGCGTTCAACATCGGACAAAAACACTACGACCTTGGAAACGACCTCTACCAAGCCATGCTTGACAAACGCCTGGTCTACACGTGCGCCTACTGGAAAAACGCAAAAACACTCGACGCCGCACAAGAAGCAAAACTTGACCTTGTCTGCAAAAAAATCGGGCTCAAAAAAGGCATGCGCGTCCTTGACATCGGCTGCGGATGGGGCAGCTTTGCCAAATTCGCCGCGCAAAAATACAACGTTCACGTCACCGGACTCACCGTCTCAGCCGAACAACAAAAACTCGCCCAAGACTCTTGTTCAGGGCTTCCTGTCGACATCCTTTTGCAAGATTACCGCGACGTCCAAGGAACATTCGATCGCATCATCTCGCTAGGCATGTTCGAACACGTCGGACCCAAAAACTACCGCTCGTACATGGAAGTTGCGCACCGCTGCCTTCCTGATGATGGACTCTTCTTACTTCACACCATCGGAGGCAATCACTCAATCCAAACCATGGACCCTTGGTTCGACAAATACATCTTCCCCGACGCAGTCCTTCCCTCCATTGCACAAATCGCAACATCAATCGAAGGACTCTTTGTCATGGAAGACTGGCACAGCTTTGGACCCGACTACGACAAAACACTCCTTGCATGGTATCGCAACTTCACCAAAAACTGGCCAAAAATCTCCTCCAAATACGACGAACGATTCAAACGCATGTGGAACTACTACCTGTTATGCTCCGCAGGAGCATTCCGCGCACGCAAAAACCAACTCTGGCAAATCGTCCTCTCAAAAAAAGGAATCAGCGGCGGATACCAATCAATTCGATAATCAGACTTCTGCGTTTGCCCCAAGCAACTTATTCGACATCTCAATTGCCTGCTGCAACCCCTCACGCGCCACCTGAATATTCGGACGCGCTTCTGCAAGTGCATTTAACACCTGCTCCAAACTTGAGTGTTGCGCAGACAAGAATAATTGTTCTTCCTTTCGCGCACTTGCCCGCTGGACCGCGATACGTTTCTTAACAATCTCTGCGACCATGCGGCGTATGCCATCAACAGTCTTATCGATTAATGGAGAATTCACATCTAAATTCCGCAATGCATCCAACAGCGCATGACACTTCAAAAAAGCTCTTTTCTTCTCCCGCTCCACACTTATGTCGACCATCTTAATCCTTCCCGATCAAGTCCGCAGTGCATGCGCCAATCACGGCAATCAATGTCACGGTCGCAAGCTGCTTGTACGTGCTCTCGAAATGCACAAAGAATGACGGACTGAAAAAAAACAACACGAGCGCAGAAACCAAAAACGACACCACATACATCACGATCAAACGAAGCGGAAGCACCTTGAGTATCTTCGGATCATTAATCTTACGAAAACCCGTCGCGTACATGAATACCCCTGCAACCAAAAACGAAAGCGGGTAAAGCAGCGTTGCTCTGAGCATGGTTAACCACTCAGCAACCTCAATCCCATAGAAAAACGTGAAATGCGCAACCACGCCCACAAACGCACCAATTGACCCCTTTGCAACATCACGCATGGTGACTCTTGTGAGTGGATGCGGTCCGGTCTCCTTTTCAATTTCCTTCTCGATATGGCGCAAACGCTGCAATTCCACAAGCTCCTGCGACTCCTCTTCCTCAACTTTCTCCTCTTCCCTCTCCATCCTCTTTTCTCGAGAAAGAACCAAATCAAGCTTGCGATTAATCTCTTCTAACGACACACCCTTTTTGACCATTGCATGCCCTAAGCCAGAACTCGTTTAAAAACTTTTGGACTCTACGCACACTTATCGAGCTGTGTTTGGAGCAGTTTTGCATCCACATCAGTCCCAATGAAGACTATCTTTGTCCGACGCTCTTCACCCTCATTCCACGGCCTTGAAAACTCGAGCTCCACGCGCTTTCCCACCTTATGAAAAATCACGCGCAGTTCATCCTCTGCTCCCTGTGCGCTTTCCTTGATACAAATAATCCCCTTTGCACGAAAAATAGAGCGGGGAAGCGCCTCCAAAAACTTTTGCACCTTATCCGAATCAACCGGACCTGCCTCACAACTCGCCGACTTAATCCTTGGATCGTGCGCATGCCCGTGCTCTTCGCGTTTCCACGTTTCCTTTGGCGAGAACTTATGCACTCCCAAAAGCAACTTCAAGTCCGCAACTCCCTTCACGGTTTCAATAATCACAACACCTGCAACGAGCTTCTTTAAGCCCTTTTTCAACTCCTCAACACTCTTTCTTGGCACCAAATCGACTTTATTGAGCAAAATGATATCCGCGCACCGCACCTGCTCAAGCGCAGTTGCATTCCGCTTGAGATTATCCGCATGATTCTCCGCGTCAACCACACAAATAATACTATCAAGTTCAGTGCGTTCATCTAACCCCTTGACATCGAAAGAAACCGCAACAGGAACAACCTCAGCCATCCCCGAAGTCTCGACCACCAAATACTCAACCTTTCCCGAATCCAACAACTCCTTTGCCGCACCAATCAAATCATCACGCACGGTACAACACACACAGCCATTAGGCAATTCAATCAACTTTTCCTTACTTGAGACGATCAGTTCCCCGTCTATACCTACCTCTCCAAACTCGTTCACAATCACGCCGATCTTCAAACCGTGCTCTGCCGTGAGAATATAATTCACAAACGTTGTCTTACCCGAGCCAAGAGCACCTGTTACGATTGTTACTGGAACCTTTTTCATAGAACTTACGCCAACGGCAAACCCAGCATCATATCAATTGAGTAAAACCCTGCGCCAAGGATTAACAACGTGAGCGCAGCGGCAACCAGAACCAAGTCGTACTCGTACCCGCCCGCGGTTATGTCGAACGGCAACTTCCAAACGACCTTCTTTGCATACGTCGCAACAAGCATATTGAAAATGATCAGCAACGCAGCAATGCTTGTGAAAATACCAAAAAGAATCGCAAGACCGCCCACGAACTCAGCAAACCCACTCACCAACGCAAAAACACTTGGCAATGGAAACCCAATACTTTGCGTCACCTGCACGTGCTTTTGAAAACCTTCCTTGGTCAACAACTTCGGATAGCCATGCACGAGAAAAACAACCCCCAGCATGACTCGTAAGGGAAGCAAGGCGAAGGGCATGAGCGATTCGAAGACCATGGCTCTTTTATCAATTCATCCCTATAAAAACTTTCCCTCTTCAGTTGGCATATAACTGATTTTGAAAATCTGTGTCAGTTGATAATACTCAAAGCGCCCAATTGCTCCGGGAAACCTCGCACGTAACCCCTCAATTAACTCACGCAACTCTTCAGTCGACCTCACTTGAACCTCTATTTCGATATCTGCAAGACGCAATGAAACATCCCGATAAATCACGTTCGGATGCGAATCCACATACTCGATAATGCTCTTGTGCTTTTGATAATCCTGCAGCTGAATATCGATCTTATATTGATAATATTTTAATTTGCCAATGTTTATGTTCGTCTTAAAACCCTGAATCACTTTCAATTGTTTCAACCGCTGCAGCTTCCTCCTTGCCGTTGGCGCCGTTATCCCACACCGTGCGGCAAGTTTGATCAACGGCATTCGTGCATCACGTGCAAGAAACGTAAGTAACTTACGATCCACTGCATCAATTGCAACTTCCTTTGCAAGCCCGAACGTCGCGCAATATTTCTCACGATCATCACGCGTCGCCTTCGATGTCAAAAAAGAACTCGGAAAATGAAACAACTTTACATAAATCGTGAATGTCTGCACCTCAATGTACCGGCGATATTTCTCCAAAAACCGCATCCAAAAATCATAAAACTGCGCTTGTGCGCTCTCTTTCACCATACACACCGCACCACAATTATATTTCCCTTCGAAGCGCACCACCCAACTCGTCCATGGACTCTTCACCAAATCATCAATTATCAGCTGCTCTTCCTTTGCGGTACTATTCTGAAATTGTAAATACACGCGATACGTCGTGTACCCCAACCGCGCGACGTCAATAAGCGTATAAAATTGCTCGATAATCCCCTCCTTTTGCAGCCGCGCAATCCGATACCCTACCACCGTCTTTGCCAGGCGTACCTTCTTTGCAATTTCGCCCAGCGATTGACGTGCGTTCACATCAAGTTGATACAGAATCGCGGCATCCTTTGCGTCGAGCATATTGCACAAAAGGAATATTACCATTAAAAATCTTTCTCTTTATACAACTTTTGAATCAAAAATTTATTCAATAAGGAAATTTCTCATCTGTTTGGTGGCACTTATGAACAAAATCAATACAATCATTTCCCTGTTGCTCGTTGCTCTTGTCCTTACTTCCTGCACCCTTGCGCAACAACAACCCCTGCGCATCGGATTTGTCGGAGCCCTCACGGGCGAAGCCGCAACCTATGGCGAAGACGACAGAAACGGCGCACTCCTTGCCATGGAAGAAATCAACGCGCACGGAGGAATCAACGGCCGTCCCCTTGACATCATCTTCGAAGACGGAAAATGCAACGGCAAAGATGCAGCAACCGCGATACACAAACTCATTGAAACAGACAACGTTCACGTTGTGCTCGGAGCAAGCTGCAGCAGCGAAGCCCTTGCCATGGCACCCATCGCAGAAACCGCACACGTGATACTCATCACCTCTGCTGCAACCAACCCGGCCATCAAAGACGCAGGAGACTTTACCTTCCGAACCGTTCCAAGCGACGCACTCACCGGAAAGAAACTCGCAGACACTTTTTCCCGTAACTTCACCCGCATTGCACTCATCTCTGAAAACACCGACTTCGCACAGGGCCTACGCACCATCTTCACCAAACGCGCCACCGAACTTGGACTTGAAATCGTTGCAGATGAAACCTACGACCAAGGAGCAACCGATTATCACACTCAACTCCTGAAAATACAAGAAGCAAACCCCCAAGCACTCTTCATCGACCCCCAAGCAGATGCCGCTGCCGCTCGCATACTCAAACAACTGCACGAACTTGATTTCAATCCCACCGTCGGACTTGTTTATTTCGGCTCCAGCAAATCAATCCAAGACCTTGGCCCAACCTATACCAACACGCTCATCTCAATCGATTTCCCTGAATTCAACTCACCACAAGCTCTTGACATCCTTTCACGCTATGAACAACGATTTGGAAAAAAACCCAATTACCCTATCTGGGCACTTGCATCTTATGATCGCGTTCACATCATCGCAAATGCCCTGCGCGCATGCGGTGAAGATACTGAATGCATCAAGACGTGGCTTTACCACATGAGCGCTTATCCTGGCGTCACCGGCACAATTCAATTTGACAGCGACGGTGAAGCCACCCGCGGCATAAGCCACGTTGCGTACACCTACCACGCAGGAAAACCCATTGTGATTGGCTGAATCTATCATCGGCAAAGCTTATAAACAACACATTCCCCCATTTCTTCATGCAAAAAATCGTGGTGATGTCGGTCGGCGGAAGCCTCATCAACCCCGGTACAATACAACTTGATTTTCTCAAACAACTCAAAACGTTTGTTGATACGCAGACCTGCAAATTCATCATTGTATGTGGTGGAGGAAAAAACGCCCGTGAATACCCTGCCGTTGCAAAAACATTCGGTGTTGCCGGAGAATCACTCGATGAAATCGGCATCCGTGCGACGCTCCTCAACGCAGAACTTGTGCGAGCCATCTTCCACGCACCACCTGTTCAACAAAAACCTGCAAAACTCACCTTCAAAAAAGTCCTTGTTGCCGCAGGATGGAAACCGGGCTGTTCAACCGACTACGACGCAGTCCTTTGGGCACAAAAGTATGGCGAACAAACCGTCATCAACCTCACCAACACCGACTACATCTACACCAAAAACCCAACCGAAAAAGGAGCAGAACCCCTGCCCGCGCTCTCCTGGAAAGACTACCGCAAATTAATCTCACATCGATGGAGCCCCGGCCTTCACACGCCCTTTGACCCCATCGCATCACAAGAAGCAGAGCGGTCACACATACGCGTCATTTGCATCAACGGACAAAAACTTGGCGAACTTGCACACCTCATGCACGGCAAACCCTTCATCGGCACGGTGATCGCATGAAACGCTTACTGTTCATACTCACACTCCTCATCGCAACCTGCGCAATCGCCCAACCCATCCCCTGGTTTTCCGCAAGCACGGTCAAAACCGCACTCAATGTCACCTCAACCATCGACTTAACCCCTCGCGGCCCAAACCCCTATGTTGAAACCCTGAGCGCAGACGTCCTATTCATCCCAAAAAACAGCGCGTTTAGCGCCATTCGCTCCTTGCACACAAACCCCGACGCACTCGTAACAACCGACCGTGCCAAATTCGCATGGACAACACCTGACATCGGAACCCTCCCCTACTCCTATGACGCCATCGTTGAAACTGCAAACAACGCCCCACGCGTTCGCGCCAAAATCCCCTACCCTGCGCAGTTTACCAAAGAACTTGAGCCATACACATTACCAACGCGCCACATCGATAGCGACAACGCTGCAATCCTAGGACAAGCCACCCTCCTTGCACGCAACCAGGACGATCTCTTCGTACTCGTCACAACCCTTGCCAGCTGGACCAAAAACAACGTCGCATACAACCTCAGCACACTCACCGCAGACGTAAGCCAAAACGCAAGCTGGGTCCTTCAAAACAAAGTCGGCGTTTGCGACGAAATCACCACACTCTACATCGCCATGCTCCGCTCCCTTGGAATCCCTGCAAAATTCGTCTCCGGAATCGCATACACAGACACCCTCCCAGGATATGGCGCACACGGCTGGGCAGAAGTATACTTCCCCGGAACCGGCTGGGTCCCATTCGACCCCACCTTTGGAGAATACGGCTGGGTCGACCCCTCCCACATCAAACTCAAAGAAAGCCTCGACCCACGCGAACCAACCACACTCTTTGAATGGAAAGCACGCGACACCAACGTCACCGTTCACGACCTTGCCATCTCTGCACGCCTCCTTGAAACCAAAGAAAAAACACCCTTTGAACTCTCCCTCAAAGCAACCCCCTTTCGCCCACGAGTCGGACTTGGCAGCTCAAACGGCATCGCACTCGAAGCACAAAACCTCGCCGACTACTACGTCGCAACCGAACTCACCCTCGCACGCGTCAGCGACCTTGCCCTTCTTTCCAACCAAACCCAAACACTCACCCTCGCCCCCCACCAAACAAAAAAAGCAATCTGGAAAGTCAAAGTACGCGACGGACTCTCCCCAAAATACCAATACGAAATGCCCATCCATATCTATAACATCCGCAATGACAGCGCTGACACATCATTCTTTGTCGGCCAATGGGACATCATCTTTAGCCAAATCGACGTTGACAACACCATATCATTACTCTTGCCCACAACCGAAGACCCCTTTGACCTTGCCTGCACGACACTCGAAGACACCGTCACAACCAACACGGCAAGCGCAACCTGCACGCTCCACAACGAACAAAAAACCAATCTTGCAGTTACGGTTTGTTCTCCCACCTGCCAAAACCTCAATTTGCCTCCCGATGCAACCACCACGCTTCCCTTCACGGTGAACACGCAAACCCCCGGCAAACACGACCTCCTCCTCACGGCAACCGCGGGGAGTTTCCAAAAAACCGCAGGACTCACCCTCAATCGCCTCGACACCCCCCATATCGACATCACCAACATCCAAGTCCCTTCCGATGTCAACTATCGAGACACATTTACCGTCACATTTACACTCTCCCGCGCAAGCTTTGCACCACCCCAAAACCTCACCATCACCCTCACTGCACCTGGGACCCGTGCCAAAGCAACCCTTGGAGAACTCCCCATCGACCAAGAAGTTCGCTTGAACATTCCGAGCAACCAACTCCGCAGCGCAAACCCCACAATCACAATCCTTGCAACCTACCAAGACAACACCGGAAAACAACTCCAATCAACCGCAGAAACAACCCTGCACATTACCGGCATGCCCTGGTACAAACGACTCCTTGGATGGCTTACGAATTGGTAGCACTACTTCTTTGCAATCGACCAAAACGCATCAAAATACGCCCTGAAATTCCTCACTGCCTCCGCACTCTTCATCAAAAAACCCTTCGGATTCTTCACCAAGAAAAATATAAACGCCGTATCCTTGTAAAACGCGATTGTCATATTCGTAATCAAATACTGCGGCAAATACCGAATCTCTGACAAGACTTGAGTTGCTGGAACGAGCGAACCTTGCACGTCATGATTTGCAAGCATCTTCACATGGACGCCCTTTTTCGCACGCTGCGTGTGAAAGTTCTGAAAGAACGCTTTCATTCCCGGAACTTCCTCCGAATAACCCGCACCCAAGATATGATACGTCTCGCCCCGCTTCAATTCCTCAAGCATATTCTTGTACAAATTCTGCACGGCCTTGAAACCCTCATACACTGCCGCTTCTTCCTTTGGAACACCCAATGCACGCTCCAATTCCAACTCGGGAATCAACGTGTGCACGAGCGCTTTTTGTTTTTTCACTTCACTCTCACGCTCATCAAGATAATCAAGAATTCGGCGCGGCTGCACGCCTGTAAAAAACTTCACCCTCTGCCGCAGCACATGACCCGCAAGACCCTTTTTTTCCAACCGGTCCAAAATCTTATACACCTTCGACGAAGAAACACCTGCCTCCTTTGCAAGACGCCCCGTCTTTGATTCCCCAAGACGAAGCAATGCAAGATACACTTTGGCTTCTCCTTGCGTGAGACCAATCTCCAATAACGGCGCGATATCCATAGTACGACCCCCTTGGGGGACACTAGAATTCATAAACCTTTCGCAAGCCCGATTGATTGGGGTACCTATGACAACCACGAAAATCATCATTGTACTCATTTGTCTTGTGCTTGCAGCATGCACGCCGACCGCACCTGTTGCCGAAGAAAAATCAATTCTCATCGGACTTGACCTCCCACTCACCGGCGTACTTTCCATCTACGGACAACCCCTCCTTGAAGGATTACAACTCGGCACTGAAGAAATAAATGCGGTAGGAGGCGTCAACGGCAAACCACTCACGCTCATCGCCCAAGACAACGAAGGCAAGCCCGCAACAGCGGCAACCGCCGCGCAAAAACTCATTGAAGAAGACAATATCAATATCCTCTTTTCAGCCATGGTCGGACCCACAGGAGCAATTGCACCCCTGACCGAGAAAAACAAGAAAATCCTTTCCTACGTTGCAGCAGCAGACACCTTCGCAGAACAGAATCATTACGTTTTCAAAGACTCAGTTGATTCATTTGTTGACTGCACCCTCCTTGGACGTTACGCAAAAGAAAACAAACTCACTCATGTCGCCCTCTTCGGAGCTCAAGGCGAATTCACCTTAAAATGTGCAGAAGCACTCAACAATACCGGCCTCACCGTCACCAACGAGCGCTATCTCAAAGGAACCGACCTTGATTTTCGAACACCCCTCACCAAAATCGCTGCAACACATCCGGACGCCCTCATTTTGAGCGCGTATGCAGACGATTGCCTCACCATCTGGCGCGAAATCAAAGAACTTGGACTTCACACCACATTCCTCTTACCCTTCACGCAAACCGGGTGCGGAGACGAACAAAACACCAAACTCCTTTCAGACATTCCTTCGCCAATCATCGGCGGGCAATTCATCATCAACAAAAACAGCCCTAAGTATACAACGTTCATCAACTCTTTCAGAGAAAAATACCACAAAGAACCCACACTCCTCTTCTTCACCGCCCTTGGCTACGACTATGCCCACTATCTTGCAGAAGCACTTGAACACTGTCCTGATAGCAATGATACCGACTGCATCAAAACAGCGCTTGAACAAACGAACCATACAGGCGCGTGGGGAACAGTCACGTTCAATGAAAAACACGCAAGTGTGCGAGCACGAGAACTCATTGAGTTTAAAGACGGAAACTGGCAATCAATCTGAAGCGACGTTCTCCCACAAATAATGATGGTATGCGCGGTAGTTATCTGCCAATTCCTTGCTCTCGATCACGAACGCAAAAAGGTCCTCGCCAAAGAGGAAATTCACCACGCGATTGCCATAGACACAAATCACTGTTGGAGCGCCGCTGAACTCTTTTGGCAGACATTTCACCTTACCTACTTCCTCTGGAATTTGACCCTTCATTTCCGTTCGATACAAATGATATGATTCAATCTTTCTTTGCAACCGTTTCTTGTTCCAATGATGCCAAAACGTCGGCAATTTACGCGGAACGTACCCTCCTGAACCAAACCAAAAAATCTCCTTGACTTCTTTGTGGTTCAGCATGTCTTGCCAAATGGTTTTGATCCCTTCTGCACCGCGATACACCTCTGCAGACAAACTTGGCTTTGTCTGCTGAAATACCTCACGCATCGCGGGCAGCTCTTGTTTTAACTCGCTTTTTATTTGTTCCAAATCACTTTCTTTTTCCTCGAGATAATCAACGAGCTTTTCAGGGCTTGCGAGATGGAACGTGCGTTTTTTGTTCTCCTCGATATAGGTGACGAGCCCTCGGTCGATGAGCTTATTTAGGATATCATAGATGTTCCTGCGCTCGATACCTGTTTTCTCATGAATCTTGTTCGTTGAAGACGGGCCTGTAGCGAGGAGCGCCTCGTAGACGCGTACTTCTCCGGGAGATAACCCCATTCGCCTGAGCAGTTCTTTGTTCATTGTGGTGTTGTAACAATACCACAAAAATATAAATATATCTATTGATTAATACTACCCAATAGTGACTAACAAACTTATTTGGAGGTTCCCATGAACAAAAACATCATATTTGCAATCATCGCATGCATCGCACTTTCCAGCTGCACCCCCTTCACGCGCACGCAGCCCCTCCAAGACGAAGTCACCATCGGTGTTCTCGTCCCTTTGACGGGCAGCTATGCCACCCATGGCACGCGCATCAAAAACGGATTCGAACTTGCCCACGACGATTTTCGCGCAAATAACCCCAATACCACAGTCACCATCCTTTACGAAGATGTCTGCCAACCCAAAGACGCGCTCACGTCCCTGAACAAACTCCTTGACGTCGATAAAATCGATATCCTTGGCGCCTCATTTTGCCTCATCGGCTTTGTTCCAGCAATCCCCATCCTCGAACAACACAAAACCATCGCATTTAAGTGACCTAGCCAGAAATCCAGCGAGCGCCTAGAGTTGAGTTCTTTTTATCAGTTGGCGCGAGCGGACGACCTTTAGGTCGGGGATGAATGGCGCGTTTTTATAGTTTTTTGCTCACCACT
>Ga0334722_10001874_pt1 | contig 24922 bp, 29 predicted proteins | sample C3_bottom_MG_FD_207210 | JGI IMG/M metagenome (GOLD analysis project Ga0334722, IMG submission 207210) | Sediment microbial communities from Yellowstone Lake, YNP, Wyoming, USA - C3_bottom | ecosystem: Environmental > Aquatic > Freshwater > Lake > Sediment | place: USA: Wyoming | collected... | reverse complement strand
GAGTAATAGGGTTCAATCATTGCATCGTTACATCCTTGACCCTGAGGAAAGTAGTCACGTTGACCATATTAACGGGGACGGTCTTGATAATCGCCGGGTTAACCTCAGGATTGCATCACATGCTCAAAATATGAGAAATGGTAGAAAGCAAAAGAATAATACAAGTGGATTTATTGGCGTGTGGTGGGCTAAGCGGAACAGGGTTTGGGTTGCGGGTGTAAGGATTAACGGAAAACTTATTTATGTCGGTTCGTTTAATAATCCAGTATTGGCTGCAAAAGCCCGCGATGATAAGGCGAAAGAATTACACGGCGAATATGCCAGTCTGAATTTTTTAGCAATCTCATGAACATCTTCAAATCACTCTGGAACAAGTTCACGCGCAAGAAGGAACCGGCGTATACCCCTATTGTTCAATCGGGTTCGGTCGCTGCACCCAAGCCATCGTTACGCTCGATTATCCGCAGGGGGTCGAGGCTGTTCAAACAGGAGCGCAAGCGATCCAAGAAGCACAAACTTCACGCAAGTCATTTTGGTAACTACGCACCGATGAAACGGCTGCCAAGATTTATTCAGGTGGGTGAAAATAGGTTGACGAGTATTTCTTACCGGCACAAGGTCGGGCCGTGTGGAGTGCATCCTATTTAGGACACAAAAAGCAAAGTGCGAAAGAGTGCAATGACAGCAGAGAAGAAAAAGATAGGCGGCTCACGAAAAGGAAAGCGGAATAAAAGCCATGAAGAGGTACGCGCGCTCATTGACAAAGTAGGGAAGAAGTATGGCGGCATGGGGACGATGTTTGAACGTCTCTTTGAGCTTGGTGATGGAATTCGGGTCAGTGAAACCGACAAACGAGGTGAGGAACGTACATATACAAAAGCTCCCGATGCTCTGGCAATCAAAGTCTTAGCTGAGTATCGTTTCGGTAAGCCGATTCAAACCATCGCAGGTGATGTTGAAAACCCGCTGACTGTCAAGTTTGTGGAACGGCTGGATGAATGAAAAAGTCGTTGACTTGCGCCCTATTGTTGGCAAGGGATACCGTGAGTTCTGGAAGACCAGAAAACGGTATAGAGTATCAATCGGTGGTAGGGCATCAAAGAAGTCAACGACGGCAAGCCTTTGGTTCATTTTCAACATGATGAAATACCCGGACTCCAATACTCTGGTTGTCAGGAAGGTTTACAAGGACCATAAGGATTCAACCTATGCCCAGCTCAAGTGGGCTATCCGGGATTTGGGAGTAGAGCATTTGTGGGATGCGAGGCTTTCACCGCTTGAGATCGTGTACAAACCGACGGGTCAAAAGATTCTTTTTCGTGGGCTTGATGATCCGATGAGTATCACGTCGATCACGGTCGAGCATGGGTTCCTTTGTTGGTGTTGGTTTGAGGAGTTCTTTCAAGTCTCGAACGAGCAGGATTTTGATATGGTGGATGGTTCAATCCGGGGTGCATTGCCGGAGCCATTGTTTAAGCAGATAACGGGTACGATGAATCCCTGGAACGAGAAGCACTGGATCAAGAAACGATTCTTTGACAATCCGGATGAGATGGTGTTCACGTTAAAGACTGATTATCGGTGTAATGAATTCATTGACGACGCGGATATTCATTTCTTCGAGGATATGAAGGAGAAAAACCCACGCCGCTATAAGATCGAAGGACTGGGTGAGTGGGGCGTAGCTGAAGGGCTTGTGTTCGATAACTGGGAGGAGCGGGAGTTTGATATTAACGAGGTTCGCAAGCATCCAGGTATTGTTTCGGCATTTGGCCTTGATTTCGGATATTCAGTCGATCCGACGGGATTTGTTGCACTGCTTGTTGATGAGACAAAAAAAGAAATCTACTTCACGGACGAACACTATCAACGCGCCATGCTGAACAATGAAATCGCAGAGATGCTCCGTTACAAGGGCTATGGCAAAGAGGAGATCATTGCAGACTCTGCGGAACCGAAGTCAATCGACGAGATTAAAAAGTATGGCATTGCACGTATCAAACCAGCTCGCAAAGGTAAGGACAGCATTCTGAATGGTATTCAGTTCTTGCAACAGTTCAAGATTATCGTTCACCCGAAATGTACGAATGCAATCCTTGAACTCAATAACTATGCGTGGGATACAAAGGACGGTAAGGCCATCAACATACCGATTGACGGCTACAACCACTTGATTGACCCCATGCGTTATGCGGTGGAACGTCTGATGCAGCGGTCAATGATCCGGCCATTATCGAGGGTTGCATGAGCGATGAACGTAACAATGCACAAGTATTGGATAAAGAAATGGTAGAGAGGCACATCGACGAACTGATGAGGCAATTTGATACAGTCCAGATTTTCTGCACACGCCATGAAGGTTCTCACGGCACAGTAGCCATTACGATGGGTAAGGGTGATTGGTATTCAAGGTATGGCGTGACCTCGCGGTGGGTTGATGCTCAAGTAGTGGAAAACGAACTCGAATGACAACAGGATTCCTTACAGTAACCGAGCTTATCAATCTGAAGATCATGGCCGACCGGGCCACGATTGACAGTTCGCGCATCAAAGACCTAATACAGTCAGATATGGCCTCGCCACTGAAGCAGCGGATGGCTCAAGGGGTGAATTACTACAACTCAAGACATGATATCCTTGACCATAGAAATTACTACTACGTGGACGGGGCACGGCAGGAAGACTTGGTGAAGGCCAACAACAAAGTGCCTCATCCCTTCCATAAGATTCTTGTTGATCAGAAGGTATCCTACATCGTCGGCAATCCGGTGGTGGTGAGTGTTGGTTCGGTCGATGTGGTCGATGAGAATGCCCCGACATCAGCGGAGGCTGCGTCGTTATCTACCGCCGAGGAGTTCCAAACCGTATTGATTGAGCAACTGGGTGAGGGCTTTGACGACCTTCTGAATGACTGGGTGTTAGGTGCCTCCAATAAGTCAATCGAATGGACACACTTCTATGTTGACGGTAAAGGACGGTTGAAGTTCATGGTCGTTCCTTCGGAACAGATCATCCCGGTGTACGATACACAATACCAGAACGAGCTTATCTATGTAATACGATTCTACGTCTTCGACCTCATTAGCCAAGACGGGAAAACTCAACAGAGATACAAGGTCGAGTGGTGGTCAAAGACTGAAGTAGAATACTGGGTTCAAACAGAGGAAGGTCAATTCGTACACGACCCGGATTATGAATTGAATCCATGTCCACATTGGCTGACGTTCAACACGCTCTCTCCGGCAGTCAAGAGTGCCAATTCCTGGGGGCGTGTGCCGTTTGTGGCTTTGTGGAATAACTCACAGTTGCATACGGACCTTCAAGCGATTAAGCCTCTGGTGGATGCTTACGACAAAGTAAAATCCGGGTGGATCAACGACCTGGATGACTTTGCAGAACAGATATACGTTTTGAAGGGCTTTACTGGACTGCGGGGTGAGACATCGACTGGCCTTTCAGAGTTGGCTCTGTTCATGCAAAATCTCAAACTGAACAAAGCCATCGCAGTCGAGGCCGAGGGGGCTGTCAGTGTATTGAAGGCCGAGATACCGCTTGAGGCTAAGAATAAGTTTCTGGACCTCACGCGCAGAGAAATCTTCTACTTCGGTGAGGGCGTGGATGTTGACAATGACAAGTTTGGCAACAATCCATCGGGTATCTCGCTCAAGTTCCTCTACGCTTCGCTGGACTTGAAGGCAAACCGGCTTATCAGGAAGCTCAAGGTGTCGCTGTGTGGGTTCGTGTGGTTCGTGGTTGAGTGGTTGAACAGAACAACGGGAACGAAATACTATTCAGAGGATATTATATTCACCGTGAACAAGAGCCAGATATTCAATGAGAAGGAAAAGATCGACGGGCTTATTGCCAGTAAGGACATGCTCTCTAAACAGACCATCTTAGAGAATCATCCCTACGTCGATGACGTGGATGAGGAGATGGCAAGGATTGACGCGCAGGATAATGAGATGCGTTTGAAGGATGAGGAGAAATTGAAACTACAAATGGAACTATTGGATACGGAGATGAATGGAGCTTGACATAATCGCCTTACGCTTAGAGCGGGGACGTCGAAAGCATGAGACTATCCAGAACGATAGGCTCTTGGTATCCTTGTCAGAAACTAAGGATGCGCTAAAGAACTTGATTACATCGGTTGCTGCCATGCGGCCTCCAGTTGTGAATGTAGCCCCAGGCCAAGCCCCGGTGGTCAATGTAACCACGCCAGAGGTGAGGGTTGACCTTCCTCAGACAGCAGTGAATGTAACGGTTCCAGTGCCTGGAGTGACAATCCAGCAACCAAAGCGAAAACCCATGAAGATCGAACGGGATGGTAGGGGTCAGATAACCGGATTTTCAGAATGACAAAAGCATCTATAACATTGGTGAACACACAGTTGAACGCGGGAGCGAGCCTTTTTAATTCAGGCTATATCAGGATTTACACCGGGGCCCAGCCAGCCACACCAGAGACGGTTCTTGATGGTCAGAGGTTTTTGGTTGAACTCAGGTTTGGTTCCCCTGCCTTTAGTGCCGCCTCCGATAGAGCCATAGTTGCAAATCCGATCACCCCGGGTGTGGCTGTAGCCTCAGGGCTTGCCTCGTGGTGTAGGGTGCTTTCTTCTGACGGTGTGACGGTCTTGGGTGATACAACAAAGATAGCTTTGAACTCAACCGACATACAAGTCGGGGCGAAGGTGAGCATTCTTGGTTTCATTGACATGATTGCAATGGAAAGGTAATAAGTATGGCACTCAACACAAGAACATCCTTAACGCTGGACAATGCGAAGCTAGATAGTACAAAGGCTTTATTCGATTCGGGCTGGATTGATATTTACGACAGCACCGGGACAGGTCAGCCAGCCACGCCCGATACTGCCATTACTACTCAGATTTTAATTGTCAGCCTGCGTTTTGCGGCGACAGCATTTCCGGCTGCCGTTGCTCGCGTGGCAACGGCTAATGCAATTGTATCTGGAACGGCGGTAGCGACCAAGACCGCGACGTGGTGCAGAATTTATCAGTCCGATCACACAACGGTTTTGTGTGACGGTGAGGTAGGAACGGCGACATCGAATATCGTTTTGAATGCCGTTGATATTGTAACTAATGCGACCGTGAGTTGCTCGGCATACACTCGCACAAGTCCAATGCAGGGAGCATAATAATTTTCAAACTAAAGGAGAAATAAAATGAGCTTTCTAACAGGCACCGGCGTAGAGTTATTGTATGGTTCCCACACGGTTGGGACACAGTTGGCTACCTTCACGACAGAGGACAGCCTTCAAAAAACCCTTCCTCCCATTATTATCCCGGCAGGGTTTTTCTATAATCTCAGTTCTTTGAGTAAAAATATACACGCGAAATGGACTGGCAGGCTCGGTACAACCGGGACTCCAACATTTACGTTCACTGTTCGGCTCCTGACTGCCGCTACTTGGTCGGCGGCTGGCGTTGCGGTAGCAAGCGCGGCAATCACGGCAGGCTCCGGTGTGACTCTGGCTCCATTTGAAGTTGAAATGGACATCATGTGTAAGGGTCTCGTGGCAGGCGCAACGGGATTGACTTTAGATATGATGGGATTTGTCAGAGGCGGAACAGCTCTTGCGGCTACCGGCGGCGTGTATAGCATCCCCGCAGCCAATACCGCTTTCACGGTGACGGTGGATAATTCCGTGACGCAGTATCTGTTTTTGTCGGCGACCTGTGGCACTTCCAACGCGTCGAATCTTGTCCAGTGCGAAATGATAAGGGTGTACGGGGACAACTAAATGGCCCAGGAATTAACCATTGCCAATATCCCTCATCACAATGTCGGCCCTATGGCGCTTAGAACAAAATGGCGTGCCGTTACCCGCTTTAATTTTGTTGAAGCGGCGGTAAATGACACCAACTTTATTTTCCCCACTTACAGGCCGGGGATTTTGAGGAATAATGTTGGGCCGATAGTATTGCGAAAAGGCCGCAGAGCATTTTTCAGAGTTACAGCGCAGACTTATACAATCTCAGGAACAACAAAAGACTCTGCGGGAGTTGCGCTTCCTAGTTGCACGCTCCACTTCTTTCAGGCCGCAACTCCATTCGGGTATCTCGGTTCGGCCACTTCGGATGGAAGTGGAAACTATACGTTCAATCCACCGGGCGGGGATTTGACTTCGGCAGATGCTTATTTAGTGGGTTCACCAGACGTAGCGGGAAGATCAATAAACGGACTCACGATAACAGTCAATGCCAGTTCCTAACGACATATTTCTATATCAGGGCGAAGCCAATCCGAATGACATAAAGCTCAGCGACCCGACTGTATTGCGTGGTGGGGGGGATGACATCACCGGCACGGCAGCCTTTACAGAATCCGGTGAGGCAATAGCGGCACAAGGTTCTTTGACATTTGTTATAACCTCAGCACCGTTCACCGAAAGCGGTGAAGCAGTTGCAAGTGTGGCCTCGGAAGTCTTCCCATCAACAGCAGCTTTAACTGAATCCGGGGAAGCGATAGCAGTAATTGGTAGTGAAGTCTTTGCTTCAACGGGGGCATCGACTGAGTCGGGAGAGGCTATTGCAGGACTTGGAGCGGAAATCTACTCCTCGACTGCTGGTCTTACTGAGTCGGGTGAAGCGATAGCCGCAACAGGTCAGGAGATATTTGCTTCAACCGCAACTCTTACAGAGTCAGGCGAGGCGATTGCAGCAACGGTGAGTGAAGTATTCTCTTCGACTGCGGCAATCACGGAAAGCGGTGAAAAGGTAGCCTCAATAGCCTCAGAGATATTCAGCTCAATAGCTGGATTGACCGAGTCAGGGGAGAAGATAGAGGCCGTTGGCGCAGAGGTTTTTGCCTCAACCGCCGGTTTCACAGAGTCTGGTGAAAAGATAGCCTCAGAGATGTTGAAAAGAGTTGCCCGCAGACGAGCGCGGATACCTGAGATTGTCGGCAAGGTTGTATTTGAGCAAGCCGGGAATGAGTTTCAAGCTGAGGGTTTGGTTCTTACCCCAGAGATCAGGGGACGGATGACCTTTGAACAGCTTGCCGGGCAAATGAAAATGGATGGTTTTGTATCCTCCGATGGTGACGAGGAGACGGTAGCGATGTTGTTAGAGATGATGGAATTGTAAAACCACTCCCTTTGGAATTTCGGGAGAATAAAACGAAAGACGGCCAACTGGAAGCACCAGAATAAAAAGCAGGCCGAGCGGCACTAATTAACAAGGAGCTACGAAGATGGAACTCAAGGAGATTTTGGGCGAGGAATTGGCCGGCAAGGTCAGTGCAAGCGCGGATGAATTAGTCAAACAGATCGTTACGAAACTTGGCAGCACAAAACTCATTCTTGGTGATGCAACGACGCATGTGCCAAAGAGTGAGTTCAACGAGAAGAACGAAGCGTTGAAGGCTGCGAAGGAATTGATAGCAAAGAATGAGAACGACCTGAAGACGCTGAAGGATGCTGCGGCTGGGAATGTGACACTACAAACTCAGATCACAGACCTTCAGAGGGCGAACAAGGCTGCAAAGGAAGAGGCGGATGCAAGTCAGTTAAGGACGAAGAAAACCTTTGCACTCAAGGAAGCCCTGATGAATGCCGGTGTAGGAGACCCGGAAGCAAGGAACTTACTCGCTCTCAAGTTCGACATCGAGAAGATGGAACTTGATGAGGCGGGTGTGCCGAAGGGATTCTTGGATCAGTTGAAGCCGATCAAGGAGAATAAAGCCTTTGCGGGGATGTTCGGCACAACAGTTATCGTTGGTCAGGAGCACGCCGGAGGCGAGAGTCCAGACCCAGCACTCAGAGAGTATGCAACCAACAATCCATTTAGTCGCTCCACAAAGAATTTGACAACGCAGATCAAGATTCAGAAAGAAAATCCTGAGTTGGCAGAGAAACTCAAGGTAACGGCGGTGAATTAGACCGCCAGGAGAATTAGAACATGGCAGCACTCGTAACAGCAATTACAGATGTATTCGAGCCGGCTATTTGGAGTAGGGCTTTCCTCGAAGAGACGACCGCTAAGAACCTGCTCGTTCAATCGGGCATCGCGGCAACAAACCCGGAAATCGAGGCAGCCGCAGCTCAGGGTGGGCGAACGGTCGATATGCCTTTCTGGGATGATCTTTCACATAACGTACAGGGAACGACGGACGTTTCAAAGGTCGCGACCGATACGGATGATTCAATCACACCACACGGATTGACGAGTGATAAGGATGTTGCGGTGAAGAACTTTCGCACGCAGTCTTTCTCATTCGCGCCGGTTATTCGTTACACATCAGGCGGCGATCCGGCGGGGCTTATCATCAGCCGTTTTGCAACTTGGTGGGCTCGTGAGGAACAACGATTGACGCTGAAAACTCTTACTGGGATTTTCGCGGATGCAACAGTTGCGGCAGCTCTCTCGAATGATATTTCGGGTGAGGTCGCGACGACCGACCCGGCGAAACTCATCAGCTCAGCGGCAGTTGAGGACACACGCTTTCTCTTGGGCGATGCCTATGATAAGCTGACGGCGATTATCGTCCATAGCACCGTATTCAAACGGATGCGGTCTTTGGATTTGGTTGAGACAGTGCCAAGTTCACAGCAGAACGCGGCCCCCATCTCTACCTATATGGGTCTTCGCGTGTTGGTGGATGACAATATCACAACCGCCGCAGGCTCAACCTCTGGCACGAAGTATTCCACGTTCCTCTTCGGTCAGGGTGCATTTGCCCGTACAGATATTCCTCTAGAATCGGGTGATCCGAACCTTGAGGTGTACCGTCAACCGTTGAAAGGCACAGGCTCCGGTCAGGTGGATATCATATCACGCCGGTATTTCTTGCTCCATCCGCGCGGGATCAAGTACGTCGGTTCGTTGTCGGGGAAGGTTTCACCGTCTGATTCAGACCTTGCAGCCGACAACTGGACACAGGTGTACCTGACAAAGAACATTCGCATCGCACGCTTAATAACCAACGGATAGGGGGAAACCATGAACCGATTCATGTTTGTAGTTGCCCTCTTACTGGTGGCTTCGCTGGCGTTTGCACAGGCACCGATTGCCGTCTATGGGGACACATTTGTACCAAAGACCCTTTCGGCCGGTACGTCCATGACCGCGCGAACGCTCTCCACAACATTTGCAGACACGACCCAAACATTTGTCACGCGTGGGCTCGCGGCTTGCTATTTGTCACTGGAGACGGCGACGAATGACTCAATGCGTATTCTGATCGGCTACCGTACCACAAAGGACGGGACGAACTTTAACGCATGGGTTGTCTTCGACTCACTTGTCTCAACCGGCACGGTGGGGATATTTAAGACCTTCACACTCCCAGGGGTTGTTCTGGCTTCTTACGGGACACAGATTAAAGTCTATGGGTCAGCCTTCGATAGCCCTTACTCGGCTAATCCAAGCGCGACCTTGACGACAAAGATCATCCGTGTACCGTACAATCGGGAAGATGTAAGGGTGAGGTAGTTTATTCTCTTCGGGGGCGAGGGCTTTCCTTGCCCCCATTTGGGAGGTCTATTGAAATTCAAGGGTGCTGGAATCGTAAAGAACAAGGGTAAGATCATCGCCAACTTCGAGCTGACCGAGGATAAGACGTTTGAAACTGCCAATCCTGCGGTGATTCAAAGGCTTTCAATGCTCGGGTACAGAGAAGCAGGAATTAAAACACAGGTGAAAAAGAGAGGAAGAGGTAAAAAGACATGAAAACAATGATGGCAATACTTACGCTTATTTGTTCAACGATACTTTTGGCGCAGGACAAATCGGCTTTCCCGACTGTAGCCTTTTATGCCGATTCACTTGCATCAACAAGGGATACGGTCGATGTTTCACTGAGGAGTGATCTGGGGTTTGACTTCTACCAGATTACAACATATTCAACAAACGCTGATACGCTCACCGTTTGGGTACAATCAGATGATGCAGCAAGATTTGTTCAGCGAGGGGTTGTCAATCTTGCGACTGGCGCAACGGCCGCGACGATTATCACAAGCTCAACGGCGGTTGATTTTGCTATTCTTGGCGGTACGGGAAAAGTCAGGTTTATGTCACCTGCGCTGCCGAATACTATCTACTTCACAATCTCTGGTAAAAAGGGCGTGTTGACCAAATGAAGCGACTTATCCTTTGGTTCTCTGATCTTTGTTTTGAACTCGCCCTGGAGATGCAATGCGACGACTATTCATAGTCATACTGTTTTCCTCCACAGCCCTTGCCCAGCAATGGACAACCACGACCGCCAATGGCGATACCATTCGTCCGGTGAAGGCCACTCAAGGGATTAGTGTACCCTTCATCACATTTAGGGACGGCACGCTTTTATTGCTTTCCTCGATTCAGAATTGGAATACCGCCTACACTCGCTCGAGTTTACTGGTAGCCGATTCAACAAATTGGAATCTCGCCTATGTCCGTTCAGGACTCTTCGCTGCCGACTCAGCCAATTGGAACACAGCCTACACCGACCGCCTGAAATGGGACGGCGGGGCAACGGGGCTTGTGGCTGCAACGGGGCGGACATCACTTGAATTGAAACAGGGTGCATTGCTATCTGATACCACAAAGTTCAAACTGGCAAATGATAGCACGGATGCGACGACGGGCTACACGACACTCTATCAGAACGCTCAGAAGGTGACAAAGAACGCGGCCATCACCGGCGCGACGAAAACAAAAATTACCTATGACGTGAAAGGTTTGGTGACGTCAGGGGCGGACGCGGGAATATCGGACATCACGGCATTACAGGATTCACTGACTGCGAAGCTCAATCGTGGTGAGGCGACGAGTTTGCTTGCTCTGAAGCTGGCCTATTCTGATACCTCGTCCATTCTTTACACGCGGTTCCGCACGGATAGCTTACTCGCTCTAAAAGAACCGACGCTGACAAAGGGCAATCTCACAACATCGTCGCCGCTATCATTCTCGGCAACTCGGCAGGTCATTGGTGGAGCCGCAGTACTGGTAGCAGACACAACGCACTTAACACAAGGATTAGTAACGCAGGCACAACGACGACTCGACTCATCGTACGCGGTTACGACGTACACGCCAAAGACTCGCGCCATCACCATCGCTGGGAACACGCCGCTTTCATCCTCTGCGGCTGGACAAGATTTGTCCGCCGACAGGACATGGACACTTTCAGTTGACACAACGAATGGGCGCAAAACATCGCTGACTTCTATTTATCAACACCAGCAGGATTCGGTTCTGGCGGCATCGAAGGTTGCAAGCGTGACGGCGGGCAATACCTTTATCACAACCGGTGGCACAGCAACCGCGCCAACGATTCTTTCCGATACGACGAAGTACGCAACAACCTCCGTTTCTGGTTTCTTAAAATCTCAGGACTGGACGACGTTCAACAACAAGGTAACATCAGTAGCGGCTGGAAATACTTTTATCACAACGGGTGGTACGGCAAGTGCTCCGACCATTTTATCAGATACGACAAAATATGCCACGTCCGCAGTAAGCGGGTTTTTGAAGTTCTCCGATTGGGTCGCGTTCAATGCTAAACAAGCCGCACTCGGTACGGGGAATCTTCTTCCCTTAAATTCAGGCGGCACGGCTGCAAATCTTACCGCTTCCAATGGGGGTATCTTTTACTCTACCGCTTCTGCTGGTGCGATTTTGGCCGGAACTGCAACTGCGGGTCAAATGCTTCAATCCGGTTCCTCTACTACCCCGGCATGGTCAACAAGCACCTATCCCGCAACCAACGCTGTCAATACGCTCTTGTATGCCTCAAGTGCCAACGTGATGGCAGCTCTCGCCACAGCTAATAATGGCGTACTTATCACAAGTGCAACCGGGGTTCCATCTTTATTGGTAAACGGCACGACTGGACAATTATTAACGGCAACTACCGGCTCACCCCCAACATGGACAACGGTTGCATCCGGCAGTGGTCTTGGTGGCGACATCGTGGCAACTCAGATTGCTATCGCACGAAGCACGACGGCACTGACATCGAAATCTACATTCACGTTTGATACGACTTTGGTAATCCTCGGCGGTGGTTTCGCCGTTCTGAATGATTATACAACCGTCCCAGCAGGAGATGACACTGGAAAAGTATCTATCGGGAACAATAGGGTCGCCAGCACAATAACGAATAGTGTTGTTGGGGCAGGTTTCATTGGATATACTAATAATGCTGTCACCAACTCTGATGTAGGAACTTTTGCAATTGGAAAAATTGGTGGTCTTGTAACTAATAGTGGTGTCGCCTCCTTATTTTTGGGTTTATCGGTAGGCACAACGAATAGTGTCACGGGTTCGGGTTCAGTAGGTTATGTCAACACCTCTAATCTCACTCTTAGCGGCGCAGGATCATATCATTTTGGCTATGTAGCGAGCGGAAATATCGTTCAGAATGGGAACGGTTCTTCATTTGTTGGCTTTACCTCTACTGGAAATATACAGATGGGTACAAATAATAATCAGTTGATTGTTGCATATACTGGAAATACGGGTGCAACAACTATACCCGTTGGAACCACGGTATCGACAAATGTTCAGTTAAGAAGTAATGTTTCTAATTCAACCGCTCAAACTTACGCTGCAACAAGTTCTTATTTTCAAGGTTTATTCCCAAATTTGACCGGAACTCTCACCTTCAACGGCGACCACGACATTGCTGATCTTGTGTATGGCGGTTCGATTACTCTCGGCACAGCCGCAAAAGGGAACAGTATTCGTGCAATTCAATCCGGCGCTGTTGTTCAACAGACCTTTACCATCGCGGCAAACGATTCAGGCGTGCTCGCGCTGCTGAATGGCTATTCATCCGATGCAAAGCCCTGGCTGGTAACGGACAATGCTACGAACCCAGCGACTAATATGTATCTCGTCGCTGGCGGGCTTTCTTCCTTTGGTGGTCTGAACTCAGGTACAGCCACAGCATCGACCGGTGACAGTATACAGGTTTCAATCACAGGTATCACGGCTACGTCCCAAATCGTACCGTGGTACACCAGCAACACGGCGCTTGGACTTACGGTAATCCCGATTTCAGTCGGCAACGTGCAGACCGGAAAATTTACAATTTTTGCCACCGATGGAAAAACGGTTTCTTACTTTGTGGTGCGCCGATGAAAACAAGAATTCTTAATGGACTTGGCGATTGAGTCAAGCGCGATAGATTATCCAAAATTCACTCACACAATGGAGAAGTAGATGAAGAAATGGGTCATATTTGCTTTACTGGTTGCCAGCGCGAACGCATTGGCACAAAAACCAGTTGAAAAGCCGGCAGAGAAATTCGTCACGGTGTCAATCGACAGTCTTCAGAAGCAACTGGCGAACATCAAAGAAGAGTTTGATTATTGGGTGAAGTTCATCACGGAGCAAGAGAAGGCAATCGCCAATGCCCGCGCACGGCAAACATTCTTAAGCGGTGCGGCCAACGGATTGCAAGCGGTACTGGTGGACACAAGTTTCAGAAAAGCGAAAGCAAAGTAGATGGCAACGACTCAGAAAATAAAGAGCTTCGTACAGCCGGTCGCGGGGATAGACTCAACCACCGCGCCGCTACCTCTGTACCCGATGCCAAATGCTCAGTATTCAGACTATGCCTTCGCAGGGATTGAGATACCGACTTACTACACCAGTATTGCCTCGATTAAACTCTACTTCAAACGAGAGAGCGCGGGGAATGCTTATCTACGTTTCAGAATCTCCCAGACCGACACAGACTCACCGCCATCAACACAAATCTCAGACGTTGACTCACTAACCGTCTACGCCGGAGGCTCAACCGACGGCAAGATAACAACACTGACCATCCCGGCCGCGGCCTATAATGGCCTTACATTCGATTCTGGCGATGTGCTGGCCGTTAAAGTCGAACGAGACGCATCTGATGCTACAGATACCTACGAGGCTGATTTTCAAATAGCCTTCATTGAGGTCTCTTTCAATGTCTCAATGTTACCGACTTATGTAGTTGGCGACAATGACATCATCTCCCTGGGTGAAGTGAAAGATTATCTTGCTATCGAAGAATCAGACACAACCCATGATGTGTTTTTGCAGAGGTGGATCACGGATGTTTCCACACAGATCGAGCAAGAGATTGACAACGTGGTCATCGTCCAGACCATCACGGGTGAAATCCACGACGGTAACGGGCGCACCAAACTCAGACCCAACTTCTATCCGATAGTTGGCCTGGGTGCTTCGAGTGCGACGGATGCAGAACAGCTTGCCGCCCTTCAATACCTAAACGATGATACATGGACGGACCTTGCCACAGATGTTGATGACATACTTTTCAACAACCCAGGTGTGACCTATCAATCCGAGCAGAACAGCTACAACATCGAGCTACCAGATGGCTCGTTCCCATCTGGACGTAGGAACATAGCCCTGAACACTTACAGAGCCGGATGGTCTACGGTCCCGGTGGCTATTAAGACTGTGTGCTTGGAAAAGGTAGTTGAGACTTTCCGTAATTCAAGCAAAGAAGGTGGTGGACGTTTTGGGATCACTTCGACATCGAAATCTGAGGGTATTGGAAACAAGAGCACAACCTACAAAGATTTCACCGAGCGGCAAAAGAAGTTCTTAGACCCATACCGGAGGAAGTATTGAGCGTCTCGAAACTGGAAACCGTCCGCGCACAGTGGATGACCGCTCTCGAAACAATCCAAGAGGGCGGCACCTATCGCAATACGGTTAAGAAGGTTTACCAGGAGTTCCCGGAGGCAATAGGAGCCTATCCATCACTGGTGCTTTCCTTCGGGGTGGGGGAAGTGATTTGTGGAGATTCGGCGTGGAGTATTTACAATGTCCGAATACCGTTTTTCATCACCTGTGAGATCAGCGCAAAGACAACCACCGGCTCGACATCGAACTTAGTGGCTGCACAGGATTCGCTCTTGCATGACATTTTGATATTGATCGCCACACTCAATACCGAGCATATCAACGTAGACCCCTCATGGTTTGTGGATAACGAACCGCCCTTGAAGTTCACCCCCATCTTCCCCTCTGGAGACAACACGGGGGAGTTCACCGTCTGGGGGACACTTACAGTGAGGAATATGGACGGAGGGTTCGCATGATCGGGATGAGTGTTGAAATGACACCGCTTGAGACACGCATCAGGCTCATCTCTCAGTTGGGTGAGTCAATGAAACCGCAGATGCAAAGAATCGCAGAGATGCTTCTTGAGTCGAACCTCGTGTCCTTAGATGCCGGAGGCAGGCCCACAGCTTTCAGGCCGAACAAAACAGGCACGTTGCCTTTAGGTGGCCGCTCTGGACATATTGGCCGCTCTGAGCACATAGCCTCAGTGGGAGATTTTAGCGCAGTCCTGGAAGCCAGCGGGGAACGCTTTAACGCCATTCATCAACTTGGCGGGACGATCAACCATCCCGGCTCAAAGAAGTTTCAGGTATTTAAGATCGGATCGTCACTCATTTTCACACACGGCACAAAGCCCCATCCGATACTGATACCGGCACGACGGTATTTTCGCATCCAGGATGAGGATGTGGTGAAAGCCAAAGAGATTCTATCGGGTGCAATTACTAAATAGGAGAAAGCTCTAACATGACAGATGAAAACGAAATCAGGATAGGCGAGAAGATTTTTCGTTTTAAGAAAATGACCTTTGCCACAGTCAGAAAGGCAAAGTCAAGCAAGCTGGTGGAACTATTCAAGGCCGATAGGCTTGAGACGCTCTTTGATGACGACGCGACGTATGCAGAACTCGAAACGCATTGGTCTAACTTTTGCAAAGAGGCCGTTGAAAAGTCGGAAGGATTGGAGCTTGATAATATCACCATCAGCGACATGACGGAGATCATCAAGCGTTTTTTCGAGTTAGCGACGGGGACACCAGTAAAACAAGTCAATGGTTAGAATTCTTCTCTCAGTTTAGAGAAGACAGCAAGAAGCCGTCGCTACCGGAAGAATTTACGCTCGAAGGATTGCTTTTCTCGCTCTGTGAGGCCGATATATTGAAGCGAGAATGGATCGAGAACAACATAACGATTGAGGACGCGGTTTGTTGGCAGCTCTTGAAGATGTACTCGGCTTGGATGCCGAAAGATGGGCGTTAATCTTCCCGTTCTGATTTTTTAGCGCCGTAAACCTTTTCATTGGGCGGTAAAAAAATCAAACCGAGTCCAGAGATGAGAATGACAAAGAGAATGATGTAGGCCAGTATCATAGACTGAATATAACTGAAACGACAATAAAAGGCAAATGGCAGACAACGTACTCATACGGATAGATGTAGACGGCAAATCCATTGCGGTATTACGCGAGGATTTGAAGGCTCTCAGACAGCGTTTTCAGGAGGCAAAACCCGATACCCCGGAATGGGCGGCTCTTGGCAATGCCATGAAACAGGTTGATACGCGCCTCCGCGATCTGACACAGCAATTTCGCGGAGTTTCCGGTGTTGTCAAAGAGTCGCGTCAAGAGGCAAGGCTATGGAGGTTTGCACTTCTTGAGGCTGTCCATGCCTTTGACGGCATAGCCAATGCGATGGCAGGCGTTACCGGGGCTACTGGGAAGAGTCTTGAGAACATCAAGAAATTCACCAGCGGACTCACCGATGCCCTCGGCGTTGGGTTAAGCGTTACCTTTGCATTGAAACTCTTCGGCGAGACCGGAGCGAAGATCGCTGGCCCCGCTGGGATTATAGCTGGCGTGGCAATCGAGATTGCAAACCTCGTCAATCTCTTTTCGGGCCTTGAGGAGAAGGTTCGCAAAACAAAAGAGACTTTTGAAATCTGGAAAGCTGGTCTATCCACGCTCAACATTTCCGCCATTCGTGGCCAGGTTGAAACCGCGACGATGCAGCTTGGGATTCTTGAGGGCAGGGGTGGGAATAGTTCGGCAGACCGCGTGGCCAATTTGCTGGCGAGGATCGGTTTTGGCTCTAAGGCGGAAGCTGAGAACGCGTTGAAGGATAAACTCACTTCGCTCAATATCGCGCTCATGGAGCAGGAACATAAAATCGCCGAGACACTCAACAAGAGCGATATAACCTTTCGCCTGAACCTTGAAAAAGAAAAGAACAATGCGATTCTGAGCGAGAGAATGAAGGCATTAGCTAATCTCGCCGCCGAAGAACAAGCAGAGAAAGAGAGAATAGACCGCGAGTTTATCGGGCAAGATTCTGTTATCAAGGATCAAAAACTAAAGGCAGAGCAGTTATTCAGAGAGAAGCGGGCTACCGTGAATCGGGAGGCGGACAGAAAAGAGAAGATAGCGATACTCGATCTCTCCACAAAAATTGAGGAGATAGAGGCGCGTAGTCTTTCAAAACGCCAGCAGATCGAAATAGATTTTGCAGCAAGGGGAAACAGAATTGCCCTCACGGGTCTTTTGACTGGACAACCGACCAGCATCACAAGTCTCTTGCTTCAAATAAATAATTTGGAAAAGGCGGCGGCATTGCTGCCTTTGAAACTTGAGAATGTGAAAAATCTACTATCCCCAATTCAATCTGGCTTCGCTCAACTTGGCCAGATGATTCAAAAAGGATTAGTGGATGCCCTTGGTGAAGCGACAAGTCTGTTCCAGGGATTCGTTCAGGGCGTTCTTGCTGGTATTGCACAGATAGCGGAAAAACTGGCAGCATCCGCGATTGTATCGGGTATCATGTCGCTGTTTGGCCCGGTCGGGACTTTCGCGTCTGCCTTTGCGAGTCTGAGCGGGTTTAATTTCGCCTCTGGCGGGATGATTGGTGAGCCAGTCTTAGGTATGGGGATGAAATCGGGTAAGTCGTACACATTCGCAGAGCGCGGGCCAGAGTATGTCTCCCCCGCCGGACAGGCAAGTCAGATGGGAATGAACCGACAGCAAACAATGCAGCCAGTTTTTATCGTTCGCAATGAGATCACGGCTGGGAAGTTTGCAACATTTATAGAATCGGGCGATAGGATAAACAAACGGGTGCGCACTTGACATCATACTCGCTTCAATCGGTTACTGGTGTTGTTGGTACTTTCTCGATCACGTTGCTATCAGAATTTGCCGATCTAATAATCCCGACGGGGCAAAGCGTGACCGGTATCGGCATGCTCGAAGAGGTTGCGGATATATCGATGGGTATCTCTCAAGCAGCGAAACTTTCCGTCACATTGACAGATGATTATACGGCATACTCAGAGGGGTTTTGGTACAAGATTTTAAATGGGGATTGCCGAATCCGGTTCTATCTCGATCAGGGCGGCGGCAATACGTTCTTTTTCTTTGGTAAGCCGCAGGCCGAGACGATACGCTGGGAGGAGCATTATATTAGCTCCTCAAGAATTCGCACCGTTTCACTCGATCTTGCCACCGTTACACTTACGATGTTTGATACATTGACAAAGGACTGGATAACGGAGTTCATGAATTACGGCCAAGTCAATACTGCATATCAGGTTGACAAAGAGCCGAGTTGGTTGATAAGACCAGCCGGATTATTTGCAGCGATGTTGTCAGGTTCCGGTTTGAATCCATCTTACGATTTGAATGATGTTTCATTCGTCTGGAACTCTGGCCCAGACATGATATTTCTCAATGGTGCGGCTGAGTTCAGGTTCGATCAGATTTACGTCCCAACTGCTTTCTATGATCTATTGCGAGTTGGTAGTGCTGGTGACAGGCCGATTACTTACTGGAATCATAATGATGCTAATTATCCTCCTTACGACCCGCCAACAAATTCGCAAGCTCTCGAATTATTCTATCCGAAATTGCAGGCCCTCATCGGCGACCTATTACGCAACTTCGGGCTTGTGATGCGGATGGATTATGATGCTGGAGCAGGACGTCATCTTATACAACTCATCCAGAGAGGCAGGGCATATTCGGCGACGCTCGACTTTAGCTCGCGGGAGAAGGAATCAACAATTTCTAAAGCGTTTGATCTTTCAGGTGATGCCGTCAGATCGGTTGAACTTGTCGATAACACAAAATTCTGTTGGATGTCGAAAAGGTATTCCGATGCTCCGACGATAACAGAAGTACCGAATTATGTTTCTTTCGATGTTGATTCCCCGGCTGTATTTCGTATCAATGCGACGGCTGCTCAAGCCGCAAACAATAGAAGTCTCTATGTCTGGGACGGTACAGCGGGACATGCACCGGTCGCTCTCGACGGTATTAAGTACTATGATTATGCGGCCCAGGCATACGTCATCACGACCGCCACCAATGCGAAGATGCAGGAGGCAATCGGCGGGTACATATACAAAAGGTTCACGGCGGATTACGGTCTGATAGTGAGAAAGTACGGACAACTCAAGGCGGATGACGGCGTCGCCAACGATCACACTCGCTTGAGCATCCTCAGAAGAACTTCGATCAACGACGGCGTCTCGGCCAAAACTTATTACGCAAACAAGGTTCGCAAGCTGGTGGAAACATCGGAGTGCGAAATAGAGTGGATAAGAGAATAGACTAAACAACCAAACATACCACGCTATTCGGAAAGCCGAAGGCAAGTGAATGGACAAAGGGTGTCCACGCTTGCCTTTTTACTTTTCAAGGAGATCACAATGCCATACACCATAACGACACCAGCAAATTCTAACATCCGGCCAGCAAGTTTTGTCGCAGCCTATGTCCAGCCTTCGGGCGGGAAGTACCAAACACTCGGGGCGATCAAGGACGCGTCACTTGAAATCATGGACTACGAGTCCAACGATTCCATTGGACGCAATAAGATCAACAACGCCTCATCGTTCAAGGCATCATTCAAGATGATGCAAACGAGCATTACAGAGCTTGAGTTGCTCGATACGCTCTGCGGCGGCACGAATGCCTTTCTCTTCAAGATGTCCGATGCTGCGGCTGTACCCTCTGGCGGAGCGGCTGCGACTGAGGGGTGGGTACTTGTCACGGCTGCGATGGCTAACGCCAAAGCGACGGTTGACTATTCGGGTGACCCGAAGAACGATGCCTTCATTCAAGTTGAGATCGAGGGCACGTTCCTTAATTCATCGAAAGATGCGGTTGTCAAAGCATCCATCGTTGATACAGACTTTGAAGCCACTGGCTCCGGTGGTACGTTCCACGCTATCGGTACCTACACAGCCGCGACTGACGGCGGCTTGCCCAAGAGTGCCAATATCAAATCCTGCGGTGTCTCAGCGTTGACGCTTGCATTCACAGGCGGCATACCGGCGACATTTGGCAAGATCAAGAATTCAAAAGTTACCTGTGCGTTTGTGGGTGACTCAGATGACTTGGGAAGGCCATGCCCGACCCAGGTTGAATTTAACATCGAATACGATTCGATGGAAACCGATGCTGCCAATTTACTGGTATTGGACAGCAACGCCAACTCCGAGATCGACGCTGTTGTGACCATGCGTTCAGGTGTGGTCTTTACATTTGTGAACCAAGTCGGTATCTCGACCAACTACAAGGCCGAGGGAGATTTCAGCAAGACCCGCGTGGTTCACTTCAAACACACGGGCAGCGTGTTGAACACGACTTTTGACAGCATAGTTTCTTGACATGGCGAGTCTCGTGCTCAGATATTACGATCCTGCAGTGGCTTTGGTGGAAAAGGTCATCAATGGGGCGTTTGCTACCTCGGCTTCGTGGACATTCGGGACGGGCTGGGCTCATGATGCGGGAAATCTTGAGGCCGATCACACGGCGGGCAATACTGCTGCATTGGAACAGAATGTCACTGCGGTTGCCGGGGAAGGCTATCAGGTTGTATTCACGGTAAAGAACCGAACCGCCGGCACAGTCACCCCCCAAGTTGGTGGGGTCAGCGGTTCGGCTGTATCGACAAATAGTACATCAACTCAAACCATCAGGGCAACGGGAACAGGAAATCTAAAGTTCATCCCGACAACGGATTTTGACGGCTCGATTGACGATGCCTCGGTGAAGACAATAATGAGTCAGCTCATCTTGACGACTCAACTCCGCTCCATCATGGGCTTGAACGACCCGGATGGGGGGGAAATCTTCGGCGTTCAGCACAACTATATTAACGGCGGGATAGATGAGGAGATAGCTGGCTTCTGGCGCGACCCGACTATCAGATTCGTCACCACTACCCACGCCGAGAGGGTGGCCGTGCTCTACTGGCGGTTGGACCCTGATAGGGAGATTGATTTTACCGATGGCTCCTGGGCTGAGACGGGGCTTACGGTTGCTCTCAAGGACTTCAAATTCTCTAACGAATGGATGGACGGGGTGAAGTTGGTGAAGTCCTACGAACTCACCTTAAGGGAGAACGCCATCCGGCAATCATTCCCGACGGGCGCATAATGTGGAGGCAATCGTTCTCACATATTATAACGCGGGCTGGCAGTCGCGGAGCTACGCGGCTCTCTCAATCCGGGGACTCGATGACCCCGATGAAACCGAGATCGTCGGTGTCCAACATCAATACTTGAATGGCACATTGGAAGAGGAAATCCTGGGCTTCCACAGACTGCCGACGATTGACTTAGGAGTAGTCCAGGACTCAGATGACAAACTACACATTCACGGTTTTCTCACACATGAAAACAGACAGATCACCACGGCCGGAGATTTTGCGAACGTCGTTCTGGAAGACCCGACGCACTGGGCTAATGAATGGCTTGAGGCGAACAGGCTTCGCAAACGATTCGTTCTTAAACTTATTGATTCCTATGTCTATACACGCTGGCCTATACTCGCAGTAGTGGATGAACTTGTGTACATCAAAAATAGAGTAAAAATAGTGGGAACACAGGCAAGCCCGGAAACATTCACGACGAATTCAGGGAAGCTCGCGACAGATGAAACCGGCGCGGCCTATCCAACATTCAACAGCGCGACTCATGTTTTTCATGTGAGCGTGAACGGAGCGCCATACCAGGATGGCAAGGTGAATCTCGTTGCTACCCCGTCTGTTTCTGGCGGGAATATCACATTCACCGCGGCAGTCTCAGACGGGGGGAACCCCTCAAGTGATGGGTTCTTTTACAGCGATATTTTGATAGTCCTTCAGGCGATACCATGAAAAAACTTCTCCTTCTCATATTGCTACCCGTTCTCCTCGCGGCTCAGTACCGATTCCGCACGTACATTCAGGTTGATTCAAGCGTGTACGCTTCTCAGTCACATGCGGCACTATGGCTTAAATACGGGACGGACAAGGCGTACGTCGATATTCTAAACTACTCGACTGCGCCAAAGTCGCGCTACCTCACGCGGGATGATGGGACACATTCAAGTTCAATCTATTCAGAACTGGCAGCAGTTTCCAGTGGCGGGGATTCATCGCTCGCATTCGGACGCTCCGAGGGTGCTGGGCTATTCCGTATCGGCGCAAGACTCCCAAACGGATCAGGTGCGCTCTACGATGCAATGCGAGTATATCGGGACTCCATTGTATTCAGGACTCGCGATACCACGAGGGTCACATTAGGCGCAAGCGGGACATTCACTGGCGCATTTGTGACGGCAACAGGTTCAAGTCTTAGTGGTGCGTTTCTCGTCAACGGTTCAGTCATTGCTTCAAAACTGGTTGAGAGCGCGCAAGCGTTCGGCACGGATATCGTTTTTTCCTCTCCACACAAGGACACCGTGAAGTGGACTGCTGGAACAATCAAACTCGCCTACGTCACCTTTTCAATAAACGCGGGCGCGCTCTACATGACGACCGGCTCCTACATTTACCTCGCTCTGGCAACCTCATCAACCGTCTTACAGACCTCGACGAACTATGCTGATGTTGTAGCCGATGGTTCGATACTGATGTGTGTCGCATGGCCTTCGGCGGTCTCAGGTGGGATAGCCGGCTACATTCCTTCGGTCGGTGTTCTGGGCGTGAATGATGTCAACATCTTGGCGAACTCCATCTCAACCAACAGCCTTCAAGCGAACTCAATCACGGCTGCAAAAATCAGCGTAGCACAGCTCTCCGCAATCAGCGCGGACATGGGAAGTCTGACGGCAGGCCAGATTATTGTCGGCTCATCAAATAAACTCTGGCTGAACAATTCCGGGGATGGCAGTCTCCAGATTGGTGGCAGCACCTACAATAGCGCGCCATTCATGGTCACTGCTGCGGGGGCATTAACGGCAACGAGCGCGACCATCAAGAGTTCGACGGGAAGCAAACGCGTTGAAATCAGTAGTGATACTTTAACATTTTACAGAGATGGTGTCGGCAAAGTATGGTTAGGTTCAAGCGTTTTTGCTGGATACCCAGGGATGTTTTTCAGGGGAGCGATTTATTCTGATTCTGGTTTTGTTTTAATAAATACATCTCTCGGCGGCACACCCGCCGTCCAGGGTGTTTCTTCAACGTCTGGTATCGTTTCTGCGTATGGTGTTCAAGGTAACGCGACATCTGGTTCTGGAGGAATAGCCTATGGAATATATGGGTCGGCGACTGGTTCATCTACCCAAAACTGGGCCGGATGGTTTGCTTCAGGCAATGTCAATGTTGCGAATGATTTCTATACTGGCGGGACGCTCAGATTAAGCGGTGGCGCATTAAGCAATATCACCACCCTTGCGATGGGCGGGGCATTAAGCGGCGCAACAACAATCGCAGGGAGCGGAAAACTCTCCATCACGCTTTCTTCTGGCGATGTAGCGGAGTTCAAGGGTTCGTCTGGTGCTGCCAATGTTATTATCAACGCCTTTACCAGTACGCAGGCGATTCTAAAGTTTCGGCAAAACGGAACATCAAAATATACGTTTTCGGTGAATGGGACAGCCGAAAGTTCAGACGGTGATTTTGCAGCATACGCCGCCGCGCCGAACTATAATTTCCTGTTTGTTGATGGCGGTACTGGAAGCGGGGATATGTATTTAAGTCTGAACTCTACAAGAAATATCGGATTATTTAGCAGTAGTGTTGGCTTCGGGGGCGGTACGAATGTCATAGCAATCAAAAATGCAACAGCGCCAACTTCTAATCCATCTGGCGGCGGAATACTTTATGTCGAAGCTGGAGCCTTGAAATATAGGGGAAGCTCTGGAACAGTCACAACGATAGCAAATCCCTGATAAATTTAACAACCACAAACAGGATGAACACTACTTTGATAGTTATCTAATGAAACTAAGTAGCCTCATATTTTTAGTTCTATTGGGATGTGCGCGGGATACCGTTACGGAGATTCAGGTATCGCCCTACATTATTCCAGAACCCTCAATCACGCTCACCCCAAAGTTGATTGTCGATCCATACGGTACACCGGGCAAGCAGAGCGACTATGTAATAGCCATTGGCACAATAGAGAATCGGTATGGTTATCCCCTGTGTCCGGTGAGCACGGAATTGAGATTTTACTTTGACTCAACCGGGTACGCCATCCACGCCGAAAATATGATTGCCAATGGGCGCATCGGATTCTTCGGGGCTAATTATTTAGACGGCCTTTCTTATGTCACGGATACCCTAAGGGTAAGCCAGAGAATGTACCACTATACAAAGAGCGATGGATTCTATTGGGGCGGGGGGCCGGTGTACTATGACTTTAGAATAGTGATTGGCGGTATTGCGACAAAACGAAGCGGGATGCTATATGAAAAGGATTTTGTTGTGCCTGTTACTCGCAGGGTGTGGTCAAACAAATGAGCCGATTCAACCCAAAATTGAATATACCATAACACCCTGGATGGTCAGCTTTAACGAGGTTGAATATATCTATGCCTATGAAGGCTATGTGAGAAATACCGGGAGTATCGATATATCGCCAATCTATCCCAAAATAAATTGGAACACGCAAGGATTAGAAGAAGTGAGTTACGGATTCTTAGGCGATAAACCAGAGCAGATATTTGACGGTGCGAGAAATCCAACAACAAAACTGCGGCGCGGAGAAGAGAGATACTTCTTCGTCAAAACAAGGGTACTAAGAGCAGAAACAAAAACCACGTTCTCATTTCAGTATTAGGGGCATTATGACCGACAGCGATAAACTTGACCAACTCTTAGCCCACGTCTCTGATGTCAAAACCGA
>Ga0334722_10001873_pt1 | contig 24933 bp, 33 predicted proteins | sample C3_bottom_MG_FD_207210 | JGI IMG/M metagenome (GOLD analysis project Ga0334722, IMG submission 207210) | Sediment microbial communities from Yellowstone Lake, YNP, Wyoming, USA - C3_bottom | ecosystem: Environmental > Aquatic > Freshwater > Lake > Sediment | place: USA: Wyoming | collected... | reverse complement strand
ATGCACGCGATAAACATGCAGAAGAAGACCGTCGCGAATGCGAAGGCCAATGACGCGCTGAACTTGGTGATGTACAGGAGCGAGACGAAGAATCCGATGATGCTGGCGACCATGAAGCCTGAGGTGAGCGGCGCCCAGCGCTGGTTGTCCGCGAAGTCCGGATGGACGTCCTTTCGTGCGCGCTTGTGCGCGTGGTCGCCTTTCTTTGCCATAGGCTGTTTGGATGGTTTGTCGTATATAAATCTTACTGGTTATCGGAACGTGATAAAGGTGAGCGCGTCCAGCTTGGCGCGGGCTTTTTCGAGCTTTGCGGTGAAGTCGTCCATGAACGCGGTCATCTTCTCGCACGCGATTTGCTTCAGCTCAGAAGTGAGCATTTTGCCGCCTTTGTACTCATTGTAAATCTTGGTGAGTTCCTTGTCGTCGTCGATCAAGTGCATTTTGAGCAGTTCGAAGACCATGTCTTTTTCGACTTCGGCGCCGAGCTTGCGCTGTTCTTCAATCGTCTTGCGTCCGCCGCTGACGGCGCGCATGATTTTCTTGCAGACGTCCTTGGTGTCCTCGGGCAGGTCGATGTTGCCCGTGGGCTGGGACTTGCTCATCTTGATGTCGCCCATCAATGAAGGCGTGAACTTGTGGTAGACCGCGGCAGGCGGGATAAAGTCGTGCTCCTTGCGCGTGCGAGCGACGACGTCGCGCGCAACTCGGATGTGCGGGTCCTGGTCGATGCCGACCGGGATGACGCCGGGCATGCGCTCCGCGAGCTGCGGGAACAGGATGTCGCCGACTTGCGTGACTGCGGCCATGATACGGCTCGGGTCTGCCGCGCCGTAGACTGCGCGGAATTCGTTGAGCGTGATGTGCTGCGCGGCTTCGTAGGCGAGGTGCAGGACGTCCTTGTTTTCGCTCTGGAAGTAGAAAATGGTCTTTTTCGGGTCAAGTCCGAGCGCGATGTATGCGGGAATGTGGAAGTCGAGCGCTCTTTTGCGCGCCATTTCGAGCGTGACGCCGCGCGTCGCCGCGGCTTCGAGGTCGGCGACGAGCACGAATGTCTTTGCGCCGTGCTCCTGGAAGTAGCGCATCTGGTCCACGACCATTTTGTTGCCGAAGTGGAGCTTGTCGCCCGAGGGCATGATGCCGGTGAGCGCGTAATAGGGCTTTTTGCGCTTGATGCAGTCCGCGATGACTTTTTGGTCGCGGGCCGCGAAGACGATGCCTCTGCGCATCAGGCGGTTGGGCTGCGGAAACAGCGCCGGATCGAACTGTTCGAGTCCGAACTGCTTCACGATTTTTTCATAGTCCGCCTGGAGCTCTGCGCCCCACGGGTCGATGGTCGCCATGCTTCGCTTGGGGACTATTCGGGTTTAAAAATCTTCTCCACGAGCGCGAGCGCATCGGGCCTGCGCGCCGGGAAGACGGCGAGATTGAGCTTGACGTGGAAGCAGTTGCCCGAGTCAGTGATAGACAGGTCGCGGGCAAGCCAGCGGTCCTTGTCCAGGCGGATGAAGAAGTTGAATTCGTTGTCTAAACGGGAGTCTTTCTGTGAGGCTAAAAGCTCTTTTTGCTCCGTTGTTAACCTATTTAACATTTCCTTGAGGAAGGCGTTGCAGTGCGCTGTTTTCGTGAGCGTGATGGAGAGCATATGTATCTTTTTTTCATTGAAGCCTTGCGCTACTTCGTCTTTGACCATAATTTTCTGCTTGGCAAGATCAAGCGGGACGAGCGCGATGAGCGCTTCGCGGATTGCGGCGACATCTTCGCCTTCTGCCGGCTTGGCAAAGACCGAAAGCGAGACGGTATTCAGATATTTCATTCCTGAAACGAAAGCGTAGATTTATATAAGCTTTCGCTGCAGGTTGCACTGTGAAACACAACTGGACCGTCACGTTATTGCTGGTCGGCATGTTCTTGGCCGCGCAGGTCATCGGGCTTGGCGTCATTTCCCAGTATATTGACGCGCAGAAGTCCGCGGAAAGCGGCAAGGTCGAATGGAAAGACCTTCCCGCGATCGCAGGCTATGCAATGGAGCGTCCGGATATTGCTCCTTCGTTGTCCATCGTGTACATCATGGTCGCATTGATCATCGGCACAGTCCTGATTCTGCTGATTATCCGGTGGAAAAAGGTCATGCTGTGGAAATTGTGGTTCTGGCTTGCGGTCTTGCTCTGTCTGCACATCGCGTTCTCGGCATTCATGTCGAGCGGCGTGGCATTCGTGCTTGCGTTCGCGCTTGCATCCTTCAAGATTTTCCGTCCGAACGTCATCGTGCACAACATTACTGAATTGTTCATTTACAGCGGGCTTGCGGTCATCTTTGTTCCGCTGTTGACGCCTGTGACGTGCATTGTCTTGCTGTTGCTCATCTCCGTATACGACATGTATGCAGTGTGGCATTCGAAACACATGGCGACCATGGCGCAGTTCCAGACCGGTAGCGGCATTTTCGCAGGAATGATGCTCCCGTACTCGCCGAAGAAGATTGTGCTGACGCAGCGGCCGGCAAAGCATGACAAACAGGTGCGCACCGCGATTTTGGGCGGCGGCGACGTAGGCTTCCCGCTGATTTTCGCGGGCGTCGTGATGAAAACAATGGGCGTCCAGCACGCGTTAGTGATTCCGGTCTGTTCCGCGCTCGCGCTGTTCGGTTTGTTGTGGTATGGCCAGAAGCAGAAGTTCTATCCCGCGATGCCGTTCCTTACTGCGGGCTGTTTGGTTGGCTATGGTCTTCTTTTCCTGCTGTGAATACGTTAAGCGTTTTTTGCTTGAGTTCTGCTGAATAAGCGACAGGATCGAGCGTCATGCCGTCTTCGGCTGCGATGACCGTGATGCCGGTCTGCTTTTGGATCTCTCTTGCTTCGTAAAGCGGCTTGGCGTCCAGCATTTTTTGCGTGAAATGCGTGAGAATGCACAGTTTGGGCTGCGCTTTCTTGAGGATTTTGACGACATCTGCCGTGCACAGGCCTGGCTCCTTGCTTTTGCCGGGATTCTGGCAGTTGATGATGAGAATGTCCGCTCCTGAGTAGAGTTCGCCGAGCTCGGGGAGATAGTCTGTATCGCCGGTGTACGTGAGCACGAATTCGGGCGTGAACATCTTGTAGCCAAGCGCGTGCGAGTCCGCGTGTTTCGTGACCAATGGCTGGATTTCGATGTTTTCAATCGCGATTCTCTTGCCCGGCTGGACGGTAATGATTTTTTCTAAGTGATTGGCGAAATGGTCGTGGAGCGCAGGCTTCAGTCGCTCGCTGCCTTTGATGACGCTTTCGGGAGCGACGAGCACGCCGTGCCGGTCAAGCCCATTGAGCGTCATCGCGCCGATGAGCGCGTTCAAGTCATTGGAGTGGTTGAGGTGCGCGTGCGTGACGAGGATGCCGGTGTGTCCGCGCACGCTGATGCCGCTGAGCGCGGCGTTCGTGAGCGCTCCTGGCCCCGGGTCGACGTGCAGCTGCGTCTCGTCGACCTGCACGATGAACCCGCCTGAGCTTCTTGCCTGCTTGCTGACGACGCTCAGGTTGCCTGCAGTTCCAAGAAAGACAATACGCGCGCGCATACAGCTGAACAAGCTTCCAGATTTTATTAAGATTTAGCGTCTTCAGAAGCGAGGCAGGTAGGCAGGCGGCAACAGCACGCCGGACTCGACCAAATCAATGTGATCCAATCCTATTTTGCCTACGTACAGCGCGGTGAGCTTGCCGCCGTGCGCGATAAAGTCTTCGAGCGCGAGCTTTCCTTCCAAATACACGTGGTCTTTGATGAATCCGCCTGCTTGCGATGTGTGTTTGAGGCCGCGCTTGACGCGCACCGTCAGGGCAAACGCATCTTTAGGCGTGAAGTGCTTGCAGAGTTCGTTGTGCACGTCGCGGAATCCGCCTTTCAGTGCGGCAGAAGCGGCGACAACGCGTCCTGCAAAGCGTCTGAGCCGATTGACCGAGAGCGCTCCTGCTTTTTGCTCGTTCAGGATGGCAAGCCCTTCTTCCGTCGGCAGGTAGCCCGCGATGGCGTCCGAGCCGAAGATCTCGTAGTGCTGGCGGTAGCCGTTCATCGCGCGGAGCACGTGCACGCCGATTTCGTGCGCGAGCAGGCTCTTGATGTCGTTCTCGGAGAATTTTGCCTTGTCATTGATGACGATGCTGCGCTTGCTCGGGCTCACGGCAACGCGCGAGATTGCGGGCTTGATGGCAATGTTCCAGCCGGGAAACTGGTACGCGAGGAGTTGTTTCTGGATTGCCGCCTTGAGATACGTCGCGGGATAGGGCTTGCTTCCGGGCGGCTGGCGTTTGGTGTGTTCGAGGATTTCGTACGCTTTGTGTACTAACGCGCGCGAAGGCGTGCCGTACAGCGGGATGTCGGTGAACGTGTCCTTGCCGATGTGATCGATGACGTCGAGCTCGTTCAGCATGAATTCCTTGCTGTCGCGGAACAGCTGTGCAAGCGGCGTGCGTTCGGCGATGCTCACACCTTCGAGACGCGTGCGGAGACCGGAGCGCGCAAAGGAACGGTAGGTGAACGTCGGTTCGTAGCTCGATGAAGCAAAGAACGCTTTTTCTTCGTCCGGCAGGTTGGTCGGGTTGAGAAAGCCCACGAGATGCACGGCCCTGCTCACGTCGGTGAGGACGCGGTCGGCAGTGTGCAGGGCAGTCGCCATAGTAGACGAAGAAACCACTAGATTTAAAAACATTATCGTGGTGGGTATTCTTGGCAGGCTCTTCCGGGAGATTAGCCGTCTCTTGTTACCGCAAGTCGGCTTCATGGCGGGGAGAAGCAGCCAGAGCGGCCTAGGGCAGGGCAGTCGGTCTCATTCCCGACGTTGAGGTTCTGTCCTGCAGGGTTGCTCTTGTGGGAATCGCGTCAGGGCCGGAAGGCAGCAGCGCTAACTGCAAGGGTGAATGCTTGCAGGGGTGCGGAACTGAGGACGGTTTGAGATCAACCGGCTGTTTTGTCATTGGTCCATTTGGTTGCGCGCCTGCTACTTCTTTTTCCCAAGCTTTTTATGCAGCGCCGCAACACCAGTGCGTATGATCATGACGCTTGCGCCCTACTGGACACGAAAGCTCGTGCATCTGTTTCTTGACGAGATGGTGAACAGCGAGAGTACGCCCAAGCCCTCGTTGGAAGTCCGCCTGCGAGAGGGAACGACACTGATTTCGTTCCATCGTCTGCCGAGCGCGGGCGACCTGTACAACGCGGAGAATTATCGCGTGGACAACACGGGAGAAGCCATTTGGGTTCCGGGCGATTCGTTTTTCCCGCCGCACTACGGTCCGCACGACCTGAGCGGCTGGACAAAACAAGGGATGGAAATGCGCGGCCGCGTGGTCACGATGCTCAAGGAGAACAACTTTGAGCGTGCCAAGGAGAATGTGATGCACCTCGCGCCCATCAGTGACGCGGATTATGTCACGCTGTACACAAGAAAGTCTTAGACGACAACCATCGCGGGCTTGCCCGGCAACGCGTTCTTTGCCTTGGGTTCCTGAGAATCTTGCGCTTTGACGATTTCGATGGAGCAGCCGAAGTCCTTGGCGAGCTCGTCTTTCACTGCGATGAATGCGGCAAGCTCTTTTTTCTGGCCGAGGATGTGCATCGGGATGCGTCCGGGGTCTGCGATGAGCTTGGGAACCATCTTGGTGATGACTTCGCCGTGCTTTCTGAGCTCGGTCTGCATCAATTGCTTGATGATTTCGCCCGGATTCTTGGTTTTTTCGAAGCGCTGCTTGAATTCTTTGTAAAAGTCGTTCTTCCACTGGTCTGCGATAAAGAGTTTGATGGCCATCGGCTTCAGGATGTTCGTCAATTTGAGCACGCCATTGATGTCTGACTTCAAGTTCTCGTACAAAACGTGCTGGTATTCGAGTTCTGCGTCGATTTTCTTCGCGTCGAACTTGGGCCACTTCTGTGTGCACGCGAATTGCTTCTTGCCGAGCTGTTCCCAGAGTTCTTCGGCGACGTGCGGAACGAACGGCGAGAGCATGAGCGTCAAAAGTTCAAGCGCTTTGGCGTGCATTGCGGGCTTTTTCTCGAGGAAATCAACGCAGTCCTGGATTGCGATGATTGCTTTGTTGAGTTCAAAGCTTTCCAAATACTCCGTAACTGCCTTGAGCGCGGAATGAACCTTGCTTTCGACTGATTTGTCTGCTTTCGGAGCGCGCGGCTTAGCAAACAATACATCCAAGCGCTGCAAGAATCGGAAACTTCCCTGCACGCCGTCCTCGCTCCACTCGATATCCTTGCCAGGAGACGCGACAAAGAGCATAAAGAGTCGCGCAGTGTCGATTCCGTACTTTTGCTCGACGTCTTCCTGCGAAACCACGTTTCCGTGGCTCTTGCTCATCTTGTTGCCGTCCTTGCAGACCATGCCTTGGTTGAAGAGCGCTTTGAACGGCTCGTTAAACTTGAGCATGCCCAGGTCGCGCAAGACCTTGGTGAAGAAGCGCGCATACAGTAGGTGCATGACTGCGTGTTCTGCGCCGCCGATGTACTGGTCGACGGGCATCCAGTACTTGATTTTCTCGGGACTGAATGCCTGTTTCTTCTCTTTGTTGGAGCAGTAGCGCAAATAATACCACGAACTGTCCACGAACGTGTCCATCGTGTCGGTTTCGCGCTTTGCTTTGCCGGAGCACTTCGGGCATTTGACATTGACAAAGCTCGGCGTGTTCGCCAAGGGGTTGCCTTCGCCCGTGAACTTGACGTTCTCCGGTAATTTCACCGGCAAATCCTTCTCGGGAACGGGAACCGTGCCGCATTGCGGGCAATAAATGATCGGGATGGGCGTTCCCCAGTAGCGCTGGCGGGAAACGAGCCAGTCGCGCAATTTGTAATTGGTCGTTGCCTTGCCCGCGCCCTTTTTCTCCAATGCGACCGTGATTTCGTGCTTTGCCTGCTGGCTCGGCAAACCATTAAAGTCGCCGGAATTGAACAAAACGCCGTCATCAGTATACGGTAGCGAAGGTTCTTTGTCCTTCGGCTTGATGACTGCGACTATCGGGATGTTGTATTTCTTCGCGAACGCGAAGTCGCGCGTGTCGTGCGCAGGAACGGCCATCACTGCGCCGGTGCCGTAGTCCATCAGCACGAAATTCGCGATGTAAATCGGGATATCTTTGCCCGTGATCGGGTGCGTGACGTACTTGCCGATGAACAGTCCTTCTTTTTCCTTGTCTTCGGCAGCCCTAGAGAACTTTTCTTCGAGCAAGACCTTGTTGGTGAACGTCCTGACCGCGTCTTCGTACTGCGTGCCGTGGACAAACTCGTGCACCATCGGGTGCTCGGGTGCGAGCGTGACAAACGTGACGCCCATCAGCGTATCGGGACGGGTCGTGAACACCGGCAGCTTCTTGTCCGTTCCCTTGATGGAAAACTCGACAAGCGTGCCAATGCTTTTACCGATCCAGTTGCGCTGCATGGCCTTGATGCGCTCGGGCCATTTCAAGCCATCAATATCCTTGAGCAATTCATCGGCGTACTTGGTGATATTGAAGAACCATTGCTCGAGGTCGCGGATTTCGACTTTAGACTCGCAGCGCCAGCACTTGCCATCAATAACTTGCTCGTTCGCAAGCACGGTTCCGCACGACGGGCACCAGTTGATGGGCGCCTTTTTGCGGTACGCGAGTCCTTTTTCGAGGAATTTGACGAAGAAATACTGATTCCAGCGGTAATAGTCAGGGTAGCACGTCGCAAGGGTGCGGTCCCAGTCATAGCTCAGGCCGAGGCGTTTCAGGGACGCAGTCAAAGACGAGATGGCTTTCTCGGTGTATTCTTTAGGATGCGTCTTGTTCTTGATGGCTGCGTTTTCTGCCGGCAGTCCGAAAGCATCAAAGCCCATCGGGTACAACACATTGAATCCTTGCATGCGCTTGTAGCGCGCGATCGTGTCGCCGATAGAGTAATTGCGCACGTGCCCCATGTGCAGTCCGTAGCCGGACGGATAGGGGAACATCTCGAGATTGTAGAACTTCGGCTTCGCGGACTTGTCCTTAGCCTTGAAGATGCCTTTCTCGTTCCAGCGTGCCTGCCATTTGGGAACGAGTGCGCGTTGGTCCATAGGAAGAACTGACAGCAAGTCGTTTAAAAACCTTTTTGCTCCTTGAGCATATCGACGAGTCCTGGCGGCAGGATGGGCTCGCCGTCCTTGACCACGTAGCGGTAGGGCAGTTGGACGCTTTCGTGCCTGCCCATGTCCAGCTCGATGTGGTCTTTGAACCGTATTTTTTCCATCGGGATGCCGTTCAGGATTTTGTGCGCGACTAATACTGCAGTATCCGTGCTCATCTGCATCGTGCCGAGGTTGCGCACGCGCGCATGCGACATGCTGTTGAGCAGTTTGAGCGACTTGCCCACTTCAGGATAGTCGCCGAGGATGCCGCCGAAAACAAAATAGTCGAACTTGTCTGCGTCAGAAGGCTGCAAGGTCTCCTTTCCCGAAGAGTCGAGGATGCAGACGCGGGTCTGGTCGAAGCCCATCGCGCTCGCGTGCTCGACGTAGACTTTGCCGTGCACACGTAATTTAGAAGCGCCCTGGTGAATATTCGTAAAAATGAGATTCATTCTGCCGACAATCGAAGAAATGTGCGCGTATTCGAGCAAGGACCAGTCCCACATCTTGGAGTCCATGTGCTCGATGACGAATATCATAAAGAAAAATTAAAACTTCTTGAACTGACCCGCCGTGTCGATCAGGTCGATGTGTCCGAGGAATGCCGCGCGGCAGCAGTAGCGCTCAAGTCCGAGCTCGTCCATGATTGCCTTGCGTGCTTCTCCCTTGTCGAGGCGCTCCTGGTACTTCTCCCAGAGTTGCGCAATAGGTTTTCCGCAGCTCCAGCATCGAATGGGAATCATCATTGTAGTTCACCTTTAACGGTAGGACTTCTGTCTCTTGGCACGGGCTTTTCCGTGGCAGTTGGGCTTGTGCGTTTCCTTGCGGCGCACGTCCGCGACGAGCAGGACTCGGTCGTAATCGAGGAATGCTTTCTGCAGGGTCTTGTCGTACTGCGCCAAAGCGCGTGCGACGACGAGGCGGACTGCTTCTGCCTGCGAGGAGACGCCTCCGCCCTGCACGTCGATGCTGATGTTGATGTTCTTGGCCTTGTCGCCGGCGATAATCAAAGGTTCCTGGATCTTGAGCCGCGACATGGCGGGCTCGTAAAAGTTAATCAGTCGCGAGTTGACGCGGACAATGCCTGCACCCGGAGTCAAAGTCGCGCGAGCGACTGCGCTCTTGCGGGTGCCGGAAACGTGGATTGCCTTCATCAGAACTTTCCTCCGAGTGACTTGCAGATTTCTCCGATCGTGACGAGCTTCATGGTGTTGCGGTGCTTGCTGTGCGCCCAGTCAAGCTTCTCGATCTTCTTGTCCTTGAATTCCTGGGGCAGTCCTTGGTAGCACATGATGCGCTTCCAGGCTTCTGCGCCGCGGGTCTTCTTGTGCGGCAGCATGCCGCGGATTTGGCGTCGGACAAAGCGGTCCGGCTGGCGCGACAGGAACGGTCCCTTCTGGGGCTGGCCGACTTCTTTGATCAAGTAGCGGTATTTTTCGACGTTGAACTCGCGGCCGCCGGTCATGATTGCCTTTTCGCAGTTCAAGATATTGACTGCATGTCCGAGCAATGCCTGCTTGGCCGCATACGTACCCATACGTCCGACGACCAATCCTTCTGCATCGATGAAAATTTCAGCCATGTTAACCGATAATCCTGATGTCTTTCCCCTTGGGGTTCTGCTTCATGAGCTCTTGGATCGTGATGCACTTGCCTTTTGCCTGCTCGATGCGTTCGCGCGCGCCGTCCGAGAACGAATACGCGGCGACGACAACGCTGTGCTCGAGCATGCCCGAACCGAGCACTTTACCCGGCACGACGACCGTTTCGTTGGCCTTGGTGTAGCGTGAGATGCGCGAGAGATTCACAACACGTCGCTTGCGCGTGGGCAATGCCAAATCTTCTGCGAGTCGGCTCCACAGTCCAGCCTTCTGCGTAGTGCTTTCTTTGTCCAGCGAGGCAATCAATGCCTGCATGTGCACGTTGGAAGGTCCGGTTCTTTTCATGGTGACTCTCTGACTGTGATGGCGGGGAAGGGATTTGAACCCTCGCACCCACTAAGGGACTAGGCCCTCAACCTAGCGCATTTGACCAGGCTCTGCCACCCCGCCAAAATAATGCTGCGTCTCATTTGCCAAGCTTCTCCTCGAACGTGTTGAGGGATTCGAGGAGCATGTCTGCAGCAGCGGTAGCGACTTCCTTGGCCGAAAGCTGGCCCCAGGGCTCGATGCTGAATATGAACGTATCGGGATTGTGCGCGATCTTGACGATATCGGCGCAGACGCCTTCGCACGCGTCGACCAGCGTTCCCGTGATGAGCTTCTTGTCGATTTTGCCGCTCTTGTCGAAGATCTGCGGCGGGAACTTGTTCTTGAACTCGGCGAACTTGGGCGAGTCGTTGTTGACCGTGACGATGGGCTCGTAGACATACCATGCGAGGCAGGGCGTCCACTTGACGTGCTCTTTGCCCTGGCCCATCTTTGCGGTCGCTTCAAGTTCCAATTCCTGCCCCTTGAGCAGCTTGACGATGGGCGTGTCGCCGTAGACCGGCTTGACCTTGGGGTCCTTGCTCTTGATTTCGGAAGCATAGACCGTGCACGGTCCCTTTGCCTTGAGCGTGAGCTTGACGGTGCAGCGCGCGCATCCTTCGCCGTTGCACTTGCACTGGGAGGGCAGGTTGTAGCCCTTGAGGTCCGTCGAGAGCGGCAAGAGTCCGAGGCGGTGCGCGATGATTTCGTCGTACAACACCGAGCTGTTGTCCTTGAATTCGACGTCGTGAATGGCAATGGTCGGCACGCTTTCCATCATGGCGCGGCGCATCGTGTTTGCGAACGCAGGCGTCGCTCCCTTGAGCATGAATGTAACGCGGTCGGTCTTCTTGTCGTGGCTCAGGAATTCGATGTTCATGGTTCATTCACGCTCACAAATTATACGCGTCGACCTCGCTTTCCGCCCTTCTTTCTGCAGCCGCCGTGCGGCATAGGAGTGACATCTTCGATGATGCCGATGCGCAGGCCCATGCGCGACAATGCGCGGATTGCTGCCTGTGCTCCGGGGCCCGGGTTGTGCGGTCCGTTGTGTCCGCCCGGTGCCTTGACTTTGATGTGCAGCCCGGTGATTCCCTTGTCGCGGACGATTTCCGCGACGCGCTTGGCTGCCATCATAGCTGCGGTCGGCGAGCTTTCCATGCGGTCGCTCTTGACGACCATTCCGCCGCTCGCGACGCCGAGGGTTTCGGTGCCCGAGACGTCCGTGATGTGGATGATGGTATCGTTATAGCTGGAGTAAATGTGCGCGACTCCCCACCTGATTCCGCCGATAGCGCTCATCTTCGGACACCTCGCTGCTGCTGTCCGCGGGGCGGTCCGCGTCCGCGGCGTCGGTCATCGCGCGGCGGGCGGGGCGGCTGCACCTTCATGGGCGGCAGCGCGCGCTCCGGGTGCGCGGTGTTCGCGTACGGGGACTTCGCAAGGATGGTGATGGTGTTCTCTTCGTCGAGAGGAACGTGGTAGCTGGGCGCCGAGACGACGCGGTTGCCGACCGTGATGTGCTCGTGCACGATGAACTGGCGTGCTTGGTTGACGCTGCGCGCGAATCCTTTGCGCGAGACAATGGTCTGCAAGCGGCGCTCGAGCAGGTTCTTCAGCTGCAGGCCGAGGACGTCGTCGAGCTGCGCTCCTGCCTTGACCAAGCCGAGGCGTGCCAGGCGGCTCAAGAGCTGCTGGCGTTCCTTGTCTGCCTGCGCGCCGCGGGCCGCGATGAGCTTTTTGGCGAGGTCTGCGAAGGTCTTCAGGCGTGAGCGGGTGCGGTAGATTTCCGTCTTGTTCTTCAGGCCGTACTCGCGGACGAGCGTGCGCTCTTCTTCCATACGCTCGGTCTGCCACGGGTGGCCGGGACGGCTGTACTTGCTCTTGATCGTGCGCGGATCTCCCATTTAGGTCTTGCCTCCTGTTGCCGGCTTCGCGCTCGAAGCGCGGCGGACGCCGAGCACCTTGCCCTTGTTCTTGCGGAAGTTGCTGCGCGTGCGCTGTCCGCGGACCGGCTGTCCGAGGATGTGGCGGACTCCCTTGTAGGACTTGATTTTCTTCATGATCTTGATGTCGTTCTCGACGGCGAACTGCAGGTCTGCCGCGAGCAAGTGCCGGGTCTGGCCGGTTTCGTAGTCAAAGCGGCGGTTGAGCAGCCACGACGGAATGCCCGCCTTGACCGGGTCGCGGACGATTTCTTCGATGCGCTTGACTTCGGTTTCAGAAAGCGAGCCGGATTTCTTCTGCACGTCGATCTTTGCGACGCGGCAGGCGGCGTGCGCGAGCGGGATGCCGACGCCCTTGATGTTGGCGAGCGCGAATCCGATGGTCTTCTTGCCGTCGAGGTCGGTGTTCGCGATACGGACAAGGTGCTTGAGGTCGGGCACGGCGGGCCTCATTCCTGCGGGCTTTGCAGCTGCAGGTGCGGCCGGCTTTGCGCTTTGTTCGGGATTTGCCATGTTTGTTGATAGCCGAGAATTAAACCACGAATGGTCTAACCCTACACGCGCCCAGCGCTGCTGGACTCGGGCTAATAAGAGGAAAAGACAGTGGGCTGTTTATAAAGCTTTCGAGCATTACATGAATTCTGATTTGAGGTTGATGCGTCCCCTGCGCCGCGGCGGAAGCTCGACTTCGTGCTCGAACGCGTACGGCGTCTTGGCGTCGTAGCGGACGAATAGGGAGATGCCTTCAATCGCGATCGAGGCCATCTTTTTTGCGCCCGACGAGCGGATGCGGACCGCGGGCCGCAGGATGCTTCCGTTGTAGTTGACGCCTACGCCCACGAGATAGCCGAGGTACGAATCGGTTGCCCTGCTGTTGGAGCGCGGGAAGAACGTGACTTCGACGACCGTGTTCACGGGCGTCTGCCGGATGAGGTCTTCGAGCTCGTCGCAGCTCTTGACGGTGAGCTTCGGCAGCCCGTTCGGTGCGCGGGAATCGGTCATAATCGGGCGAACTTCGCATGTCTTTAAAAAAATGCTGTAAAGAAGGGCGACCTCCGGGAATCGAACCCGGGCCTGGGGAGCCACAGTCCCCCGTACTACCACTATACTAAGGCCGCCGTACAGAGAGAATTCTCACGTGCGTCCTTTAAAAAACTATCTTAGAGTTTGTCGTGGCGCAGGTGCGAGAAGTGCTTGAGCAGATACGGGATGACAAATGCGGCGACATAGGTCGCGCTGATGCCGACGGCGCTGTGCGCGGGCGTCTCGAGCAGCAATAAGATCTCCAACCTATTGGAAAAGTGCGCGATGATGAACATGTTGATCAGCGCCAAAGCAGGAATAAACGCTCCTGCGATGATGTGCTGGTTCTCGCCGAGGTCTTCGATGTAATGCACGAGCACATTGAAGACGATGCCGAACGTGACGCCGATGATGAAGACGGTGAAGTACAGCCCGAAGCCGTGCAATAAAAGCAAAAACGGAACCAGCACGACGGAAATGATGAAGTTGCCGATGATCGCGATCAATAACGCGGTCCAGAACGCGGACTGCTCGACGAATCGCATCGTCGGGCTTTTCTCGGCTTCGGCGTGCGCGAGGATATCGGCGGTCTTGCGCAGCTCGGCCTGGCTCCAGTTCCTGCGGTTGAGGTTGATGGGATGGCTCATTGCTTTTCCACCATCTGCTGAACGACCGTCAAAAACTCGCGGGTCTTGTGAAAGTAGTCGCTGATGATGTCGATGGTGATGTCGACCTTGCTTTCTTCGAGCGCGGCCTTCATCGTGACGTGCCTGCGGTATTCCTGCGCGCGCTCGTAGCTCGCCTTGTCGAGCTTGCGCAAAAGAAGATAAAACTGGAGATAGGGCTTGAGCGGCTCGCTGCCTTCGTACGCTTTCTTCAGCGCCTCGATTTTCAAACGGGGCAGCGTCGGAACAGCGGGAATTTTGCCGTCGGTCTTCGCGGTATACAGCAGCGCGTCGAAGCCCGCGTCGAGCGTGCCGATCAGGCGCTCGATGATGCTCTTGAGAACGTCGACGGTGCGCGTGTACTTGAGACTGACGTAGATGAGATGGTCTGCTCGTTTCAATTCCTGCTGCGCACGTTCAAGTGCTTCAAGCGTTGAGGTCATTCGGTGTCGCTCATGTCGAAGAGCGTGAATCGGCTATAGTGCGCTCTTCGACAGGCCTGCGAAGAGCCTAGCTCTTCGCGGTCAACTCGAGGATGGCCGCGGCCAAATCGCCGCTGTGCTTTTTGATGACGGCCATCGCCCGCTCACGATCGACTTTTGCCTGCTCCATCACGGTCTGGACGTCGTCCTCGGTGATGGGCGTTTCTTTGGCGCGCTCTTCGGGCGTGCCGGTGATTTGGTAGGAGACTTGCCCCATGGCGTCCACGCGGACGACCTGGGGGTCGCTGAACACGAGCTCTTTGTCTGCGAGCTTGATGATGACCTGGTGGGCTTCCAACTCTTCCTGTTTGATGCCTAAGCGCTTCATCGCCTGTGCTACGTCGCGAGGATTCATTCCGGGAAGCATCTTACAGACCGAGCAGCGCGCTGCCGTACAGATTCAAGAGAAGGACGACGACGATGGTGATGATGGCGAGCGCGAGCACGTATGCCGGCTTCAGGACGATTTTGCTGTGGTATTCGTCGAAAAATCGGGTCAATCCTGCCGTCGATGCCGGCATCGATAAGCGGTCCTTGTCAGCCATAGTCTTCACCTGCGAAAATAAAAGTGGGTTGGGCCCGCATAAGCTCCCTTGTGTCCGCCTCCAACTCCGATATCAACCGGAGTTCACGGCAGTGAGCCGTGATGGACAGGCGGGCTTGGCATTCTACTGAGCACGGGGAATCCCGCTTGCACCAGCCAGTTCCTCGCCGTTTCACCCATTCCTCCGAGAACGTCTGGCGGTTATCTCGCTTCCGTCGCCGGAAGCTTCGCAGCCATCATCCTCCTCGAAGGCGGTCTCGTTTCTGTGCGGTTGCCTTCCATTGCTGGAACTCGCCTGCGCGAGTGGCAATGTGCCGATAAGCCCTTGCGGACGTATCGGCGGTGGGGAGACTTTCCTCAGCGGCGCCGAAGCGCCACCGTCGGCCAAGTACGTTCCCAACCCGAGAGGAGTAGTGAAAATGAACTTTATAAAGGTATCTGTGATATCGAGAATAAACAGGGCTACTTTGCCTTCTTTTTGTGGTAGGGCGCGCCGCAGAGCGGCAAATGGCGCTTCACGAGCGGGCGCAGCGCTTTGAGCGCCGCAGCGACGTGCACGTGCACGGCCTGCTTGGTCATTCCGAACACGCTGCCTATCTCCACCATGTCGTACTGAGGATAGCCGACGCCGTACTTCAGCCGCACCATTTCCTGGTCCTCGAACGGCAGCGCGGCGAGGACAAGGTCAAGTCCGTCGGGAATGAACGAGCGGCAGAGCTTCACGCTCCTGCGCGCCTGCGCGTGGGCATGCACGGTGACCGCGGGCGTGATGCGCTGCACGGCAGTCTGCGGGTCAGCATAGAGCGCGCCGCTCTTGATGGTGGAGACGAGCTCGTCGAGGGCGCGTTCGGCAAGCGTGCCGTTCGTGTGCTTCCCGGGAAGCAGGCATCGGTCGAGAATATCGCTCAACAGCGTTTCCTCGGGGGCCGGAATGACCGCTGCCGCCGCGGCGTCGCCGGCGATGGGCAGGAAGACCTCCTGTTCGATGAGCTTGCGCAGGTGCGCGTCGTTCTTGTGGTCGGACGCGTGATACGCGCGCTGGGCGTAGACGAATTTTTGCCCGGGTGTTTTCGCGATCGCCTCCGGAGCCATCCAGCGCGCGCGATATTGTGAGATCATGTGCACGACGTCCATGCTGATGTCGTACGTTTTTGCGAGAACGGCGTAGCGGACTCCTGCATTGACCAGCAGGGAGACGTCTTCGCGCTGTTCGTTTGTGAGCCGCGCGCGCGTGTAGTGCCGTGCCATACGGAGAATCATATACTGCAGAATATAAATCTTAGGAACGGGCGAAGAGCAGCATCTGCCAGGTTTCTTTGCCCTGCATGACGGTGCGCTCCTGCGTCGCGGAGAATCCGTGCGCTTTCGCAGCGGTTTTGTATTGTTCCGCGCCCTGCCGGAGCACGATGCAGATGGCGCCGTTCTTTTTCAGCACGGCAGAAGCGCGCTCGAAGAACAATGACGCGAATTTTTTCGCCTTTTCGGGCGGGAAGGTCATGGTGAACTCGACGGGCTGCGTGACGATGCGGTCGATGGTGTTTTTTTCGAACTTGATGTCGAGCCAGTCAAGCGCGGTGCGGGAAAAGTCGATCGCCTTGCCGACGCCCGCGATTTTTGCGTTCTTGCGCGCGGCCTGCACGGCAGGGAACTGCTCCGAGAGCGCGATGATGGTGCCGGAAACGCTTTCTTTGGCCTTTTTGTCTTCGGCCGCGAAGAACGTGTCCGTGTCGCGGTCCTTGAACCGCCGGACAAACGGCATTTTGTCCTTTGAATAGTTGCGCACGGCCAGCTGGAGCGCGTGCAGCGCGGCTTCGATCGTGATGCTGCCTGCGCGGCAGTTCGGGTCGAGCAGGATGTGCTTGGGCTCGTAGCCTGCGAGCATGAGCGCCGCAAATGCCGTGCCGCCCTTCATCGTTTCCGAGCCGACAAAGATGCGGTAGTCGCGCTTGCTGATATCCTCGGTTAAATCGACGCCGAGCCAGCAGTGCTCGCCTTCGAAATGAAGATACAGCGGCGTGTCTGCGTTCTTGTAGACTTTCTGTGCCACGATGCGTTCGGCAAGCTCCTGCGCTTTGGTCGTGGTCTTGCCGGTGAACGAGAGCGTGCCGGAGAGGTATTCTTTCGGCACGGACAGCTTGTCGATGGTTCCTTCGCTCAACAGCAGCAGGACGCGGGAAACGCTTTGCGCGCGGTAGCAGACCGTGAAGATGTCTTCGAGCGTCAGCGCCTCAAAGACGACGCCTTCTTCGGTTTCTTTGCCGAAAGCGCCGATCAATTGCTTGATTTCTGCTGCGCAGAGGTCGGTGATTCCTGAGAACGTGAGCGCGAGCGCCTTGAATGTCATTGGACGGGAGCAGGCGCGGGCGCAGCGTGGCCGTTGCCGTTCTCCTTTTCCTGCACGACCGCGACGGACGTGACCTTGTCGCCTTCCTCGAGCTTGATGATGCGCACGCCTTGCGTGTTTCTGCCGATAACAGAAATCTGATTGGCAGGAACGCGGATGGCGATGCCTTTCTGCGTGATGATCAGGAGCTCGTCGTCGTCCTTGACCGCCTGGATGGCGATGGCTTTGCCGTTCTTGTCCGTGACTTTGATGTTGATGACGCCAACGCCTCCGCGCTTGATGACGGAATACTCTTCGAATGCCGAGCGCTTGCCGTAGCCGAGTTCGGTGATGGTCAGCAGGACTTTGCCGGGCTGCACGAGCGTGGCGCCGATGACTTCGTCCGCGTCTCGCAGGCGGATGCCGATGACGCCTTGCGCAGTTCTGCCCATGGGTCGCACGTCGCCTTCGTTGAAGCGGATGGCGTTTCCTTCTTTCGTCGCGATGATGACATCTTGCTTGCCGTCGGTGAGCTCAACGGCGATCAATTCGTCGTTTTCGGTGAGCGTGACCGCGATGATTCCGCCCTTGCGCGGGTTGGAGAACTCGCTCAGCGGCGTTTTCTTGACCGTTCCCTGCTTGGTGATGAGGAACAGGTTCTGGTCTTCCTTGAATTCCTTGACGGGAATCGCGACCGCGACTTTTTCGTTGGGCGCGAGCTCGAGCACGTTCACGATCGCGGTGCCCTTGGCGTAGCGTCCTGCTTCGGGGATCTGGTAGACCTTGATCCAGTGCACTTTGCCGAGGTTGGTGAACAGCAATAACGAGTCGTGCGTGTTCGCGACGAACAAGTCTTCGACAAAGTCTTCTTCCTTTGTCTCCGCGGCGATGATTCCTTTGCCGCCGCGGCGCTGCGCTTGGTACGTGTCGACGGTCAGGCGCTTGACATAGCCTGCGTGCGTGAGCGTGACGACCATGTCTTCGGGCTTGATGAGGTGCTCCTCTTCGATCGCGGAAGCCGCGGTCTGGATGACTTGCGTGCGGCGCGCGTCGCCGTAGTTTTCGGAGAGCTCGAGCAGTTCGTTCTTGATGATGGCGAGGATCTTCTGCGCGTCTGCGAGGATGCTCTTCAGCTCGGCGATGAGCACGAGCAGGTCTGCGTGGTCTTTCTTGATCTTGTCCTGCTCAAGGGAAGTCAAGCGCGACAAACGCATTTCGAGAATCGCCTGGGCCTGCAGCTCGGAGAGCTTGTAGTCGGCGACCAAGCCTGCTTTTGCGGCTGCGGTGTCCTTGCTCTTCTTGAGGAATGCGATGATCGGGTCGATATTGTTGAGCGCGATGATGAGCCCTTCGAGCAGGTGGGCTTTCTGCTCGGCTTCTTTCAAGTCGAAGGCCGTGCGCTTCGTGACGACGTCCTGGCGGTGCGCGACAAAGTGCTCGATGAAGCCCTTGAGCGGCAGGACTTGGGGCTCGTTGTTGGCGAGCGCGAGCATGATGATGCCGAACGTGGTCTGCATGCGCGAGTGCTGGAACAGCTGGTTCAGCACGACATCGGAATTCGCGCCGGTTTTGAGTTCGATGACGACGCGCATGCCGTCGCGGTCTGATTCGTCGCGCAAGTCCGAGATGCCGATGACTTTCTTGTCCTTGACGAGCTCGGCGATCTCCTCGATGAGCAGGGCTTTGTTGACCATGTACGGGATTTCGTTGATGATGAGTCTTTGACGATTGCGGAAGTCTTCCACGGTCGCCTTTGCGCGCACGGTGACCTTGCCGCGGCCGGTCGTGTACGCGTCCCGGATGCCTGCGGTGCCCAGGATGGTGCCGCCGGTCGGGAAGTCAGGAGCGGGAATATGCTGCATGAGGTCGGCGACCGTGCAGTCGTTGTGGTCGATGTAGTGGATGATGGCGCCGCAGACTTCATTGAGGTTGTGCGGCGGGATATTGGTGGCCATGCCGACCGCGATGCCGGACGAGCCGTTGACGAGAAGGTTGGGCACTTTGCTGGGAAGCACGGACGGCTCCTTGAGCGAGCCGTCGTAGTTCGGCATGAAAGGAACGGTTTCCTTGTCGATGTCCTGCAGGATTTCTTCGGCGAGTTTCTTGAGGCGGGCTTCGGTGTAACGCATCGCCGCCGCGTTGTCGCCGTCGACCGAGCCGAAGTTTCCTTGGCCGTCGATGAGGATGGCGCGGAGCGAGAAGTCCTGCGCCATGCGCACGAGCGTGTCGTAGATCGCGGAGTCGCCGTGCGGGTGGTACTTACCCATGACGTCTCCCACGATGCGCGCGCATTTCTTGAAGGGCTTGTTGTGCAGCATGCCCATTTCGTACATGCCGTACAGGACGCGTCGGTGAACGGGCTTGAGGCCGTCGCGAACGTCAGGCAGCGCGCGGCCTACGATGACGGACATGGAGTAGTCCAGGTAGGACTGCTTCATCTCGTCTTCAATCACGCGCGTGACAATGCGATTGGCCGGCGTTTTGACAGGGTTGTCTGTTGCGGTCATTTTAGCGTCGAGAAACTCCCCTTTTCTCGTCGATAAATGAGAAATGCGGACGATTTATAAGCCTTTCCTTTCTAAAACGCGTTAATGCGGTCTATAAACGTGCTTTTCGCCACTTTTGCCCCGACGGGAAAACATAAAAAGAGCCTGCCTTTTCAGGAAAAGATGGTCACCATCAACGACATCGTTGCCAAAAACCTGCCCAAGATGCTCTCCGACCGGCCCGGCGGGATGAAATACGCCGCGATAGGCATGGGCGCGGTCAACGGCAAAGTCGGCGTCACGTTCTTTTATGACATCGCCTACGGCGAGATCATCTATTTCGGCAGGAAGGACGGGCTGAAAGCCATTCCCCAAGCATACGGCAAGTTCTCGGAAGGCCTGATTGAGCAGGGAATCATGGTCATCGAAATGGACCTGAACAACACGTCGCGTCCGCTCGGCAATATTATCGCGCACGATATCGCGAAAAAAGCGCTCGACATCGTGCAGCACACCCTGGAAGCATCGATACAGTCGTACAACGCGACCGTGCGCTGACCGAAACCTTATGCTCTACACCAAATGCATCCATTCGCCGATCGAGCCCGCGGACGGCTACCGCATCTCGGTCATGAGCCGGCACACGCTGAACGACGGCAAGACTCCTGATCCGCGCATTACCGATGAATCGTTCCAATGGCACATGCGCGGGCTTGCGCCGCCCATCAGGCTGTTGGGCGATTATTACAAGCGCGGCATGCCCTGGGAGCGGTTTGAGGCGCGGTATCGAGAATTCCTGGACCACCGCGATCAAAAGGTGCACATCGTGAACCTCGCGCGCTATGGACTGCGTGCGGCCCATACGATTCTGTGCGTCGAGCCGACTCCTGAACAATGCCATCGACGGCTAATCGCAGAAGCGTGCAAGCGCGTGGAGCCGCGGCTCGAGATTATCGTGCGCTGATTACCGCGCGAGATACTCTTTTCGTATTTTCTCGGGGAATCGCTCGATGGCGTACCGCAACGCCGTGCGCGGCATGGCGTGAATGTGCTTATTCAGGAATGTTTTCAGCGTCTTTTCGTCGCGTTTGCCGACTTCGCGGAGCATCCAGCCGACGGCTTTGTGCATCAGATCGTGCTCGTCGCGCAAAAGCCGTTCGGCGATGCGCAGCGTGTGCGCGAATTCATGCGCGCGGATGAATGCATACGTGGAAACGATGGAAATGCGGCGCTCCCAGAGGTTTTTGGAGCGCGACAGCGCGTCTAAAAGTCCTGTTTCCTTGTCGAGCAGGTAGTCGCCGACCAGATGGTACGCGCTGAGGTCGACCAAGTCCCAGTTGTTGACGTATTTGGTGTGCGCGAGATAGAAATCAATGAGCTTTTTGCGCTCGCGAGGCTTGGCAGACCGATAGTGCTCGAGCAAAATCATCAGCGCGATGAGCCGGTGCTCGTGGATTTTGCTCGCGAGCAGCTTTTTGAGGTCAGTAAGCGGCAACTTCGCGTATTTTTTCGCAATCGCGCGGCTTTCAGGGACCGTTACGCCGAGAAAAACGTCGCCTTCGCCGTACTGGCCCTTGCCGGTTTTGAAAAAGCTCGAGGAAATCTTGGCTTTTGCAGGGCTTCCGCGTGCCGCAAGGTCTTTTTTGAGCTGCGCGAGCGTCATCGTCTTAGAAAAGCTGCTTGATGATGTTGTTTTTGACGCGGTAGTTCTTGCCGCAGTAGACGCATTTCTTGATTTTGTTCGTGAGAATGCTGTCGCGTGCCTCATATTTCATGTGGTGCTTGCATTGCGGGCAGATGAGTTCGAAGCGGAGCATGGGTTTAGTGGTGGCGCTTGTGCTTTTTCGGCTTTTCTTCTTCGGGTTGCGGTTCGTGATCGCCTTCAACAGGAGTTTCTGCAGGTTCTTCGGCGGTTTCTTCCGCAGGAGCCTCTTCGGCAGGCTCTTCAGACGCTTTGTCTTCTTCTTCAGTCATTTCAGGCGGGGCGGGAATGGTTTCGGGAACTTCTGCGGCATCGCTTTCTTCGGCTTCGGGCTTGTCGCCTTCCAGGATTTGCGCCACGCGGTGCTCGATGCGCTCCTCCATTTCAGGAGGCACGCCCTGGGGGAACAGCCCGGTGGGCGTGTAGTCGCTCTTGGCAGGCTTTGCCGCGCGCGCTTCCTTCTTTATTTTCTCGACCGTGAGCGCGCCTTCTTCTTCCATCCCTGCAGTTTCTTCCTCGGTCGCTTCGGGCGTCTCGATGCCGGCTTCGCCGAGGATTTTCTTCGCGAGAATGTCAGCGGCTTCTTCTTGGGTAACGGGAGCTTCTTCAGCGTGCTTGTGCTTGTGTTTTTTCTTCGGCTTCTGCGCTTCGCCGTATGTGTCGAGCTCGCCGACCTTTGCGCCGATGACTTCGATCTCGGGAGCGAGCACCGGCGGAGAGTCGGTGAAGATTTCTACCTGCGGCCTGCGGTCTTTTGCCGCCTCGACGATCGCCTGCTGGGTCTGCTGGACCAATTCTTCCTTGGTCTCGATCGCTTGCTCGAGCGCGGCGACGTTCTTGAACTTCTCTTTCAGTTTTTCCGGCGGAACGTCGAAGTAGTCGAAGAATTTGGGAGTCAGTTTGATGAGTTTCGAGCGCCCTTTTTTCTCGCGCGTGATGTAGCCCAGCTCTTCGAGCTCGTCGAGGTGGCGGTATGCCTTGTTCGTGCGGGTTTTGATGACCTGGCTCTGCATCACGGGCGCTTTGTACGCGACGACCGCGAGCGTTTCGAGGATGGACTTGGGCAGTTCAGGGGTCGTCACGACTTTCTTGACGACGGGGATGTACTTTTCGCGTACGGTGAGCTTCCAGCCGTTGCCTTCCTGGACGAGCATCAGCGAGCTTTGTTTCTCGTCGATCTCTTTCTGCAAGAGCTGGAGCGTGGTCTGTACGGCGTCGAGGTTGTCCTCGTGGCACAGCCTGCCGAGTTCTTCGAGCGAGAGCCGCTTGCCTGCGGAGAAGAGCAGGGATTCGATTTGGTTCTTGAGGTCGCTCATGGGAGCGCGTACTGGTCACCGGTCTTTTTCAGCTTTTTTTCTTCAACGAGCTTGTCGAGGAACGGCGTGAGCTCTGCGGGAACGACGCCGACATAGTGCGACATCTCGCTCGCCGTGCTCTTGCCGGTCTCCACGAGGTGGAGCAGGAATCTGCGGAACGTGTTGAGGGAGTTCATGTCGAGCACCTGCTTGCGCGTGCGCTCGTTCTTGATGATGGCGTCTGCCTCGTGCAGCCTTGCTTGGAGGTCATTCAGGAGCGCGTTCAAACGGTCAAGGGGCAGCGTGAAGCTCGCGGGCTCGAAGACTTCGACCGAGCTGGGCATGCTTTCGAAGCAGAAGTCCAGCAGCGCGGCAAGGTCCTCGAAGCGCATCTCGAGCTCGCAGTAGATGGTGAAGATCTTGTCCGTCGGCTCGGCTTCGGCGATCTCGGACTTGGTGACCTTGTGCGTGGTTTTGAGCTTGTCCACGTAGTCCGTCATGGTCTTCGTGATGTACTCTTTGGGCGCGCCGAGCATCTCGATGATGATGCGTGCGCGGACAGGCTCTTTCATACATCGACCTTCCCCTCGTGGCTATTTATAACTTTTGCCTGGGAATGACCAGTCGTAAGTTATCGTCGAGGAATACAAATTACCATTCCCGAGTGCTCATAAAAGTTTATCTATGCGGGAATGGCTTCACCATTAGGGTGTGGAAACATGTTTGGATTTGGTAAGAAAAAGCAATCGACGGCGATGCCTGAACTGCCGCCGCCCCCTTCTCCGCCAGGATTTGCGCGCCCGCAGGGCGACATTCCCGCGATAACCGCTCCTGAGATGCACGACGGCTTGCCCGAGTTTCCGGCAATGCCTTCGCGCAACGTCGATCTTCCCGAGCCTCCTGCCCCTGAAATGCCCGAGCTGCCCGCGCACGAAGAAATGCCCGCTCCCGAGCCCGTCAAGGAATTCGAGATGCCGCAGCCCCAGAGCGAACGGCCCGATTTTCCCGAGCTGATGCCTGCAGAAGCGCACGAAACGCGCTCATTCGAGCAGCGCGAGACCGTGCGCCGTCAGGTCGGCCCCGCGTTTGTTTCTGTCGACGATTACCGCACGATCATGGAGCATTCCAACCGCGTCCGCGAGAAGCTCGCGGAAGCCGAGCAGTTCGTGCACCGCCTGCACGAAATCAAGGCCGAGGAAGAATCGGTCTTCGAGCGCTGGCGCGGCCAGCTTGAGGATGTCGAGCGCAAGCTCGGCCACATCGACCGCGTCATTGCAAAAGCCAAAAGGTGATACTCATGGATGAACGAGCCCCTGTCTTTGTCAAAGTCGAGGAATACCGCACCATCCGCGACTTGCTGGACGCCATCAAGCAGCGCCTGTCGCAGGCGCGCGAGCTGCTGTCCAAGGTCAACGAGCTGAAGCAGCAGGAAGACCAGCAGGTCGAGGCGTGGGCGCACGATATCGACGACGTCGAGGAACGGCTGTCGTCGATTGACAAATCGCTTCTGGAACCGCAGGCATGAAAAAACAAGAGCCCGATCTGCTGTTTGTCGAAATCAAGGAGCCTTCCGCTACTCGCAGAGATGTTCTTATGGCGACCAAGGACGTTCTTGACTGCCTGAAAAAATACGAGGAATACCGCAATACAAAAGAGCAGAAGACAGCGTTATTGTCACAGCTGAAGGTCGTCGTGGACGAGCTCGGCTCGCTGAACAGGAAATTGCGTTCAAAGATGCCGAAAGCGCCTATCGCGCTTCCGGTTCGCGAAAAAAGTGCTGCGTGGGAAAAAGAGGAAAAGGTTGAGAAATCATACTCGGGTCCGTCGCCCAGCGTGGCGCGGCCCAAATCCAAATTAGATCTCCTGCAGGAAGAGCTCGAGAAGATCGAGAGCCGATTAGGCGCGCTGGAGTAAACTGTTTCTGATGCGGCGGACAGGATTTGAACCTGCGTAGGCACTAAGCCAACAGCTCTTGAGGCTGTCCCGTTTGGCCACTCCGGCACCGCCGCGAACAGGATGTACTGCCTGCGCTCGCTATTTAAAGCTTATCCGCGGCGAAGGTTTTTATGCAGGCAAAACTTCTCAGGTTCATGGGGAGTGCAGTTGATTAACGCGACCATCTGCTTGCCGATTCGCGATGAGCGTGAGATTTCTCTTGGGTTGAAGCTGCAAAAGGTCGGCGCGGGAAAGTACAACGGCTACGGCGGCAAGAAGACCGACGCGGACCGCACGATTGAGGATACTGCCCGCCGCGAATTGAAGGAAGAGGCCGGAATCGAGGCGGAAGACTTGGAAAAAGTCGCCGAGCTCACGTTCTACTGGCCGCAAAAGCCGGACTGGAATCAGCTGGTGCACGTCTACGTCACGCGGCGCTGGAAGGGCGAGATTTACGCGGCAGAACCGGA
>Ga0334722_10001872_pt1 | contig 24938 bp, 18 predicted proteins | sample C3_bottom_MG_FD_207210 | JGI IMG/M metagenome (GOLD analysis project Ga0334722, IMG submission 207210) | Sediment microbial communities from Yellowstone Lake, YNP, Wyoming, USA - C3_bottom | ecosystem: Environmental > Aquatic > Freshwater > Lake > Sediment | place: USA: Wyoming | collected... | reverse complement strand
CGAGCACGGTTCGCGAACCCCAAACCCAAAGAACGACAGCGCCGACTCACCGAGGATCGCGCTGGGGATCCCGAGCGTGGCGACCACGATGACAAACGATGAGGTCTGGGGCAAGATGTGGCGCGCGATCACGTGCAGATCATCCAACCCGGCGGCCTTGGCGGCCAGCACATACTCTTGCTCTTTGAGCGATAGCACAATGCCGCGGATGATCCGCGAAAATCCGGCCCACCCAAGAAACGACAAGATCAGCGTGATCATGTAGAAGCGCGTCGTACAGCCGACGCTGGTCGGCAGCACCGCGCTCAGTGTCAGCAGCAGATAAAACTCCGGAAACGCGATGATGACCTCCGACAATCGCATGAGGACGTTGTCGACGCGACCCGCGTAGTATCCGGAGATCCCCCCGTACAACAGCCCGATCGGGATCGTCACGGCGGAGGCCAGCAGCCCGATGGTCAGCGAGATGCGCGATCCGTAGAGGATGCGGCTGAATTGGTCGCGCCCCGACTGGTCGGTGCCCAAGAAGAAGATCCGGCCCGGTTCATCCACACCGAGGAGATGCACCGACATGGGCATCAGGCCGAACAAGCGGTATGGTTCACCTCGCACAAAGAAGCGCAGATAGTACCGCTTCGACGGATCCCGCGTGTACTGACGGAGGCCCGGATCGGTCAGCGCCGTCGCGTGCACGAACGGGCGCAGGCTGAATCCGGCGGCGTCGACAAACGTCGGCAGGACGGGCGGGTGAAAGAACCGCTCGCGATCGGCGTAGTCGAGCGTGTACGGCGCGAGAAATTCGGCGAAGATCGCCAACATATAGAGCATGACGAGCACCGCGCCGCCCGCCAGCGCCATGCGGTGACGCCGGAGCTGCCGCCACGCGAGCTGTGCGGGCGTTCGCACCTGCTCGGAGGCCTGCACCCGCCTCACCCGCTCCAGCCTCACTGCCACCGCCCGCGCCATATGGCTCCCAGCGCCTCAGTCGTACCGGATGCGTGGATCGCTCAGGGCAAGCAGCACGTCGGCGACAAGATTGCCGACGATGAGCGTCAGGGAGCCGATGACCAGCGACGCCATCACCACATAAAGGTCCTTTTGGATCGTGGCGTCGACGATCAGCTTGCCGATGCCGGGCCACCCCATGACGTTCTCCAAGATGGCCGACCCGCTCAACAGCCCGCCCAGGCTGAACCCAAAGATCGTGATCAACGGATTCAACGCGTTGCGCACGGCGTGTTTGTTGATCACGCGGCGCTCGGTCAGACCCTTGGCCCGCGCGGTTCGGACGTAGTCCTGCCGCAGCACCTCGAGCAGGCTTGCCCGCATCTGGCGCATGAGACCGGCGAAGCCAAACACGCCGACGACCATCACTGGGAGCAGTAAGTGGTGCGCCACATCCAGCATCCGCCCCCACCAGGGGAGGATGTCGTATTCGATGCTCGTCATGCCGCCAATGGGAAACCAGTGGGTCTTGAAGGCGAAAAACAGCAGGAACAGCCCCGAGAAGAACGTCGGCGTCGAGATGCCCACATAGCCGGTGAACGACAGAGCGTTGTCGGCCGGCGAATACTGGCGCTGGGCCGTGTAGATCCCCAACGGGACGGCGAGGGCCCAGGCAATCACGAACGCGAGGATATTCAAGATCACGGAGTTCATCAGCCGCGAGCCGATGAGCCAGATCACCGGCACTTGGAAGGCGAAGGAGTAGCCGAAGTCGAGCCGGACGGCGTTCCAGAGCCAACGGAAATACTGGACGTGGAGCGGCTGGTCCAGCCCAAAATTGCGCCGCATCTGATCGACCGTCGCCTGGCTGACGATCGGGTTCAAACGGATCTCGGCGAGAAAGTCGCCGGGGGACAGCTGAATAATGAGAAAGGAGATGAGGGTGATCCCGAAGAGCATTGGGATCAGGTGGAAGAGGCGACGGACGATGTGCCGGAGCATCGGCGCAGGTGCTGGGGGAGGCGGCGCCTCCCCCGCACACCCGATCTACCGGTACGGAGTCCGGTAGTAGATGGTCTCGATATCGTAAAAGGCCAGCGGCGCCGGGCTGAAGTTCGCCAGCGTGTTCCGAAACGCCGGCTGCGTCAGGGTGGTCGTGAAGTGGATCATGGGCGAATTTTCGGCCACGATCTCCTGATAGCGGGCATACAGCCCCTTGCGCTTGTTCTGATCGACCGTCGTGGCCGCCTGGTCAAAGAGGCGGTCGACTTCGGCCTCCCAATCGGTCGCCGGCTTTTCCTGCTTGGGCCACCACATGTGCAGCGATCCGGTCGATTTCCAGACATTCTGTCCGTTGTGCGGTTCCAGGGTGCCGGTCAGGCCAATGATGATGGCCTCCCAGGTGAAGGTCCCGACCAGCTTTCCGACGAGGGTGTTGAAGGCCTCGGGCGCGAACGTCACGCGCATACCCAGCTTCTGCAGATCCTGGCGCACCAGGTTGCCGATGGCTTCTCGGTCCTGGTTGCCGGCGTTGGTGGACAGCGTGAACTCGACGATGTTGCCCTGCCCGTCGCGCAGCGTCCCATCGGCGCCCTTCGAAAACCCGGCCTCCCGGAGCAGCGCTTCCGCGCGGGCCAATTCGTACGGATACTTCCGAACGTTGGGATTGTAGAAGAACTTGTTGGCCGGGCTGATGGGTCCGTACTGTGCCGCCGCGCGTCCCGCGTAGACCTGGCGGACGATGGCGTCCCGGTCTACGGCGTACGACACCGCCTGCCTGAACTTCACATTCTGGAACCAGGCCAGCTTGCGGGCGGCCGCCGGCTCTCGAAAACCGGCGGGGTTCATATTGAACACGAGAAACTCCGTGGAAAACGTGGACGGACCATCAAAGATCGTGAAATTCGCCGATTGCTGCTGCGTGCGCAGTTCGGCGTACTCGCGGGGCCGCGCGGCGTATGAGTCGGTCTCCTTGGCCAAGAACTTCAGCCGGCCGGCGTCCTGATTCGGGACGATCTCCACGACGAGACGGGCGAGATAGGGGAGGCGGGCGCTCTTCTTGTCGACCTTCCAGTACTTCGCGTTGCGGGTGAAGAGCATGCGCTGCCCCGGGACGTATTGGTACATCACGAATGCACCGTTCCCGATAATCTCGCGGGGGTCGGTGTTAATACCCCACGTGCGGTTGAACTCGGCGGCGCCCTGCTTGAGCGCGCCCTCCAGCTTGTGCTTGGGGACGAGCGCGAACCCGACCGTGCGGAGAAGCGGTCCGAACGGCTCTTCGGTCCGAAGCTCGACCGTTGCGGCATCGATCTTCTTGTAGCCGATCTTCTTGCCGGCGATTGTTAGAATATCTTTAAGGCTTGCCTGCACGCCTTCAGTAAACGTCGCGTCGAGCGTGAACACCACGTCGTCCGCCGTCACCGGTTTTCCATCGAACCACTGCACGCCCTTGCGAAGCTTGAACTGCCAGGTCCGGCCGTCCTTGCTGACGGTCCAGGACTCGGCCAGGTTTGGCTCGACCTCGGTCGTCGATCTGTTCGTATCGACCAAACCCTCGAACACATACCCCAAGGGCCCGGTCGAGGAGGTCTCCTGCGCGACGACGACATTGAACGTCCGCGGATCGGAGATCGAGGTGACGACAAAGGTCCCGCCGAACCGGCCCGGTTCACCTTCGACGATGGCGGGGTTGGGCACGTCGGGGAGCGACACCCTCTGCGGTTGTGGGGGGGTTTGGGCAATGGCCGGCGCAGAGAGGATGAAGGAAGCCGCAACGACGATAACGGCCAGACGGCTGAGCCTCATTTCGTCCTCCTTCCCTGGGCGGCGGGTGCCGACCGGAGCGCTCGTCTCATGCACTATACTATGTTTGAGTATACTCCAGTTAGCAATACGCCCGACAAGTACGCTGTGTCAACCGTCATCTCCTGCCTACCCCCTACGGGTTCCTCCTATCAACGGTTCCCGGGTGTCGGGCGGACGGTTCCAGGTCATTCGGCGCGCTCGAGTGGCGCGTACGTCAGCGCCAGACGCTTCACGGCCGAGGGAAACCGCACGGTGACGATGGTCCCCTCGCCCTCCCCCTCTACCTCCAGCACCTCGCCCTCGCCAAACTTCGCGTGGCGCACCCTCGCGCCGACATCGAAGTGCACCAGGGGCCCGCGCCGGTGGCTCCGGCCGCCGGCCGTCACGGAGAGCGCTTTCGACTCCACGGGCCGCGGAGCGGCACGCGTCAGGAGATCGTCTGGAATCTCGTCCAAGAAACGGGACGGCACCGAGATGGACGGGCTGCCGAAGATCGCGCGGCTGCGCGCGTGTGTGAGGACGAGGCGGGCCTTGGCCCTCGTGAACCCCACGTAACAGAGCCGCCGCTCCTCATCGAGGCCGCCCTCTTCATCGAAGGCCCGCGCGTGGGGACACAGACCCTCCTCCAGCCCCGTCAGGAAGACGACGGGGAACTCCAGGCCCTTGACACTGTGGAGCGTCATGAGCGTGACGCGGTCGAGGTCGTCGCGATAAGTGTCGACATCGGCCACCAGCGCCAGATGCTGTAGAAACGCAATGAGGCCCACCTCACCGGTCGACTCTTCGACCTCCTGGGCAACGGTGATCAACTCGCGCAGGTTCTCCAGCCGGCTCGCGGCGTCGTCGGTGGCCTCGGCCTCGAGCATCTGCTGGTACCCCGTCAGCGTCAACGCCTGGGTGATGACCTGACTGGCGGTCCGGTCTGCGGAAAGCGCCCTCAAGTCGTCGATCACTTTGAGAAACGCGTGAAGCGCTCCGGTTGTGGCGCGCGGCGTATCCTGGAGGGCCTCCGGCCGCCGCATCGCCTCGAGCAGCGTGCATTCGGCGGCGGCAGCGTATGCGGCGAGACGGCCCAGGGTGACGTCGCCAATGCCGCGTCGCGGTGTGGCTAAAGCGCGACGCAGGCTGAGATTGTCGCTAGGGTTGGCGACCAGCCGCAAGTACGCCAGGATATCCTTGACCTCTTTGCGCTCGTAAAATCGCACGCTGCCCACGACCTGGTACGGCACGCCGGCCTTGAGACACTCCTCCTCGAGCACCCGCGACTGCGCGTTGGTTCGGTACAGGATGACGCCGTCGCGCAGACGGCCGCCGGACGCCAGGTGCGCCCGAACCTCGTCGATCACGAACCGAGCCTCCTCACCGCCGTCGCCCGCTTCATGAATGGTGATGGGCACACCGGGGTCGTTGGCGGTCCAGAGGTCTTTTGGATGCCGGTGTGGGTTGTGCTGGATGACGGCGTGCGCCGCCGCAAGGATGGTCTTCGACGACCGATAGTTCTGCGCAAGCGTGACGACCGTGGCATCGGGATAGTCGCGCTCGAACTCGAGGATGTTGCGGACGTTCGCGCCACGCCATTTGTAGATCGATTGATCATCATCGCCCACGACCGTAATGTTGCGGTGGCGCCCTGAGAGCGACCGGACGAGCAGGTACTGTGCGTGATTCGTGTCCTGATACTCGTCGACCAGCACCTGGGCGAACCGGTCTTGATACTTGGACAGCACGTCGGGATGATCGTCGAAGAGCCGCAGCACCTCACCGATGAGATCGTCAAAGTCCAGCGCACCCTGGGCGCGCATGCGCTCTTGATAGACGCGCCAGACCCGAGCCGCGGCTTCTTCCAAGAATGACGCGGCTCGCGCCGCGTATCGGCCGGCGTCCAGCGCCTCGTCCTTGGCGCGGCCGATCATCGCGTGGATCACGGCGGGCGGAAAGCGGCGTTCGTCCATGCGGAGCGCCTCGAGGCTGTCGCGGATCACCCGGCGCTGATCTTCCTCATCGTAGATGGCAAACCCGGTCGGCACCCCGATGCGCTCCCCGTCGATCCTCAAGATGCGGCTGCAGATCGCGTGGAACGTGCCGATCCAGATGGGACGAGCGACCGAACCGCCGAGGAGGGCATCGATGCGCTGGCGCATCTCGTGGGCGGCCTTATTGGTGAACGTGACGGCGACGATACGCGCTGGGGGAATGGCGTGTTCGCGGATGAGATAGGCGATGCGGTGTACCAGCACTCGGGTCTTGCCCGAGCCGGCGCCCGCCAGCACCAGCAGCGGGCCGCCCCCATGGGTCACGGCCTCGCGCTGCGGCGGGTTCAGATCGGCGAGCAGATCCAAGACGGCCTAGTCGACTCCTCGATCGAAACCGGAGCGCGCATTTCGGGTGCCAGTGGATCCAGTATAACACTCCACCTCTCTACCCTATCTCCCCTATCGGCGCTGCATGCCGGAATCTTCGGGGAGGCCGCCAGATCGGGTGGGACCTACCTAGTCGTAGTACTCGGGGGACTTGCGAAGTGTCGCCCATTGCGCGGGATCGTGCCCGAAGATCAACATCCCGTGCTCCCGTCTCGCAAGATCGACAAGGCGGTGCGCCGAGGCGCGGGCGCGTTCCGGGTCCGCGGACACCTGGAAGTTGTCGCGGTCGAGGTTGTCCTGCGAGTAGATCGCGTCGATGGCCAGGATCACGACCCCGGTGCGCGGGAGCCGCACAAGCACCGATTGGTGGCCGGGGGTGTGCCCCGACGTCTCGAGCAGGCGGACGCCAGGGGCGATGTCGGTGTCGCCATCGATCAATTCGTAGCGCAGGAACGGCTGATCGTAGAGCTCCTTGAGGGCCTGGCCGATGCTCATCGCGTGGTCATGACAGGCCCGCTGGGCGATGATGCGTGAGCCGGAGAAGTCCGCGTGATTCCCGGCGTGATCGAAGTGAAAGTGGGTGCTGACCAGAATGTGGATGTCGTCCGCCCGCAGACCCAACTGGGCCAGCCGGGCGAGCACGTCATCCTCAGGGTTCATCATCGGTGTCAGCTTGTCGGCAATCGGCTTTCCGCGGATCGTCGCAAATGGATCGGTGATGTGCCGGCGGTTCATGCCGGTGTCGACCAGGATGTTGGTGCCGCCGCTCTGGATCAGGTAGCCGACGATTGGCGTGAGCACGCGCTGTCCGTCCCCGACGCCCGGCGTCATGACGGCGCCCTTGTCGATGTCCGCGCGCCCCAGATCGAGCACGTACAGCCGCATAGGTCTTAGCCTCCCGAGCCGCCGGCGTCCTGGCCGCGGAGCGCCGGGTCGAGCGCTTCCGTCAGACCGTCGCCCACAAAGTGGATCGCCAGGATGACGAACACGATCGCGACACCCGGCGCCGTGCTGGTCCACCAGGCGGCGTTCAGATATTCTCGACCGACGTTGAGATCGGCCCCCCATTCAGGCGTCGGCGGCCGAATCCCAAAGCCGAGAAAGTTCAGCGTCGCCCCCGCAATGATCGCCCATCCCAGCGCCGTCGTCGAGAGGACGGCCACCTGCGTCCAGACGTTTGGGAGCATGTGACGCGCCAGCATCCCGGCCGGCGAGCACCCGATCGCACGGGCGGCCAAGACATACTCGCGCTCGCGCACCGCGAGCATCACGCTGCGGACCAGCCGGGCGTACACGGGGACGAGCGAGATCCCGACCGCGATCATGACATTGAGGAGCCCGGTACCGAGGATCGTAATGACGATCAGGGCGAGCAGGATGCCCGGAAACGCCTGCAGGATCTCGGTCAGCCGCATCAGGACGGCATCGGCCGCGCCGCCCGCGTACCCGGCCGCCGTACCCAGCGCGGTGCCAATCACCGCGCCGATGGCGATGGCCAGCATCGGGGCCGCCACGGTGGGGCGCGCGCCGACGAGAATCCTGCTCAAGATGTCGCGCCCGAACTGATCGGTCCCCAGCCAGTGCTGCGTCCCCGGCGGGCGCAGGCGTTCGGAGACCCGCACACGGACGGGGTTGTAGGGCGCGAGCATCGGGCCCAGCACCGCCACCCCCAGCACCAGACTCAAGGCGATGGCCCCGGCGACCGCCGACCGGTTGAGGAGAAACTGCCGCACCGCGCGCGCCGCCGGGCGCCCAAGACCCGGGCCCGGCACACGGGCGGAGTGCGCGCCGACGACGACGCCCTCACGCATAGTGAATCCGCGGATCGAGCGCCGCGTAGGCCAGATCGGTGGCCAGGTTGACGACGACGTACGTAAGGGCAACGACCAACACCACGCCCTGCACCATGGGGAAATCCTTGGAAAGGATCGCCCGGACGGCCAGCGCGCCGATGCCTTGGCGGCCAAAGATGCTCTCGACGACGACGGCCCCGCTGAGCAGGGTGCCGATCTGGAGCCCCATCAGCGTCACCGCCGGGATCAGCGCGTTGCGGAGGGCATGGCGGACGACGACCGACGTCTGCCGCAGCCCCTTGGCGCGCGCGGTGGTGATGTAGGGCTGCGCCAGCACCTCGATCATGTTTGTCCGGCACAACCGGGTGAGAATAGCCGAAAACCCCCACCCGAGGCTGACCGCCGGGAGGATGAGCCCTCGGATCCCCCCTTCCGCCAGCGCCGGGAGCCACCTGAGGTGCACCGCGAAGATCAAGATGAGCAGCACCGAGAGCCAGAAGCTCGGCATCGCCACGCCGAGAATCGAGAAAATGCGGGCCGCAGCGTCCACCCACGTGTTGCGATACACCGCACCCAAGGCGCCGGCGATGAGCCCAATGACGGTTGCGACGATCATGGTCACTGCGGCGAGCGCGGCGGTGGCCGGAAACTGGATCGCGATCTCATCCGCGACGCGCCGCTGGCTCGAAAACGACATCCCGAGGTCGGCGTGGAGCAGGCGCCACAGAAAGTCGGCGTACTGAACCAGCAGGGGGCGCTCCAAACCGAGTTCGCGCCGCAGGGCCTGGATCTGGTCAGGCGTAGCGTTGCTGCCAAAGAGCATGATCTGCGCCGGATCGCCGGGGATAATGTGCAGGATCATGAACACGAGCGCGGTGATGCCGAGCAGGACGGGGATACTGCCGATCACCCGGCGCCCGATGTAGCCTCCCACCGCGCTCGCCTCACGCTCCCGACGGACTCAGGCGTCCGGTCGATCGCCTACCCGCGGAGGGTCACATCGTAGAAGATCGGAAACCCGTTGACGGTGAACCGCAACGCCTGCACTCGATTGCTCGACCCAAACACCGCCCGCTGCTGGTAGATGGGGATGACGATTGCCGCGTCGGTGATCTGCTTTGCGGCCTGCTGGATCAGCGGGATTCGTTTGGCAGGGTCACCGCTTGCGTTCGATCGCGTCACGAGATCGTCAAACTGCGGGTTGCAGAAGTGCGTATAGTTGAAGCCCTGTCCGATCTGGTCGCACGTGTAGAGCGAGCGCATGAAGAACGGATCGACCGCGTAGAAGAAGAAGTTGGCAAGATGATGCTCGCCCTTGCCGTACGTCTCGGCGGCCAGAGGAAACCCCTGCGCGACGATGTCGGATTGAATCCCCACTTCTTGCCACTGCGCCTGCATGAGCTGGGTGATTTGATCAAAGCCGAACCCCGCAATGTTGACAAACCGCAGTCGCAACGGCTGCCCGCCCTTCTGGCGGACGCCACCGGGACCCATCGGCCATCCGGCCTCGTCCAGCAACGCTTTGGCGCGGTTGGCGTCGAACCGGTAGGTCTTGTCCAGGGCCGGGTCGTAGCCCACGGTCGTCGGCAGGAAGATGTTGTGCGCCGGTTTGTAGATCCCGCTGTAGAGCGCCTCGACGATGGCTTCCTGATCGGTGGCGAACTCGAGCGCCTGACGGACTTTGAGATCGTCGGTCGGCGGCCGCTTCGAGTTGATCCAGATCGAATACGGCATCCCCGTGACCTGCGCCGTATAGACGATAAACCCCTGCGTGCGCTGCAGGATCGTGATGTCCGGCGGCGTGAGGTTCTCGGCCAGCTGCACCTCACCGGTGCGAAGGGCGTTGAAGCGCGTGGCCGCATCCGGGATGATCCGCAGCGTGACCTCAGCGACGTGCGGCGGTCCCTGGTGTCTGGCGACCGACGGTCCCCAGGCATAGTCGGGGTTCGCGACCATGGTCACGTGGCTGCCCGGAACCCACTCCTTGAACATGAACGGCCCCGTCCCCACCGGACGCTGGCCGTAGTTCCGATGCCCCATCTCGGCCAGGGCTTTTGGCGAGCTGGGGGCCAGGCCCTGCGTGCAGACGTTGTTCATGAAGGCCGCGTTGGGCTCGCGAAACACGACGGTCGCGGTGTACTCGCCTTGGATGTCCGTCCGCTGATAGGAGGCCAGCCCCGGTCGGGCTCCGCGCGACCGCGTCTCCGGGTTCATGATGTGCTCGAACGTGTCCTTGACAGCCTTGGCGGTGAGCGGCGTCCCATCGTGGAACTTCACGTCCTTGCGCAGATGAAACGTGTATCGGCGGGCGTCAGGCGAGACCTCCCATCGCTCGGCCAGACCCGGGAAGTAATCTTGTCCCTGCCGCATGCCCGGCAACCGCCACACCAGCGGATCGAACATGTTGATCGTGGCGTACCCGGCGGAAATAAGCCCGGTCGCGCCCGGGTCGAGAGTGTCGGGGTTCTGCCACATCCCAAATACGACCCGCCCCTGAGGCGCGGACGCCGCGCGGGCAGCGGGCAGCGAGCCGACGGCGCGCACGAGCGGTGACGCCAGCGCGGCGGCGCCGATCCCCGCCGCACCCGTGAGAAACGTTCGCCGTGTCAGGTTTCCGCCCACGTTGATCCCTCCATTGTGGCTAGGATCTATGCAAACTGGCGTTCGCCGCGGCGGGGACAACTCCTATCGTGCGGAACCGGCTACTCCCACTCGATGGTGGCGGGGGGCTTGCTGGTGATGTCGTACACGACGCGCGTGATGCCGGCGACCTCGCGGGTGATCCGGCTCGCAATCGTCTCAAGCACGTCATCCGGGAGCCGCGCCCAGTCGGCGGTCATGCCGTCCTCGCTTGTGACCGCGCGCACAACCACGACCTGTCCATAGGTCCGTGCATCACCCATGACGCCGACCGTGTGGACGGGGAGCAACACGCCGAACGCCTGCCAGATCTGACCCGAGAGCCCGGCCTCGCGCAGTTCGTCCAGCAGGATGGCGTCGGCCTCGCGCAGCAAGTCGAGCCGTTCGCGGGTGACCTCACCCAGCACGCGGATGGCCAGGCCGGGACCTGGAAATGGGTGGCGCGCGACCATCCGATCGGGCAACCCGAGCTGACGCGCGACCTCTCGCACCTCGTCTTTGAACAGATCGCGAAACGGCTCGACCAATCGCAGCCGCATCCGCTCCGGCAGCCCGCCGACGTTGTGATGCGTCTTGATGCGCGCCGCCGTGCGGGTCCCGCTCTCGATGACATCGGGGTACAGGGTGCCTTGGACGAGAAACTCGACCTCGCCGAGACGGGTGGCTTCCTCTTCGAACACGTGGACGAACTCTTCGCCGATCGTGCGACGCTTTTGCTCGGGGTCTGTCACGCCGCGAAGCCGGCCCAAGAACCGCTCGCCCGCGTCGACATGCAACAGCGGCACCTGAAAGGTGTCTCGAAACGTCGACACGACCTGGCCGGCTTCGCCCTTTCGCAGCAGCCCGTGATCGACAAATACGCAGGTGAGTTGATCGCCGATGGCGCGGTGCACCAGCGCCGCCGCCGTGGCTGAGTCCACACCGCCAGACAGCGCGCACAACGCGCGCCCCCCACCCACCTGGTCGCGGATCACACCGACCGACCGGTCGATGAATGAGGTCATCGTCCAACTCGGCTCGCACCGGCACACGCGATAGAGAAAGTTGCGCAAGACCTCGACACCCCATGGCGTGTGCGAGACCTCAGGGTGGAACTGCAGACCGTACAACCCGCGGGCCTGATCGCCCATGGCGGCCACCGGGTTACGATCGGTGTGCGCGAGCGCCGCGAAGCCGTCCGGCACTCGCGTCACCGAGTCACCGTGGCTCATCCAGCAGATGAGACGCGGCTCGAGCCCGGCAAAGAGATCGCCGGCCTCATCGACGAACAGGCGCGTGCGGCCATACTCGCGCTGCTCTGCGCCGGCCGTCTGCCCGCCGATGAGGTGCGCCATGAGCTGCATGCCGTAGCAGATGCCCAGCATCGGCACCCCGCTGGCAAATAACGCCGGGTCAACCTGAGGTGCGCCGGGATCGTACACGCTGGCCGGTCCGCCGGAGAGCACGATCCCTTGTGGGCGGTGGGCAAGGATGCGCGAGAGCGGCGTATCAAACGGCAGGATCAAACTGTAGACGCGACTCTCGCGGATGCGGCGCGCGATGAGTTGCGCGTATTGCGCGCCAAAATCGAGCACGATCACGGGCCGCTCTCCCGGTTGCTGTCCCTCACCGCCGTGTCCCGGCGCGGCCGTTTTCGGCTGGGACGCGGTGGTGACGCTCACCCCGGCTACCGCCCCTGACCGACCTTCTGGCTGAGCTGCGCCGCTTTGCCTTCAACGCCCAGCTGCGGCGCAATCACGATCTCCGCGGCGTGCATGTCGCGGAGGGTCTGCGCGCCGCACATCCCCATGGCCGTCCGCAGGGCCTCCGCGAGATTGTGCGAGCCATCGTCGACGGCCGCCGGGCCCAAGAGGATCTGCGTGAGCGTCCCGCTGGTGCCGACCCGAATGCGGGTCCCGCGCGGGAGCGCCGAGTGCGGCGTCGCCATTCCCCAATGGAAGCCGCGGCCGGGCGCCTCTTCCGCGCGCGCGAGCGCCGAGCCCAACATCACGGCATCGGCGCCGCAGGCGATCGCGCGCGCCACATCGCCGCCGACGGCGATCCCGCCGTCTGCCACGATCGGCACATACCGTCCCGTGCTCCGCTCGTAGTCGTCGCGCGCGGCCGCGACGTCGCTGATCGCGGTGGCTTGAGGCACGCCGATGCCGAGCACCCGCCGGCTCGTACACGCCGCGCCCGGGCCGACACCGACAAAGATCGCGGCCGCGCCGGCATCGAGCAGCCCGGTGGCGGCGTCATACCCGACGCAGTTCCCGGCCATCACCGGCGTGCGGAGCCGCGACGTGAGGCTGCGCAGCGAGACCGCACGGCCTCGAGCGGACCGATGTCCCTCGTTCATCACCGTCGACTGCACGAGGATCAGATCGGCCCCGGCCTCTTGGGCCGCCGCCGCCAGATGCTCGGTCGCGGCCGGCGTCATCGAGACTGCACACATCGCCCCGTCCTGCTTCATCTCGCGGATCCGCTCGCCGACCAGTGTCGGGTCGATCGGCGCCCGGTAGAGCCGCTGCATGAGCGTCACGACCTGGTCCGCGGGCGCGGCCGCAATCTCGGCCAGCGGCTCGGCAGGATCGGCGTAGCGGGTGTTCAGACCCTCCAGGTTCAGGACCGCCAATCCGCCGAGGCTCCACATGGACCGGGCCATCCGGGCGTCAACCACACTGTCCATGGCCGAGGCGACAAACGGCAACGCGAACGTATACGGACCGATCCGCCAGGAGGTGTCGACGTCTTCGGGGTCAAGCGTGGACGCGGCGGGCACCAGCGCAATGTCGTCGAGACTATAGGTGCGACGAATCCACCGAGTGCGGCCGAGGAGCTCCGCGCCGCGAGGGGCAGCGAGCATCGGGTCACGTTCTCGTGTCTCCGTCCGCGTCACCATGGCTCACCTCCACGAAGTCATGCGCTGTACAGTTCGGCCTTCAAAACGCCAATAAACGGCAGGTTACGGTAGTGGCCGGCGTAGTCGAGACCGTAGCCGACGACGAACCGATCCGGAATCTCAAACCCGCGGAAATCGATCGGGACTTCTCGGAGCCGCCTCGGCCGCTTGTCCAGCAGCGCGCAAATCCGCAGCGACGCCGGATAGCGGGCTTTAAGCGTCTCGAGCAGATAGTCCATCGTCAGCCCGGTGTCGATGATGTCGTCAACGACAAGGACGTGCCGACCCTCGATGCTCTGGTTGATATCCTTCAAGATGCGGACGATGCCGCTGCTCTCGGTCCCCGCCCCGTATGACGCCGTCGCCATGAAGTCCACATGGCATGGGATCGTGACGCTCCGCAGCAGATCCGCCATAAACACGAAGGCACCCGTTAGGATGCCCACGAGCAGCGGTTCTTTGGAGTTGTAATCGGCCGAGATGCGCCGTCCGAGCTCCCGGATTCGGTCCTGGAGGACCTCCTCCGGGATAAGGACTTCTTCAACGTCATCCTTCAAGCCCAAACGCGGTCTCCTAACGGGGTTTCTGCAATTATGGGACTGCTACGCGATCGCGTCAAGTGGTTCGCGGGACAGAAGCGCGCAACTACGGCGATCGAGGAGCGCGGCTACCGGGCTTAACGACCGACTCACCCCGCCGGCAAAGCGGGCAGGCGTCGGCCGGATACACCGGGAGGTCGAGCGAAATCAGGGCGGCGTGCGGCGCGTCGAACCGTACGCGGCCGCCGCTACGGTCCACCAGCGCGGCGACGCCCACCAAAATGCCGCCGGCGTCACGCACGAGCCCGGCGACCTCCTGAGCGGACCCGCCGGTCGTAATCACGTCCTCCACCACCAGCACGCGCTCGCCGGGCGCCACGGCGAAGTCTCGCCGCAGCGTCATACGGCCCTCCGCCCGCTCGGCGAAGATGGAGCGCACACCGAGGGCTCTCGCGACCTCATGCGCGATGACGATCCCGCCGAGGGCGGGGCCGAGGACGACATCCGGGTGTGTCTGCCGCATCCGATCGGCGATCGCGCTCCCCAGCGCAGAGGCTTCTCGAGTGTGCTGCAGGATGAGCGCCGACTGAATGTAGGCGGTACTGTGCAGTCCGGACGTGAGGAGGAAATGACCTTCTTGGACCGCGCCGAAACGCCGGAAGCGGACGAGCCAATCTTCGATCATGACGGGACCGCCTGGGGGGTGCTCACCGGGCCGCCACGCCGCGCGGCCCGCGCGATCTCAGCCAGCAGCGACGCCGCCGCGGCTTGAGGATCAGGGGCGGACGTCACCGGCCGGCCGACGACGAGGAAGTCGGCTCCGGCGCGGACCGCCTGCGCCGGTGTGGCCACCCGCACCTGGTCGTTGACCGCGGAGCCCGCCGGGCGAATACCGGGGGTAAGCACGAGGAAATCGGGGCCAAACCGCATCTTGATCACCCGCGCGTCGCGCACCGCCGCGGTCACGCCGTGCACATGCGCGTCGTGGGCCTGGGTTGCGGCCTTGAGCACGCCGCGTCTCAGCCTGCCGCCCTCGCTGGTGAGACGGGTCACGCCGAGCACGCGCAGACCGGTCTGGCCCACAGTCGTGGCGGCAGCCGCCGCGTCCGCCGCGGCCCGCAGACCGTCCGGGCCTGCCGCGCAGTGCACCGTGACCAACGATACCCCCAAACGCGCGGCGGCCGCAACACCGCCGCCGATCGTCTGGGGGATGTCGTGAAACTTGAGATCGAGGAAGACCTTCGCGCCGGCGGCCGTCGCCATCCGGACCGCGTCCGGACCGGCGGCCGTAAACAGCATCGAACCCACTTTGAACCATTCAACCCCGGGTCGAAGCCGCTCCACCATTCGACCGGCGGCCTCCAGATCGGGGAGGTCGAGCGCGACGATCAGGGCCGGCGCGTTCGGCGTGACTACGGCAGGTCCTGTAGAGGGATCGATCTACGACCGCGCTTTCCGCACGATCGTCCACTTGGTCCCGTCGTATTTGACGAGATCGCCGACGCCGACGACCATATAGAACTCATAAGGCACACCGTATTCAACCTGGTTGATCACGAGGAGATACGGGAGCGTCTGGGTCACTCGGGTACGCTTCTCAGCCACCCACCCGATGACCTGCGGCTTGTCCGCCTCATCATCACCCTTGTCTCCGCACGAGGGGATGAGCTGCGCCACCGCGAGCAATAAGACCACTGCGAGGACTCTCACCATCTGCCGTCACCACCACACGTGAGCGTTCTGTTACCTACAAGGCATTCTACACGATGCGACAATGTCACGAAAGTAAAGCCCCTCGGGGAGTGTTCCTCCCCGAGGGGCTTTGTCGATTGGAGCTGACGACCCTGTTACCAGGAGTAGATCAGCTCAGCCCGATAGAAGTTGAAGAAGTCGCCACCGAATGCCGCGTTGACACCCGGGACGGCGGTCGACGTGTTGCCCTTGTAGGCGTTGAGGGCGACCGTTGTGCGCGGAGCCACGGCATACGTGAACCGCAGCCACCACTCGGTGTAGCCCTGCGTGGGCGATGCGCACGACCCGATCGTCGCAGCCGGAACACCAGCCGCGCCGCCGGCGGTCGTGCACAACACGGTACCGGTCTCGTAGATGAGCCAGGCCGCGGCCTTCGGGCTAAACGTCATGTTCAGCCTGAAGAACCAACCGCGCATGTTCCAGTTGAAGGCCTGACCGGTGAAGGTCGTGGCATATGAGTAAGCAGGCGGGATCGCGCCCACGGGCATGGGACCGAAGCTCTGGTACGCGAAGTCCAGGTTCGGGTTCCACTGGGTCATCCCAACCAACTGCCCAAGGTTGATGTTGCCGCCTGCGCGCCACGCATTCGCGCTCGCAAGAGTCGCCGCGCCCGGAGCCGGGATACTGGCCCAGGTCGCGTAATCGAGGAAGATCATGACGCCCGGGATGAGGGTGCCCGCAAGGTTCAGGCCCCACGAACTGCCGCCCGAGCAGTTGTTGTTGGCGGTTGCAGCGCTCGCTGCGGGGCAAACCGGGTGCTGCCAGGCCTGGTAATAGTGCCCGCCCAGCGTCCAGCCCGGGATCAATGCGCCCGTCGACACGCTCAGGATGCGGTGGTCGATCGCCGGGCCGGCGCCGAGACCTGTCGTGAGTCCCGTACCGGTGGCGGAGTCGAGCAGCGCATCGCGGAACACGGCCGCCGTCACGTTCAGCGGGCCGAGCGACCAGTCAGAGCGGATACCATCGCTCACGCCGAGCGTGATGCCGCCCAGGACCAAGCCGTTCACGAAGGTAAAGCCGTCGGCGATGCTGTTCGGCGGGTCGTAGACGAGACCCGTACCGAAGGCGCCCATGGGCGACAGCGTGTAGTACTGCCGGCCCACGCGCCAGAGGTTCGCGCCGAAGGTGTTGCGAACGTCGAGGTACGCGAAGTCGTACGTCACGACGCTCAGGTTGTAGTTGTTGCCCATGCGCTGGTCGGTGTTGCCACAGAAGGCCGCCGCGGCTGCCGTGCCGGTGTAGCACGCTCCGCTGTTGTCGGCCCACAAGCGCACGACACCCTCGACGTTGCTGCCTGCCCGTCCGCTGAACTGCAAGCGCATGCGGAGGCGAACGTCGGGGGCGCGGTTGGTGCCGCTGCCGCTGACGGCGCCCTGCGGGTAGACGTTGTAGCGCGTGCGGAAGTCGCCGGTCACGCGGGTGTTGTCCAACCGCGCCCGGATGGCTGCGAGCTCTTCCTCGACGGCGGTGACCCGCACGCCGAGGGCTGCCAGCTCGGCCCGGAACTCAGCGACGAGCCGCTGAATCGTGGCCAGCTTGGCGGTGAGCCGCTGGTCAACTGCGCGAAGTGCCGCCAGGTTCGCGGCGTTCGCTGCGTTCAAAGCCGGTGTCCGCACGAGGTCGGCGGGCAGCGGTGGGATCTTGATGGCCTCGATCCGCGCCAGCAAGCGCGCGACAACCATGGCCATTTCATATCGTGTCATTGCGCGGTCGCCCCGGAATGCCCCATCGGGATAACCCTCGATGAGCCCCTTGGCCGCGAGTTCCGCGATCGCGTCGTATGCCCAATGATCTGTGGGCACATCGGCGAACGGCTGGGCCAGGGCAGGAGCAACCAGCGCGAGTGACAGAATCGCTGCAAGAACAACAGCAATCTGTTTCATCGTTGGTGTTTTCCCCCTTCTGGGTATGTGGTGGGCTTCCCGGTTCGCAGCGGGGGAGCGAGTTGTCGAGTTTCCTCTTCCACCGGATTGCGTCCCGTTCGTCCCATCGTGCCGCACACCGTCGATCTCACCCGTGTCCGTCATCCCTCCACTTCTGGGTGTGACCGCGAAGCCTCTGCGGCCCCGGCGGCGCGGTACGCCTGTCAAACATACATAAATAGAGTCCCGATTGGAACCTGAGAGACGTGCGGAGCGGACTTGGCCACCAATGGCGCAGCGTACCACTCCGCCCCCCTAGGTGCAAGGCTCCGGCACCGGGCGGCCATCTGGTACAACTAGCCTATTCCCTTCGACGACCGGTCGGAGACTCCTCCTGCCTCCTCCTTCTCCCCTACTCGGTCAGGGCCGTCTCCGCCATCAGGATAGCGGCATAGTCGTCGTAGGGCTCGGGAGGAGTAAGCATCCCTCGCGGGACGAGGCGGCGCCAGCCGCGCGGCGGATGATCTTTGAAATACCGATCTCTCGCCAGCAGGGTGGTGCCTGCCTCGTCGATCCGGCGCAGCGGCTCGGCGACGACGCCGGTCAAGAGCCGCTCGACCGCGTCGGCCCCGGTGCGATCGCCGATGACCACCTCTGTCAGACCGTACTTACGCCGGCAGTCGGCCACATAGGCGGCCAGCGAGTCCAGCGAGACGACGGCGTGGGCGAGGATGCGGTCCACCTGGCACACGGCCACCCCGCACTTGCTCCGACCTGGGTCGATCGCCAGCACGGTCCGATCGACGGTGCCGGTCATGGAGGCGCCGTGAAGGCCACCCAGATCAAGGCGACGCTCGCGATAGGCTCACCGTCGCGTCTGGCCGGGAGGAACCGCCACCCCAGCGCAGCCGCCACGGCCGCGGCATCGAGCTCTGGGCGGCCCGACGCGACAGCGACCTCTGCCCGCCCCACGGTGCCGTCTGAGCGTACAAGAAGTCGAAGCCGCACGCGGGCCTCCACACCCTTGAGCCTGGCGGCCGAGACCACGCCGGGCGCCTCAACGACCATCTGGTACGGGTGCGGATGCGGCGGCGGGGCGAGATCGACCGGTACCGGAGGGCTGATCACCGGGTCGGCGGGCCGCGCCGGTGGCGCCGGCTGCTGGGCGGGGGGAGCCGCCGCGTCCGGGACCGAAGCCTCGGACGCCGGGGGATTGGACGCCAGCGGCTCCGCCTGAGGGGCCGCTGCCGTAGCTGAACCCGTCGCCTCCTCTGGGGCCGGCCGAATGCCGGCGGCTGGAGCCGCCGGCGCAGCCGGTACCCCGGACGGACGGACCGACGGACCACGGGCTCCGCCTGGCGCCGGGCGAGGTGGCGCCGGCGCCTTCGAGTGAGACCGCCTCAACGAGACGGCAGGAGGCTGGACCGCAGCGACCGCTCCGTCTACCGTCTGGGCGGTGCCGCTTTCATCTGACGAGGACGGCGCCGGGAGCGCGCCCGCCGGCGTCTGAAGTAGCTGCGCCGTGGTGCGATCCGACGGGGTCCCGATGTGCGGGCGAGTGAGCGAGTCCGCCAGGATCGAGGCCGCGAAGAGCGTCGCAGCACCAACGATCAGCGCCGCCCCGAGTCCGATATGGACCCTGCGGCGCGCCGGCATCAGAATCCCACCGTATAGGTCGCAAAGACCGTGCGCCCCGGGCCCGGAAATCCCTTGATTCCCTCGTACACCGTGTCGAGTAGGTTATCCACGCCAACCTGAAGTGTACCCGAACCCAGCATCTGGGTGTAGCGGACGCCCGCCAGGAGATACGCCGGCAGCGTGACCGTGGTCGACGGGAACGTCGACAGGTCGACGTCGGGTCGCGATCCGACGTAGGTCAACAACACGCCGACGGCCGCGCGCGGTGTCAGCGAAATGTGAACCGCCGCGGCGCCGCCCAGGGACGGTACGCGGATCAGGGGTGCGCCCGCGCCGTCTCTGGCATCGGTCAAAGAGGCGCTCAATCGCACCAGCGTGCGGGATCCAACCCGGCCCTCGATCTCCACTGAACCGCCCAGGATCGACGCCGTATCGATATTGACCGGCGGGCACCCGGATCGGATCAGGTCGACCGCCTGGGTGGCGAAGACGGTGGCTCGCCCGACGAGCGATCCGCCAAGCGTCCTCTCGACCCCCGCGTCTGCCGACCATGCCCTCTCCGGTCTCAGGTTGGGATTACTACATCCAGGAAAGTATAATAACAAGAAACTTGGACCTCGAAATGTGCTCCCGACGGCGAGACGCCACACAGTCCGCTCATCGGATCGATGCACCAGTCCGATTCGCGGGTTGAGTTGGCTACCGTAGACACTGTGCGTGTCATAGCGGAGCCCGGCCGACAGAAGGGTGGCTGCGCCGAGCGTGTGATCGGTGATCGCGTAGATCGCGCTCACCCACGCTTCATGCTGTATTGGCGTCATCCCAAAGATCGAGTCAAAGACCGCGTCGATCTGGTGGCGCTGCAATTCGAAACCTGCGGTCGCCACGTGGGCCGGCCCGCGCTGTCGTGTCACCTGGCCCTCGAAGCCGACGACGGACGTACCGGTGCGATCCTGTTCGCCAAATGCGGGATCGGTGAATCGTATCGTCTCGTCCATCCAATATGCGCGAAGGGTCGTGGACGACACGCCCGTGCCTCCCGCTCTCCACGTCGCGTCGAGCGCGGTACGGGCGGCGCCCTGGCGCGCAAGCGGGCTTGGAAACGCCGTGTCGCCCGGCGCACCTTGATCGGCGCGATAGTGGCGGACGCCGATGCTGAGCGAGCGATCATCCCGCGGCATGAGCGTCAATCGGGCGCCATAGGTTTGGCCGCCAAAGTCGCTGTTGGGTCGGAATCCTCCGGTGGCGTCGCCGGTCGCATCGACTGAGAAACGCACGCGGTCACCCTGCCAGCTCCAAAGGACGCTCCCCGTGGTCGTGCCGGCGCTGCCGGCGCCCGCACGCGCCTGACGCACCGGGCGAGCGGATCGCGTGACGATATTGATCACACCGCCAAGCGCGCCGCTCCCATAGATGGCCGAAAATGGCCCGCGCAACACCTCGATCCGTTCCACGATATCGACGGGGATCGTGTTCACCTGCGCAATCCCCAGCGCGGTGCTGTTGATCGGAACGCCGTCGATAAGGATGAGCACGTGCGGGCTGCTTGAGCCGCGGATGCTGACCTCTTGAACCGCGCCAAGACCACCGAAGTCCCGCACCGTCACCTCCGGAAGAAAACGCAACGCGTCACCGACGGTGCGGACACCAAGCCGTGCCAGCTCGGCCGCCGTGATGACGGATACGCTCGCCGGGGTCGCCGTGCGGCTCTGCGGCCGCCGCCCGGGCGACGTGACGTCAGGCAACTCGAACACGGGGGGGTCCTGCGCTGAACCGAGTGCGGGGGCGATGAGACCTACGACCAGTATGGCGGCAACACAGAACGTGCGGAACATGCTGCCCACCTCCTCTGCCTCGAAGGCGTGTGGCATCGGTGCGGGCAGGTCTTCTGGCTTCGGTTCATCGCAGGCAACCGGCCTTCCCAGGTTTACACCCAGTGGCCACCCCATCGAGAGGCGCCTGCTCACCGTTACAGCGGCGGGACCGCGCCGGACTCTCACCGGACTTCCCTATTGGAACGCGAGGCCGTACGAAGCGCCCCGCGTCCACCCGCACCGCGCTATGGAATTGAGCCTGTGGTTCGAGAGAACGCGGGGATCTCCTGCGGACGTTTCGGCTACTGAGAAACCTTCTCGCGGGCCCGCGCGGCGAGGGCCTTGGCCCGCTCGTTGGCCGGATCGATTCGCAGCGCCGCGGCGGCCAGGTCCAACGCCTCGCGCGCCTGCCCATCTTCGAGCCGCAACTCGCCGAGCGCCACGCGGGCTTCGACCTGCCCCGGATCGAGGACGATGGCCCGCTGATACGCAGTGGCGGCCTCTTGACGTCGACCGGCCTCGCGGTACTGGTTGCCCAACCCCACGTGAAACGCCGCCCGCCCGGGCGCCATCTGAATGCTGCGCTCCATGTACGGGATGCCGATCGCCGCGCGCCCCAGCGACGCGTACGCAAAACCCAGCAAGTATGTCGCATCCGCGTCCATGTCTCGGGCGAACTGGAAGCCGACAATCGGCGGCGTGGGATCGCCGCGCAGCGACTGCAGCGCATCGTTGATCATCGCGGTCGTACTGACGTAGAGGAAGCGCGGCGTGACGAACTCGAGCACCGGACGATCGTCGCGATGCAGCTGCCGCACCGACGCCGTATACGCCGCCAGCCGGTCCTCGCCTGCCACAAACGCGGCGAAGAGCGCCACCGGATGCCAGATCCCCACGGATTGGAGGTCGTCTCGGACGCCGGGCGTCTGCGCGTAGCGGGTCGAAAGGCGGGCGTACTGCCACTCCACGGGATCGACCGAGCCCATCAGGATCAGGTCGCCGACCCCGGGGCTCCACAGGCTCATGTGTGGGAAGACCGAACGAAACGTTGCCAGCAGGAGCGCGAACTCCGGAGTGGCGAGCGTGTGTGTGTGCACCCACTGAACCATCAACCCGCCGGGACGAAGACGCGCCCGCGCCGTCTCGTAGAACTCCTGGGTAAACAGGGTCGCCATGCCTGCCACCCAGACGTCCGAGGGGTCCGAGATCACGACATCGTACTGATCCCGGGCCGCGAGCAGCCGATTGCGGCCGTCGCCGAGAAGCAGGCGGACGCGGGGATCATCCAGCACCGCGCGGTTCTGCGTCTCGAAGAACCGCGCGGCATCCGCAGCGGACGGCTCGAGTTCGCCGATGTCGATGCGGCGCACGGGGAACCGGGCGACCGCCGCCGCCGTCACGCCCGTACCCAGCCCAAGCACAAACACGTCGCGGGGCGCCGGGTGAAGGAGCATGGGCACATGACCCAACAGGAGCTGGTTGGCCATGTCGGTCGGGTAGGTCGACGCGTCCGTCTTGCCGTTTGAGCGATAGACGCGATAGTCGCCCACCCGGTTGACCGAGATCGTGGTGTTGATGCCGTCGCGATAGTACAGGAGCCGCATCTCCGCGACGGCTTTTTCCAGCTCTTCCACCGTCCCGTACCACGACGCATAGAATCCGGTGCCCGCGGCGAAGACTTCGCGCGGCCACGACGGGAGCGTCACAATGACAAGCAGCGCCGCCGCCGCGGGCAGCAGCGCCGCGACGCGTCCCCGCCACGATCGCCCGATGAGGATGAGCACCGAGAGACCCGCCAACAGGTTCGCGAGCACGCCGATGACGACGGTCGCCCGCAGACCCAAGGCCGGGATCAGGACAAACCCGGCAAGATACGCGCCGGCCACGGTGCCGACCGTGTTCGCGCCGTAGGCCACGCCGATGGTGCGACCGACCCGGGACAGTGCGCCGCCGAGACTTCCGACGACCGCCGGAAACGTCGCGCCCAACAGCAGCGAGGGGACCAGGGCGAGCAGCCCCGTGAGCCCTATCTGCACGGCCACCCACCAGGCAAACGAATCCTTGAAAATGGGCAATAGCCGCTGATAGACAAAGGGGAGACGAGGGATGATCAAGAGCGAGACCGCAGCGCCGGCCGCGATGCAGGTCTCGAGCACGGCGAACGCCATGAGGTGCCCCTGCGTCGTCGTCGTCCTGATTCTGCCGTAGAGACCGCTGCCGATGGCGAGCCCGGCAAGCACGACGACGACCAGCGTGCCAAAGGCGTAGACGGACGATCCCATGACCATGGCGAGCAGCCGCGACCACGCAACCTCGTACACGATGGCCGCCAACCCCGACAGCGCGAAGCCCTGCAGCACGATCACTACGACCGCACCGTCGGGCTCGTCGGCGGGACTGGGCGCGCCCGCCGGCCCCGCGCGTCCCGCGGCGCGAGCGGCAGCCCCCTCGGCGGCGGGCTGCGCGACTTTCTGTGTCCCTCCCGCGCGGCGGCGCCGCGAGTCGAGGAGGAGTGCCGCAGCACCAACCAGGAGGTTGAGAGCGGCCGCGGCCCGCACCGCGCCCGACAACCCAAGCACGGGCAGCAGGCCGTAAGTTGCGAGGGCTGCACCGACCGCGGCCCCGGCGGTGTTCCATCCGTAGAGCCCTCCGACGCCCCTAATCATGGCCCCACCGGTCGTCACGTAACGCACTAAGAGCGGCAACGTGCCACCCATCAACGCCGCCGGCAGCAAGATGACGAGGACACTCAGGACAAACTGCACGCCCACAAACGCCCCTGGGCGCCCCGCAACGACAGGATACAGACCGAGGTACAACGCCTGGGCCGCATGAAAGACGAGCGGGCTCGCGAGCGCGTAGAGACCGATGCCGGCCTCCACGAGGCCGTACACACCCAGCGCGGCGCTGGGACGCCTGTCGGCTACACGTCCCCAGAACCAGGCGCCCACGGCCAGCCCACCGAGGAACGCGGCCAGGACGGTGCTCGTCGCCAGCGTCGTGCTGCCAAACACGAGCACCAGCCGACGCATCCACGCGACCTGGTAGACGAGCGATGCGGCGCCGGATGCCACCGCCAGCGATTGGAGAAACGGCACCAGCCACGGGGATCGAGCGACGACCGGGGCGTGCGGCTCAGCCATCATCGTTGGATCATGAACGAGACGATCAAGGGGGTCTCCGAGGTGATATCGCGTCCCGCGACGACTTGGAGATCGACCAACCGGCCGCGCGCCTGGATATCGCCGATCGCGCGGCGGTGGTCGTCGATATCGACCTGCACCAGAGGGGGATCCGTGATGCGGGCAAACGGCGGCGAGAGCAGTCGCGCGCTGACACCGGCGCTGTCGGCCGCCTTGTCGGCAAGCCCGAGCAGGTCGAGACCGATCTGCTCGCGGCTCCGCCGGCCGTCAATCGTCCCGCCTGCCAGGACCGCACCCTTCTTGTATGCGACCTTGCGATCGACGAGCTGAACGAACACACGCAGCGACTCGCCGCGCAGGGTATTCTCGAGGGAGACGATCCGGACGATCGTGTCGCCGCCGCGGCCGGCAATGAGCCGCGTAATCGCCTCCCAGCTCGCGTTTGGCGGATAGAGACTCAAGACGGCGCCCGTGACCAGATCGGGAGCGATGCCGTTGCCGACGGCGAAATCGACCGCGCGTAAGCGCATGGCGTCGAGGCGGTGTAAAATCTCGTCCTGCGGCAGCCGGCCATCGAGAATGGTGCGGAACACCTCTTGATTGCGCAGATAGCCGATATCTCCGCCCTTGACCTCACGCAGCCGCGCTTCCGCGTTCTCAATCTGCTCACGGAGTTCGCTCAGGCGAAACAACCCGGTCCTGGCATCCTGCGACACGGCCAGCACGGACGCCACCGTGATGATCGTAATCAACATGCCGGTCA
>Ga0334722_10001871_pt1 | contig 24966 bp, 17 predicted proteins | sample C3_bottom_MG_FD_207210 | JGI IMG/M metagenome (GOLD analysis project Ga0334722, IMG submission 207210) | Sediment microbial communities from Yellowstone Lake, YNP, Wyoming, USA - C3_bottom | ecosystem: Environmental > Aquatic > Freshwater > Lake > Sediment | place: USA: Wyoming | collected... | reverse complement strand
GCACCTTCTTGAAGTGGTGTGCCCGGTGACAGCGATCTTCTTCGAGGAGGATGTGCCGGCGGAGTGGCGCCCGTATGTCCAGATCAACAAGGACTTCTTCAAGAAGGTGCCGGCCGCCGAGCGGACGTTCCGGCCGCGCACGGAGCGCACCACCTGACCGTCGGGGTCCCAGGTGCCCCGGGTCGGCGGTCGTCTGGCTTGTCAGGAGTGATCGCGGCGCTGTAGAGTTTGCACTGGTGGCGGGTCGGGTCTGGAGGGCGACAACCAGTTGTCCAGACTTCCGCATCTTCGGCTGACGCCGATCGTCACCGCCGCAGCGCTGCTTGCGATCGTCTATCTGAGCTTCACCACGATCCGGTACGTCGTGCACGATCACCGGCTGCACCAGCAGGAGGCGCAGGTGCGCCGCGACATCGGCCAGCTGGACCGCGACCATGAACGGCTCGTGGCCGTCCGCGACTACCTGAAGTCGGACGAGTACATCGAGGACGTCGCGCGACGGATCCTGGGACTCGTGCGTCCCGGCGAGACACTCGTAGTGGTCTCAGGCGCGACACCCGTGCCCGTACCGACGCCCACGGCCGCAGCAGCGGACGCGCGGGACGAACCATGGTGGCAGCAGCTGTTCGGCGGCGTGGAGGTACCCCCAACGGCGACGGCGCGCTGACGTTCGCCGGCGCCGGTGTTCATCGCGCGTGCAGCTCGAAGTCCCGATCGTTGACCCGGACAGCGTACGTCTCGCCAGGCGTGAAGTCGCTGCCCAGTTCAATCGTTTCCTCGTGGTAGCCGTAGATCGCCGTGCAGGCGATGCCCGGATCGTCGGGCAGGCTGTTCAGCACTTCGATGCTGATGCGCGACGGAGTGCGTGTCACGCTCGCGTGGTCGAACCGGTGGCAGCCGCTGGGCAGACCGGAGGTGACGTGCACCGCATACTGTGGTGGGGCCGACTCTCGCACGATGATCTCCGCGTTGTCGATGGGTGCGCGCTCGAGCCGGTTGGCGGTGGACGGAGGCGGCGTCGCGGGCTGCGTCGGGGCGGCGATCGACGGGACCGCGGTCACTCGTGGCGTGGCGTCGCCGGCGGCGGTTGTCGACGTCGCGGTGGGTGTCTTCGTGGAGTTGGCGTCGGCACCGCAGGCGGCGAGTACAGCCAGCGATGCCGCGGTGGCGGCGAGCGTAGGGATTGCGCGTTTGAGCATGGTTCCCACGTGTGTTCCTCGTAACGGGAGACGCCGCCCGGGGGCGAATTGTTCCGTGCGGGCGGCGTCTCGCGCGTTAGTATGAGCTCATGGCGGACGTGAGTGCTCTCGTGGGGCAAGTCAGACGGTACGTCGAGACCGAGATGGCGGCTCTTGGGGGATCGCCCTGTGTGCTGGCGGTGTCGGGTGGCGCCGATTCCGCCGCGATGGTGGCATTGCTCTGCGATGCGGGCGCGCTGGATGCATCGAGAGCGACGGTGGCCCATTACGACCACCGGTTGCGCGGCAGCGAAGCCGCAGAGCGCGACCGCGAAGCGGTGGAGGCGCTCTGCGAGCGCTACGGACTCCGGCTGGCGTGTGGCGCGTGGGCGGCGCCCCGGCGGGGCGAGCGAGAGGCGCGCGAGGCGCGCTATGCGTTTCTCGGTGAGGTGGCGTGCCGCCAGAGGGCGGCGGCGATCGTGACCGGTCACACGTCGGACGACCAGGTCGAGACGGTGCTGATGCACGCGCTGCGGGGGGCTGGCCTGAACGGTATCGGCGCCATGGCGCCGGTGGCGCGGGCGCCGGCCGGCCAGGGGCTGACGGTGATGCGGCCCCTGCTGGGCGTGTCGCGGGCGGAGACGCGTGCCTATTGCGCGGCCCGGGCGATCGGCTTCGTCGACGACGCTACGAACGAAGATCGCGCACGGTTACGTAATCGCGTCCGCCTCGAGCTGCTGCCGGACCTCGAGCGGACGCAGCCGGAGGTCCGCAGGACGATCCTGCGCCTGGCGGAGAGCGCGCGTCGGTCGGCGGCATGGTTGGAGCGTGTCGCCTCGACGGCCATCGTTTCCTCCGCGCCGGACGAGGTGCGGCTATCGCGAGCCGGGATAGTAGGGTTGCCGGCGACGGCGACGCCGTACGCGTACCGGATCGCGATCGCGCGGCTGCTCGGCGACGCCCGCGAGTTCGATCGGCGGCATTACGCGACGATGGCGCGCATCGCGCAAGCACGGACAGGGGCGTTGTTCGAGCTGCCGCGCGGAGTCGTGGCGGTCGTCGACGCGCGGGAAGTTGTGCTCATGCTCGCTCGCGCGATGGACGCGGCGATCAATGCTGGCGTCGAGCACGCGCTGCCGTTCGACGGGAGTCTCGGCGCCTGGCGCGTGTCGGTGCGGCAGGCGGGGCACCGCGAGCTGGAGCCGGCACTGAGGGGCGGCCGGCGCGAGGTCATTGCACTGCCGCCGGGAGCTGTCATGCGGGGGCGGCGGCCGGGGGACCGGATGCGGCTGCGAGGAATGCGGGGACGCAAGAAATTGCAGGATGAGTACGTGGACCGGAAGGTGCCGCGGCGCGCGCGTGACGCGGCGCCGGTGATCGCGTCGGGGAGCGACGTGTGGTGGACGCCGTTCGGGGTCGGGGCAGAATCAGGTGCGGCCGGGCGCTGGGTCGTGTGCTGGCGGAGGGAGAGATCGCGCGAGGGACGACGGGATGACGTGGATTCGCTTGACTTGTCCTGTTGGCTCGGGTAGGATGCGGCTGACGAACGAGAGCGCCGGATCCTGCGAGATCCGAAGTCCGGTGGCCCCGCGGAGCGGGGTCTTTCCTACGCCGGGCGGGCACCAGCAGAGCAGCCCTTCGTCCGGTTGCGACGGAAGCGGTGGGCTAACCTGGGGCCGCAGGTTTTCAAGTCAGCAAGGGGTTGTGGTGCGGCGTGTGGCGCGCGAGCGTTGACACGCGATTTGAGGCCGCGCTAGACTCGTCCGCCGTGCCGCCAAGGGCGGGATGGCGGGGCACCTTAACAATTGGATAGTGGTAAGAAGTAGTGCGGGTGAGGGTTCTCCGTTGAACCTGACTCATTTCGGTGAGTTGAAAATTATCGGAGAGTTTGATCCTGGCTCAGGATAAACGCTGGCGGCGTGCCTTATGCATGCAAGTCGAACGAGGTCAAGACTTCGGTCTGAAGCCTAGTGGCGGACGGGTGAGTAACACGTACGTGACCTGTCCAGAAGTGGGGGATAACCAGCCGAAAGGTTGGCTAATACCGCATGTGGTCACCCCTTGGAAGGGGATGACGAAAGTCGCAAGACGCTTCTGGAGGGGCGTGCGGCCGATTAGCTAGTTGGTGTGGTAACGGCGCACCAAGGCGATGATCGGTAGCTGGTCTGAGAGGATGGTCAGCCACACTGGGACTGAGACACGGCCCAGACTCCTACGGGAGGCAGCAGCAGGGAATTTTGCGCAATGGGCGAAAGCCTGACGCAGCAACGCCGCGTGGGGGATGAAGGCTCTCGGGTCGTAAACCCCTTTTGCCGGGGAAGATCGTGACGGTACCCGGCGAATAAGCCACGGCTAACTACGTGCCAGCAGCCGCGGTAATACGTAGGTGGCAAGCGTTGTCCGGATTTATTGGGCGTAAAGCGCGCGCAGGCGGTTCGTTAAGTCCGAGGTGAAATCTCCCGGCTCAACTGGGAGGGGTCTTTGGATACTGGCGGACTTGAGGAGAGCAGAGGTGAGTGGAATTCTGGGTGTAGTGGTGAAATGCGTAGATATCCAGAGGAACACCAGCGGCGAAGGCGGCTCACTGGGCTCCACCTGACGCTGAGGCGCGAAAGCGTGGGGAGCGAACCGGATTAGATACCCGGGTAGTCCACGCTGTAAACGATGGGCACTAGGTGTGAGGGGTATTGACCCCCTTCGTGCCGAAGCTAACGCAATAAGTGCCCCGCCTGGGGAGTACGGCCGCAAGGCTAAAACTCAAAGGAATTGACGGGGGCCCGCACAAGCAGCGGAGCGTGTGGTTTAATTCGACGCAACGCGAAGAACCTTACCAAGGCTTGACATGCTGGTGGTACCGATCCGAAAGGTGAGGGACCCTTCGGGGAGCCAGTGCAGGTGATGCATGGCTGTCGTCAGCTCGTGCCGTGAGGTGTTGGGTTAAGTCCCGCAACGAGCGCAACCCCTGTTGCCAGTTGTACTTTTCTGGCGAGACTGCTGAGAGAAACTCAGAGGAAGGCGGGGATGACGTCAAGTCAGCACGTCCCTTACGTCTTGGGCTACACACACGCTACAATGGCCGGTACAGAGGGCTGCGAAAGAGCGATCTGGAGCTAATCCCACAAAGCCGGCCCCAGTTCAGATTGCAGGCTGAAACCCGCCTGCATGAAGGCGGAGTTGCTAGTAACCGCAGGTCAGCACACTGCGGTGAATACGTTCCCGGGCCTTGTACACACCGCCCGTCACGCTATGGAAGCCGCCAACACCTGAAGTCGTCGCGCCAACCGCAAGGAGGCAGGCGCCTAGGGTGGGGGGGGTAACTGGAGCGAAGTCGTAACAAGGTAGCCGTAGCGGAAGCTGCGGCTGGATCACCTCCTTTCTAGGGAGTCAGTCCGGCTCCGGCACCTCAGACGTGCCGGGAGCCCGGAGCTTCCAGGTCAATCGGTACATCCTCGCCTTCGGGTGAGCTCCTACCGACAGCCCGCGCCGGGGCCAATCGGCGCACGAAGCCTCACCAGCCGCTTCTTACCACTATCCAATGGTCAAGGTGCTGGCCGCGTGGTCGCGACCTGATCCGGGTAATCGGCCGGACGGCTGGCGGGGCTGGTGATCGGCGGCGGGCGGACCAGCGACGGGGCATTAGCTCAGTTGGTTAGAGCGCAGTCCTGATAAGACTGAGGTCTCTGGTTCGAGTCCAGAATGCCCCACCATCTGTGGCTGTGAGCGGGTTGGTGGCGGAGATGGTGCAGCTGGCGGACCACCCGGGCGCGACGAGCGCGTTCGACCTGGCGCGGGGCCGTAGCTCAGTTGGGAGAGCACCTCCTTTGCAAGGAGGGGGTCAGGAGTTCGAGCCTCCTCGGCTCCACCACACGCCCGCGCGAGCTGTGCCGCGCTTGCGGACGCGGGGGGGCGCCGGTAAGATGGGACGTTGCAGCGTGTAGAGCGCGACAGAAAGACGAGCATACTGAGCCTGATGACGAACGGGGTCCGCGCAACCGAATAGCATTCGTCCTGATGTCGGACCCCGGATCGGCCTGCAACGTCAGGCCGATTTTCTTGAGCCGCGGAAGCGGTGGCAGCGAATGTCCAGGACGTCCGACGTTCCGTGGCGATGTGAGACATCGGCGCGGGAAGCCGGCCGTTGTGGCCGGCGTCCGCAGAGACTCGCCCGGGTGGGCGAGGAGGCTCAGCGGGCGTGGCACCTTCACAATCGAATAGGGAAACGTAACAACGCGTTGGTACTTCGAATCGCGTGTAGGAGTGTTTGTAGGTCAAGCTACTAAGGGCGCGCGGTGAATGCCTTGGTATCACGGGCCGAAGAAGGGCGTGGCAAGACTGCGATAAGCCTCGGTTAGCCGTCTAACAGGCGTAGCCGGGGATCCCCGAATGAGGCAACTCGCCCGGAGTCATGTCCGGGTATCGCGGACCGAACACATAGGTCCGATGAAGGGAACCCGGGGAACTGAACCATCTAAGTACCCGGAGGAAAAGAGAATATTCCGTCAGTAGCGGCGAGCGAACGCGGAGGAGCCCAAACCACCAATGACTCAACGGCCGGCAGGCTTACGCATGGGTGGGGTTGTACGGCAGCGCAGCGGGTTCTGCCGAGCCCGCAGGGAGTGGAGAAAACACCGTCGTAGCGGAAGGACCCTGGAACGGGCCACCAGAGGGGGTGAGAGTCCCGTACGCGAAACGGCAGGTGTCTCCCGTGCATGTCCGTGAGTACCACGGAACACGTGGAATTCCGTGGGAATCCAGGCCGACCACGGTCTAAGGCTAAATACCCGTGATGACCGATAGTGAACCAGTACCGTGAGGGAAAGGTGAAAAGCACCCCGGGAGGGGAATGAAATAGTCCCTGAAACCGCGTGCCTACAAGCAGTCGGAGGTTGCCTTCGGGCGGCTGACGGCGTGCCTATTGAAGAATGAGCCAACGAGTTACTTTCAGTGGCAAGGTTAAGTCAGGAGACTGACGGAGCCGGAGCGAAAGCGAGTCTGAACAGGGCGGCAAGTCGCTGGGAGTAGACCCGAAACCGGGTGATCTATCCATGGCCAGGGTGAAGCGGGAGTGATGTCTCGTGGAGGCCCGAACCTTCTAACGTTGCAAAGTTATTGGATGAGTTGTGGATAGCGGTGAAATGCCAAGCGAACCCGGAGATAGCTGGTTCTCCTCGAAATGCATTTAGGTGCAGCGTCGGGAGTGTTTATCCATCGGAGGTAGAGCTCTGAATGGGCTAGGGGGTTAATCGCCTACCAAACCCAATCAAACTGCGAATGCCGATGGAAGAAGCCCGGCAGTGAGTCCGCGGGAGCTAAGTTTCGCGGTCGAGAGGGAAACAACCCAGACCACCAGCTAAGGCCCCTAAGTTCTGGCTAAGTGTCAAAGGATGTTGAGTTGCAGAAACAACCAGGATGTTGGCTCAGAAGCAGCCACCATTTAAAGAGTGCGTAATAGCTCACTGGTCGAGTGGCTCTGCGCCGACAATGTACCGGGGCTCAAGCCAGACGCCGAAGCTGTGGAGTCGCCGAAAGGCGACTGGTAGAGGAGCGTTCCATCCAGCGGTGAAGGTGGCGGGGTGACCCGCGCTGGAGCGGATGGAAGTGAGAATGTTGGCATGAGTAGCGCAATGGCGATGAGAATTCGCCACACCGTAAACCTAAGGTTTCCTACGGAAGGTTTATCCGCGTAGGGTTAGTCGGGCCTAAGCCGAGGGCGAAAGCCGTAGGCGATGGACAGCAGGTTAGTATTCCTGCACCACGCGCGTAGCGTTTTAAGGCACAGGGGTGACCCGGGAAGATAGGTGGAGCGGGCCCATTGGACATGGCCCGTCCCTGGGGCGTAGGCGTCTGGCGGCAGGTAAATCCACCGCCAGGTCAAGCGGAGGCCTCGGGGGAAGCAGCGACTTCGGTCAAAGCGATTCTGCCGAGTCTATGCCGGCGAGAAAAGCCTCGGTGCTAGCGACGCGCGTGCCCGTACCGCAAACCGACACAGGTAGGTGGGGGTAAGTACCCCGAGGTGATCGAGAGAACCCTCGTTAAGGAACTCGGCAATTTAGCTCCGTAACTTCGGAAGAAGGAGCACCCTTAGGCGTGACCGGACTTGCTCCGCGAGCGCCCGGGGGTCGCAGCGAGCTGGCCCAGGCGACTGTTTAACAAAAACACAGGTCTCTGCTAACCCGTAAGGGGATGTATAGGGGCTGACGCCTGCCCAGTGCTGGAAGGTTAAGGGGAGGGCTTCACGGCCTGAACCGAAGCCCCAGTGAACGGCGGCCGTAACTATAACGGTCCTAAGGTAGCGAAATTCCTTGTCGGGTAAGTTCCGACCCGCACGAATGGCGTAACGATCTGGGCGCTGTCTCAACGAGGGACTCGGCGAAATTGAAGTACCCGTGAAGATGCGGGTTTCCCGCGCCAGGACAAAAAGACCCCGTGGAGCTTTACTGCAGCTTGGCACTGGAGCCGGGTCTGGGATGCGTAGGATAGGTGGGAGGCGAGGAAGCCGGGCTTTCGGGCTCGGTGGAGCCAACCTTGAAATACCACTCTTCCCCGATTTTGCTTCTAACGTCTGATCAAGCAGACGGACAGTGCCTGGTGGGCAGTTTGACTGGGGCGGTCGCCTCCCAAAGAGTAACGGAGGCGTACAAAGGTCCGCTCAGGGTGGATGGAAATCACCCGTCGCGTGCATTGGCATAAGCGGGCTTGACTGTAAGGCCAACAAGCCGAGCAGGGACGAAAGTCGGTCAAAGTGATCCTACGGTTCCGAGTGGAAGGGCCGTGGCTTAACGGATACAAGCTACCCCGGGGATAACAGGCTTATCTTGCCCAAGCGTTCATAGCGACGGCAAGGTTTGGCACCTCGATGTCGGCTCGTCGCATCCTGGGGGTGTAGTAGCTCCCAAGGGTCCGGCTGTTCGCCGGTTAAAGCGGTACGCGAGCTGGGTTCAGAACGTCGTGAGACAGTTCGGTCTCTATCCGGCGTGGGCGCAGGAGATTTGCGAGGAGCTGCCCCTAGTACGAGAGGACCGGGGTGGACAGACCTCTGGTGTGCCGGTTGTTCCGCCAGGAGCACTGCCGGGTAGCCAAGTCTGGTTGGGATAAGCGCTGAAGGCATCTAAGTGCGAAGCCCACCTCAAGATGAGATCTCCCACTGGATAACCAGGTAAGACCACGGGCAGACTACCCGTTTGATAGGCGGCAGGTGTACGCACAGTAATGTGTTCAGCTAAGCCGTACTAATGGTCGAGGGCTTGACCTACATTCACTCCTGGACGCGATGGCGGGCGGCGGAACGCCCGCGAAGTATCAACGTGGGTTTCCCTGTTCGAATGCGTGAAGCGCGCGGCGCTGCGGCGGAAACGCCGCTGTCGCGCCGTGCGGTATCATGCAGGCGCGGAGCGTCGCGGGGTAGAGCAGTGGCAGCTCGTCGGGCTCATAACCCGGAGGTCGTGGGTTCGAATCCCACCCCCGCTACCAACGTCCCGCATGCCGGATGCTCCAGATCGGTGGTCCCGCTCTGGCAGGCGGCCGGTAGCCACAATTGAATATTCCTGGTGCTTAGAGCGAGGTGGCCCCACCCGTTCCCATCCCGAACACGGAAGTGAAACGCCTCAGCGCCGACGATACTGGGGGAGCAATCCTCTGTGGAAAATAGGCCAGTGCCAGGGTATATGGACGCCCCACGTGGAACGCGCGGGGCGTCCGCCTTTGTGTTCCCGGTCCGAGCCGCTCACGGCCGCGCTGGAGGGACCGGTTGCGCGCTGCCGTGAACCAAACGCTTGACGCGTTTGCTACGCTCGAAGCGGTTCCTGCGAAGGAGATCGGGACGCGGAGAGATGCAGGCGTATTCCTATTCTGGCAGTGGTGGTCTCAACCGATCAGGCTGTTGTGTTGTCGCCGGCTTCGTGTATAACGGCCGGGGTCGCGGGCCGGTAGAGAGTAGATGGAGTCGATGACCGAGGAGACAGGCAAGGAAGGGCGGGCGACGGGCACCGCCGCCACCGTCAAGAAGGCGCAGCGAAAGGCGGCTGCGCCGAAGGCGGCAAAAGTGAAGCCGGTGCGACGGGCGAGGGCGGCGAAGGACGGCGCGAGCGCGGTGGCCAGGGGGAAGGACCTGGTGATCGTCGAGTCGCCGGCGAAGGCGCGGACGCTTTCCGTGATCCTGGGGAATGCGTACGAGGTACGCGCTTCAGTCGGGCATGTTCGTGACTTGCCGAAGTCGCAGCTGGGCGTGAACGTGGAGGATGACTTCGCGCCGAAGTACATTGTGCCGCGCGACAAGAAGGATGTCGTGCGGCAGCTCACGGACGCGTCCAACCGGGCGCGCAGGGTATACCTGGCGACGGACCCGGACCGGGAGGGTGAGGCGATCTCCTGGCACTTGCTTGAGGCGATGGAGCTTGCTCCGGAACGCTATCGGCGTGTCGAATTCCACGAGATCACAAGCGATGCGGTGCGCGACGCGTTCAACCACCCGCGCGACATCGACATGCGGTTGGTGAATGCGCAGCAGGGGCGCCGCGTGCTCGACCGGCTGGTGGGCTACAAGATCAGCCCGATCCTGTGGAAGAAGATTCGACGCGGCCTCAGCGCGGGACGCGTGCAGTCGGTGGCGCTCAAGATCGTTGTCGACCGCGAGCGCGAGATCGAGTCTTTCGCGCCGCAGGAGTACTGGACCATCGATGCCCGCCTGGCGAAGGCGACCGATCCGGACGAGAGTTCATTTGGCGCGCGACTGGCGGGTCTGCCCGGGACGAAGAAGGCGGACATCGGCACCACGGAGCAGGCGGAGCGAGTGGCGGCGGAGCTGCGACGGGCCGCGTACTCGGTACGGGAGGTGCGAAGGAAGCAGCAGACGCGCCGTCCCGCGCCACCGTTCACGACGAGCACGCTGCAGCAGGAGGCATCACGGCGCTTCGGATTCTCGGCGAAGCGGACGATGGCGGTGGCACAGCAGCTGTACGAAGGGTTGAGCATCCCGGGCGAAGGCCAGGCGGGGCTGATCACGTACATGCGTACGGACTCGCTCAACGTCGCGCAGGTCGCGCGTGACGAGGCGCGCCGGCTGATCGCGGGGCGATTCGGCGCGGACTTTGTGCCGTCCCAGCCGCGGTTCTACAAGACGAAGTCGAAAGGGGCGCAGGAAGCGCACGAGGCGATCCGGCCGACATCAGCATCGCGCGACCCTTCGGCGATCCGGAAGTCGCTGACGCCCGATCAGGCGAAGTTGTACGGGTTGATCTGGCAGCGCTTCATCGCAAGCCAGATGGCCGACGCCGTATTCGACCAGGTGAGCGTCGACATCGACGCCGGCGTGGACACACAGGTGCAGCCTTACTTGCTGCGTGCTTCGGCGAGCCACATGCGGTTCCCGGGATTCCGCCAGGTATACATCGAGGGGCGCGATGTGGAGGAGGACGAAGACGCCGAGAAGTCGCTGCCCGAGTTGATCGCGGGGGATCCGCTGAGGTTGCTGGATGTAAAGCCGGACCAGCACTTCACGGAGCCGCCGCCTCGCTACACGGAGGCGACGCTGGTAAAGGCGCTGGAGGACAACGGCATCGGACGGCCTTCGACCTACGCGCCGATCATGTCGACGATCCAGGACCGTGGTTACGTGAAGAAGGATGGACGAGCGTTGAAGCCGGAGGAGTTGGGCCTCGTCGTGAGCGACATGCTTACCGAGCGCTTTCCCGGTGTGGTGGACGTCCGGTTCACGGCGCGGATGGAAGATGAACTCGACGAGGTCGCGAGCGGCGAGCGGACATGGCCGCCGGTGGTGATGGAGTTCTATGCCCCGCTCGAGAAGGAGCTCGCGGCGGCGGCTGACGCTCCTCGCATCGAGCAGGCGACCGACCAGACCTGCGACAAGTGCGGGAAGCCGATGATCCTCCGCTGGGGGCGCTTCGGACAGTTCTATGCCTGTAGCGGGTTCCCGGAGTGCAAGAACACCGCCCCGCTCGAGGGGGAGGCCGGGCAGCCGGAGGCGACGGATGAAACATGCGACGTCTGCGCGTCAGCGATGGTGGTCAAACGCGGTCGCTTCGGGCAGTTCCTGGCCTGTTCGCGTTACCCCGAGTGCAAGGGATCGCGGCCGATCCTGAAGAAGGTGGGCGTGGCGTGCCCGAAGGACGGCGGCGACATCGTGGAGAAGCGGACGAAGCGGGGGCGGACGTTCTACTCGTGCGCGAACTACCCGGAATGCGACTTCACGAGCTGGTCCCGGCCGCTGTTGAAGGGGTGCCCCGTGTGCGGAGGGCTGACGGTCGTGGCGGCGAAGGGTACCGCGAAGTGCACGAAGTGCGACTGGAAGGGCGACCCGGACGCCGAGCCGGAACTGGCGAAGGCGTCGGCGTGAGCCGCCAATCCGCGGCGTTTCAATCTCCCCTGGCATGACACGATATGGCCGGGTGCTGGCGGCGCCGCGAACGACACGGCGGCGGTTTCTCGCGGGCGCGGCGGTCGCCGGCGCGGGTGCGGCGGCGTGGGTAAGCGGGGGTTGCGGCGAAGGCAAGGGGAGAGGTGGCGCCTCGCCGGCGACCGCGACGATGGCGGCGTCGACGCCGGTCGCGTCGCGCGGCGGCACGCTGCGGGTCTTCAACTTCGATGCGATCGTAGCGGACTCGCTCGATCCACACCTGACGCAGATGGGGCCGATTGCCAACGTGCACGCTGCCGTTTTCAGCCGCGTGCTGCGATACGACGACCCGCGCGCCGGCACGCTGGCGCCGGATCTCGCCGACGGGATGCCCGAGCAGCCGGACGAGACCACGTACATCATTCGGTTGCGGCAGGGCGCGCCGTTCCACGACACGCCGAAGCACCGCTTCGCGTATGGCGGGGTAGCAGGCCGGGCGCTCCAGGCGAGCGATGTGAAGTTCAGCATCGAGCGACAGGCGAGCAAAGCGAGCGGCCGCCACTATAGCCGGCAGGCGGACTGGAGCGCAGTCGACCGCATCGACGCTGTTGATGCGACGACGGTACGCATCGTGCTGAAGGCGCCGGTGGCGCCGTTTCTGAACTTCCTGGCCGGGCGCCACGCATTCGTGATCGCGGAAGAAACCACGCGGGGAACGGGGGAGATCGCGAGTGAGATCGCGCTGATCGGGACCGGTCCGTTCATGCTTGATTCGCTCGAGGCCGGTACGGCAGTCAAGCTCAGGCGGAATCCTTCGTGGTTTGCGCGCGACGACGCCGCGGAGCGCGTCGGTGGCGGCAGGCCATTTCTCGACGGGTACGACGCGTACCTCTCGCCGCAAGAGGATGAGTTCCAGCGCGTGGCGTTCGAGCGTCGGAGCATCGACGCCACGTCGTTCGCGGACCCGGCCACAGCGGACGCGGCGCGCAAGACGAACCTCGGGGACATCACGATGCAGGAGTCAGATGCGGGCGCGTTCTACGCCACCCGGATGCTGGTGGACCGGGCGCCCTTCAACGACGACCGCGTCCGCCGCGCGCTCCATCTCGCGATCGACCGGGATGCGCTCGCGAAGCTGATGTTTCCGGACGTCGACGGCCGAGCCTCCGCGCGACTCTCGGGACCGGTGGCTCCGGGAATGGGGCGCTGGGCAATTGCGGACGACGATCTGCTGAGGCGTCCGGGGTATCGCGCCGCGGCTTCCCAGCGCGATGAGGACATCGCCACCGCGAAACAGCTGTGGGCCGCGGCGATGGGCGATGCGCCGATCGGTCCGGTGGCGGCGTTCTTCGGCGGTGCGCCGAGGGCGGTGTCGGAACAGGCGGCGCCCGCGCTTCAACGGCAATTGAAGGAGACGCTGGGGGTCGCGTTGGCGCCGGTGGTGGACTCCAGCGGCTACGCGGTGCTCGCTTCGGCGCTGGGGAGGAACATCGATGCGGTGACGGAGGGCGTGACGGCGTTCACATTTGCACTCGAAGACGGCGGGGTCGATCTGGACGACTGGCTCTACCTGCCGTTTCGCAGCGGACAGCCGGGGAACACGTACCGATTGCAGGATCAGCAGCTGGACGCGCTGCTCGATAAGTCACGCGCCGAGTTTGACTATGACGCCCGGCGACAGATTGGCCTCGACGTCCAGGACTATCTACTCGCGAAGGTGAACGCGCGGCTGGAGTACTTCGCACCGGTGGAGCGGCGATTGGTGTGGGGGTACGTACGCAACCGGCGGCAGGGGCTGTGGTACGGGGACGACGAGGGGCTCTCGGATACGTGGCTGGATACGTCGCACGCTGCGTGGCGCGGGCGAAGCGCGGGATGACGACGGAAGTACGAAGCGGCGCAGGAGTCACGGCGGGCCAGCTGCGGCCGAGGCGTGCGCAGCGGCAGACGTTCCCGTACCTACGGAGACCCCCTACGCAGACCTGATATCCTGCGGCCGATCATTGAGTTGAGGATGATGTTTGTGGCGCTGCTGATCATGGCCGCGATCGGGATTGCCGCCGGGTTCGTGCTCGACGCGGCGATCGTACGGCTCGCGCGGGAGCCATACGAGCGAGGCGAGCTGGACGAAGACGACGCGCGGCTGACCCCGGGGGCGCCGCGGCCGCTCGAACTGAAGAGCGAGACCGGTGCGCTCGCGATGCCGCAGCTCCTCACGGAGCGGTCTTCGTACCGGAAGGCGGCGGTGGTCGCAGTCACGGCGGGGCTGTTCGCGCTGGTCGGGCTGCGGTACGCGGGCGAGCCAACGTACATGGCGATTGTGGCGGCGTATACGGCGGTGTTCATCGTGTGCACGGGGACGGATCTGCTGGCGTACCGGGTGCCGAACGTCGTCACGTATCCGGCCATCGTGGCAGCGCTGTTGATCGGCGCGGTGTTGCCGGACGCGAACTGGCGGAGCGTGTTCGCCGGAGGGCTGGTGTTCGGCGGGATCTTGTTCTTGCTGTCGGTGTTGACGGGCGGGGCGATGGGGATGGGCGACGTGAAGCTGGCGTTCTTCGTCGGCCTGGCGCTCGGCCTGCTGCTCGTGGTGCCGGCGATGCTGGTGATGGCGATCTCGGGCGGGTTGGCGGCGGTGGTGCTGCTGGTGTCGAGGCTGCGCGGAAGGGGCGACCCGATCCCGTACGCGCCGTTCATTTCGGGTGGTGCCGTGCTGGTGATGCTTGTGCAGGGAACGGCCTTCTACAGCATCTGAGCTGCGGCGACCGGCGGCGCCACGCACCGACATAACGGTCCGAGTTGCGACACGACGTCCGGTAGAATGCACGGTGATGCGCTCTCGTGCCGGGCCGGGACTCCCATGATCAACGTGCGCCTGCTCGACCACACGAGCGACCCGATGCGGTCGCTGTACGTGGCGTACCGGACGGCGTATTCGGCGCTGACGCCGCAGACGATCGTCGACCGCATCGCGGCGGAGAAGATCACGCGGGAGCAGATGCTGGAGTTCATCGAGAAGCGGCTGGAGACGGGGCACGCTTCGCCGCTGGAGCAGGTGTGGTTCGAGTTCGCGATATCCGGCGTGAGCCGGGCCTTCAGCCACCAGTTCGTGCGGCACAAGATCGGCATCAGCTTCGAGCAGCAGAGCCAGCGGTACGTGGCGTTCAAGAGGGGCGAGTTCCCGTACACGGTGCCGGAGACGGTGCGCCGGGCGGGATTGGCGCCGAAGATGGAGGAGGCCTTCGGCCGGCTGGGGGAGCTGTACCAGGAGATGATCGACGCGGGCGTACCGGCGGAGGACGCGCGCTTCCTGATCCCGAATGCGGCGAACACGAACTTCAAGGTGGTCGTGAACTTCCTGGAGCTGCTCCACATCTGCGACCTGCGGCTGTGCACGCGGGCGCAGTGGGAGTTCCGGCAGGTGGCGTCGCAGATGCGGGCGGAGATCCACCGCAAGTTCCCGGAGCTGGCGACGTACATCCAGCCGAAGTGCGGAGACAAGCGCTGGGGATACTGCGACGAGTCTCTGGAGGATTGGCAAGCTTGCCCGATCGGGAAGAAGCGGCCGCACAAGAAGCGACTGTTCGAGTTGTTCGATGCGCACCGGCGAGGCGAGCTCGCGCCACTGGCGGAGGGCGACTTCCGGCTGATCGAGGAGATCGGGTCGTCGGTGGCGACGGCGGGGAACGTGAAGACGAGCACGGGAGGTGCGCCGCCGGCGGTAGCGCCGAACGGGGAGCATCCGGTGGACGGGTCGCCGCCGACGACGCGCGATGAGGGATAGCGTCTGGTCGGTGGTCGGTGGTCGGTGGTCAGTGGTCGGTGGTCGGTAGCTAACGTCTGGTTGGCCGTCGAGGTCAGGACGTTGTTGTTCCGCTCGGCGCTGCGCAATGCGTATCCTTCCGGCGTGAGCCGTGATCTTCTTGACCACGTGATCTGGGACATGGGGCAGGCGTTCGACATGTTGTTCGCCAACCTCAAGGACCTGCGCGACGACGACTGGGACTGGCTGCCGGCCGGCGGGGCGCGCTCGATCCGGGCGATCGTGGGACACGTGGCTTCGTGCAAAGTGATGTACGACAACCACGCGTTCGGCGACGCATCGCTGACGTGGATGGACCCGCGCTTCGAAGAGGCGCAGTCGCCGGCCTCCGCCGACGGATTCTTGCCGGAGACGCTGGTGGAATGGCTGCGGCAGTCGGACTTGCGGGTACGCCGGAGCGTCGACGCCCTGGGCGACGACGTCGAGCTGGCGAGGGACCGGCGCGTGAACTGGGGCGGCATGCGGTCGACGCGGTGGATCATCAGCCGGCTGATCCAGCATGACGCGTTCCATGCGGGCGAGATCAACCATCTGCGCGCGGTCCACCAGCAGAACGACCGCTGGGAGTGGGAGCAAGAGCAGTGATCATCCACCTGCCGTACGGCGAGGACGGGATCGATGCGGAGGTGCCGGACGGCGCGACGGTGCTGGTGCCGGAGCGCGTGCCCGCGATCCTGGATCCGGGAGCGGCCGTGCGCGACGCGATCGCGCGGCCGATCGGGAGTGTCGCGCTCGCGGAGATGGCCCGGGCGGGGCAGCGCGCGACGGTGGTGGTTTCGGACGTGACGCGTCCGGTGCCGAACAGCGCGATCCTGCCGCCGGTGCTGGAGACGCTCGAGGCGGGCGGGATCGCGCGCGGCGACATCACGATCCTGATCGGGACGGGGCTGCACCGCGTGTCGCGCGACGACGAGCGGGCGCGGATCGTCGGAGAGGAGATCCTGTCGTCGTACCGGGTGGTCGACCATGACGCGCGCGATGCGGCTTCGCACGAGCATGTGCTGACGACGCCGCGGGGCGTCGAGATCCGGCTGAACCGCGCGTACGTGGAGGCCGAGCTACGGATCGTGACGGGATTCGTGGAGCCGCACCTGTTCGCGGGATACTCGGGCGGGCACAAGGGCGTGCTGCCGGGCATCGCCGGGGCGGACGCGATCATGGCGAACCACGAAGCGAGCATGATCGGGCATCCGAAGGCGACGTGGTGCACGACTACGGGTAACCCGATCTTCGAGGAGATGCGGGACGTGGCGCTGCAATGCGCGCCGTCGTTCGTGGTGAACGTGACGCTGGACGAGCGTAAGCGCATCACGGGCGTGTTCGCGGGCGAGCTGGCGGCGTCGCACGATGCGGCGATCGCGCAGGCCGGGCGGCAGGCTTTGCGGCCGATCCCGCAGCCCTTCGACATCGTGGTGGCGACGAACATGGGGTACCCGTCGGACCTGGTGCTGTACCAGTCGGTGAAGGGGATGTCGGTGGCGGCGCAGGCGTGCGCGCCGGGCGGCACGATCATGCTCGTGGCGGAGTGCCGCGAGGGGTTGGGCGGGCAGGAGTACGTGGACCTGATGCGGAGCGAGGCGGGGCCGCGGGCTTTGTTGGAGCGGTTCGGGAGTGAGGGACACCGGACGGTGCACGACCAGTGGGGCGTGCAGGTCCAGGCGATGCTGCAGGCGCGGTACGACTGCTGGCTGCACTCGGCGATCGGGCGTGCGGAGGTGGAGGCGTTCCACCTTCGGTACGCGCCGGACGTGACCGCGACGCTCGCGGGGATCATCGAGGAGAAGCGACGGGCGCTGGGGCGGGAGCCGAGCGTGTGCGTGCTGCCGCACGGGCAGCTGACGGTGCCACGGGTGGGGCGGTGAGATGTGGGACGCGGGGCTGGATGTTGGATGTTAGATGTTGGAGGGCGCGGAGCCGGGCACGAGAAGGTCGTCTCTGATGCGGATGGTTGGGTGCATGGTGCTGATGGCGGCGGCGCTCGAGGCGTGCGGAGGCGACGGCGGGGCGACGAAGACCGCGACGCCGGCGGCGGTGCAGACGCAGGCGCCGCAGGCGACGGCGACCGTGGCAGCGTGCCCGACGGCGCCGGCGGGCCCGCAGTTCGCGGAGGTGTTTACGGGAGCGGCGACCGGGCAGGGCCAGGGGGTGCTGACCGAGGTGGCGGCCGCGACGTCCAGGTGCACGGACACGGTGACGTTCGCGTTCGCCGGGGCGGGGCTGCCCGCGTACGAGGTGAAGTACGTGCAGGCGGCGGTGAGTTGCGGCTCCGGCCTGCCGGTGACAACGGCGGGCTCCGCGCAGATCACGCTGCGTTTCGAGCCGGCGGTGGCGCATGACGAGCAGGGCAACCCGACCGTGAGTGCGCGGGAGCAGACACCGAATTTCGCGACGGTCAAGCAGTTGAAGCCGTGGTGCGACTTCGAGGGGGTCGTGGGGTGGGTGATCGGCACGGAGGCGCGCTACTACACGGTGACGGCGGCGCAAAGCCCGTCGCGGATCGTGGTGGAGGTCTATCACTAGCTCTCGCCCGCGGCGCGCGGCGTGGATGTTGGATGTTGGCCGGGGTCGGGCGCCGCCGAGCGCGAGATGGGTGGAAGCGGTGCCGTGGTGGTGACGTTCATGGTCCGGCGCCGGCATGCTCGCTCGCTGTTCGATATGCCTCGATCTCGGGAGCGATCTCGCTGGCGACGCGGAAATGCTCGCGGGCTGCTTCGTGGTCGCCGCGCGCCTTGAGGAGCAGCGCGAAGTTGTAGTGCGTTTCGGGATCGTTCGGGCGAAGGCGCAACGCCTCGGCAAAGTGCGCGGCTGCCCGGTCGAGATCGCCTTGTAGCTGTAGGACTATCGCGAGGTTGTTGTGCGCTTCGGCGTACGACGGGACTATGCTGATTGCCTGACGGTAGCGCTCGGCTGCGCCCGAGCGGTCGCCCACGCTCTCGAGGAGGAGGGCGAGGTTGTAGTGCGCTTCGGCGAAGTCCGGCCGAATGGCGATCGCCTGCTCGTACTGCCCCCGCGCGCCCACAAGGTCTCTCTGATCCTCCAGGAGGATTGCGTAGTTGTTGTGGACTTCGGCGGCGTTCGGACGGATGCGGAGCGCTTCGACGTAGTGGCCCCCCGCTGACACGAGATCGCCACGGGTCTTGAGGAAGTTGGCGTACGCGTGGTGGGCATCCACGTACTCAGGGCGGGCGTTCAGCGAGGCCCGGTAATGCTCGACAGCACCGCCGGGGCTTCCGGAGGCTTCGAGGAGTATCGCGTAGTTGTAATGAGCTTCGGGATAATCGGGGCGGAGGCGGAGCGCTTCCCGATAGTGCGCGGCGGCGTCAGCGGGATTACCGAGCGCGCGCATGACGGCGGCCAGGTTGTTATGAGCTTCCGGGTAATCGGCCCGGAGGACGAGCGCCTGTCGGTAGCAAGCCGCTTCGTCCTCGGTGTTTTCGCGCGCCGTACCGCACAGCGCAACGCCGCGAAGGAACCAACCGTCGGCTGATACCTCGTCTTGCGGGCGTCGCTCGAGGCGTGCCTTGTCGGCCGAGCAGATGCGGTAGAGCGCCCGCTCGGCCAGATGGTCGCCCTTGAGCGCGTGCCGTCCGGCCGCCTCGACGGCGTAGACGGGGATATCGAGCAGCTCGAGGACGCCTTCGGTGACGTAGAGGGCATCGGCTGACGCCAATTCCTCGACGCGCTTCGCGAGGTTGATCCCTCTGCCGATCCAGTCCTCGCCGTCCTGCATCGGCAAGCATTCGCCGAAGTGGCAACCGACGCGGAGCGCCAGGTGCGCGGGTGGCGGGTCGAGTGCGCCTTGCGTTTGGGTGGAGCGCCATGCGTCGATCAACTCCAGCGCGAAGAGGGCTGCGGCGTCCGCGCCCTCGAACAAGAAGAGGTGGCCATCCCCGGTGAACTTCCGGTACACGCAGCCGAACTGGCTGGCGAGCGACTCGGCGAGGTAGCGGTATTCGGCGACGAGCCCCAACATGTCATCGCGCGCGGTGCGCGTCCAAGCCAGCGAGTGGCTTTCCAGATCGGTAAACATGGCGGCGAAGTAGGTCCCCACGTGTCCCATCTCGCTGGCCGGACGTCGATGTCAGCGGCCCCGGATGACGTATGATGCTGCAAACGCCTGCAGTCGAGCCAGCGGAGGTCCGTTCGATGCCGAAGTATATGGTTGAGCGCCGCCTGCCCGGACTCACGGCCGACCAGCTGACGGCCGCGGCCTCCCGCGCGAAGAGTATGACGGCGAAGATGACGGAGGAGGGGACGCCCGTCCGCTATCTGCGGTCGACCTTCGTCCCCGGTGAGGACAAGTGCTTTTGCCTCTTCGAGGGATCGTCGGCCGACGTGGTGCGGGAAGCAAACGAGCGCGCCGAGCTGCCGCTGGAGCGCATCGTCGAAGCGATGCACATCGCGTCGGACGACGTCTAGTCGCAGGTCGCGCGGCGCCGATGACTTGCTGACATTGTGCTGACAGTTTTCGGGCGAATCGAGTCTGATTTCGATTTCGGTCTGTATTTTTCATGATCCGGGGAGGCCGGTGACCTGGACGCGGGCGATGGGCGACGCCTGGCCGGCGCGGCGGTTCTGCATGGCTTCGAGCTGGTTGAGGGCGAGGTAGAGCTGGCGGCTGAGATGGGCCTCGTAGCGGATGATGCGCTCGGTGTGCTCGGCGTCGGGGATGGTGCGGAGCGGGAGAGGATCCGGGTAACGCGCTCCGGCGGCGAAGACGGGCGCGTGGAAGCCCCTGACGGGCGGCGCGCCGACGTTGTCTGACGTTCCGTCGACGGGTTCGACGATCTGCTCGCCAGGGGCGGCGAGTGTGGGGTCGATCGTGGGGCCGGCGACCTGTTGCTCGCGGACGCGGCGGCTGTTGTCCTTCATCCATTCGCCGCGGAGGTGGGCGCGCTCGTCTTTTGCGTAGTCGTGATCGACGAACTGGGCCTCGGCGACGGCGACGCGGCGGATGCGCCACATGAGCTCGGCGGCGCGGCCTGCGAGGCGCGCCTCGGCGCCGGGTTCGGGGTGGAGGCTCTCAACGACGTCGTCGTGGAAGCGCTGCCAGTCCTGGCGGGACTCGTTGTGTGTGAGGATCTCGGCGGCGGAGGCAGTGAGGCCGTGGGTGACGGCGTTGGTGGGGGCGGCGGGGTAGGGGGTGCGGGTGCGGGGCACGTGCGGTGCTCCTCGCTGGTGATGGTGGTTGTGTGGGGGGATGATGCCACGCGGGGAGCGAAGCGCAAAGCGCGTGGCGTCATTGCCGGTAGGCGCATGGCGCCGGGTTTCACCGCGTCATGTCCGTGAGGTCGACGAAGTAGACGACGACGCCAATTCGAAGCGCCTTTGGATCGGGCTGACCAGACGCGCCGAGCGTGCCGTCCTGGCGAAGGTAGCGATGGGCTACGGCCCGGCGCCGACCACGGGCATCGAGATATGCCATAATCTGGCTGCGGGTGCAGAACGGCTCGTCAGCGGCCGGAGCGCTCGGATGACTGTCGCGCACGATCTTGAGCCGAAGCGCTCCAGAGCTGGCGCGGCGCTCGAATCCGTTATCGTTAAACAACCGGCGCAGTTCGGCCTTGCCAACGCGAACAAAGGATAGATCGGATGGCACGAGGCACACCTCTCCAACGTAAGATCGTGGATGATCTCGGGAATTATCTTACGGGAAGGATGGCGCTGAATGACTTCCGGGAGGCGTTCCTACGCGAGACCTGGAGCATCGACTCGGTGCCGGACGAGCCAGCGCGTGAGATGAGCTACGAGATCGAGCATCGTCTGGCCGAGTTCTCGAACGGCGACTGGGCGGAGGATGAACTGAAGGACTTACTGCGCCCGCTCGCGGAGCGGTTTGCGCTGTCCGCCTAGCTTTCCCGTACTAAGCGAGTCCGTTGCCAGCTCTGTACGCAGGGCGGGCGTTCACCGCAACTTGCCGCTGTTGGCGAGCGCGACCAGGAGTTTCGCATCGGCCAAGGTCAAGCCACCGACAACAACGTGGTCGCGAATCTCGCCCCCGATTATTTCGGTGATCACGTCGCCGGTCTGGTTGCGTAGCGGTTCCCCGTTCAGGAAACACGCTACTGGCAGTTCAATGTTGCGAGCCAAGCGCAATCGCTCCGTCATCGGTCGTCGGCAAGAAGACCAGGGGCTCGTCGAAGGCGGCCAAGTAGAGCTCTGCATGTGGCTGTATCAGGTCTCCGGTTAGCGCGACGGCATGGGCGCCGACGGTCGCCTTCGCCGGTGACCAGACCGCATGGGATCGTGCTGAGAACGCCGGAACGAGCACTGGTAAGATACGCGCGCTCTCGTTGTTTGAGGTACGCACAGCTACACGGCCCTCAGCATCAATATCCGGCTCGCACGAGTTGGGTTTGTACACGGCGGCGAACCCTTCCGGTGCTGTGGCCGCCGGGTGGTTCGTTGCTCGCACCGGCGTTCCGGCTTGGGGCGGCATGAGCAACTCGCACACCATGAATCGGGATGGTGATAGGTCGTCCGACGCGATCGGCGGACCGATGTCGAGATGGCTCGGCGTTTTCGAGATGGGCAGCGTTCCTTGCGAGGCGTTGTTGGCGTGGTTGTCTCGTCGATCCGTTATCAACGAGACAGCCACGGCCAGCGCGACTATCACGGCGGTGATCGCGACGATCAACCATCCCGAACGCAACATGGGAGCCATACGCCTCACGGATCGAACGCCGAGGCTGTTCGGCCGACCGCCAGTTTATCACCAGTGCAGGATGGGGGTGCGGGCGGCGGTGGCTTCGTCTAGGCGGCGGAGGGGGGCGGTGTGGGGGGCTGCGCGGAGGAGCTCGGGTTTGGTTTCGGCTTCGGCGGCGATCTGGAGCATGGCGTCGCAGAAGGCGTCGAGGGTCTCTTTCGATTCGGACTCGGTGGGCTCGATGAGCATGGCTTCGTCGACGACGAGCGGGAAGTAGATCGTCGGCGGGTGGTAGCCGTAGTCGATCATGCGCTTGGCGATGTCGAGGGTCTTCGCGCCCTGTGACTTCTGGCGCTTTCCGGAGAACAGCACTTCGTGCATGCAGGTGCGGTCGTGCGCGAGGTCGTACGCGCCGCGGAGGCGCGCCTGCACGTAGTTGGCGTTGAGGACGGCGGCTTCGCTGATCGCGCGGAGGCCATCGGCGCCGAGGCTGCGGATGTAGGCGTAGGCGCGGAGCGCCACGCCGAAGTTGCCGGCGTGGGCGCCGAGGCGGCCGATCGTGTGATCGGGGTTGTGGAGCGCGTATTGCGCCGGAGGCGAGAACCGGGAGGTGGGAGGTGGGAGTTCGGATGCGGCGGGAGGTTCGTGAGGGGCGGGCGCAGCAGGCTGCGCCCCTACGGTTCGTTCGGGGCGTTCGGACGCGAGGGCGACGTGGGGGGAGGGGAGGAAGGTGGCGAGGTGCTGCTTGACCACGATGGGGCCGGCGCCGGGGCCGCCGCCGCCGTGGGGTTGGCTGAAGGTCTTGTGCAGGTTGAGGTGCATGACGTCGAAGCCGAGGTCGCCGGGCTTCACCTGGCCGAGCATGGCGTTCATGTTGGCGCCATCGCCGTACATGAGGGCGCCGTGGGCGTGGACCATCTCGGCGATCTGGACGATGTTGCGGTCGAAGAGGCCGAGTGTGCTGGGGAGCGTGATCATGAGGGCAGCGACGGTGGGGCCGTGCTCCTCGAGGGCGGCGCGGAGGGCATCGAGGTCCATGTCGCCGTCGGGGCGGGGCTTCACGGCGACGACATCGAAGCCGGCCATCGATGCGGTAGCCGGGTTCGTGCCGTGGGCGGAGTCGGCGACGAGGACCGTCGTACGGTGCTCGCCGATCGATTCGAGGTAAGCCTTGATGAGGAGGACGCCGGCGAGCTCACCCTGGGCGCCGGCGAGCGGCGCGAGCGATGTCTCGTCCATGCCGGTGATCTCCGCGAGCATGCGCTGGAGTCCGTACATGACGGCGAGGGCGCCCTGCGCGTCGGCGGCGGGCTGCATGGGGTGGGCTTCGGCGAACGACGGCATGGCGGCGATGGCGTCGTTGACCTTCGGGTTGAGCTTCATGGTGCAGGATCCGAGCGGGTACATGTGCGTGTCGATGGACCAGTTGAGCTGCGAGAGGCGCGTGTAGTGGCGGACGACGTCGAGCTGGGAGAGCTCGGGGAGGGGGAGGTCCTCGCGGAGCAGCGCCGACGGGATGGTGGCGGACGATGGCGGGACGTCGGACGGCGGCAGCGTGACGGCGATACGGCCGGAGCGGGTGAGGGCGTCGAGCGTTCGCTCGCCGCCGATGTTGGATGTTGGATGTTGGATGTTGGAGTTGGTCATCGCGTGGCTCCGATCTCGGCGAGGGCTTCGACGAGGGCGTCGATCTCGGCGCGGGTGTTCGTCTCGGTGGCGCAGAGGAGCATCCTGTCGTGCAGCAGGTCGGTGACGTCGAGGCCGCCGATGATGTTGCGGACGATGAGGGCGTGGTTGATCGCGGGTGCGGGCTTTGGGGTGCGGACGACGAACTCGTGGAAGAAGGGCTCGTCGCGCTCGACGCTGTAGCCGGGAAGGGCATCGATGCGGTCCGCGAGCTCGTGCGCCTTGTCGTAGCAGAGCTCGGCGACGCGACGAAGACCCTTCGGTCCGAGGGCGGCGAGGTAAACCGAGGCGGCGAGGGCGATGAGCTGCTGGCTGGTGCAGATGTTGCTCGTCGCGCGCTCGCGGCGGATGTGCTGCTCGCGCGTCTGCAGCGTGAGGACGTAGCCGGTGCGGCCTTCGAGGTCGGTCGTGCGGCCGACAATGCGGCCGGGCATCTGGCGGACGAAGGCCTTGCGGCAGGCGAAGAGGCCGACGTAGGGGCCGCCGAACGAGAGCGGGACACCGAGCGACTGTCCCTCGGCGACGACGATATCGGCGCCGTAGTCGCCGGGCGGGCGGTAGAGGCCGAGGCTGACGGGATCGGCGGCGACGATGAAGAGCGCACCGGCGTCATGCGCGGTTTCGCCCCAGGCGGCGGCGGCGACGGACATGCGGCCGTAGAAATCGGGCTGCTGGACTGCGAGGCAGGCGTGCTCGTCGGTGAGGGCGAATTCGGCGTGGGGCTGGACGTCGACGGTGATGCCGCGGCCGCGGGCATATGTGCGGACGACGCCGAGCCAGTTGGGGTGCACGCGGTCGGAGAGGGCGATGCGGCGGCGGCCGGTGACGGCGCAGGCCATGAGGCAGGCTTCGGCGAGGGCGGATGCGCCGTCGTACATGCCGGCGTTGGCGACGTCCATGCCCGTGAGCGCGCAGATCAGCGATTGGAACTCGAAGATGGTCTGGAGGGTGCCCTGCGAGACCTCGGGCTGGTAAGGCGTGTAGCTGGTGAGGAACTCGCCGCGCATGACGAGCGGGTCGACGATCGACGGGCGGAAGTGGCGGTAGGCGCCGGCGCCGAGGAAGCAGGCATAGTCCGCCGCGGTGCGGTTCTGTGCGCCGAGGGCGCGCATGTCATCGAGCAGCGCGAGTTCGGAGAGGGGGTCGGGGAGGTCGAGGGGCGGGCGGAAGTGCTCGGGCGGGATGTCGGCGAAGAGATCGGCGGTGGCGCGCGCGCCGATGACGTCGAGCATCGCGGCGCGATCGTCGTCGGTGAGGGGGATGTACGGATGGGCTTCGGTCA
>Ga0334722_10001870_pt1 | contig 24984 bp, 24 predicted proteins | sample C3_bottom_MG_FD_207210 | JGI IMG/M metagenome (GOLD analysis project Ga0334722, IMG submission 207210) | Sediment microbial communities from Yellowstone Lake, YNP, Wyoming, USA - C3_bottom | ecosystem: Environmental > Aquatic > Freshwater > Lake > Sediment | place: USA: Wyoming | collected... | reverse complement strand
TCTTTACATCCCCGGTAACCCAAGGGGTAAACGGAAAAATAACCTTCACTTTTCCGGGAATTTATATGGGCAAAGAAATTGAAGGAATCTACCTGGAGGTGGCTGACGGCAAAGTCACTTCCGCTAGGGCCGTCAAAGGCGAAGATCTCTTGCACAGTCTCTTGAACATTGACCGAGGAGCCAGTTTCTTTGGAGAAATTGCCATCGGCACCAATTATAATATTAGGCAATTCACCCGCAACATGCTTTTTGATGAGAAGATCGGAGGCACTGTGCACATGGCCATTGGGGATTCGATGCCCGAAGCCGGAGGAGACAACAAATCCTCGATTCATTGGGACATGCTCTGCGATCTCCGCCACGGCGGCCGCATCTATGCTGACGGTGAACTTTTCTATGAAAACGGCCAATTCTTAACTGCAGTGCTGACCGACTAGTCTGATTGGTTGCCGGGTAGACTGAAAGCTTCTGGCTATTCCGGGTCGGGCAAGCTGCTGTTGTCCTGCTGAAGAATTTGCTTGATCTGGCGCTCCAACTTGACTCGCGTGATCCAAGCTTGGTGCCGGCAGCCCAAGCATTGGATCCGAAAATCCATTCCTGTCCGCATGATTTTCCAATCCGTGCTGCCGCAAGGGTGCGGCTTGCGCAAGCGCACTACATCGCCGACCTTAAGTTGCAGAGGCAAGAGCTCACCCCATTTCGTTCCAATTCCAGATCATAGCGAGCTTAGGGCATTGTTTCTTGCGCCTGGCACAGCCAAAAGCTCCGCCATGTCCTTAGACATCTGGCCTTTATGGCTCGGCAGGAATGCTGATTTATTTGCTGCCCTTGTCAGAACCGGCAGGCGCCGTGGGTTTTCCGGCAGTCTTGCCCTTAACGCCGGAAAGCACCCGGCCGCGCGGAACGCGAATGCCTTCCCGGCGAAAGGCCTTATGAATGCGGCGGCGCAGCTCTCTTTCCAGGGCCCATTGCTCGTTCGCTTTGGTATAGGCGGTGACGCGCAAGACTGCATTGCGCTCCCCGAATTGGATTACCCCCTGAACAGTTGGGGGTTCAACCAGCCGCTCGGCAAATTCCCCCGCCACCTCGGCGCAGGCCTGATGCATGACATCCATCGCCCGGTCAAGATCCTCGTCATACGGTACCTGAATGTCGACCAGAGCCCGCATCTTTCCCCGGTTGTAGTTGGTCACAGCGACAATGCTGCCGTTCGGTATGATGTGCAGTTCGCCGCCCCAATCCCGCAAACGGGTGGCTCGCAGCCCGATCTCTTCAACGATGCCGCCAAACTCCCCGGCCTTAATATATTCGCCGACGGCAAACTGGTCTTCAAACAAGATGAAGAAGCCCCCAATGACATCTTTGACCAGGCTTTGCGACCCAAACCCAAGCGCCACACCCAACACTCCTGCCGATGCCAGCAGCGTCTCCGTACGGAAATTGAACACGCGGTCGAGAACATGGAGCAGCACGGTAAAAGTGATCAGGTAGAAGGCGATGCTGCGCAGCAAAGGGTAAAGCGTGTTTGCTTTGCGTTCGTTGAGCAGCTTTGTGCCTTTCCGCTCGATGAGCAGCCGCCGCAGAAGGTACACGAGAACAGCGTAGGCCACCCGGGCGACCGCCAAGACCACGGCGATATAGACAAAAGCGTGCAATCCCCACCGGCCAAGATCGGTCCAATCAATTTGTTGCCATTGCGTAGCTGACCAGAAGTTCACCTTTACCAACCACCTAATTGTCCAGTCCAGATTTAACCTAATTGTCCATGCCTGCTTTAAGTTGCTCCCGAGGCAACCGGCTCATGCGTCTAAAAAGCTTTCAATTTGTCCAGGGCAAACGGGGCTAAGAGTTTTTGGGTCAGTTGAGTAGACAAGAGATTATCCAAAACGTGGAACAACCCCAGCAAGTAAGGGTAGGAGAGAGAATGCTGGATGAGGCCGCCGAACGAGCCGCCAAAACCTAAGGGCAAAACAGGCGAGACAATCCCTACCAAAACGGCCAACCCAACCGCGGAGCTGAGTGCCCCAAAGAAAAAGCCGCCGCCACGGTTCAAACCGCCGCCCAAAATGCCCAATGGTTTGAGCAGAACAGCCAAGACGATTCGAGCGGCTAAAACGACCGCGTAAAAAACGACGCCAAAAGCTACAAGGCGCAAGATGTTCTCGGTGACAATCCCGGCCAAACGGTGGCCAACCTGCTGCAGGACTCCTTGGACAACCGAGCTCAACCCAGGAATATTCCCGCCGGGCAAGCCCGAACTCAAGTCCGGCGCTAACCTGGTGATCCCGCCCAGCACCTGCCCGTTCGGATTCTTGGCCTGAGCCTGAACCAAGGGCCAGATCAGGCGGAAAACCTGCGGTTCCAACCAGCTTTGAAGGTGGAAATGCTGCTCAGCCCAGGCTAGCACTTTGGCATATTCCAGTGCCGCAATGGCAAACCCTGCTATTCCGGCGAGGAAATTGGCGACGCCTGTGATTAGGCCCCGGGAATAGCCGCGCAGGCCGCCTAGCAGCACCAAGCCGACGACTAGAACATCGACAACATTCAATTGCTATCCCACGCTTTCCTCGAAAACTGAAGCTAACTGTCGCGGCGCGATGGGGGCAAATGATCAAAAGAGGCAGCCCTGCTGCCATGATTATTTCTGGATGGCGGGGATGCGTGCGAATCGAACACACCTCGGAACGTTCTGCGTCCCGACACGCGGATTTGAAGTCCGGGGGCAGCACCAGCCACCATTCATCCCCTAGCCCAAACTGGATTTTTACAATTTTTTGCTCAGATCGTAGTTTAACACAAGTTCGCCCAAATTAAAAGCAAAGGTGGCCGTAACGACTGCCTGGCAAGTATGTTCTCTGCTGATTTAGGGTACTCTCAATATCAGATGCATTCCGCGGGCAATGCCCGCAGGTCAGCGCAGTCAGTGGCAAAGGAGCACCACATGTCAACTTGGGCGCAATCTCTACTCGACCGGGACGTCCCGGCCTGCTTGCCGATCACGCCTGTAGACCAGGACTCCTGGCGGACCCTGCCGGAATGGCAGGTTTTCGAAACAACCCTGGAAGAAACACTTCAGCGGCTCTGCGCAGCCTTAGGGCCGAGCCCGAATTTCCTGTTAAAGAGCAGGGGCAAGAAAGTGCGTCCTTTATTGGTGTTTGCGGCTAACAGCCTTTTTCAAAGCCCTGGCAACGCCACGGTTCGCACAGCTTTGGCCGCGGAATTGATCCATTTGGCCTCACTGGTCCACGATGATGTCATAGACTCTGCCGAGCTGCGTCGACGCCACCCAACTGTCAACAGCATCCACGGCAATTATTCCGCCGTGCTGTTAGGCGACTTGCTGTTCGCCGAGGCTTTTCGTTTATTGGCCAGCGCCGAACAGCTTGACGAACTCGCCTATTTTATTGCCGCCATCCAGACGATGTGCCAAGGAGAAATCGAACAGGATCAGCAGCGCTTCCACCGGCGGTCTGTAGCCGCTTACTTGCATTATGCGGCTGGCAAGACTGCTTCCCTTCTCGGCGCCTGCTGCCGTGCAGGAGCGGCTGCCGGCCGAGCTTCCCAAGATGCGCAAGAACAATTGGGCCTGTTTGGCGAACACCTTGGCCTGGCCTTCCAGATCGCTGACGATATTCGAGATTGTACCGGCAGCGTGCAAACTCTTGGCAAGGAAGCCCTGAACGACTTGCGCGAGGGCAATTATACTTTGCCGCTCATCCTTTTGCTCGATGACCCTCTGTACGGTCCATGGCTGCACACGGCCACAAGCGAGGGCCTAACCCCTACGGTGGCCCAGCAGCTTCCCCGCATCCTGGCGGAAAGCGGCGCTCTTGCCCAGGCCACGGACCTGGCCCGGCACTACGTCGGATCAGCCAAAGCTCAACTCGCGCAGTTCCCGGATTCGCCGGCCAAGACTTTTCTGGCATTGCTGGCTGACCAAGTCATGTCCCCCGCCTGAAATGCCCTCAGAACACAAGATGAAAAGCCAGCCAAGAAATGTTTGCCAAGTGCACTTTGTGGCAAAAATAAGGGATGAAACGCTTACTGGAAAGGAGCTAGATTGATGGCCAGCAGCACGCTTCCCTTTGCTCATCTGACAGACTCAGAAATCCAAGAAGTTAGGAACTTGGAAAAAAGGCTGAGTACTGCCCATCCCGGCAATGAGACCATCCTCTTGGCGTACAGCAAATAAGCCGCAGGTATCATCCAGGGTCAGTCCAGGTCATTGACGGGACGCCAAAACACCTTGGGTCGGCCGTAGCCGGCTCAAGGTGTTTTCAGTCTTGCGCCAGGCTGCTTGTCGGCGGGCGAAATGCATAACAAGTGCCCGCCAACTCGTCATTCAGGCGCGCCTGGATCTCCTGCGGCGTCAAGGTAAGCCGCAGGAGGCGAAAACGCGCCTGCACGACACCCTTGATGCATTCGAGGACCAGATCCGCCAAATGCGTGCAGCCTTGGCCGGAACCTACGGCCTCCAGCACTTGGCGGCGCACGCCGGAAGCTAATTCCAAGCCCGCAAGCTTGGGCAGCAGCCCAGCCGTCGCATAACAGTCATCTCGAGGTGCCCGCCGCAGTTCGCCCTGGGCCGCCGTGAGGCGGTTGCTCGCCACATCAACCTGCAGGGTCACGCACACTTCGTGATGACTGTCCAGAAAGATTCCGTTGACAACCAACGTCCCGCCTTGATCAGGCGAGGTCACGGCGATGTTGATCGTCCGATTAAACAAATACATCAGGCCAACCTCACTTAGCAGAAAACTGGACCCCACGCACGATCGTTCTCAAGCCCTCGTCCGCTAATTGCTCCGGAAAATTGCCGCCGCGCAGTTATTCTCATGCGTTGCAGCTCCGGCGATAAAACCATTCATGGACCTTGGCCAGATTGCAGATAAAACGGGGGAGCATTCGCCCCCCCAGCGCCGCAATCTTCGCCACCTGTCAGCCTGACCGCAAGCGTTCAGCCTCCGAGGTAGGCTTTGCGCACTTCCGCACTCGCTGCAAGTTCTTTAGCCGCTCCCGACAAGACGATCTTGCCTGTTTCCAGAACGTATGCCCGGTCAGCAATGGAAAGCGCCATGTGAGCGTTCTGTTCGACCAGCAAAATCGTGGTCCCACCGGCATTAATATCCTTAATGATCTCGAAAATCTGTTTGACCAGCAAAGGGGCCAGGCCCATCGAAGGCTCGTCCAGCAGCATCAGTTCTGGCTTGGACATCAATGCCCGTCCCATGGCCAGCATCTGCTGCTCACCGCCGGAGAGCGTTCCGGCCACCTGATTTTTCCTTTCCTGCAGCCGGGGAAACACTGCAAAAACATGCTCCATGCTCTTCTTGACGTTGCCCTTGTTCTTCTCAAGATAGGCGCCTAACTCCAGATTTTCAGTCACTGTCATATTAGCGAACACGCGCCGCCCCTCAGGCACTTGGGAAATTCCTTTGGCAACTATATTTTGGGGTGGCACTACAGCGAGGTTTTCACCCTGGAAGGTTATTTTGCCCTTTTTCGGCCTAATCAATCCTGAAATCGTCCTAAGCGTAGTGCTCTTGCCGGCTCCATTAGACCCGATCAAAGTGACGATTTCCCCTTTGTTTACCTGGAAGGAGATTCCCTTGAGGGCATGAATCGCGCCATAGTAGACGTTGATGTCTTCGAGTACCAGCATCAAACAACCTCCTCTCCCAGGTAAGCCTCGATAACTTTCGGATTGCTCTTGATTTCCTCCGGGTTGCCGTGAGCGATAGTCGTACCGTAGTCCAAGACATAGATGCGCTCGCACACGCCCATAACCAATGACATATCATGCTCGATGAGCAGGATGGTCAGATGGAAATGCTCCCTGATCCAACGGATCAATTTCATCAGTTCCTGGGTTTCTTGCGGATTCATGCCGGCAGCCGGTTCGTCCAGAAGCAGCAGTTTCGGTTTGGCCGCCAAAGCGCGAGCGATCTCCAGACGGCGTTGTTCCCCGTAAGGCAAGTTCTTGGCCAACTCGCCAGCCTTGCTTTCCAGATGGAAGATCCGGAGCAGCTCAGCAGCCTCTTTTTCCATCTCGGCTTCGCCGCGGTAGAAGGCAGGCAAGCGCAGGATCGCGCTGGCAGTAGTGTACGTCGCATGCTGATGATAGGCTATCTTCACATTCTCAGCCACGGTCATGTCGCCGAAGAGGCGGATATTTTGGAACGTGCGGGCAATGCCCCGGTTGGTCACCTGAAAAGGCTTAAGCCCGACAATGCTCTTGCCTTCGAAAAGCATCTGGCCTTCGGTGGGCGCATAAACACCCGTGAGAAGGTTGAAAACTGTGGTCTTGCCCGCACCGTTCGGGCCGATCAGGCCGACCAATTCGCCAGCGTTGATTTCGATGTTCAGGTTCGATACAGCCTTCAACCCGCCAAAAGATATGGAGAGATTTTCGGTTTTAAGCAGCATTGCTCTCACCTTTCTTTCTGAGGAAATTGAGGCTGAATTCCTTCGTACCCATCAAACCTGTCGGCCTGAAGATCATCATCACGACCAGCAATAAGGCCGTGATCACCATCCGCCATTCGGGGAAACCAGCCAAGGCGGCATTGATGACCTGCATGACAATAGCCCCGAGAATACTCCCGGTCAGGCTGCCCATGCCTCCAAGCACAACCATAACCAAGATGTTGAACGAAGTAATGAAGTTGAACGTCATTGGCTGAATGATATACATATAATTGGCATAAATACCGCCGGCCAATCCCCCAAAGAAAGCGCCGATGGTAAACGCCAAGACTTTATACTTGGTCGTGTTGACGCCCATAGCTTCCGCCGCGATCTCGTTATCCCGTATGGCGATGCATGCCCGGCCATGGGTTGAATTAGTGAAATTCTTGATTACCAGGACGCTAATGACCATCAGCCAATAGGCCCAGCTCCAAGTTATCTTGCTCGCCAGGGTAAAGCCGGACGCTCCCCCGACGTACTCAGTATTCAAAAAGATGATTCGTACGATCTCACCTAAACCCAAAGTAGCGATAGCCAAATAGTCGCCGCGCAGCCGCAGAGTTGGCAATCCGACCAGAAAGCCGGCGATTGCCGCTACCACCGCCCCGACGATCAAGCCCAGCACCAACGGATAGTGCAGCTTGGCGGTAAAAATTGCCGAGAGGTAAGCACCGATAGCCATAAAGCCCGCATGGCCAACAGAAAACTGGCCGGTAATCCCGGTAATCAAGTTAAGACTTGTTGACAGGATTATATAGATAGTGATCAGAATTATTGTCAACTTGAAGAACGGCGGCATAATCTCGGTAACTATCAGTCCCTGTACCAGAGCATAAATCAAGACGATCCCCAGGAGGGCCACAATATTACGGCGGTTGATCAAGTTACCCATCATGCGCCACCTACACTTTCTCACGCATGTTCTTGCCAAACAAGCCGCTCGGCTTGATGATCAGAACAAGGATTAGAATGAGGAAGGCCACAGCGTCCCGCCACGTGGACCATCCCAAACCGCTGACAAACGCTTCGGTCATGCCCAGCACCAGGCCGCCAACCATTGCGCCCGGTATGATGCCAATGCCGCCAAGCACAGCCGCCACGAAGGCTTTTAAGCCCGGAATTATTCCCATTAAGGGATCAATCGTGTTGAAATATACACCCGTGAGCACCCCAGCGGCGGCAGCCAGAGCCGAACCAATCGCAAAAGTGATCGAGATGGTGTTGTTGACATTGATGCCCATGAGCAAAGCCGCATCCTTGTCGAAAGACACCGCCCGCATGGCCTTTCCAGCCTTGGTATATTGCACGATAAAATTGAGCAGGAGCATTAACACAACAGAGGTAACAATCATGACGATATCGCCATACTTAAAGGTAATCCCGCCAATGGAGTACATGGTGTCGGGAAAGACCGGCGGATAAGTCCGAATATCCGCTGTAACAACGAGCATGCCGCCGTACTCAAGGAAAAGCGAGACACCGATCGCAGTGATCAGGGCGGCAATCCGGGTAGCATTGCGCAACGGTTTGTAGGCGATGCGCTCGATCAGCATCCCCAGAACAGCGCAGGCTACCATGGCAAGCAGCAGAGCCGGCAAAAATGAAAGGTGCAGAACTGTCGTCGCAAACCAGCCCACATAGGCCCCGACCATCATCACGTCGCCATGAGCAAAGTTGATCAGCTTGATAATGCCGTATACCATGGTGTAGCCTAACGCGATCAGCGCATAGATGCTACCTAGGGAAATCCCGTTGACAAATTGTTGAATTATTTGCTGGGTTACGCTTCCCATTTTATCACTCCTGTACCCGGATCTTCCGAAATAGAGGAGGGGAGTTTTGCCCCCCTCCTCCCATGTTACCGTGATCCCCGATAACTGTGATCATAGAACCGGGTGTCATTAAGTCCTTAGCCTACTACGGATTGACTTTTTCGAGGAAGACGGTCTTCCCGTCCTTGTTTTCCTTAATGACCGCACTCTTGACCGGGTTGTGCGTAGCCGGATCGATGGTAATGTTGCCGGTGACGCCATTGTAGTTCTGGAATTTCTCCAGAGCATCCCTGATCTTGGCCGGTTCAGCACTGCCGGCGGCTTCGATCGCCTTAACGAACATCATCGCAGCATCATAACCTAAGGCAGCCATGGCATTCGGCTCGGTGTTGTACTTCGCTTTGTAGTCCTTAAGGAACTGGGCCATGGCGGGGTCATCAACAGCTACGTGGTCAGTATAATAAGTGTTGTTGAGCGCCTGCGCACCGCCGACGTCGAACAGCTTGGCATCATCCCAGCCGTCGCCGCCCATAAACGGTACGGTAATCCCCATTTCACGAGCTTGCTTGACGATTAGGCCGACTTCATTATAGTAGCCCGGTACCCAAACCATGTCGGGATTGGTAGCCTTCATCTTGGTCAGGATGGGACGGAAGTCTTTGTCCTGTCCGGCAACATATTGTTCTTCATCCACAATCTTGCCGCCGCCTTTGGTGAACGCGTCCTTGAAAGAGGCTGCCAGGCCTTTGGAGTAGTCGCTCTTTTGGTCGATAATCACAGCGGCCGTCTTGGCTTTCGGGAACTTGTCACCGCTCAAAACGAATTTCGCAGCGACCTGGCCTTGGAACGGGTCGATAAAGCAGGCGCGGAAGATCCACGGACGGACTTTGCCGGTATCCGGATCGACCGTCAGCTTCGTGTTCGTGCCGCTCGGGGAGATCATCGGAATCTTGTTGTCCGTAGCTACCGGAATGGCGCCGAGGGTTACGGAACTGGTCATACTGCCGATGATGCCTACCACGTGGTCTTGGGTGATTAGTTTTGTAGCCGCTGCCGTAGATTCACCGGCGTCGGATTTGTTGTCAGCGGCAACAAGCTTGAGTTTCCGGCCGCCCAAAACCCCGCCTTTGTTGTTAACTTGCTCGAAAGCGAGTTCAATGGCATTCTTAGCCATTTGGCCAAACATGGCAGTCCCGCCGGTCAACTCCAAGTTGCCGCCAATCAAGATGTCGCCTTTGTCGCCGCCGCCGGCATTCCCGCCAGACGCTGCGGTCGTACCGCAACCGGGCACCAAGGTCAGCACCAGCAACGCCGCCGCAATAAGAGCCAGAACCTTCTTCTTCAAAACAATTCATCCCCCTCTGAAATAATTCCCCACAAGTTGCGATTGGTTTGTGTACTTTTTACCCAAGTATTTCCCCAAGCAGCTAGAAATTGCCCCGGGTTTGCCCTCTGTCACCTCCGGCATCCTCTACATAACGGAACAAAAGCCCCAGTCAAAGAAACTACTAGGTTTAATTGACTGGGACTTCCTTGCCCATTATTAGAAGCTACTTTTGAGAACAACTTCTAATTTTAAATACATTCTATATTTTATAGATTAAACTGTCAATATAAAAGCCTGTAGCAGTACACTGTTTCGTATTACGAACATTCTGCATTTTGCATATTTTGCATATTGTATGCAAAATTCTCTCCCAGTTTGCAACTAGGCGCTATTACGGCTGAATGTGGGCAACCAATGTCTTCTTCCCGTTAACCATTTGGAGGATCACGGCGCTCTTGACCGGGTTATGCGTAGCCTGATCGACAGTAATGACGCCGGTTACACCTTGGAAATCCTTCGTCTTCTCTAACGCTTCCCGAATCTTGGCCGGATCAGCGCTGCCGGCCATCTGGATTGCATTGATCATCATCTTGGCGGCATCATAACCGAGAGCGGCCAGGGCATCCGGCTCACTGCCGTACTTGGCTTTGTATGCTTCGACAAAGGGCTTGGTGGCAGGGTCTTCAGCCCACATGTGGTTGACGAAATAAGTGTTGTTGAGGTTTGCCGCTCCGCCTACATCGACAAGCTTGGCTGAATCCCAACCATCGCCGCCAAGGAAGGGCATCGCCATGCCGGATTCGCGCGCTTGCTTGACGATCAAACCTACTTCGTTGTAATACCCAGGCACAAACACCAGTTCCGGACTCGTTGACTTGATCAACGTCAAAACTGCCCGAAAGTCCTTGTCGCCGCCAACGTACTGTTGTGTGGTTGTAATCTTGCCCCCACCCGCTTGGAACACTTTGATGAATTCCTGGGCAAGCCCTTTGGAATAATCGTCCTTTTGATCAAAGTAAACAGCAGCGGTTTTTACTTTGAGGTTGTTCAAGGCAAAGTTTGCGGCAACCCGTCCTTGGAAGGGATCCAGGAAGCAACTGCGGAAAATCCAGGGCTTCAGCTGCCCATTTTCCACCGTGACTTTCTCGTTTGTCGCTGTCGGCGTAAGAAGTGGGATCTTGTTGTCTGTGACGACCGGCGAAGCCGCCAGTGTATCGGAGCTGGTTACGGCGCCAATAATGGCCACAACCTTGTCCTGAGTCACCAATTTCGTAGCAGCAGCAGTTGATTCCCCGGCATCGGACTTATTGTCAGCGACAACGAACTTAATCTGCTTGCCAAGAACACCGCCCTTTTTGTTTTGTTCTTCAAAGGCCATATCCACCGCGTTCTTGACCGAGGTGCCGTAGGTGGCCACGTTACCGGTAAGCTCCAGGTCGCCACCGATTTTGATTTCGCCGGCAGGGGCGGCTCCGCCTGCGGCCTGCGCCCCGCAGCCGGCTGCCAAGCCCAGCACCAGGGCTGCAATTCCTAGGATAGTGACAAATTTCCTCGTTCTTCTTGCTTGTTGCATGCTTTCCTTTCCTTCCTCTTTCGGTTTTCGGAATTGTTATAGTACAGTGTAAGGTACACCCAAATTTTATAGTATTTATATGGCGGCGTCAAATTTCTGCCCTGTTATATTACAGCCGTTTTGGTCAATTTTTTGGAGAAATCATGCCCTAGGGGGATTTTTTGCGCAATTGGCGGCTATTTAAGCAATTGGCGGCTATTTAAGCAATTAGCGGCTATTTAAACAAAATCCTCTGCCCGCCATAACGGGCAGAGGATCAAGACAATCGGGGATGTTTGGGCAATGATGGATGCTGCGAGGTGCGAGGTCGCAAGGTTGCGAGATTGGAAGATCGGAAGGAGAGCAGAAAAGCGGGAGAGCAGGAGAGCAAGAAGTCGGGAGAGCAGGAGAGCAGGAGAGAGATAGGCGTCAAGTCTTTAGGTGTAGCGCACCCGTTTGTCACCCTGGCGCCGTGTGACCCGGAGCTGATCAAAATGTTCCAACAAAGGAACGGCATATTTGCGCGAAGTTCTCCATAGTTCGCGAATATCGGCGACACTTGCTTCACCACAGCGATCCAAAAGAGCAAGCAACTCCCGTCTGGCGCCAAGCACCGCCTCAGTCGCAAAGTAGATCCCGCCGATGAGCTGCCACTCGCCCGTTTCCACCAGGTACTGAGCATATTCAGGGGCCTCGCTCCGCACAATCTTGCATTCCTCCACGCCCGTCAGCAGATCCGGAGGAGTAAGGCCTGCTTGCTGCCAGTGCTGCCGCAAGCAGGCAATTTTACTTTGCAGATCTGCAGGCCAAGCAGGCGGATCCAGGGACTTAATCTTGCCGCCGCTTAAGCGGTAGTAACCGCGCGCAGCGCCCTCCTCCAAAATGTTTTGCCAGCGGCGATGAGGCCAAGCAACGCCAAGGCGCGCCTTCAGTTCCTCCCTCCCTAAGCCGTTGCGCAACGGAAATTGGCCTTCGTACCCCCGCACGATGGCCACGAGCTGCGCGCGCCAGGCTGCGGCTGCCTCAACTGCCCAGTAAAGCTCCGTACTGTCGTCAGGCCAGATTTCCAGCCGGCCCCCGCGGTGGAGATCCGTCAAGAAACCAAGCAATTCGTTCTCGGGCAAATGCAGGCTCGCCCGGAGTTCCGGACAGGTGCGGGGCTCATAGCACTCTTTGAGCAGCAGTTCATGCGGGTCGCCGCGGTCCTTTAATTTCAGCAGGGCCACAACGTTCTCTTTAAACCGTTTGGCCTTGAATTCGCCTACACCCAGGACTTTGCCGCCGGCAATGGTATGAGGCGGAGAATAGAACCTGATGACAAACCTGTCTCCGGCGGCAGCCAGCACCGGTTTCTCCAAGATAATTTGGCCATATCCCTCCTGGCCGCTTGGCAACTCCTCGGCTTCGAGCAGATGAAGCCGGCCGAGAATTTCGGCCGTCCCAAGATGAAACCGCACCCTCTGCCGGTGAACTAGCGGCTTATCATTGCTGGCGAGGTTGCGGATTTTTAGATCCAGGATGTTGCCAGCGAGAAAAGCCTGCGGTGTGGCCAGTACTGCACCTTTTTCCACTCCGCTGACTCCCACCCCAGCCAGGTTGACGGCTACCCGTTGGCCGGCGCTGGCTCTAGCAACCTTTTCGCCATGCACTTGAAGCGAACGCACCTTGACCGGCAAGTGAATGGGTTCGATGACCAGCTCCTGCCCCACCGCGACAGTACCGCTGTGGAGGGTACCGGTGACGACCGTGCCAAATCCTTGAATCGTAAACACCCGGTCCAAGGGCATCCGTACCGGCCCCTGCGCCGTTTTAGCCTCCGCCTCATCCAACATCCGATCCATCGTTGCCAAGAGCTCAGGCATTCCTGCTCGCGTAAGAGCGGACACAGGACAGAGCGGCGCATTGGCAAATACAGTGTTCTTTAATTCCTCCCGGATTTCTTCAGCAACAAGGTCGAGCCACTCGCCATCAACCAGATCAAGCTTGTTGATGACGACAATTCCTCTCGCTACACCCAAGAGGGTGAGAATGTCCAGATGTTCCCGGGTTTGCGGCATGACCCCTTCATCAGCCGCAATCACCAGGAGAACGATATCCATGCCGCTAGCCCCTGCGAGCATCTGCCTTACAAACCGCTCATGCCCCGGGACATCCACAATCCCGACCGAGCGCCCACTAGGCAGGGTTAAATGGGCAAATCCGAGTTCGATCGAGATGCCCCGTTGCTTTTCCTCTTTCAAGCGGTCCGTCTCGATGCCGGTCAGAGCCCGAATCAGCTCCGTCTTGCCATGATCAACATGGCCGGCAGTGCCCACCAAATAATGCCGTTCCTCCATATGCATCCCCCTTAACGCCGCCGCCAGAGATCAGCGAGGGCTTGGCGCAGTGTCTTGCGCTCGGGATTTAGTTTGGCTCTTAGTTCGAGCCGCCGCGCCAGTTTAAGTTCCCGCACAAAGTCAGCGTATTTGTTTTGCTGCTTGTATACCACCGCAAGATTGTTGTGCGGCACACTGTAATCAGGGTCGATGGCGATAGCTTTAAGGTAGCAGCTCTTGGCCGCCTCTAAATCCCCTTCTTCCCTAGCGATATTGCCGAGATTATTGAGGGCGTGAACGCAGCGAGAATCCAAAGCAAGCGCTTTCGCAAAGAGCTCCTTGGCAGCGGCGTAGTCATGTTGCTGCGCCCTGATCACACCCAGTTTGTTGTGCGCCATCGCATCTTGGGGATGAGCCACGAGGTGCCGATAAAACTTTTCTTCGGCTTCTGCCAGCCTGCCTGCCTCCAAGTCACGCACCGCTGACGCAAACAGTTCTTCCAAAATCCATCAGTCCTCCAACATTGTCTACGGGCAACGCTGACGAGCTGAGCGCGCGGCTCAGGAGGATGGGAAGACAGCTCCTCCTTGATATTTCCTAATCAATTGCCGGAGCCAGTCCTGCCAGACCGCCAAGCCCTCGCCGGTTCTGCAGGAGACCTCGAACACGACTATTTCCGGATTGATGGCGAAAATATCTCTTTTCATGGCAGCCAAATCCGTCTCGGTGAATGGCAGCAAATCCATTTTGTTCAAAACTACGGCTTGAGAGTTCCGGAAAATGACCGGATATTTGGCGGGCTTATCGTCCCCTTCAACCACGCTTAAAACAACAATTTTCAGCGCCTCGCCCAAATCAAAATCAGCGGGGCAAACCAAGTTGCCAACATTTTCGATGATCAGCAATTCCGGCCCCGGCCAGGTAAATTGGGGCAGTACCTTTCCAACCATTTGACTGTCGAGATGGCATCCCCCGCCGGTATTTACCTGAATGACCGGGATATCCAGCCTGGCGATGCGCTCGGCGTCTTTGCTGGTGTAAATATCGCCTTCGATCACCGCTATGCGGCAGTCGGCAGCCAGTGCTGTGAGGGTCCGTTCGAGGAGGGTCGTCTTGCCGGCCCCGGGCGAACCAATGATATTGACGGCAAGACAGTTGTGCCGGTGAAAGTGGCGGCGGTTAACCTCGGCCTGCACATCATTGGCCCCAAGGAGATTGGCCATTACTTGAATTTGCCGGCGTGATTCGCCTGTATCACCCAACTTCATTCAACCTCCAAACTTTCGATCAGCAATTCTTCGCCCTGCAAGATCTCCAACCCGGTAGTCTGGCAATACGGACAGAGAAAAAAGATGCCATGAACCGAAAACTCCCGGCCGCAGCTGCGGCAACGCGCTTGCACCGGTACCTGTTCGATCACTAATTCGGCGCCTTCCGCCTTAGTGCCTTGGGCATAGGCTGCGAAAGCAAGGTGCAGGGCAGCGGGCTCGGCATTGGTCAGCTCGCCAACACGCAGCTTGATCTGGACCACCCGCTTGATTTCATGTTGGTCAAGGATTTCTTCAACAATCTTGAAGACTCCCGCCATCAGGGACATCTCGTGCAAGCTATCAACTCCACGTCATGTATTGCCGGTCGGGTTGACGGCCGGCCGTCCATGCCGAAACCATGATTACCGTCGCCGCCAGGAATGAAAAATGAAGGGAAGAAAAACCAAGCCCAGATAACCGCAAAGAGGATAAACGATGCTGACAATTTGCGAGAAGCGAATCCCGGCCAGCGCAAGACCAGCCAAGAGAATGAGCACACTGGCCTGGATATAACTAAGGCGCTGAGTCTGCGCCAGCCGGCAAGCAAGACTAAAGCTGTTGCCAACCGCGGCTGTGATCATCGCCAGCCAGAGTACCATGACGTAGAAAAAGGCTGCCCAATCGCCCAGCTTGCCCGCCACGGCGACCATAGGTATTTCCAAGGCCATAACTTCCGGAAAGCGCAGCAAGGCGGCGGCGATCGCCACAGCAAAAGCGCCTAAGGCTAGGCCGCCGCCTACGGCGCCCAGCCTGGCCCCCTTTCTGTGCACTACTTTGCCCAAGGAAGCAAAAACAACCATGGCTAAGGTTAGATTGAAAGATACGTATAGCACCGCAGCTACCAACCAATGACGAAGCAGCGGATTCGGCGGCAGGATTACGCCTTCACCATCGCCGGGGGCTGCCAGGACCGCAGCAAATAGAGCAATTCCCAGACAGAAGACAAACTTGAGGGGAATCAAGACGGAATTGATCCAAAGCACTCCCTCGCTGCGGAACCACAAGGCCAGAGCGATGACACCGCCCGTCAGCAGGATCCCGAGCCAAGAGGCCAAACCGAAATACTGGGAAAACAGCGCCCCACTGCCTGTGAGCATGGCCAGCATCCCGACAAACAGCAGGCAGCTCACCAAAAAATCGGCTCGCCGGCCCCAGAAATCCCCGAACAGCCTGCGGAAGAAGTCAGCGTAGGATGTTATGCTCCATCGTTCTAGCAATTCTAACATGATCCAGCCTAGGAGAGCAAATAAGGCGGAACTTACGGCAATCCCACCCAAACCCCAGCCCCCGAATCGCGAGAAAAACTGCTGGATCTCCTGCCCGGAAGCAAACCCGGCGCCCATGACCGCCCCAACATAAGTGGCCGCTACCTGAAAAACCGTTCGCCATACCATCCCGCTCCCCTCCTGCCACATGCTTATGGCTGGAAAAGGACTCTCATGCATAAAACGCGGGGCGATTGGCAATATTCTAGGAGAATGGAACGTTTTGCCACAAAGGGGGCCTGCAGCTGCGTGAATCTGCTCTCAGTCTTGACTGAACCACAAAAAATCAAGGCCCATGTTGACGATCCTGCCGCGACCTTGCTCCTTGAGGGCCGGCTCAAAGAAATCTTAAGCGCTGCCTATCGGCGTCCGGTCGTCATCCTCTGCATTGGCACAGATCGTTCAACCGGCGATGCCTTAGGCCCCTTGACCGGAACTCACCTCTCCCGGCTCAACCTCCCTAGGCTCAATGTCCTCGGCACTTTGGACGAACCCGTTCATGCCACCAACCTGATACACCAACTCAAGTACATTAGCGAGACCTTTCCAAACCCCTTCGTGATCGCTCTCGATGCCTGTCTTGGACGTTTGGATTCAGTCGGCTGCCTGACCCTGGCAGAAGGGCCGTTGAAACCCGGCGCCGGAGTTCACAAAGACCTGCCGCCAGTGGGCGAAGCTCATCTGACCGGCATCGTCAATGTCGGCGGATTCATGGAATACATGGTTCTCCAAAACACTAGGCTAAACCTGGTATGGCACATGGCCGAGACCCTGAGTGCGATCATTTCCCGTTCCTACCTGGCCGCAAGTCTCTCTCGGCTGACAGAATGATCGAGTGTTCCCGGCCTCAGCGAGCCTCGCCTTCACGGCAGGGCTCGCTGAAGCCGGGAATTTTGACTACTATTTGGTATGCGTAATTGCTTGCACCATCAGCCTGGCGATCACCTCGCGCTCCTCGTTGCTCAATTGGTACTTGGACTGGCCCGCCTTGATGGGTTTGGCGTAGACGCGCGACTCCTCGCGGTTGTGAATTGACGAGAGTACGACACCATCGCCGTCCTCGTTCAAAAGGCCTAGGGCAAAGCTCAAATCGCTGCCCATGTTGTCAAACGCGTTAAAGCGGATGAGTTCGGCACTTTGCAGAAGAGTGCGGGCTTTTTGTTCCAGCCGGCTGACTCTTGTCAGACAATCAGCCAGTCCCTCCGCTGTTTGGGCTTGGCGCTCCGCCAATTCTTCAAGCAAGGCGTCCAAGTCCCGGCCGCTGCTCAAGGCCTGCAGCGACTTATGCGCTGCTTCGAACCGCCTAAGACGGCGGTACAACAGCAAAACCACGACAAAACTGGCCGTCAGCAAGACGGCTAACGATAAGATCGCCCACCATTCCGAGGAAATCATGACGAAAGTATCCACTTCTCCAACCCCTCCATTTTCCAGTTCCTAAAGGACAGCTAGACGAACTTGTCCCGGCCTTCTAGCCCCCGATGTGGTATTTGGTCAACAGGATAGTCAAAGGAATCGCCAGAAAGATCCCTGGCAATAGGTTGCCCACTTTGATTTCTTTGATTTCGAGGATGTTCAAGCCGATGCCAAGGATCAACAGCCCGCCGGTGGCACTCATTTCCGCCACGATGTGGGCTGACAGGAGGCCTTGCAGGTAGAAAGCAGAGAAGGTAATGATTCCTTGATAGATGAAGACGGGGACCGCTGAAAAAACCACCCCGAGACCCATTGAAGAAGCAAATACTAGCGCTGAAATCCCGTCAAGAGCCGCTTTGGCGAACAGGATACTGTGATTTCCCTTAAGACCGCTTTCCAGCGAGCCCATGATAGCCATCGCTCCAACACAATAGATGAGACTTGTGCTGACAAAGGCCTTGGTAAAGCGTCCATCGCCACTGCTGTCCAGGCGGTATTCCAGCCACGCACCGAGCCGCTGCAAGCGCAGCTCAATATCAATCCAGGCCCCTAAAGCTCCACCCAACACCAAACTACCGATCACAATCAACAGGTTCTTGGTTTGCAAAGCCATGCTTATGCCTATCAAAAGCACTGCCAAACCCACGCCTTGAATCATAGTCCGCTTTAGCCTCTCCGGTATGGCTTGGCCAAAAGCAAGTCCAGCCACAGAGCCCAAGACAATCGCCAGCGCGTTGACAATAGTACCTAACAAACAACATCCTTCCCTTCTCACCGCTCAGCAAGTGCCTGGGGCAGTTGCCCGCCGACGAGGATTATTCAACATCTTATACACTCACGAATGTTCCACGTGGAACACTTACGGCTGTGCACGTTCACATGCCCGTCGCTCCCGCCGTCCAAGTCGTAGGTTTTTCTTGCGCGCAGTGCGGAAGCAGCAAAGGCAGCTGCGCTCAATAATCTTCCACGAGAAACTCGCGGCAATTCTTTCCTCTGTTCTCCGTTCTACTACCTAAGGGGCTTGCCGGTATTTTTTGTGCCCGATGCTCTTAGCAAAGCCGCCATACACAATAATGTTCCACGTGGAACAGTAGACCTTGGGCAAGTCCACAATGACCGGCTGCCTAACCCTTCAGTCGACTTCCACCTGCCATAGCTCCAACAGCCTATTGAGCTCTTCGCTCGAATAAAACTCGATTTCGATCCGGCCCCGCTCGGCCGTACCCTTGATAGCCACTTTGGTTTGAAAAGCTTCGCTTAACTTCCCGCTGACATCTCCAAGCACCGTCTCTTTGACAGCGCGCCTCCTGGCCTGCGGTTTCTCGGCCTGCAGCCGCCGCAGCATTTCTTCCATCCCGCGCACAGAAACCTTTTCGCGCGCCGCCCGCTCAGCGATCAGCACTTGAAGAGCGCTGTCCTCGATCCCTGTCAACAGTTTGACATGCCCCAAGGACAACTGCCCAGCCTCGAGCAATTGCAGCACCGGGCTCGGCAATTTAAGCACACTCAAAAGATTTGCTATGGTTGCCCGCCCTTTCCCCACACGCTGCGCGACTTGTTCCTGGGTGAGCCCATACTCATCGATCAATCTTTGATATGCCAAGCCTTCCTCGACAGGCGATAGATCAGCGCGTTGAATGTTCTCGATCAAAGCCCTCTCCGCAGACTCCTGCTCACTGCAGGCCTGGACGAGACAGGCAATCCGTTCCAAGCCCGCCAGCCGCGCTGCCCGGTAACGACGCTCGCCCGCAACTATGTAATAGCGATCCATGCCCGCAGGACGCACAAGAATCGGCTGCAACAAACCATGTACACGCAAAGATGCTGCCAGTTCCTCAAGGGCCTCCTGGCTAAACTCTTTCCGCGGCTGACTCGGGTTTGCCTCTATCTGGTCAAGCGGAATCTCCCGAACGCTTGAAGAACTGCTTCCGCCGTCATCACCTATCAGGGCTTGCAATCCTCTTCCTAAACCCTTCTTAGACACGTTCCAAAACCTCCTCGGCCAAATCCCTATAGACTTCTGCACCTCGCGACCGGGGATCATAGAGCACGATCGGCTTGCCGTGGCTTGGCGCCTCTCCCAATCTGACATTGCGCGGGACAATGGTCTTAAAGACCTTGTCGCGGAAATATCGCTTGACTTCTTCAACCACCTGAATAGAAAGATTGGTCCGCGCATCAAACATGGTCAGCAATGCCCCCAAAACATCCAACCCTGGATTGAGATGTCTGCGCACGCGCTCCAGGGTATTCATCAACAGGCTGAGCCCCTCCAAAGCATAGTACTCGCATTGGATCGGTATCAAGACATGATCAGCGGCTGTCAACGCATTCAAAGTCAAGAGACCTAAGGATGGTGGACAATCGACAAAAATGAAGTCGAATTCATCTTTGACAGGTGCTAGGGCTTCCTTCAACCGACCCTCTCGCGACAGGACCGACACCAGCTCGATCTCAGCTCCAGCCAGTTCGATCCGCGCGGGTACCACGAATAGATTGCTGAGTTCGGTCTTTTGCCATACCTTATTAAGCGCAGTCTCGTTGATTAATGCGTCATAAATACACTGGCGCAGCCGCTGCTTAAGAATTCCCGTCCCGCTCGTGGCATTTCCTTGGGGATCCAAATCGACCAAAAGGACACGGTAGCCTTTCTCAGCCAAACAGGAACTTAAGTTCACTGCCGTAGTGGTTTTAGCTACTCCTCCTTTTTGATTGGCAATGGCTATAGTCCTGCTCATCACCGCATCCTCTCCTCACCGCATACATCCATCTACCATACTACCAAAACAGACCAAAGAAAAAAAGCGCCCCTTGGCGCTTTGTTGATCCCAATCCAGATTCGCCGATTTTATCCTTTATGCCGTTGATGGTGTCAAGACTTCTCCTGCCTGGGTGCAAATGAGCACAAGTAGGCTGGAGATCTGTCAACGCCTGTTAGCAATGAGCAGGATGGTCGCCAGAACTATCACTTGCCCAATAGCCAGGGAAGATGCGATACGGCGTACACGCGTGGACACCCCTCAGACCAGCGGTTTCTTCTCGGGAGTCCCGGCACGCCTCGGATACCCCACTGGGGTAGGTGCCAATTTGCTGATCACGACCACCGAGCGATGTTCAGCGGCATCACTGAGCCGAAATTGAGCAACTTCGCGGATCTGGCCGCCCAAGACCCGCAACGCCCTCTCTGACTCGCGGACTTCCTGCTCCGCCTGAGATCCCTTCGCCGCCAGACAAACACCACCCACCCTGGCCAAGGGCAATAGATACTCCAGCAAGACAGGCAACCGGGCTACCGCTCGCGAAGCGACATTAGCGAACTTTTCCCGATAACCTTCCCTGCGGCCAAGCTCTTCTGCCCGGGCATGGACAGTCTCCACTCCCTCCAAGCCGAGTTCGGCAATGACTTCTTTAATGAACTCCAACCTCTTCCCCAAGGCGTCAACTAAAACAACTTGCAACTCCGGCATGGCTATTTTCAGAGGCAGTCCGGGAAATCCCGCACCAGTACCGACATCAACCAATGCTCCGGGCAGCAAGAATGCTTGCAGGGTCAAGCTGTCGATAAAATGCTTGACAATGATTTCTTGCGGTTCAGTGATCGCCGTAAGGTTGATCTTTTCGTTCCAGGCAACCAACATCTCACCAAAACGGCTGAATTGCCGCAGCTGTCGCCCTGTCAGGGAAATCCCCACTAAGCTTTCGACGCGCTTCTCCAGATACGGCTCGAACTCAGGAAACACCCGCACTACCCCCCCGCCGCATCTGTTCGAGAAAAACCATCAGAACAGAGATATCTGCTGGGCTTACGCCTGTTATCCGCGAAGCCTGGCCGAGATTAGCCGGCTGTACTTCACTCAGGCGTTGCCGCCCTTCAGTCGATAACCCCCGAATAGCCCGATAGTCCAAATCCCGCGGCAAGACCCGCTCCTCCAACTTGCCGAAACGCTCGATTTCGGCCAACTGCTTTTCTATATAGCCTGCATACTTAGTAGCAATCTCCGCCTCCTCCACAATTTCCCTGTCAAAAGCGGCCATCTCCGGAACAAACCGCTGCAAGAACTCCAGCGAAACTTCCGGACGCCGGATCAACTCTGCCGCGCTCGCACCCGCTCTTAAAGGCGCTGAGCCGATATCCGCCAAGGCTAGCTGCAAGTCTTCGCGCTGGGGAGAAAACATGCTTCCCTGCCAGAGCTTAGCGACCTCCGCCAGCTTAGCCTGCTTAGAGCAGAACTCCCGGTAACGCAGATCATCCACCAGCCCGACTTCCCGGCCCCGCTCGGTCAAACGCAGGTCAGCATTATCCTGGCGCAGGACGAGGCGGTATTCGGCCCGGGACGTCAACAACCTGTATGGTTCTTTGATTCCTTTGGTCACCAAATCATCGACCAAGACCCCTAAATATCCTTCTGAGCGCCGAATTACAAACGGTTCACGATCCTTGGCCCTGAGCGCCGCGTTAATTCCGGCCAGCAAACCCTGCGCAGCAGCCTCCTCATAGCCGGAAGTTCCGTTGAGCTGGCCAGCGGTGAACAGCCCCGGCCACTGTCTGACCTCCAACCAAAGCGAAAGTTGATGGGGTTTGACGTAATCATATTCGATCGCATACCCCGGCCGCAGCATCTCAACGTTCGCCAGGCCGGGAATGCTGCGCAGAATCTCCCATTGCACGTCCTCGGGCATGCTGGTGGACAAGCCTGCTACATAAAGTTCTTCGCTTTGCCACCCTTCCGGTTCGAGAAATATCTGATGCGCCTCCCGTTCAGCGAAGCGGACTACTTTATCCTCAATCGAGGGACAATAACGCGGCCCGATTCCTTCGATCCCGCCGCTGTAAAGCGGAGCCCGATGCAAATTCCCGCGAATAATCTCGTGCGTCCGAGGGCTAGTATAGCCCAACCAGCATGGCACCTGGGCGCCGGGATCCCCTTGCCAAAAGATGTTTTTCGTCGGCAGGAAGGAAAAACGCCAAGGCCGATTATCTCCCGGCTGAATGAGAAACTTGCCAAAATCCACCGAACGGCGGTGAATGCGGGGAGGAGTGCCTGTCTTAAACCTCCCCAGCTCGATCCCCAACCTTTGCAAATCCTCGGACAAGCCCACAGCAGGCTGTTGCCCGTTGGGCCCCCCACTGAATTTGGCCGGACCCACGATAATCCGCCCCCGCAGATACGTGCCGCTGGTCAGAACAACGCTGCGCGCGACATACCTGGCCCCTGTTCGGGTGACTATCCCGCACACAGCTCCGTCAGCCGTAAGCAAGCGTTCAGCCAGCGCCTGAATCACGGTCAACCCTGGCTGCCGGTAGATTACTTCCAGCATGCGCCGCTGATAGGCTGCCTTATCTGACTGCACACGCAGGGCATGAACCGCCGGACCTTTGCCGGTATTCAACATCCGCACCTGCAAGGAAGTCTCATCGGCGATAATGCCCATTTGCCCGCCCAAGGCGTCTATCTCCCGCACCAGGTGACCTTTAGCCGGCCCTCCGACCGATGGATTGCAGGGCATATGGGCAACTGTATCCAAATTCAACGTCACGAGCAGCGTCGAACAGCCCATCCGCGCCGCAGCCAAAGCCGCTTCACAACCGGCATGCCCGGCGCCGACAACGATCACATCGTAACGTCCCGCCAAATATTCCACAGCCTAATCCTACTTTCCAATACAGAATCGGGAAAAAATATCTTCCAACAAAGTTTCCTGCACATCATGGCCGGTGACCTCAGAGACTGCCTGCAATGCCTGGCGCACGTCAACCGTAACAATGTCCCACGGTAGACCTGCATCAAGCGAGCCCATGGCTTGCCTGAGAGATTGGCAGCAACGCTCCAAAGCCCCGATCTGCCGGACATTGGACAACAGACGTTCCACTGGCCTCGCTTCTCCCTGGTACACTCTCCTTTTAATCTCGGCCTCCAACTCTCCAAATCCCCTATGCGCAACCACAGAAAACGGAATCCACACGTTTGCTTCCGCGAAGCGAATTACCTCTTCTCCAGGCGGCAACAAATCCATCTTGTTAGCCAACACCACAACCTTTTCCCCGTAGGTTTCGATAATCTTCATTTCTTCCGTCCCCAACGGAATGTTCGCCTGCACGACCAAGAGTACAAGATCCGCCTGGTCCAATGCACGCCAACTTCGTTCAATTCCCAGCCTCTCCACAGGATCATCGCTCTCGCGGATCCCAGCAGTGTCCACCAGCTGGAGCAGGATTCCGCCTATGTTGACAGTTTCCCGGATTTCATCGCGCGTCGTACCGGGAACCTCAGTAACGATCGCCCGTTCTTCCCGCACCAGAGCATTCAAAAGACTAGACTTGCCGACATTCGGACGCCCGGCGATCACGGTCTGCAAGCCATCGCGGAGAATCTTGCCCGTTCGGCTTCCAGCCAAGATCTCCTCTGTCATCCTTATACACCCCTGCAGCTTCCCAGCCAAGACCTTCAGGTCAATCTCCTCAACCTCATCCTCCGGAAAATCGATACCTGCCTCTAAGAAAGCAGTTGTTTCCAGAACCATCTCGCGCAAATGTTCTATCTCGACTGACATGCCCCCGCTAAGCTGGGCCAAAGCTAGCTGCGCAGCGCTATCGGTCCGCGCACTAACCAGATCAATGATCGCTTCCGCCTGCACCAAGTCCAACTTGCCATTGAGAAAGGCCCGTTTCGTAAATTCTCCCGGCTCAGCCAACCTGGCTCCGCAACGCTGACACGCTTCCAAAATCCGGCGCGCAACCAGCGGCCCTCCGTGGCAGTTAATTTCAAAAACATCTTCACCTGTATACGAAGAGGGTGACAGCATCTTTCCGACCAGGACCTGATCGATAGCTCTGTCTGCATCGCGAAACGTACCCAGGTGCAAAGTAAAGTTGCTGCTTTGCGCCCAGCGCTGAGGATTCGCCGGTTCGAAGCACCTGCCAATGATCTGCCCAGCGGCCGGCCCGCTCAGGCGCACAATATGGATTGCTGCTTCACCAAATGTTGTGGCTAAAGCGCATATTGTATCCGACAACTCCCAAGCCCCCAAACTATCCTTAATGACCTACCCCTAAGTGGGAAAAAAGAGGGGCTAACCCCTCCTTATCAATTCTCCTGAGGTCAGACACCAGTAAAAAGCCTTGCTGGCTATGACCTATTGTAACCTTTTAAATTCATCAGCTATGCAAACTTAAGAAATATCCCTTGTTCTTTTCAGGGCGATTACCACCCGGCGGTTAGGTTCTTCGCCCTCACTGTAAGTCGTTACCCGGTACTCATCCTGCAAGGCAGTGTGAATGATCCGCCGCTCATGCGGATTCATCGGCTCCAGAACCACCCGGCCTCCCGTCCTTTTTACCTTCTCGGACAACCGCTTGGCCAAACGCACCAAAGTCTCCTCGCGCCGCAGCCGGTAGCCTTCCACATCAACTATGATTTTCACTTTCTGACTGACTTGCCGGGCAACAGCAAGATTCGTCAGGTACTGCAACGCCTCGAGCGTATCGCCCCGGCGCCCGATCAAAATACCCAGTTCCGGCCCCTGGATATCGACCCGCAGCAAACCATCTGCTTCTTTGG
>Ga0334722_10001869_pt1 | contig 24988 bp, 15 predicted proteins | sample C3_bottom_MG_FD_207210 | JGI IMG/M metagenome (GOLD analysis project Ga0334722, IMG submission 207210) | Sediment microbial communities from Yellowstone Lake, YNP, Wyoming, USA - C3_bottom | ecosystem: Environmental > Aquatic > Freshwater > Lake > Sediment | place: USA: Wyoming | collected... | reverse complement strand
GCTGTCAGGGGCGTTTTCAGGTCGTGTCCGAGCGACGCGAGCAGGGCTGACTTCAGTTCGGCGCCCTGCCGCACGCGTTCCGCCGCCTGACGTTCGTCCAGGAACTTCGCGCGTTCGATGGCAATCGCCGCCAGTCCCGCGATCGCATCCAGCGTGCCCGGGTCGACCTGGCGCCCGGCGGTCGCCAGCAGACCGACGGCACGCGCACCAAGACGAAGGGGCGCCAACAGCACCGACATCCCCGTGTCGGTGACCACGAGGCGATGACCTCCGGACGTTCGAGTGTCGGCCTCTACTTCAAGCGCTCCTCGAGCCGCGGCGAGCGCCGAGTCGAGCTCCTGCCGATCGAGCGTCACGCCAACGCCCGACTCGTGGAGTTGCCACGCTTCTGGGCCCGGCAGACAGATACAGACGTAGTCGAGACCAAAACGCCGAGCGACATGACTGGCAAGCCCGTCCATGGCCTCGCGGCTCTCGGTGGTCAGCAGGATGTCGCGGCTCAGATCGAAGAGCCGGCTCAGTTCATCCCGCCTGGCTGTGGCGTCGGCCGCCGTCTGTCTGGCCACGAGGGAGAGCCGGCTGGCCACGACGCTCACGGCAAGAAACACGACGAGTGCGACCCAGTTCTGCGGATCGGTAATCGTGAAGGTGCCGACCGGAGGCAGAAAGAAGAAATTGAACGCCAGGACGGCCACAGCCGACGCCGACACGGCCACACGCAGTGTCGAGGCTGCGGCGACGAGCAGTATGACGAAGAGGTAGGAGAAAGCAACGACTGTCGGGTTGGTGACTCCAAGCCATCTCGGATACACCACGGTTATGGCGGTCAGCGCCGCCACGGCGGCGGCGAGGTGCCACAGTTCGCGCAGCCGTCCACGGTTCATTGCGGCGATTCTAACAGGGTTCCGGTAAACTGACGGCGCCCCGAAGGAGATCTGGTTCATGGCAATCGCCCGCCGCGCCCGTTGCCTTGTATTCGCGCTCGTTGGTCTCGCTTTTGCCGCCGGTCTGGCCGCCGGACAACCGGCGCAACCTGCGCGAAGCGCCGCCGTGGCTCCAGGACCGCCGCCCGCCATCCTGACACTGCGCGACCAGGCCGCGGTCTACAACAACTGGTTGAAGATCCGCCTCGAACGCATCCTGCCGGAGTTGATGCGGCAGGAGGGCTTCGACATGTGGCTCGTCATCTGCCGCGAGAACAACGAGGACCCCGTCTTCTCGTCGCTGGTGCCGTTTACGTCGATGTACGCGAGCCGCACCTCTATCCTCGTGTTTACGGACAAAGGGACTGAGGGCGTCGAGCGTCTGACGGTGAGCCGAGCGGGGATCGGTCAGCTCTACAAAAGCGCGTGGGAGCCGGACAAGGTCGATCAATGGGTTCGGCTTGCGCAGATCATCAAGGAACGGAACCCAAAGAAGATCGGGATCAACGAATCCGACACATTCAACTACGGCGATGGTTTGACAGCCGCCCTGAAGAAGAAACTGCTGGCGTCGCTGCCCGCCGAAGTGTCCGACCGCGTCCAGTCGGCCGAACGGCTCGCGATTCGGTGGCTCGAACGGCGATCGACCGAAGAACTCGAGGTCTACCCGCAGATTGTCGCCATCGCGCACGGCATCATTGCCGAAGCCTTCTCGCGCCGCGTCATCACGCCGGGCGTGACGACGACCGACGATGTGGTGTGGTACTTCCGCGAACGGTCTCGACAACTCGGTCTGACCAACTGGTTCCAGCCGTCGGTGTCGATTCAGCGGCCGAAGGAGAGTCCGTATAAAGACTCGAACGTGATTCACCGCGGCGACTGGCTGCACTGCGACTTCGGGATCACGTACCTCAAGCTGTGCACTGACACCCAGCAGGTGGCGTACGTGTTGAAGGAGGGCGAGACCGACGCCCCGCAGGGCCTGAAAGACGCGCTCGCGCAGGGCAATCGGCTGCAGGACATCGAGATGGCAGAGTTGAAGACCGGGCGCACCGGCAACGAGATTCTGGCGGCCGCCTTGAAACGCGCAACAGGCGAAGGCCTCAAGCCAAGCATCTATACGCACCCGTTGGGCGTGCACGGCCACGCCGCCGGGCCCATCATTGGCTTGTGGGACAAACAGGATGGCGTGCCGGGCCTTGGCGACTTCCCGCTGTTCGACGACACCGTGCACTCCATCGAGTTGAACGTGCGCGCACCAGTGCCAGAGTGGGGCGGCCAGGAGGTTCGCGTCGAACTCGAACAGGATGCGGTCTACGCCAAGACGGGCGCCCGGTGGCTCGATGTCCGCCAGACGTCGCTGATTCTGATCCGATAGCTGAATGCCGGGTCTAAAGACCCGGCCTACAGCACCAATCGGTGCGCTTATCGGATCCGCAGGAACGGCAGCGCCGAACGTATTCCTTCGTAGAGCACCGCCATATCGGCGGCTGGTTTCAGGGAATACTGGCCGCTAAAGCCGTCTTTTGCAGCCATTTCACGTGGCTGCCAATCTCTGGACAGCACCATCTTCACACACGAATCCTCGTAGGTCAGCTGGTCGTCGCCCATCACGAGGCGGCTCTCGCGCCCGCCGTCGCGCCGCAAAATCGTGTCGCCGTCGATGTGGAACGCGTTGTGGTCCTCGGCCGCAAACAGGCCGGCATCAAGAAACAGGCGGGGCTTGTCGATGTAGGGCTTGCCATGATGCACGCAGAAGGTCTGGCAGTTGTCGCACGCATTGCAGAAGTCGTCGATGTGCACGATCTGCCGGTTCTGCGCGACCAGGAATTCCTCAAAGCCGGTCACCGTCAGCCTCCGGCCGTCTACAGCAAGCAGGGGGAGCGACCAGCGCACCGGCTGCATGGTGAACGTGTAGTTCGATCGGTTCGGACACACCTCGACGCACTTGTCGCAGAAAGCGGCGCATTGCACGCAACGGAGCGCTTCGCGTTTCGCGTCGGCATCGGTCAACGTGGATTCGACGAGCGCGAACCCGAGCCGCTCGGCTGCAGGTCTGACGCGCGGCTTGATTTGCTCGATCTTGCGCGCTCGCACCGCTTTGATGTCGAGAATGTCCTGTGCCGACAGCGGTAAGGGGCGCGAGGACGGCTGCGCGAACTGGACCCCCAATCGCTCGCAGATGGACTCGGCAGCCTTTCGGCCGTCGGCGCAGGCGGCAATGATGCTGCCCGGCTCAATCACCATGTCGCCGCCCGCATACACCCGGTCCGGACCGGCACACGCAGTTGCGGTGTCAACCATCACGCCACCGCCCCTGTGGCGCATCACCCGGCTTCCATCAAGGAAGCTCAGCTCCGGAAGCTGGCCAACAGCCACAATCACCGTGTCGCACGAAACGATGAACTCGCTGCCCGCAACGGCCCTCGGGACGCGCCGTCCGTCTGACCCCGGCTCACCCATTACGTTGCGCACGCACCGGACTCCTGTGATGCGGTCTCCGTCGCGAAGAATCTCGATTGGAGCCACCAATTCCTCGAGCCGGTTGCCTTCATCCAGCGCGCCTTCGAGTTCCTCCGGCGCGGCCGGCATTTCCTGGCGCGTGCGCCGATAGAGAATCGTGACCGGGCCGCCGATCAGACGCTGAGTGGTGCGCGTGGCGTCCATCGCGGTGTCTCCGCCGCCCACGACCACGGGACGGCTTCCAATCGACACCAACTGCCCGCGGCGCGCGCGCTCGAGCAGGTCAAGCGCGGGAAAGACGCCAGGTCCCTCGGTGCCCGGTACGCGCAATGGTGTGTCGCGCTGGAATCCAGCCGCGAGATAGACCGCGTCGAATCCCCTGGCGAGCAGCGCTTCCGGCGGCTCACTGATTCTCGTATTCAACACAATGGTGACGCCGAGGGCCGTGATCCGGTCAATATCACGCGCGATGATAGACGAGGGCAGCCGGAACGGCGGGACGGTGCGCAGCATGCCGCCGGCGATGTCCTTGGCCTCGAAGACGGTGACCTGCACTTCATTGATCGCCAGGAAGGCGGCCGCAGCGAGTCCCGACGGGCCGGCTCCGACGATGGCCACCCGGTAGCCGGCTGGCGCGATACGCTTCGATATGTACTCGGTGCGTCCGCGCTCTTCTGCGATGCGCTTCAGCGCGCGGATCGCGACGGTCTCGTCGTAGTCGTTGCGTGTGCACCGGGTTTCGCACAGCCTCGTGCACACGTAGCCGGTGACGCCCGGCAGGGGATTCCGCGCCAGGATGACTTCCAGCGCCCTGTCGTATTCGCCCCGCGCCACGAGCCACGCGTACTCGGGCACGTCCTGCTCCACGGCGCACGCCTCGACGCACGGTGCGACCACGCAGTCCCACAGCCCAAGGCCCGACCTAACTTTCGGCAGGCCGTGCGGGAATGCCTCCTTCTTGTACCGCCGATTGACAAGCGATTCGGACGCGGCGCGACTGACGTTTTCCAGTCGATCCCGCGAGAAGCCGGCGAGACTGGTTTCACCAGCTCCGCCCATCGCCACACCGATATGCTCGATCCAATTCCTCAGGCGGGCATATCCGCCCGGCTTCAGCAGGTCCGTACAGCCGGTCACCGGCAAGGCACCACACGAGAGCACCGTTGCGGCATTCAGAGCGTCGACGCCTGCCGAGTACGACATGTGCAGATCGCCACCGAACTCGCGCATCAGCCGGTCATACAGGTTGATCGTCACCGGATAGAGCGCCCGCCCGGACATGTACATTTCGTCGCCGGGCAGTCGGCCCGTGTGGTTGCGGGTGGCCAGCGTGTTGCTCAACTTCACGCCGAACGTCAGTCCCCGCTCGGCCCCTGCGCGTTTGAGAGCGGCGATCAGCGCGACCGCCGCGTCGTACTGCAGGTCGTGATCGAACACGGTGTCCGGAATGTCGATCTCGGCGAACCCCAGTTGTCGGTTCACGATGTCCCGCACCTCGTCGCGGCCAAGCAGTGTGGGGTTGAGCTTGACGACGGTATGTAGATGGCGCTCGTCCAGCAGATAGCGGCCGATGCGTTCGATCTCTGCCGGTGGACACCCGTGCATCGTCGAGAGCGTCACGCTGTTGACGATGCGCGTGGGAATCTCGATGTCGGCGAACTGGGGGAACTGGCGGCGCAGGCAATCCTGGATCTCGGCGATTGGCTCCGAGGCATCGGCCATCACGTCCATGAATCGCGTCATGCGTGGATGGGTGATCCCTTCGAGTGTGTAGCCGACGCTCATGTCGAAGATCGCGCCTGGCAACAGCGGCGACATGGTCGACTGGCGATCCCAACCCAGCACGGTGGGCAGGATGTGCAGGAGCGCCCACGCGACGACGTACTCGTGCGCCGATTGCTCGAGCTTGAGCTCTTGCGACCATTCGACGTTGTAACCTTCGTCCGTCATGTCGATGCACGGACGCGGGATCGTCAGCTCGTCCTGCACCTGAACGGTCTTCAGCTCCATGAACCGGCCACCGCAGAGGTACGCCGCGACGATGTTCTGGCTGAGCTGGGTATGGGGTCCGGCCGATGGACCGACGGGCGTGGCGAGGTAGCGACCGAACAGATTCGGGACGGCGAACGGCGCGGCGGGCGTCGGCACGTAGAACAACGACTTGGGGATGTCGAAGATCGAGCCGTTGCGCTCGTATTCCATCAGGATACGAGCCAACTGCGTGGCGAACGGCTGAATCCGCATCACATCGGACATCGACTCTCGTGCTCCGCAGACAGCATACTCCCCTCACACCTTGTCTTTCTGCGGGGGACTTGTATCATGGGCGGGTCGCGTTTCTCGACGCCGAGACCGATCGGTCAATGTCAGGAGGATCTCCATGCTACGCCGCGCCATTCGACTACCCCTTCGAACGTTCGTGCTTCTGCTGGTCTGTGCCGGCGCAGTTATCGCCGTCGTTGCGCAAGACCGCGCAATCTACCGGCCGACCACTGTCACGGCCGCCGACTACGTCAGAGCCGAGAAGTTCCTGGCGCAGGGCGTGACGGGACTGGTCGTTGGGGGCAGCGTCGCTCCGACGTGGCTGCCGGACGAGCGCTTCTCGTACCGCAGCGTCACGGTCGACGGCTCGGAATTCATGTTGGTCGATCCCGTCAAAAAGACACGCGTTCCCGCCTTCGATCACGCGAAGCTGGCGGCCACCCTGTCGACGGCGGCGAATGTGAAGTTCGACGCCAAGGCGCTGCCGTTTCAGACGATCGAACTCTCCGCGGACGCCAAGACCGTGTCGTTCGACGCAGAGAAGCGCCGATGGTCATGCGATGTCGCGGGGGCGAAATGCGTCGCCACGGGCGATGCGGCGGCCGGCGGGCGCGGCGCAGCGGCCGGCGGACGCGGGCAGGCGGCGGGCGGACGGGGACAGGCGGCAGGCCGGGGCGGACGCGGCGGCGGCGGTGCCGCGGCCGGGGTGGCGTCCCCTGATGGCAAGCGGGCCGTCTTCATCCGCGATTGGAATCTCTGGGTGCGTGATGTCGCAACAAACCAGGAGAAACAGCTCACCTCGGACGGCGTGAAGGACTTCGGCTACGCCACCGACAACGCAGGCTGGGCGTCGAGCGATCGTGCGGTCGTGCTGTGGTCACCCGATTCGAAGAAGGTTGCGACGTTCCAGCAGGATGAGCGGGAAGTTGGCGACATGTACCTGGTCAACACGACGGTCGGCCACCCCACGCTCAAGGCCTGGAAGTATCCGCTTCCCGGAGACAAGAACGTCGCCATGCTTCAGCGCGTCATCATCGACGTAGACGCAGCCATAGTGACGCGCCTGCAGATGCCGCCCGACTACCACCGGGCAACCATGGGCGACAACTTCAGCGTCAACGACATGAAGTGGAATCCGGACGCTACGCAGCTGGCATTCGTCTCGACGTCCCGCGATCACAAGCAGGCCATTCTTCGCGTCGCCGACGCCGCGGCTGGAACGGTGCGCACGGTTTTCGAGGAGACGGTGCCCACACACTTCGAATCGGTGTCCGGCTGGCAGGTTCTGTGGCCAACCAACGAAGTGATCTGGTATTCGCAGCGCGACAACTGGGGACAGCTTTACCTCTACGACCTGGTTGGAGGAAAGCTGAAGAACCAGATCACCAGCGGCGAGGGCCCCGTGACGCGCATTGCGCGAGTAGACGAAAAGACGCGCACGATCTGGTTCAGCGCCAACGGGCGCGAGAAGGGGCAGGATCCGTACTTCGGCCACCTCTATCGCATCAGCATGGACGGAAAGAACTCCGTGTCGTTGTCGCCGGACGATGGTGACCATAACGTGCAGTTGTCGCCTTCGGGCCGCTTCCTGATCGACACGTATTCAAAACCGGACGTGGCACCGGTGGTGACGCTTCGGGATGGCGATGGCAAGCTGGTGTTGCCGCTGGAGAAGACCGACATCTCGAAGCTCCTGGCTGCCGGCTGGAAGCCGCCGATGCCCATTACCATGAAGGCGGCTGACGGCAAGACGGACATCTACGGCCTGCTGTTCCGGCCGACCAACTTCGACCCGACGAAGAAGTACCCGATCGTCAACAATGCGTATCCCGGTCCGCAGTCGGGCAGCACTGGCTCACGCTCGTTCACAGCGGCGAGGGGCGATCGGCAGGCACTCGCCGAACTCGGGTTCATCGTGGTCACCATCGATGGCCGCGGCACGCCGAACCGATCGAAGTCGTTCCACGACGCGTATTACGGCGCAATGGGCCGCGATAACACGCTGCCCGACCAGGTGGCGGGCATGAAGGACCTCGCCAGCAGGTTCCCGTGGATTGACATCGACCGCGCCGGCATGTGGGGCCACTCCGGCGGCGGGTTTATTGCGGCTGACGCGATGTTCCGCTATCCGGAGTTCTTCAAGGTCGGCATCTCGGAATCGGGCAACCACGACCAGCGCAATTACGAGGACGACTGGGGCGAACGGTACCAGGGCCTGCTGGTGAAGAACGCCGACGGCACCGACAATTACGACGTCGAAGCCAATCAGACGATGGCGAAGAACCTGAAGGGTAAGCTGCTGCTCGCCCATGGGTTGATGGACAATAACGTGCCGCCGTACAACACGCTGGTGGTAGTCGAGGCGCTCATCAAGGCCAACAAGGACTTCGACTTGCTGCTCTTCCCCAACCAGGCACACGGGTACGGCGATCAGTCCCAGTACATGATGCGCCGGCGGTGGGACTACTTCGTCAAGTGGTTGATGGGTGCAGAGCCGCCCAAGGAGTATCTGATGCAGCCTCCGGCGGCCGGCGGCCGCGGCGGGCAATAGTCGGCACTATTCCCTCTTCGGGGTCACATCATGCGCAGAATTCGCGTGTATCGCACCGCCACGCTTACGTCTTTCGCCATCGTGCTGGTCGCCTCGCTGGCGTGGAGCCAGCCACCCCGGCGGGCTATCAACCTCAGTGACTTGCACAGGATCAAGTCAGTCAGCGACCCGCAACGATCACCGGACGGTAAGTGGGTGGCGTACGCCGTCGGAACGGTCGATGTCGAAAAGGACAAGCGCGATTCCGACATCTGGATGGTGAGCTGGGACGGCGCCAGGCAGGTGCAAATCACATTCACTGCGGAGAGCAGCGAGAATTCGCCGCGGTGGAGCCCCGATAATCGCTACCTCTCGTTTCTCGCCGGCCGCGGCAGCGAAGACGAGAAGAAGCGGGGCGCGCAGATCTGGCTGCTCGACAGGACCGGCGGTGAGGCCCAGAAGCTCACCGACATCAAGGGAGGCGTGAGCGATTACTCGTGGTCGCCCGACAGCAAGACAATCGTGTTCGTCTCGAGCGACTTCGATCCAAACGATGAGCCAGAGAAGCTGGAGGGCTGGAAGCGCAAGACCGAGCCGCCAGTTGTCATCGACCGGTATCACTTCAAGCAGGATCGCGACGGGTACCTCAAGAAGCTGTATTCGCACATCTGGGTGTTCGACGTCGCCACGAAGAAAGCCCTTCAGATCACGAAGGGTGATTTCGATGACAGCTCACCGGTGTGGTCGCCAGACGGTACGCGCCTCGCCTTCGTGGGCCGCCGGGATCCAGACGCCGATCGCAACGAGAACTCCGACATCTTCGTCGTCGACGCGAAGGCGGGTGCCGAACCCAGGAAGCTCTCGACGTTTGCGGGCACCAACGGCGGGCGGCCGGCATGGAGTCCGGATGGTCAGTGGATCGCCTTCCTGCAGGGCGACGAGCCGAAGTACTCCGCATACCAGCAGGAGGTGCTGGCGGTCGTACCGGCGGCGGGCGGCGCCGTCAGGCTGCTGACCAGCGCGCTCGACCGTCCGGTGTCAGATCCGCTGGTCTGGGCGGCTGACGGCAAGGCGTTGCTCTTCGAGGTGGCAGACGATCGCGTCACCTATGTCGGGCGGACGACGACGGCCGGCGGTGCTGTCGAGAAGCTCACGACCGGCCGCCGCACGGTGTCGGGTCTGTCGCAGGGGACCGACACGGCGCTGACGCTGGTGAGCGGCACGGCGACAGACATCGGCGAAGTGTGCGCGTTCGAGAACGGGGCGTTCCGTAAGCTCACGCACCAGAACGACGCCCTGCTCGCCGAGCTCCAGCTTGGCATGACCGAGGATTTCACCTCGAAGAGCAAGGACGGCACCGTCGTCAACGGCCTGATGGTCAAGCCCGCGGCGTTCGACGTGAGCAAGAAGTACCCGCTGCTGCTCTACATCCACGGAGGTCCGAACGGGCAGGACGCGCACCAGTTCAGCTTCGACCGGGAGTTCTTTGCCGCGCACGGCTACGTCGTACTGGCGGTGAACTACCGGGGCAGCAACGGACGAGGAAGCGCGTATCAGAAGGCCATCTTCGCTGACTGGGGCAACAAGGAGGTGGTCGATCTGCTTGGAGCGGTCGATCAGGCGATCGCCTCCGGTGTGGCCGATCCCGATCGGCTGGGCATCGGCGGCTGGAGCTACGGCGGCATCCTCACCGACTATTCCATTGCCACCGACCCGCGATTCAAGGCCGCCGTGAGCGGGGCTGGCAGCGCGCTTCAGCTGTCGATGTATGGAAGTGATCAGTACATCGTGCAGTACGAGCGCGAAATCGGACCACCATGGAAGAGCCGCGATCTCTGGATCAAGATTTCATATCCGTTCTTCCAGGCCGATCGGATCAAGACGCCGACATTGTTCCTGGGCGGCGAGAAGGACTTCAACGTGCCGATCATCGGCGGCGAGCAGATGTATCAGGCGCTCAAGAGCCTGGGCGTGGATACCGAGTTAGTGATCTACCCAGGGCAGTTCCACGGGCTGACGGTACCGAGCTACCAGCGCGACAAGCTGCAGCGGTACCTCGCCTGGTATGACAAGCATCTGAAGGCCGCGAAGTAGCGTTGTGCCCGAACCGCTGGCGATTACCGCCCTCGCCCCCGTCCGAAGCCTTCCTGCTTCTTGAAGCCCTCGGGCACGGCAAACAGCGAGTCGGCGAACGGCTTTCGCGACATCTCGCTCAGCTCAACGACGGTCTGTTGCGGCCCGAACGACGTGATGCGCCTGACCGGCACGCCACTGAAGCCCTGCGCCTCGGCGTTTCCGATGGCAAACACCTGATCCGCGTTCTGTGGTACCAGTTTCTGGAAGAACGCGACCATCTGCTTTGTCACGTCGAAATCGGCGAGCGTGAAGCCAAGTGCCGTCGGCTCCACCGTGCACACCTCGGCGACTTTCTGGTTGTTCTGGAAGCCCTCGTACTTGTCGCACGTCCACTTGCCGACCATGTCAGTTCCGGTCTTCTTGTATTCCGTCTTCGGAGCCGCCGGCGCGCCCATGCCTGCGCCGCGGCCCTTCATGATGGCTTCCATCTGGGCGCGTTGCTCAGGCGGCATGTTCTTCATCTGCTCCTGCATCTGGGCCATCATGCCGGACATCTGGGCGCCAAGTTTGTCGACGTCGGCCTTCGTGATCTCGGTGTAGGTCTTGTTCTCGCCGTCGATCATCCTCATGACCTGCGCCGCGCCGTCGAACACGACGATCTGCGTGCGGCCGGTCGGGCCTGTCATCTCGGCGCGCATACGGTTCTTCTCGATTTGAATCTGGCTCGTGGTGGTTGTACCGCCCTTGGTGGTCTTCTCGACGATGAGGATGCCGTCGGCCGCCAGAAGCGGCGCCGTGAGCAGAACGATTCCCGCCATCAGAGACGTGGCTTTCAACGTGCTCTTCACTAGGTCCTCCTTTGAGGTGCTGATTCACGGCTTCGACGAACCCGGAGGGGGCCGCCGGCAGATGACACAATGGTTGCTCCGGCTATTATCGCCCCTCCGGCCCGGGCGACAACGCAGAGATCGCCCGCACAATCTTCTCGCCGTGGAACCGGCCGTTCTCGATGAAGATGGCACCGGTGTCCAGGCCGCCCACCATCCCGCCAGCGACGAACAATCCTGGCACGTTTGTTTCGAGTGTCTCGGGGTTGAACGCCGGCGCGCTACGTGGGCCGAGTTCCACGCCGGCGCCGCGTAACAGATCGAAATCAGGATGGTAGCCGGTCAGCAGCAGCACGGTGTCAGCGGCAATCTCCTTCCGATCACCGTCGGCAGTCTCCACGACGACAAAGGTCGGCTGGATCTCAGCGACCGACGAACCGAAGTATGCCGCGATGGCCCCCTCTTTGATCCGGTTCTCGATGTCCGGCCGAATCCAGTACTTGATGCGATCCGACAGTGCGGCCTGCCGGTGCACGAGGGTCACGTGCGCGCCGCCGCGGAACAGTTCGAGCGCCGCGATCGCCGCCGAATTCTTGCCCCCGACGATGACCACGTGCTGCTGATAGTGAGCGTGCGGATCGCCGTAATAATGGGCGACGTGCGGGAGTTCCTCGCCGGGAATGCCGAGCCGGTTCGGATGATCGTAGTATCCGGTGGCCAGTACCACGTGGCGGGCGTATTGCGTACGCTGCTCGCCGCGGGTGTCCCGTGTCTCGAGAGCGAACAATCGCTCGCCGTCCTCGTGCGTCAGGCTGACGGTCAACACCAGTTCGCCAAACTCAATCGCCAACCGATACGCGTCGACGACTCGGCGGTAGTAATTGAGCGCCTCGTGCCGCGTCGGCTTCTCGTACGGCGTCACGAACGGCAGCCCCCCGATTTCGAGCAGGTCCGGGGTGGTGAAGAACGTCATCTGCGGCGGGAAGTGGTAGATCGAATTGACCAGCAGCCCCTTCTCGATCACCTGATAGTCAAGACCAGCCTGGGCGGCCGCTATCGCAACCGCCAATCCGGCCGGACCAGCACCGACGATGATGAGGTCGCGAACGGTCATGAGCCTCAATAGTATTGGCGAGAGTCCATCTGAGACCGGCAGGACACAGGCTACACCTGCTCCACCGCTGCGTCGACCGCGTCGCGCAATACGCGCAGTCCCGAGGCGACATCGGCGCCGAGGTGCACCCGCAGCGCCCGGCGCCCGCGGTCGGCGAGCACTTGAAAGTCGCCACGTGCCTGAGCGGCCTTCACCACGCCAAACGTGAATGTGCGTCCAGGCACAGGCAGATCATGCGCGTCGTCGCACGTCACCTGCAGAAACACGCCGCTGTTGGGTCCGCCTTTGTAGATCTGACCCGTCGAGTGCAGGAATCGCGGGCCGAACCCGAGACATGTGGCCACCCGGCGACGATCGCGGACCACGTGTCGAATCGACTGCAGCAGCGTCTGGTTGGCAGCGTTCATCGGGAGATAGGCGACGAGCGCTGCGTAGTCGCCCGCCGCCGCCCTGCCGAAGTGCGCACGAAGGTACGCGGCGACAGAGCGGTCCGGACCAGCCAGCACGGCCAGCTCGGCAGCATTTCGCGGATCGGCGAACAACGTCAAACCGCCATCCGCGAGGATTGGGGCTTCGACCGGCAGGGATCCCGACGCCTCGTAGGCCTCGGTGAGCCGCCGGGTGGCAATCTTGCTGGCTTCGACGTCTGGTTGGTCGAAGGGGTTGATGCCGAGCAGGGCGCCCGCCACCGCCGTGGCGATCTCCCACCGGAAGAACTCCTGTCCCAACGCGTATTCGTCGGGCACCGATATGCGAAGCACCGCAGCGCCTGCCTGCTCGATTCCGGCCATCGCGACGTCCTGCGAGATGTCCGGGGCGGTCGCCAGCCGCAGGTACACGAACACGCGATCGTCTCGATACTGGCCCGGCACGCCTGGCGCTTCGAGGTCGACCGGAACGATCCCGCGGCCGTTCTTGCCAGTCGATTCGGCGACCAGCTGTTCGAGCCATGCGCCTAAGTCGTAGATGCCCGGTGACGCGACGATCGTGAGCTTGTCCCGGCCCTGGCGTGCCAGCACACCGAGCGTCACGCCCAGCAGCACGCCCGGGTTGGCTGCAGCCGGCACTCCTGGCTCGCACGCGTGTGCCATCTGTGCGGCCCGATCGAGCAATCGCGCGACGTCGATGCCCATGACGGCAGCCGGCACCATGCCAAACGCCGAGAGCGCTGAGTAGCGGCCGCCGATCGTCGGCGCCCCGTAGAAGATGTGGCGGAACCCGCGGCTCGTGGCGATCCGCTCGAGGGACGAGCCCGGGTCGGTGATGGCGATGAACCGTCTGCCAACCTCGCGTTCGCCAACCAGCCGTCTGACGCCGTCGTAGAAGTACTCGAGCAGAATGTTCGGTTCGAGCGTGCTGCCGGACTTGCTCGACACGATGATGAGCGTGTTCGCCAGATCGACACCCGCCGCGAGCGCCGCCACCTGCCCGGGATCCGTGGAATCGATCACATGAAAATCTGGTGCGCCGCTGATGCGCCCGAACGTCTGCCGCAGCACTTCGGGGCACAGGCTCGATCCGCCCATCCCGACCAGAAGCACGTCCGAAAATCCCGCGCGCTTCACATCGTCGGCCAGGCTCGTCAACGACTCGAGATGGGCGATCTGATCGCCGACGCTCGAGAGCCAGCCGAGCCATTGGGCTTCGTCAGCACCGGTCCACAACGATGCATCCCGCGCCCATAGCCGGGTGGTGTTGTCGACCGTCTGCCACGCGGCCAGGGCTTCGTCTATCAATTCCCCGAGCGATCCGGGAACCGATCGGATCATGGTTCACTACCCCCGCTGTCCTGAGCGAACACGTGGGTCATCGAGATTGTGAGTCGAATGGCTGCCGCACGACCGAGCTCTTCGCGGCAACGGCGTCGAGGAGACGGGCGAATGCCACCTCGAACTGCTTCACGCCATCGACAAGAAGGTAAGTGGTGACGTCGCGAATCGAAATGCCAGCCGCCTCGATGGCCCTGAGCGTCGCCGCGGCGCCTTCGGGCGATTCCTCGAGGCTGGCGCGAATCACGCCATGATCGCGAAAGGCGTCGAGCGTCGCCGGCGGGATCGTGTTGACCGTGTCGGCGCCGATCAATTCCTCGACGTACATGACGTCCCGGTACGCCGGATTCTTCGTGCTGGTGCTGGCCCAGAGGAGACGCTGCGTCCGGGCGCCGCGCGCAGCCAGCGCCTGCCAATGCGGCGAGCGGGAGATCTGGAGATAGCGGTGGTAGGCCAGGCGCGCGTTCGCGATGGCAGCCTTGCCGGCCAGCCCGGTGAGGCGTCCGAGCTCTTCCGCGCCGGTCGCGGCGGCAGCTTTCTCCGCGAGTTTGGGATCAATCACGCCGTCGATCCGACTCACGAAGAAACTCGCCACGCTATTGATGCGGCTCACGTCGGCACCCGCGGCCGTGCGCGCATCGAGCCCGGCCATGTAGGCGTCGGCGACCTTCTCGTACATGTCGACGGCGAACAGCAACGTGATGTTGATGTTGATGCCGTCGCTGATGAGTTGCCGGATCGCGGGAATGCCCTCTGGCGTAGCGGGCACTTTGATCATGAGGTTGTCGCGGCCAACCGCCTTCCACAACCGCCGGGCTTCGTCGATCGTGCCCGTCGTATCGTTCGCCAGCGTCGGCGAGACCTCCAGGCTGACGAACCCGTCGCGGCCGTCGGTGCGGTCGTAGACCTGGCGGAGGATGTCGGCGGCGGCCTGAATGTCGTCAATCGCCAGCGCTTCGTAGATGGCCTTGGGATCGACCGTTCCCGAGCCAACCAGCCCCTCCAGCGCGGCCGTGTAGTCGGTGCTGCCGGCGATGGCCTTCTCAAAAATCGAGGGATTCGACGTCACACCAGCCACGCCATCCTCATCAACCAGCCGGCAAAACTCGCCGTTGTTGAGGATCTGGCGGCGAATGTAGTCGAGCCAGACCGACTGACCCTGCGTCCCGAGTTCCTGCAACCGATTCATGCGCGAATCCTTCCCAGCACGGTTCTGGCTGTCTCCGCAACGTGTTCGGGAGTAAAGCCAAAGTGCTTCATGACCACCTTGAGCGGCGCCGACGCGCCAAACGTCTTCATGCCAATCACGGCTCCCCGCGCGCCAACGTAGCGATCCCATCCTAACGTGGTCGCGGCTTCGACGGCCACGCGGGCCTCGACCGCGGGTGGCAGGACGCTGTCCCGATAGACGCGATCCTGCCGCTCGAAGATCTCCCACGAGGGCATGCTGACCACGCGAGCCTTGATGCCTTCGCCCAGCAACCGGTCGCGCGCGTCGAGACACAGTGCCACTTCGCTGCCGCTCGCCAGCAGGAGCACGTCCGGCGAGCCGTCGGCGGCGTCGACCAGCACGTAGGCCCCTCTCGCGACGCCAGTGGCCGGCGCGCACTGCGTTCGATCGATCGTCGGTAGCGCCTGCCGCGTCAGCAGCAGGGCCACGGGCTGACGCGTGAACGGCATGATGACGCGCCACGCCTCGAGCACCTCGTTGGCGTCTGCCGGCCGCAAGGTGACCAAGCCCGGCATGGCGCGCAGCGACGGAAGTTGCTCGACCGGCTGGTGGGTCGGGCCGTCCTCACCGACGCCAATCGAGTCGTGCGTAAACACGTAGATGACGGACAGTCCCATCAATGCCGCGAGCCGAAGCGACGGCCGTCCGTAGTCGCTGAAGATGAAGAAACCCGACCCGTAGGCGCGGACGCCGCACAGGTTGAGGCCGTTGAGGATGGCGCCCATCGCGTGTTCGCGAATCCCAAAGTGCACGTTCCGGCCTGCGTACGCGCCGGCCTCGAAGTCGCCACTACCGGGCATCAGGAGCCGCGTCTTGGTGGACGGGGTCAGGTCGGCTGATCCGCCCATGATCCAGGGCACATTCGCCGCAATGGCGTTCAACACCTTGCCCGACGCCTCCCGGCCGGCCATGCCCTTCGCATCGGCCGGGAACGGCTGGAGGTTCGCATCCCACCCGGCCGGCAACTCCCTGTTCTGCATCTGCTGCAACTGGGCGGCGAGTTCCGGGAACTCGCGAGCATACGCCTCGAGTCGCGACCTCCACTCCTGGCTCAATTCGCGGCCACGCGCGCCGATGCCAGCTGCAAAGCGCTCGCGGACGCCGTCGGGGACCAGGAACTGGGCGTCCTCGGGCCACCCGTAGTTCCGTTTCGTCAGGCGGATCTCTTCTTCGCCGAGCGGTTCGCCATGCGCTTCCTTCGTGCCTTGCTTGTGCGGCGCTCCGCAGCCAATCACGCTCGAGACGATGATCAACGTTGGCCGGTCGGTGGTGGCCCGGAACGTGGCGAACGCCGCTTCTACCTGCGCGAGGTCGTTGGCATCAGACACGCGGACGACGTTCCATCCGTACGCCACGAACCGGGCGCCGACATCCTCCGAAAAGGCGAGCGACGTGGCGCCCTCAATCGTGATGTGGTTGCTGTCGTAGATCCAGCAGAGGTTGCTGAGCTTGAGGTGCGCGGCCATCGAGGCCGCCTCGCTGGTGAGCCCTTCCATCATGCAGCCGTCGCCGGCCAGCGCAAACACATCGAAGGTGAACAGGTCATAACCCGGGCGATTGAAGTAGGTCCCCATCCAGCGGCTGGCCATCGCCATGCCGACACTGTTGGCGGCGCCTTGACCGAGCGGCCCGGTGGTGGTTTCAACGCCCGTCGTATGTCGATACTCGGGGTGGCCTGGGCAGCGGCTGTGAAGTTGGCGGAACTTCCTGATCTCGTCGAGTGGGACGGCCAACGCCTGGGTCGGGCGCGACTGGTCGTCGACGGCCTTCACCCCAGTGAGGTGCAGCAGCGAATACAGCAGCATCGAGGCATGCCCGGCCGACAGCACAAAGCGATCGCGATTGGGCCACAGCGGCTCGTCCGGATCGAACCTCAGGAATCGTTGCCACAACGTATACGCCACCGGCGCCATGCCCATTGGCGCGCCAGGGTGGCCCGAGTTCGCCGCCTGGACCGCGTCCATCGACAACGTGCGGATGGTGTTGATGGCCAGCCACTCGAGCTGCGTCGACGCGTCGTTCACACTGCTTCTCCTTTGTGCGGGTCAAGAAGCTTCATAGTCTACTGCCGCCCGCCGTCTCTTTGCGAGCACCCAGGCGCCTGTAGTGGGTCAGCTTGCGAAGCGGCCCCTCGAACCACCCACGCGCCCACCAGCGCGATCGCGCCGAACTCCACCATGGACAGCCACCACGGCAGAACCCATCCGCCGCCCGACGCCGACACTCGCCAGACGAAGTACGTGAAGAGCGACGTCTGCGTCCACATGAGCACCGGCAGCGTGGCGCGCACGACGAGAAACGGACACAGCCACAGCAGGTACCACGGGTAGATCGTCGGCGACAGCAGCAGGGCCGCGGCGATCGGCCACGCCCACGCGGCCGGCTCGAGCTCGCGGGATCGCCGGCGGAACCAGACAGCGACCGCCAGGCCGGCGACCAGCGGCATGCCCACGAGCAGACGCCACGCCCCGGGTGCGATCGTCTTGACGGCGCTTTCGACGATGCCGTAAAGGGGGCCATTGAAGCGCCACTTCGCCAGATACATGGGCAGGGCGCCAACGGGCGCCGCCAGGGCGCCGCCCACAAACGGCACCACGAGACACAGGCCGAATCCGACCGCGATCAGCGCGTCGCGCACCCGTATCCGTTTCCAGAACAGCGGCACGAGCACGATCGGGACAAACTTCACGCCGATGGCGGCAACAAGGGCGCTGGCCGCCAGCCACCCGACTCGCCCTCTCAATGCGAGAAACGACACCATCAGCAGGAAGGCGCCAATCACATCCAGGTGACCGCTCCACGCCACTTCGAGAATCACCAGCGGATTCCACGCATACGCCAGGACCAGCCACGGGCTCATGCCCGCTGCGGCAAGCCAGCGCAGCAGGAGCACGATGATGGCCAGATCGAGCAGGACGAACGTCAACTTGAAGGCCAGCACCGACTGACTGATCGCGGCAACGCCCCGGAACACCCACTCCGCGAACGGCGGATAGAGCGTGGGAAGCGTCGGGTGATTCATCTTGCGCGTGACGTCGGTGTGCAGGCCGTCAAGTGCCGGGTCGGCGGGCACCGCCCTGTAGGGATTGACGCCAAGCGCCTGGATTCGACCGTCCCAGACGTACCGGTAGATGTCGTCTGACAGCGTCGGCTCAACCGGGATGAGCGGCGCGCGACACAACACCGCGAGCGCAAGACACACCCAGAGGCCGGCGCGGCCAGGCTCTCGCCCGCGCGAAATCAGCCACAGTGCGAAGAAGTAGATGATCGACGCGGCCGCCGCAAGCGCCAGGACGATTTCGGTGTCGCGGCGGGCGTCGAACCTGGCCACGACCCCCATGACCGTGGCCAGCGCGATGCCGAGGGGAATGAGCTGATTGCGCACGTGGTCACCAACGTCCTTTGACTCATGATGTCGGTAGCGACTGCCTCCACTCAGGACGTTGTGCTGAGCGAGCAGGTCGATATGGTTCCCCGCATCACGACGCAGGTGTCGTGGCGAGTCGAAGCACTACCGTGCGACTCCGGCCTCGCGCGTCTGAACCAGCGAGGCTTCCATCTTGTCGAGCACCACTTCGCCGCTGGGGCGGCGGAACCCAAGTGTCAAGGCGCCCGTCGGACATTGGGCCACGCACGCGGAACACCGCACACACTCGGGGTCGACGACCGGTAGATCCTTGTTGGCGAAGTTCATCACGTCAACCCCGGCATGACACACGCTCGTGCACACGGTGCACGAAATGCACAGTGCCTTGTCGGGAAAAATCCTGAAACGTGTGCCGCGTGCGTAGATGTGCATCAGCGCGCCAAGCGGGCAGGCGAACCGGCAGAAGGCACGGCCGCTCAGAAAGAAGCAGAATCCCAGCCCGACCACGCCAGCCAGCATCACGTCGACCAGCCACGCATAATTCAGGTACGGAACACCGTTGTAGATCCAGCGAAAACCGGTCGCCGGCCACGACGCGGGGCCGTAGATCCCGCCCAGAAGACGAAGAGCCAGCAGGGTGAGCGCGAGGGCCAGGACGCCCTGGCCAAACATGTTCAGCCGGTTCCATTGCGGCCCGTGCGGCATCTTGTCTCGCTGCCGATCGCCAACCGTTTCGGCCACGGCACCCCACGGGCAGATCCATCCGCAGAAGCCGCCCTTGCCCCACCGCCTCACCATCAACGGGAGGATGGCGGCCAGTTGCACGGCCGAGATTTCGACCCACAACCACATCGGTCGATCGGCGAAGAGATTTGCGACGTTGAGGGGAAACGGCACGATGAGGCCGTATGCGCGCCAGTACGCCCGTTCGTGTCCGCGCATGCCATCAAGGCGCTCGAACAGCGCGTCAGCGACGACCCGCAGCCGCAAACCTGGCTCGAAGTAGGCGTTCCGGCCCGCCCACGGCAGGAGGATTTCTGGAAGCAGGCAGAGGAAGAACCACTGCACGAACATCAGCGTGAGTGTCTGCCACATCACGTAGCGCGTGCGCGTGCGGCGGATGCGACGGATGCCGAAAATCGATACCACCAGCGCGTAGACGAACGTGAAGTAGAACGCCGGCCGGCCAAGCGCCATCTTGATCGTGTAGAGCAGATGCGTCTCGGTGCGGGCCATCTCGCCGATGGCGTTTTCAGCCGTGTCAATCAGGCGGGGGATGTCATACGGAAACGCTCGATACCTGGCGACAGCCTGCTGAAACGGAAACTCCGGGTAGCTGCCCCGCCAATGCAACACCACGAAGCACAGCGCCAGGGCGAGTGCCAGCCAGGCCCATGTGACTCCGTCCCGGTCGTTCCGCATCGGCAGGCCGGATCGCCTGAAGAAATCGAGCGGCAACTGGCGGCCAATCATCGCAAAGACGGCGACATTCGGGATGCTGGTCTCCCGCTTGTCGACATCGACCAGGGTGGCGCTGTCCGCCTCGATGCGCGCGACATCGGTCGCTGCCAGAATACGGATCGACCCGGGTCCCTCGGGGCTCTTCATCGTCTTCATCGTCGCCGTCGTCACATAGGGCGACACCGGATGCTCGATGTGCACGGGCGCCGATGGATCTCGCTCCAGTGCGTGAAGCTTGTCGAGGTTCTCCTTGGAGGGTTTCGTGAGCGTCGCTTGACGATGGCTCAGTGTGACTCTGGCGCCGCACGCGACCAGCGCGACCGCCGCTTCGACAGCGGCGTCGCCGCCACCCACCACGAGCACCTGCTTCTTGGCAAACTCCTGCGGGTCGTAAAGCCTGGAGTGCACCTTGTCGAGGTGCGCGCCCGGGCAGTCTAGCGTGCGATAGATGCCGCGCCGGCCCATGGCCACCAGCACACGTTGCGCACGCGTGATGCGGCCGTCGGAGTGATGCAACAGACAGTCGGGGCCCTTCCGTTCGACGCGTTCGATCCGCGAAAGCGTGGGTTCGACGCCGGCCTCGAGGCGCTGGAGCTCAATCTCCGCCAGCAACGTCGGTTTCGTGGCGGCCGTGAATTGGAGTCCCCGGTTCGGACGAACCCGGGACGGGTAGGCGTGAATCCTCGTGCGTCGGGGCAGGTCAGCGATTGTCTCGAATGCGCCCGTTGGATCGTAGACGGCGAACCGCAAACCGGCGCGGCGGGCTTCGATGGCTGCCGAGATCCCCGCAATGCCGCCACCGACGATGGCGACGTCGAGTAACTCGGGGTTGGTGGACCGCGTGAAGCCCTTTTCGGCAAGGATCAGCGCGACAGCGTCGGCGCCGCTTGCTGCTGAGGCCTTGAGCAGCGTCGTGCCGGCAAGTTCGCCGATGATGCGAACGCCGGCAATGGTGGTGACACCGCCCGGGCCGGATTGCGGCAGCGGTTCAACCGTGCCGGCCGGCCATTGACCGTGCAGCCATCGTCGATATATCGACAGCATCAGGATTGCGCTATCCTGCGCAGGCTCGCTGAACCTCGTCGACCGTCTTGGGGATGGGCGCGCCGAGCACACGGTGACCGTCTTTTGTCACCAGGACGTTGTCCTCAATGCGGTATCCGCGCGCGTCTCGATATTGCTCGACCGCGTCGTAGTTGATGAACGCCGCGCACGTCTGGGCGGCCTTCCACTGATCGATGAGCGCCGGAATGAAATAGAGGCCCGGCTCGACGGTCAGCACAAAGCCGGGTTCCAGCTTTCGCGCCAGGCGCAGGTAGCCGAGACCGAACTGCGTGCTGCGCGTCACGGTGTCGTCGTAACCGACGAACTGCTCGCCGAGATTCTCCATGTCGTGCACGTCCATGCCCAGCATGTGTCCAAGTCCGTGCGGGAAGAAGAGCGCGTGGGCGCCGGCGGCCACGGCTTCTTCGACGTCGCCCTTCATCAGGCCGGCAGCCTTCAGGTCGATCGCAAACGACGTCGCTGCCAGCATGTGCACTTCTTTATAGGACACACCTGGCCGGATGGCCCCAATGGCGGTCATCTGCGCGTGCAGCACCATCTCGTAGAGCTCGCGCTGGCGCGAAGTGAAAGCGCCGCCGACCGGGATAGTGCGCGTGATGTCGCTGGCGTTGTGCAGTGGCGTTTCGACGCCTGAGTCGAGCACCAGCACGTCGCCGGCCTGGAGTTTGTTGGCGTGGAAGGGATTGTGGAGCGTCTCGCCATGGACGGAACAGATGGGCGAGAAGGAGAAGGCAAAGCCGCGCGCCATGGCAATGCGCGCAATCTCGGCGACGATTTCGCGTTCGTAGCGGCCTGGCTTGGTGGCTGGCATGGCCGCCAGATACATGTCGCGTGAAACGTTGATCGCCGCCTCGATATCAGCGACCTCGGCGGCGCTCTTGTAGCTGCGCTGCGCGACAACGGCCTTGTGCAGTGCGGCCGATCGATAGTCGCGAACCGCCGACGCGTCGAGACCCAGCAGGGCTGCCAGCTTCAACGTATGCTCGGCCCGATACGGCGCGAGGAAGTGAATGCGGCGGCCCTTTCCAATGGCCGCAGCCACGCGCGCGGTCAACTCTCCCACGGGCGCGGTCGCCGCGATTCCCGCCGGCTTCGCATGGTCGGCCATTGTCGGTTGCGGCCCGCTCCAGACGATGTCGGCCACGGTGAGATCGTCGCCGAAGAGTGTCTCCAGGCCTTCGTCGACGTCGATGACGCCAGCGAGTCCAGGCTTGTCGGCGGCAAAGTAGTACAGAAACGTGCTGTCCTGGCGGAAGGCGTACGTGTTGCCCGCGTAGTTCACTCCGACTTCGTCGTTGCCGAGCAGCAGGATGAGTCCGGAGCCGATGTCTTTTGCAAGGCGGGTGCGACGTTCACGATAAATGGCCGAATCAAACATGTTTGGTCACCTCGAGAGGGCGGTCTGGTCGATAGTGTAGTGCTGAAGAGCCGGCAAAATGAGACAGAAGTGAGAAAAGGGAAATGTGACCGGGTCACATTTTACGAAATGCGTAAAAAGTGACCCGGTCACTTTCAGGCCGACCACGCTAGCGGAGTGTCCAGGTGGCGCCGGCGTCGCCGGTGACGAAGCGCCGGCCATCTCGGGTGGTGACCGTCGCGGAACGCGCGTCGGTGGCCGTGACGGTGACCAGATCGACGTGCTCCGGGAACACGACCCGAGACCATCGCGTTCCGTCCGTTGTGACCAGGACGGTGGCGTCGCGCCCGACCAGCCAGCAGACCGTGGCTGACGGCGCCGAACCGGCGAGCAAGTCGGCCGTCACGCCGCTTGTCTGCGGCTGCCAGGTGGCGCGGCGATCAGTGGACCGCCAAAGTCTGCCGCCTGAAGCAAAGACCCAAACGGACTCGCCGTCGGGGGATGCGACATCCGGCAGCGCGACCGCCTCCTCCGCCCTCAAGGCGCGTTGGTAACGCTGTGCGTCTGTAGCCGGCGCGCCCGCAATCCCTGGCGCCACTGCAGGTGCCATTGCTGGTGTCGGGGCGGGAGCCGCCTTGGCCTGAGTCCCAGCAACCGCGGCTACTGATTCCCCGACGGCACGCAAACGGCTTTCGGGCGGAGGCGGATCCACCCGGCCCACGCTGGCCGCCTGAGTCGAGATGGGTTTGCTGACATCTGCGGTAACGGAGACCGCGATATCGCTCACCGCTGATGGTTTGGCGTTTGGTGCGGCAGGAACGGCGTCTCGTCCCTTTTCTCGGGTGCCGACTCCGGGGGCCGCAGTCCCGGCCTGAGCCATCAGGTTGGTGCCTTGATTGTCGCGTGTCCCCGGCGGCAGGGCTCGCTGCCCTCCCCCGGCCTTTGACTGCGGTGCGGTCTCTTGTGCGGCGAACCCGCCTCCCAGACCCTTCGGCTCAGCAGACTTCGCGGCTTGATCTGTGCCTGTGGCGCCGGTTGGGGCGACTGCGCTCGGTTCTCGCCTCTCCAATTGCGCGTTCGCCACGACGTGCTCTGGGGCCGGGGCCTGCGCCACGTTGGAGGCTGGAGCGGTCGCGGGGAAGTAGGGTGCGATCACCGGCCGGACTGCAAAATACATCACGACGACCGCCGTGGCTGCGATGGGAACGAGCCACCGCATGGGGAGAGACCACCATCGTGCTCGCGCGTGTGCCTGTGCCTCGTCTTCGGGCAAGGGCCATGCGCGCGCGATGAACGCCAGCGCCTGCTGGCAACGGTGGCACTCCGCGAAATGGGCCTCGAGACTGCCGCGTTCGGTTGGCGCACCAACACCTTCCGCATACGCGGCGAGGGTATCGGCGTCGGGGCACGCCTCGTGATGCACGCCAGGTTGCAGCATGGCGCGCAGCAGCCGGTCCGTCTCGGCATCCCTCTGACGTTCCCTGCTCACGTCTGGCCTCCCTATCTCAAGAACGAATCCGCTCCGATTACTTGCACCAGCGAATTCGACTAGCTTCCCCCCATCGTCATGCCGGCGAAAGCCGGCATCCAGAGAGGTACACCCATGGATTCCGGCGTGCGTCCAATGCAGACGCCTAATAGTCCCCTTCTTCCCGCCCAGCGGCCCTGTATTGACGCACAAAGCGGGGCGAAACTCCCCTACCCATCCGGCGGAAGCGCCTGCGCCAGGTCAAATGCCGGATCGGTCTGTACGTAGACGAAACACGCCGCCACTTGCGCGTCAGAAAGTCCGTCTGCTTCGCGGAGTTGCCGCTCGACGGCGGCGCGTACGTCGCGCCGACTCCGTTCCAGCTTGCGCGACACGGTCGCTTCCGATTCGCCGAGGAGGCGGCCTACAGCGGCCAGCTTCAGTTCCTGCGCGTAGTAGAGGGAAAGCCTCAGCCGGTCGCGTGGCGCCAGCGCCGCGAATGCTGCCAGCAGCGCCTCACGAACCACCGGCTGGTAGCGCGATCGGTCGACGTCCGGCGCTGGGACATTCGCAACAGGTTGCGCGGCGCCATCGTGTTCGGGCAGTGGGTCGAGACGACTCGACTGGCGATGATGGTCCACCAGGCGCTGGGCGAGCACCGCTCGCAGCCAGCCTGCCAGGGAACTTCGACCATGAAAATAGTCGAACAGCGACTTGCGCGATCCGTCGCGATCCTGAAGGCCGAACAGGTCGGCATACAGGGAGTCGGCCAACTCGCGCGCCGTGTCAAACGGCGCCACCTGCTGGGCCGCACGGAGCAACACTGGCCGGTAATCGACGACGAAATGCTCCCACGCCGCGTCGCTGCCCCGCGCGCAGGCGCACGCAAGCGCCAGGTCTTCGTGTTTCAGCGTCTCGAGGTACTGGTCGACTTCCGCCACCGAGGGGAACTGGCCGCGAAAGTGCTGAGTCGCGCTTCGGACGAGGCAGGCGACAAAGTCGTGCTCGGAGAGCGTCCATCGGTCAGCGCGGGCGCGCTGGTACAGGCGCCGGACGGTGCCACTGTCGATCGAAA
>Ga0334722_10001868_pt1 | contig 24999 bp, 24 predicted proteins | sample C3_bottom_MG_FD_207210 | JGI IMG/M metagenome (GOLD analysis project Ga0334722, IMG submission 207210) | Sediment microbial communities from Yellowstone Lake, YNP, Wyoming, USA - C3_bottom | ecosystem: Environmental > Aquatic > Freshwater > Lake > Sediment | place: USA: Wyoming | collected... | reverse complement strand
GGCTTCTGCGTTGACAAAATTCTTGATTCCTATAGAATTGCGCACCTTGTGCCCAGGTGGCGGAATTGGTAGACGCACATGGTTCAGGTCCATGCGGTGGAGACACTGTGGGGGTTCGAGTCCCTTCCTGGGCACCAAAGGCACTGAGGCAGCATTTTACCTTAGATCTCAGTCCGTTACATTTCTGAGTCGCGATACCGGGGCTTTTTTCGCAAATCCCCTGCGCTTGCGTCAGACGCTAATCGGCGACGGGCGCGCTCCTCTCGCCTTCACCCAGTTCTCTTTGCATCAGCACGCTGTCCACCCAGCGCCCGAACTTGAAGCCAACGCCGGGCAGCAGTCCCACCTGTTTAAAGCCGCAGGCCGCATGCAGTCCAATTGAGGCCGAATTCGCGCTGTCGCCGATCACCGCAAGCAACTGACGGTAGCCGGCTCGTGCGCACGCTTCAACCAGGGCGTCAAGCAAGACGCGGCCCGCGCCGCGGCCCAAGGCCCCGGGATCGATGTAGATCGAATTCTCCAGGGTATAGCGGTAAGCCGGTCGCAAACGATAGGGCGCCGCATAGGCGTAGCCTGCAACCCGGCCGTCCTGTTCTGCCACCAGATAGGGCAAGCCCCGCGCCAGCACATCCGCGCGCCGGCGTGCCATTTCAGCCGCATCCGGCGGCTCGACCTCGAAGGACGCCAGACCATGCAGCACATGATGGGAGTAAATCGCGGTGATGGCTGCAAGGTCGCATTCCCCGCTTGCGCGTACGGTAAATGTGGTTTTCATCGCCGGCCAGTTTGCTACCCGCGCCCCGGTTTGTCCACGCCACCGCCCCCCGGCCGGACACGCCCTCAGCCGGGCTCGCATCGCCCGCGCCTTCCGGCGCTGCTATGATTGCGTCCCCAACACTACCGGCCCCGCATGAAGCGCCACTTCGAATTCGCCGGACTGCGCTATCCGAAATCATTCCTGAAGCTGCTGCTGCTCGGCTTCGGTCTGGTTTCTTTGCCTTTGATCCTGGCCCTGCTGAATGCGACCGTGTACGTCGACCGGATCACCACGCAAAGCCAGGCCGCCGTGGATCAAGCGGCGGAGGCGGCTCGGGGCAGCCGCGTACTGACCGAGCAGGTCACCGCGATGGAGCGCCTGGCGCGGCAATACCTGATCCTCGGAGACGCCGCGTTGCTTGCCGATTACGCGAAAGTCCGCGGCAGCTTCAAGCAAACCACCAGCGATATGTCGCTATTGCCGCTGGACGAGTCGCAATTGCGGGAATTGAACAAGACCATAGACAAGGAGCAGGCTCTGTTCGAGCAGTTGGGCCGCAAGCAGGACAAGGGCGGTGATCGCAGGCAGCTGATCGCCGGCTACGTCGAGTTGTCCGAACTGGCGAACCAGGTACTCGATCAGAGCAATCTTCTGATCGATCGCGAAATCGAGAACATGAGCGAGGCGGCGCGGCACGCACAGGGATCGCTGCTGTGGCAGCTCGCGGCGTCGATACTGCTCGGTATCCTGATCGCCGTGCTGCTCGCGTTTCTGATCGCCAAACCGATACGCCAGCTCGATCACGCCATACGACAGCTTGGCAGCGCCGAACTGGCCACCGGCATCCGCGTGCGCGGGCCCGCCGATCTGGAATATCTCGGCCAGCGACTCGAATGGCTCAGGCAGAGGCTGGTGGCCCTCGAGGAGCAGAAAACGAAATTTCTGCACCACGTGTCGCATGAACTGAAGACGCCGCTGACGGCGTTGCGCGAAGGTTCGGAACTCCTCGCAGACGGCTCCAGCGGCGCCCTCAACCAGCAGCAGAGCGAGATCGCCGAAATACTCAGAAGCAACAGCCTGCAGCTGCAGCACCTGATCGAGGGCCTGCTCGGCTACCAGCAGGCGGTGGACAGCGTCAACCGGCTTGAATTTCGGCCGGTCGATTTGTCCGATATCGCGCGCAAAGTGGCGCAAGCGCACAAACTCGCCGCCGCCGCTCGAAACCTCACGCTGGATCTGCGCACCGAGCCCGCGCTACTGACCGCGGATGCGGACAAGTTGCGCGTGGTGCTGGACAACCTGGTATCCAACGCCGTCAAGTATTCGCCGGAAGGCGGTACAATTTCCTTGGTGGTGCGCGCGGCGGAGGATAGAATCCTGGTCGAGGTCGGCGACGCCGGTCCCGGCATCGCCGCTGAAGACCGCGAGCGGGTGTTCGACTGGTTTTTCCAGGGCAAGCTCGGCCATCAAGGACGGCTCAAAGGCAGCGGATTGGGTTTGGCGATCGCGCGTGAATTGGTGCTTGCCCACCGGGGCAGCATCGAAGTCGTCGCGGACCGCGCGCCCGGTGCCCATATCCGCGTGAGCCTGCCCGCGGCGCGCGTCCCAACCCAATTTTGAACGGAACCAATGTTACGCACAGGCTTACTCCTCGCCATCGCATTGTCGCTCGCCGGCTGTGCCGCATTGGGCGGCCGACCCGAACGCGACCTGGAAGAGCGTCAGGTGATCCAGTTGATCCATTACGCGCAGCACGTCGCGACGATGACGGCCGAACAGCAGCGCCGCGAGTACGCTGCCGGCAATCAGGCATACACCAGGGACAAGGACGCAGGCAGCCGGATGCGGCTCGCCCTGCTGCTTGCCACCCCCGGCGCCAGCGTCCAGGACCCGGCCCGGGCAGCCGGCCTGCTGGAGCCGATGGCCGGTCCGGGCGACACCGCAAGCCCGCTGCGTGAGCTCGCCCGGATGCTCCATGCGCAACTGAACGAGCGCGCGAGCGAGCAAAGGCGCGCCAACCAGGCTCGTGAACAGCTCGATGCGCAGAAGGAAGTCGAGCGCGGCCTGCGCAACCAGCTCGATGCATTGAAGGAAATCGAACGCAGCATCCTGCAACGCGGGCAGGAAAGCCAGCCGCGGCGTAGATGAGCAACTGCCGATGAGCGACGCCAAACCCCTCATTCTGCTGGTCGACGACGATCGCGACATCCTCAAGCTGGTGTCGATGCGCCTGAACGCCTCGGGCTATGAGGTGCAGGCGGTGGACAGTGGGGCGATGGCCCTGGCGTCCCTGGCCACGTCGCGCCCACAGCTCGTCATCACCGACCTGAAGATGGACGGCATGGACGGCCTGGCCTTGTTCGAGGCCATACACGCCACGGCCCCGGCGCTGCCCGTCATCATCCTTACCGCGCACGGCACCATACCGGATGCGGTGGCCGCGACCAAGCGCGGCGTGTTCGGCTACCTGCCCAAGCCTCTCGACAACCAGTCGCTGCTGCAACAGGTGGCGCAGGCGCTGAAACTGTCGGCGGGCATCCGCACCACGGGAGCCGCGTCGGCCGACGACGATTGGCGTGCCGGCATTATCACGGCCAGCGCCGCGATGGATGATGTGCTCAGCCGTGCCCGGCTGGTGGCCCAATCCGATGCCAGCGTCTTCATCTACGGCGCAAGCGGCACCGGCAAGGAGTTGCTGGCACGCGCCATCCATCGCGCCAGCGCCCGCGCCGACGGCCCCTTCGTCGCCGTAAACTGCGCCGCGATTCCGGAAGCGCTGATGGAGTCGGAATTGTTCGGGCACAAGAAAGGCGCTTTCACTGGCGCCGTCTACGACCACAAAGGCCTGCTGCAAAGCGCCGACGGCGGAACCCTGTTTCTGGATGAAATCGGCGATATGCCGCTGCCCTTGCAGGCCAAGCTGCTGCGCGCCCTGCAGGAGCGCCAGGTGCGGCCGGTGGGCGCGACGCAGACCGTCGATGTGGCCATGCGAGTCATCTCTGCCACGCATCGCAGCCTGGAGCAGCGTATCGCCGACCGACAGTTTCGCGAAGACCTGTATTACCGCCTGAACGTGGTCGCGCTTACCATCCCGACGCTGGCCGAGCGCCGCGAAGACATCGTGCCGCTTGCCCTGCACTTTCTGAAGCAGGTCGCGGCGCGCTATGGCAAAGAGGTCAACAGCTTCGCGCCCGAGGCCTTGGAGCAACTGGTGGCGGCGCCCTGGCCGGGCAACGTGCGGCAGTTGCAAAACGTGGTGGAACAGACGGTGGCGCTCGCCACCAACGGCATGATCCCTGCGTCCCTGGTGCAAAGCGCGCTGAACCACCAGGCTAGCAGCCTGACTCCGCTGGATGAGGCAAAACGCACGTTCGAACGCGACTACCTGGTGCGCATTCTGAAAATCACCCAGGGCAATGTCGCGCAGGCGGCAAAACTCGCGCAACGCAATCGCACCGAGTTCTACAAGCTGCTCGAGCGTCACCTGCTCGAACCGGGAAAATTCAAAGCGGCAGACGACTAAGAGGCCATTTCAGAATTAACGAAATGGCCCCTGATATAGGGCAGTATGAGGGGATTTATCCCCTCATTTTGTAATGGGGCTCTAAGTCCGGCGCGCTGAATCCCCGGATTCGCGCCGCTGACCTGGTTGTCGTCCGCGGGCGACAGCATTATTTCCAATGAATCCGTTTGTTGCGCCACGGTGGGCCCAGGCCTGTCGTGCGCTGGCGACAATAGCGTTCCGAAAAACACCGGCCGACTATCAAGCCGCTGGAACAACTCGCTGATTCTAATCGGAACTATCGTCCTGGCACACGGCTTGCTAATACCCACGCGGGGGAAGCCGTCTGGCCTCACCGGCAGGCCTTCCACACAACGCTCCGCCTAATCCCTAGAGGTCCGAAGCACCGCGAAGATGCTTCGGCGCTAGGCGGCGTCAAGTCCGCGCAACAAGCAAAAGGAGATTCAAATGCGACAACATTCAATGAACGAGTACAGTAAATCTTGGCACATGAAGCGGATCATGCAAAAACTGGTGCAGCGGGGAACTGGCGCTGTGACCGCGCTCGGCCTGCTGGTCATTGGCAGCCTGATCGCCGGCTGCGGCAGCGGCGGAGGCGCCGGCACGGGTGTTTCACCGACATCGGTTAGCGGCGTCGCCGCGACGGGCGCGCCGTTGGCCGGACAGGTCATCCTCAGGGATTCCTCTTCCGCGCGCAAGGAGAAATCGACCGTCATCAGTAGCGACGGTTCATTCGCCATCGATGTGTCCGAACTGTCTGCGCCTTTCATATTGAAAGCGACGGGCACCTCCGACGGCGTCAGCCGCACGATGTACTCCTTCGCCGAGAAACCGGGCACCGCCAATATCAATCCGCTCTCGACCGCAGCCGTAGCCAACGCCGGCGGAGTGGATGATCCGGCAATCCTGTTCGACAGTCCCGATGCGGCCACCCTGGAAAAGATCAGAACCGGGATGCCGGGTTCGGTCTCGACGCTCAAGGCGAAGCTCAAGGTCTTGTTCGACAAATTCAACGTTGCCGATGCCGACCCGGTAAAAGATCCGTTCACGGCAGACCACACCGGTCTTGACGGCATGCTCGACAACGTAAAAATCACTATCCTCGCCGGCACGCTGACGATGACCAACGCAACCACGGGCGTGGTCATTTTCACCGCCCCGGTCCGGGACATCGCCAGCGGGCGCACTATCGACCAGGACGACGACCTGCCCAAGCCCGGTTCCCGCCCGGCGGCGCCGACCGGCGTGAAAGCCGTGGGCGGCGATGCCCAGGTGACTGTTTCCTGGGACCCGGTGGCCAATGCGACTTCCTATGACCTGTTCTACGCGACCCAGGCCAAAGTAGCCGAAGAAGACGACCGCGACGACGAGCATGCGAAGCGGATCAAGAATGTCACCAGCCCGTTCGTCGTCAAGGGCCTCGTTGCATCGACCACTTACTCGTTCATCGTCAGGGCGGTCAACAATGGCCGTAGAGGCCCCGCCTCCGCCGAGGTCTCGGCGACCACCAGCGCGGCAACGCCTGCGGCGACCATTCCCGCGGCACCTACGGGCGTGACTGCCACCGGCGACGTAAAACGGGTAACCCTCGACTGGAACGCAGTCACCGGTGCCACGGCCTACAATCTGTACTGGTCGACCACGACCGGCGTAACGACCAGTACCGGGACGAAAATCAGCGGCATCGTGAACCCTCCGACCGTTCATAGCGGATTGACCGAAGGCGCGACTTATTTCTACGTCGTTACCGCGACCAACAGCGCCGGCGAGAGCGCCGCCTCCGCACAGGTTCAGGCGACCGTGCTTGCGCCTACTCCTACGACGACGACCACCACCACGACGGGTGCCACAACCTCCACCACGGCGGGGGGCACAACCACCACCACGGCGGGGGGCGCGACCACCACCACGGCGGCGGCCACGACCACCACCACAGCAACGCCGACGACCACCACCACGGCGTCGACCACTACTACCACGGTGGCGGCGCTTGACGGTATAGCGCTCTACAACGCGAACTGCAGCGGCTGCCACGGTGCGAACGGAAAGCGGCCCAGAACCGCGCAGCAGATAACGGACGCGATTGCGAACGTAGGCGCGATGCAGGGCATTTCGCTGACCCAAGCAGAGATAGCTGCCATTGCTGCTGCCAGGCCATAGAAGATCTGCCTAGCGGCAGTCAGCAAATCGAAGGGCTCCGCGAGGAGCCCTTCTTTCATCCAGGAAGGACAGCGCCCTTTGCCATGAGAATTTCCAGCTTCTTGCTGCTATTCGCTCTACTGTCCGGATGTGCGCAGCCCGGCCTGCGTCCCGGCGCCGAGCATCCCGCTCAGGTAACGCAGTCGATCAACCTTGCCGGCTTCCCGCCGGAATACAAGTCCGGATTCACCGCCGGTTGCGAAAGCGCGCACGACAAGACATCCGGCCGACCCAAGGGCGCGGAATCCTTCGTGCAGGGATGGAAGGATGGCCGGGATTATTGCAGCCCGCGCAAGTCACGATGAGCGGCCGATTCATTGCTGCTGCGTCCGCCGTCGTTTCCGAGCGACCAGCAAGAACAGAGATGAATCAATTAGTTGCTGCATATCGCCCGTCAGGCTTGTCGTGCACCGACAACAACGAACGCTCCAGCGTGCGCCGCCAGGTCTAGATTGGTTTTATAACTAATTGATAGTACAAGGTAAATTAGTTCTGGCACGGCACTTGCAGAGGAAGGCAAAGCGAGGGTTCAAGCCGGCGATTCCGGGCATTTAGCCGGGACTGGCGCGCCGGCCGCAGATCAAACGAATCGTAAAGGAGCTTAGACATGGATAACACCGGATTCAAAAAAGCGCACCCGCTGGTATTAGGCGCGGCGGCATCGGTTATGGTCGTGAGCCTGATGGGCGCCGCGGCGATCGGGGGACTGTTGCCGAATGCGCGCTCCGACAAGACCGACACACCGGCATCGACGCCGGCAAGCGCACCGCTCGTCGCCAGCCCCGGCCATAACAGCAATGCCAGACCCAAGCTTTCGGCGTACTCGAACACCTGCGCCGCCTGCGGCACGGTCGAGTCGATCCGTTCCGTACAACTCAAAGGCGACGCGACCGGACTGGGCGCAGTCGCGGGCGGTGTAACCGGAGCCGTGGTCGGCAACCAGATGGGCCGCGGCAACGGCAATACCGCGATGACCTTGCTCGGCGCGGCGGGCGGCGCACTGGCCGGAAACGAGATCGAAAAGAACGTAAAGAAACACTACAGCTATCGCGTGACGGTGCACATGGACGACGGCTCATTCCGCACCGTCTCGCAGTCCCATGCGCCCGCGGTGACAGTCGGCGAGCGCGTGCGCGTCGTCGACGGCGCCGTGGTCGCGCGCCAATAACTCACGCAACCCGATAGGAGGCCACCATGGAATACCGCGCGAAAGGAAGCTTCGAGTGGCTGACGTGGCTGCTGCTGCAAGCCCTCGTATGGACCGGGGTGATCGGTGTCGCCTGGAAACTGGTCAAGCCCGGTGGCTGGCTTTATTGGACGCTCGATCAATTCGAGCGCAATCAGCCAGTCAGCATCTACTACTTTGCAGTAGGCGTGATCGGCTTGCTGGTCGGAAAATTCTGGCTGGACAGCATAGATCCGCGCGCGTTCTACCATCTAATGACGGCAACCGGGGCGTTCGCCGGAACATTCTTCATTCTTAGCCTGCTGCTGAAATTGTGACGCCGCCGCAAACGGCTGCCACATGCGCCAACCCTCCCTGGATAAGGACGACCTGACATGAGCACTTTCGACAAGACCCTGATCCGCTTTCTGATCGTCAGCATCTGCTATCTTGAGCTGCCCATCGCGCCGGCGCACGCCGCCATGATATCGACGTACGACGTCGCGAGCGTAACCAAGACGGACTCTCCGCGGCACAAGCTCCAGCGTTATCTGGAACGCGAGGACGTGCGCGCCGGGCTGATGCAAAACGGAGTAACGGCGGCTGCCGCCAAGGCGCGCGTCGACGCACTGAGCGACGACGAGGTCACCGCCGTGGCGGGCAAGATCGACACCCTGCCGGCGGGCGGTGAATTCATCGGCGCCCTGGTATTCGTATTCGTCCTGCTGCTGATCACGGACATTCTCGGATTTACCAAGGTCTATAGTTTTACCCGGCCTGCCAAAAAGTAAGCCTCCCTCCCCAACGGTGGCGCCGGCTTTGCGCCCGCACGCAAGTGCGGGCGTTTTTCTTGCAACGCCGCGGCAGTTGCAGGCCGGGTCCAATCCAACCAAAGCGTGCGGCATTGCATCAGTCGAACGCCCGCCCCCTGTCAATGGATTTCAGAGGTTATTCAATCATGCGCGAAAGCATTCGGCCCCAAGGGCTGCTGCACAGCTTGCAGCAAATCCTGTCCCACGGCGTCATCACCATGCTTGCGGTAGCGATTGCGTTTTCGCTGCCGCAGGCGGCCCAGTACATTCTTTACGAATGGTGGCCGGTGGTGGAGAAAGACGCCAACCTCCTGCTCGCGACCGAAATCGGCCTGGCTTCCGTCCTGGTGCTGCTGTTCAATTTCGCCAAGATCGTGTGGGGCAACCGGCAAAGAGTGGCGATGGCGAAATTGGCGGCTCTCGCGTATGCGCGCAACGACCGCCACGACTGGCTATCGCGCCGGCGCGAACGCGCGCTGGTGAAACAGCTTTCGGCGGCGCGCGATGCCCATATTCTCACGCTGACCGGGCACGATACTTTCGTCGACGAGCGCAGCCCGCTGCGCGAGGCGCTGAAAACCGCCTACGAGATACGCGTCATGCTGGTCAATCCGGTCGGAAAGGGCTTGCGCCGGCGCATCGATTCGCTGCCGCCGGACATCACGCTGCTGTCTTTTCACAAGGAAATCGAGGCCAGCATCGCCTACCTCGCGGAACTGCGCAAGGCGGGCAAGAAAATCACGCTCAAATTCTACGAACAGGAGCCGTTCTGGAAAGTGATTGTTTTCGGGGATCACGTCTGGGTGCAGCATTGCCATAGCGGATTCGAAGCGAAACATCAGCCGGAATACGTATTTGCGCTGCACCACCGCAATCCGCGGGAGGGCCTGTACGTTCCGTTCTATATGCACTTCCTGGACCAGTGGAACCAGCCCTGCCACCCGGAATACGATTTCGAGACCAACGAGCTGGTGTATCGCGACGAAGCCGGAAACGAATGCCGGCGCGCCGCCCTCGGCGTGCCGATCAACGGCAACTATTTTCCGGCGGATGCGCCGGCGCCGCCGGCGGAAAAACCGCCAGTCGCCATCGGCGCCACGCCGGCCGGCGCCGACCCGCGCGCGCCGCGTTGAGGCCGGTCGCGCCCGCTCACTTTATCGAGGTGATGGCGCCACGGTCGATGACGATGATCTTGTCGACCATGCGCTCCGAGTGCTGCAGATCGGATTCGGAAAGAATGACCGACATGCCCTCGCGCTTCAGATCCACGACCACTTCCACCAGCCGGTGCGCGAGCGCCGGCGCCACGCCTTCGAACGGCTCGTCGAGCAGCAGCAGCCTGGTTCCGCACATCAGCGCGCGGCCGAGCGCCACCAGCTTTTGCTGTCCGCCGGAGAGCTGCAGTCCTTTGCGCGGCGCGAATTCGCGCAATTCGGGAATCAGCCGGTAGACTTTTTCCAGCCGCGCCTCGGCGTCCGGAACGTACGCCGCCCAGGCCGGCACCAACACGTTCTCTTCACAGGTAAGGTCGGGGATCAGGCGGCGGTCTTCCGGCATATAGCCGATGCCTATCCTGGTGCGCGCGTGGGTCTTGGCCGCGACCAGGTCATTGCCGTCGAACGAGATGGCGCCGCTCTCCACCTTGAGCAGCCCCATGATGCTTTTCATCAAGGTCGTCTTGCCGGCGCCGTTGCGGCCGATCAGTCCGGCCATGCTGCCGCTGGGCAGTTCCAGCGACACGTTGCGCAGGATCTGCACCGATTGGATCGCGACGTTGAGATTGGCGATGCTAAGCATGGGCGCTGCCCTGCTGCTCGTCCATGCGGTGCAATTCGCCGCCGACCACGTAACGCTTCACCTCCGGGTCGCGCAGCGCAATCTCGGGAGGCGCGTCGGCGATGATGCGGCCGTCGTAGAACGCCAGCACGCGCTCGGCGAAGCGGCTCACCACCTCCATATCGTGCTCGACGAAGAGCACGGTGGCGCCCTCCGCCTTCACCGCGGTCATCACCATGTCCATCATGCCGAATTTCTCTTCCGCGGAAACGCCGCTGGTCGGCTCATCGAGCAGCAGGATGCTCGGCTTCGCCACCATGGTGAGCGCGATGTCGAGCAGTTTGCGCACCCCCCCGGGGAGCACCTGCGCGTTCTTGTTGCGATAGTCGGCGAGGCCGAAGCGCTGCAGGATGCGCTCGGCCACCTCCTCCGCAGGCGCCTCGTGGCCCGGCACATAGGGCCGCCCGCGCGAAAAGAACCCGCCCAGCTTCGCGTTGCGCAGCACCACGCCCAGGCCCACCATCATGTTTTCGAACACCGTGAGCGAACTGTAGAGCTGCGGAATCTGGAACGAGCGGCAGATGCCGATGCGCGTGACCTCGCGCGGCGCGAGCGCGGTGATATCGCGCCCGCGGAATTCGATGCTGCCGGTATCGGGCTTGATATAACCCGTGATCATGTTGATGAACGTCGTCTTGCCCGCGCCGTTGGTGCCGATCAGGCCGACCACCGAGTCCTGCTCGATCGCGGCATTGACGCCGGCCGCCGCGGTGACCGCACCAAAACGCTTGTTCAGATCTTTGGCGTGAAGCACGACCCCCATGTCAGGCCGCCTTGCGCCGGTTGAACAGCGACCACAGCCCCTCGGGCAGGAACAGAATCACCAGCAGCAGCGCGGTGCCCAAGGTCATTTGCCAGGTATTGGGCGAGACGTCGTAGGCCACCGTGTGGATGATGCCGAAAATGGCGGCGCCGAGAAACGGCGCGACCACGCTTCGGGTGCCGGCGAGAATGGTGATGAAAATGAACTCGCCCGACGTGGTCCAGTACGCCATGTCCGGATCGATGTGCCCGACCGTGGTCGCCGCCAGCGCGCCGCCGATGCCGGAGAGCGCAGCGGCGACTACGTATTTGATGTGGATCGCCTCGCGCACCGAGGCGCCCATGTACTCCACCCGGATTTCGTTGTCCTTGATCGCCGCGGCCAGCTGGCCCAGGGGCGTGTTGAGATAGCGCTGCACCAACAGCGTCGCAATGAAAGCGATGGCGCAACCGGCGACCAGCACGACGTGGCGCACCGACTCCTGGCCGGGCCGGATGCCGAACACGGTCGAGGGCAGGATGTTGATGCCGTCGGTCGATCCCAGCGCTTCGCTCTTGACCAGCAGCCCGTAGAGGATCATCGACAGGGCCAGGCTCAGCAGGCCGTAGAAAATACCGCGGTAACGGGCGAGCAGAAAACCAAGGATGAAGGCGATGAACGCGGCCACCGCGGCGCCGCAGATCATTTCCAGCAGCATGTCGCTGATGCCGAAGAAGCGGCCCAGAATGCCGGCGGTATAGGCGCCGATGCAGTAGTAAAGCGCCTGACCGAAGGACACCAGGCCGGCGCGCAACTGCAGCATCAGGCCCTGCGCCACCAGGCCCTTGGCGATGGCGATGGTGAGCAGGAACATGGCCCACTGCGGCAACAGCGGACCGGCGCCGATCACCGCAAGCAGAACCACGCCGAGGATCAGCAGCGTGCGGTTGCTGTTCATATCTTCCTCGGCTCGGCCAGGCTGAACAGCCCGCGCGGCCGGAACGCGAGCACCAGTGCCATGACGAAGTAGATGACGAACAGTTCCACCGCGGGCGCATAGTGGATCGCGGCCGAGCGCACCAGGCCGACGATGACCGCGCCCAGCGCCGCACCCGGCAGGCTGCCCATGCCGCCGATCACGATGACGGCAAACGACAGCACGATGATCTCGACGCCCAATCCCGGCACCACGGAAACGGTGGGCGCGGTGAACGCGCCGCCGATGGCGGCGAGCAATGAACCAAAGGTGAACGTCACCAGATAAAAGCGGTCGACGTTGATCCCCATGGCGCGGCTCACCTCCGGATCGTGGATCACGGTGCGCAGCAGTTTGCCGAAGCGGGTCCCGCGCAAGAGCAGCGTCAGGCCGCCGCCCGAGACGATCGCGATGCCTACCAGGATCAGGTTATAGGTCGGATAGGTCATCTCGCCGACCTCGAAACTGCCCAGGAGGCCGTAGGGTTCGGCGATGAAATACGGGTCCACGCCCCAAACCAGCTTGATCACGTCTTCGAGGATCAGGAACAGCGCATAGGTGATGAGCATGATCACCACCTCGTCCTTGGCGTACATGAAGCGCAGGATGCCGCGCTCGATCAACGGCGCGACCACCAGGGCCACGATCAGCGCCGAGGCGAGCAGCACCGCATAGGACAGCATCGGCGGATAGCCGCGCGCGAGCCACGCCCCGGTGAACGACGCGCCGGCGTAGGCACCCAGCGCGTAGAAGCTGCCATGGGTGAGATTGACGATTTTCATCACGCCATAGATCAGCGTCAGCCCGATGGCCGCCACGAACAGCCAGGACGAATAGATGATGCCGTCAACAATGACGGTGAGGATTTGATCCATGGGATGAAACTGGAGGAAAACGGCCGCCCACCGCGGACAGCCGTTCCCAGTTACGTTTAGTTCTTGAACCCGCCCTTGATCCAGTCAGCGCTTTTCACGCCTTCCGGCGGGTTGACCTTCTCGGCCGGATAGCGCTTGACGTTGGTGACCGTCATCTTGCCGCCCACGACCTTGGACATGCCATAGACCGTTTCCATGATCGCCTGGTGGCCTTTGCCGATAGCCATTTTCACCGTGCCGCCGGGACCATCGAACGTCAGGTTCTCGAGCGCAGCGGCCACCTGTTCAGTGCTCGGTCGCTTGCCGCCATTGGCGGCCTGCGCCTTCTCCCATGCCGCCTTGACGCCCAGAATCGCCTGCGCCATCTGATAAGACGGGTAGGTCGGCGGCACCTGGTAACGATCGCGGAACTCCTTGTCGAACCAGGTGTTCAACTCGCTTTTGGGCGCGTACGGTCCGAACGGTCCGCGAGCCCCGAGTACGGTGCCGTCAGGGATCTGCGCTGCGAGTTTCCACATGGCGGTCTCGCCCGTGGTCAGGATCCCCGTGCTCTTCTTGAACAGGCCGCGCGGTGCCGCCTGCAGCAGCAGGGCCTCGAGGTCGCCGTCGTAGAAGCTGGAATGGATCACGTCCGCTTTGGCGCCGAGCAGGGTCGAGATCTCGGCGTTGTACTGTCCCGCGAACAGCTTGGGCATCTGCGAGGTCTTGACTTCAACGCCAGGCACCAATTGTTTCATTGCCGCCTCGAAATCCCCCCAGGAATCCTGCCCCCAGGCGTAGTTCTGGTTGAGGCCGGCAATCGATTTCATTTTCGGCTTGGCATCCTTGATGTAAAGCGCCGCGCCAACGCTGTCCATGGTCGCGGTGGGCGAAGTACGGAATACATACTTGTAATTGCCATCCTCGAAGATGCGCGGCGTGCCGCAATCGAAGAAATTGGTCAATTTCTTCAATTCTTCCGCCACCGGCGCGATCGCGATGCAATTGCCGCTGGAAACATAGCCGATGACGACATCGACATTGTGGCGTTGCACCAGGTTGCGGTACTCGGTGACTTGCGTGGTGCTGCTGCCGGCTTCGTCGATGATCACGGTCTCGACCTTGGCACCGCCGAAGCCCTTGGTCGCGTAAACGCCGGGCACTTTGCCTGCGTTCAGCAACTCGGTCATCACCTCGGCCGCATTGCGCGCCGGCACGCCGAAAGGCGAAGCCGCCGGGCCGGAAAGGAAAGTGATGATCCCGATTTTCACCGGTGCCGCATCCTGGGCAACTACCGCGATCGGCGCTACCGCGAAGGCGGCGACAACCGCCGTCGCCAATTTCTTCAGATTACGCATGATTTCTCCTCTCTACTATTGGGGGGTGACTGGTGGCGCCTGCGGCGCTGTTATCTATTTCGGCGCGATGAATACTGCATCAAATGGCGTGCCTGGTCAAGCAAGCGGCGGCCTCCGCCCCAAGGGACACGGCCGCTGCAACGCGCGCGGGCCGGCATTGTTTCGATGCCCGGATCAGGGTAGAGTGCGCGGCAATCAATCATGAACAACAGGGACGCGGCGCATGCCGTATTCTCAGGGTGAATTCCCGCAATGATGCGACTTGAAAGCGACGTGCTGGTCATCGGCGCCGGCGGCGCCGGCATCTTCGCCGCCCTTGCCGCCGCACGCGACGGCTGCCGGGTGCACCTGATCGATCGCAGCCTCATCGGCCGCGGCGGGGCGACGGTGATGGCGCAGATGACCGTTGCGGTCGCACTGGGCGAACAATGCCCGGATCACTGGGAATATCACCTCGCCGACACGCTGAAAGCCGGCCGCGGCCTTTGCGACGCGCCGCTGTCCCGGCTGCTGTGTGAAAACGCGGCGCTGCGCATCCGCGAGCTGGATGCCTGGAAAGTGGGCTGGGCGCGCGAGGACGGCCATCTCAAGCAGGCGCTGGCGCCGGGACACGACCGGGCGCGCTGCGTCTACGTCGATTTCCTCAATACCGGACCGGCGGTGTCACGCACACTGCGCGCCCAGCTCAATCGCATACCCGCCATCCGCCGCATCGGCGACGTGCTGATCACCGACATCGTGGTGCATGAAGGCGAGGCAGTAGGTGCCGTCGGATTGCATCTGCTATCCGGGGAAGCCGTGGCCCTGGAAGCGAAAAGCGTGATCATCGCCACTGGTGGTCTGACCCGGCTGTACCGGCGGAACAGCGGTTCGCTCAACATGGGCGGAGACGGATACGCGCTTGCGCTGCGCGCCGGCGCCGAACTGGTCGATATGGAATTCGTGCAGTTCTTTCCGATCGGCCACCTCGCGCCGCGCATGATCGGCATGGACCCGATCATGTGGGATCCGTTCCGCTATAAATTGGGCGGCCGGCTGCTCAATGCCGAAGGAGACGAGTTCGCCGACCGCTACGGCCAGGCCGAGTCTGGCGATTACGTATTGACGCGCGACGTCGCAACCTACGCCATTTTCAAGGAAGTGGAAGCAGGCCGGGGCAGCCCGGCGGGCGGCGCCTACTTGAGCTTCCAGCACGTGCCGGAGGCCGACCTGCGCAATGCGTTCGGCCCGGTCATCGATCGACTGGCGAAGAACGGCATTGACCTCACCAGGATGCCGGTCGAAGTGGCGCCGATTGCCCACTACCACATGGGCGGCGTGCGCGTGAATGCGTCGATGGAGACGCGCGTGCCCAATCTGTACGCAGCCGGCGAAGCCGTCGGCGGCGCCAGCGGCGCCAACCGCCTTTCCGGCAACGCGCTCACCGAAGCCTTCGTGTTCGGCGAGCGCGCCGGAACCGTGGCTGCTGCGCGCGCCAAATCGCGCGCCGCCTCCGGCTGGAACGACAAGGCCGCGCAACCGGGGTTGGATCTCCTCAATTCGCGCAGCAGCGGCCTCGACCTGCCGCACAACAGCGCGGCGCTGGTAGTCGAGCTGCAGGCATTGATGGCCGACAACGTCGGCCCGTTTCGCACCGAGGGCAAATTGCTGGACGCTAGGCAAAGACTGGAACAGATGCAGCGGGAACTCGGCACCGTCCCACCCGGCGGCGGCAGCCACTACAACATGGTGCGCCTGGACTGGCTGGATTTGCGCAATATGCTTCTGGTGGCGCAGACCGTGGTGCGCGCTGCAATCGAACGCAAGGAAAGCCGCGGCGCCCACCAGCGCGAAGATTATCCGGGCATGCTGCCTGCGTGGGAGCTAAACCAGGTCTTTTCTTATCAGGACGGAAAACTTGGCTTGAGCCGGTCGCCGCCGGTGAAGGCGGCGCAATGAGCAGACAGACCGCTCGCCTGCATATCGCGCGCGGCGACAGCGGTGCTGTGCCCAGGATCGAAACCTTCGAGGTCCCGTTCGATCCGGGGAATTCACTACTGGACGGTTTGCGCTGGATACGTGCGACGCAGGACCCGACGCTTGCCTTCCGCTTTTCCTGCATCAACGCCAATGCGTGCAAGGAATGCATGATGCTGCTGGAAGGCAAGGTCATCTATGCATGCACCGAGCGGCTGCACGAAGGGGACATGCATGTCGCGCCGCTTCCGAACAAGGCACTGGTTCAGGACCTGGTCACCGAAATTGCCCCGCGCGACGAGCGGCTGCTGCGCTGACTGAATGCGCCGCCAGCGCTGCTTTCCGATCGACGGTCTACGCCTTTTGCCCGCTGACCAAATAGAAATGCTGGATCGCCGCTTCGGCGCAAATGCGGTCCTGCTCGGCCGTTCCGGAGCTCACGCCTATGCCGCCGACGATTTCGCCGCCGACGAATACCGGCAGGCCGCCGCCGATGATGCTGAAGTGGCCGCCGTTGGTGATATGTATGCCGAAAGTCGGACTGCCGGGCACGCACAGCTGGTTGTACACATGCGTCCCGTTGCGCGCGACGGCGCCGGTGGCTGCCTTGTCGATGGCGATGGCAATGCTGCTGATCTTGCCCCCGTTCATGCGCTCGAACCGGAGCAAATGGCCGGATTCGTCGGTTACCGCAATGCACATCGCAATCCCGATTTCGCGCGCCTTGGCCGCCGCGCCCTCGATCAGAATCTGCGCCTCGTCGATGTCCAGCCGCTTAATGTTCAGCATGTTGCATCAGCCTTTTCGCCAGTACGGTGGTCTTGAGATAATCGGCCAGCGCCGCGGTTTCGCCTGCATCGAGCGACACATAGGGCGGGTAGAGGCCGCCCACCGGCAGCCCGATCAGGCCCATGGCGGTCTTCATCGTCGCCGTCAGGCCGCGGTGCATCCATTTTGACGGAAACAGGGCGAACTGCAGCTGAATCTGCGCGGCGCGCCGGTAGTCGCCGGCGACGAAGGCGTCGATGACCTGGCGCGCGATCTCAGCCGCCGGCGGCGGCATGGTCGCGCCCGAGCCGCCCAGTTCCAGGGTGGCGAGCAGCATCTGCACTGTGGTGAAGTAGCGCGCGTGTCCGGCGTGGTCGATTTCGACGATCAGGCGCGAAACCCGGGCGAGGTCGCGCGAGCTTTCCTTGATGTAGCGCACCTTGTCGATGCTGGCGATGGCGATGGTGGCCGGAATGGACACCTCCGCGCCCGGACCCGAATTCAGATACAGGGTCATCGGCAGCGGCGAAGCCTCGGCCACCGCTTCGAAATACGCCACCAGGTCGCGCTCGGTGGGCGGCCCGCCGAACGGCCGCAGCGGCGCCAGCATCTGCACCGCGTGCGCACCCAGGCCCTGGGCGAAATGCGCGAGTTCGATCGCCGTCCTGAACGAAGGGTGGGAAATCCCGACCATCACCGGACAGCGTCCGGCAACGAATTCCAGCGTCTGGCGGATCAGGTCCTTGCGCTCGGCCAGGCCGAGATAGGTGTATTCCTGCGCCTCGACGCCGGCGGCGACCACCATGGTGGCGCCGCATTCGGTGATCACATAGTCGATTTCCCGCTGCAGCGCGGCCGCGTCTATCTTCAGATCGCTGGTGAAGGGCGTGAGCGGGGCGACGACGAGTTCGGGTTTGGACACGCGGAGGTTTCCTTGAGCCAAGGTGGGTCGCCCGACAGCGCCAGGCGGGACGGTTGATTTTGCCGTTCCGTGTCAAAATAGTCAAAGTCGATCAAACAGGCAGGGAAAACCATGAAACTCAAGATCAGGCGCAGTTTTGTTTTCGTTGAAAACCGGCTGTCCGAGGCGGGCAAGACCGCGGATACCCCGCTGCGCAAGGTGGCGGCGGTGCTGGTGGTGGAGAACCCGTACGCGGGGCGCTATGTGAAGAACCTGAACCCGCTGATCGAGGCGAGCGCGGCTATCGGCCGTGAGCTCGCCGCGATGGCAAAGGCGGCCCTGGCGCCCTACTCCGCGCAAAGCCTGGGCAAAGCAGCGCTGGTCGGCATCTCGGGCGAGCAGGAACACGCCAATGCGCTGCTCACGACCGTGTTCGCCGAGCCGCTGCGCGAAGCGCTGGGCGGCGGCAAGGCCTGGATCTCATCCATGACCAAGGTCGCCATGGCCGGCACGGCTATCGACATCCCGATGAACTGCAAGGACGCGCTCTATGTGCGCTCCCACTACGACGGCATGACCCTGGTGCTGCCCGATGCTCCGATGCCCGATGAAATCGCCGTCATCCTGTGCCTCGCCAACCGCGGGCGGCTGAACGCGCGCGTCGGCGGCCTCGCCTACGACAAGCTCAAAGGCGAGAACGGCCTGGTCTGAACGATGAAAACCGCCATCGTCAATCTCGGCCCTATCCTCTCAGGCGACTGGCGCGATCCCTACGCCAGCGGCGACGCCATCTTGATGGAAGCCGGGCGCATCGTCGAAGTCGGCTCGCTGTCGGCTGCGGCGCTGGCCGCTTGCGACGTCGTGATCGACGCCGACGGCGCCACCGCCATTCCGGGCCTGATCGACTCGCAAGTGCACAACACCTTCGGCGACTACACGCCGCGGCAGAAGACCGTCGGCTTTCTCGAGAGCTATGTGCACGGCGGCGTGACCACGGCGATCAGCGCGTCCGAGGTCCACGTCCCGGGACGCCCCAAGGATCCGGAAGGGGTGAAGGCGCTCGCGGTCGCGGCGATGAAATGCTTCGAACACTACCGCCCCGGCGGCATGCGCGTCTGGGGCGGTTCCGTCATCCTGGAGCCCGGCCTCACCGAAGCCGACTTCGCGGAGATCGCCGCCAAGGGCGTATGGCTGGCGAAGGCCGGCTTCGGCTCGGTCAAGACACCGTACGATTACGGCCCCATGATCGCGTGGGCGAAGAAGCATGGCATGGTGACCATGGTGCACACCGGCGGCTCATCCATCCCCGGCTCCTCCGGCATCTGGGCCGACCACCTGCTCGCGATCCAGCCCGACGTATCGTTTCACGTGAACGGCGGCCCGGTGGCGATGCCCGACCGCGATTTCCCGCGCATCGTCAACGAAAGCGCGATCGCCCTGCAGGTGTGCACCGCGGGCAATCTGCGCACCACGCTGCTGCTCGGCGACCTGGTGCGCAAGGCCGGCGCGTTCGACCGTTTCCTGATCGCCACCGACACCCCCACCGGCAGCGGCATCATGCCGCTCGGCATGCTGTACACCATCGGCCATCTGGCCAGCCTCACCGACATGCCGGTCGAATGGGCGATCGCCGCCGCGACCGGGAACAATGCGCGCGTGTACCGGCTCAACGCGGGCTTTATCAAGCCGGGCTGCGATGCCGACGTGGTGCTGCTCGACGCCTGCGTCGGCGGCTCGAAGGACAACGCCCTCGACGCGCTGCGCAACGGCGACATTCCGGCCGTGGCCGCGGTCGTCAGCGACGGCGTGCCGCGCTTCGTCGGCCGCAGCCGCAACACCCCGGCGCCCATGCGCAGCGTGCGCGTCGCCGAGTGCCGCGTGCCTCAGGATTACTCAGGCGCGGCGCACTAGCCGCGCAACTCACCAAGGAACAGAACATGCCCAGACACAAAAGCTATCTTCCGCACGGCGTGATCCCCGCCGCACTGCTGCCGTTCAACGAGGACCTGTCGATAGACGAGGCGTCCTACCGCTCGCATTTGCGCGACATCGCCGCCGTCGAAGGCCTCTCCGCCATCACCATCAACGCGCATGCGTCGGAAGTGGCTTCCTGCAGCTTCGACGAGCAAGTGCGCGTGCTCGCCATCACCCAGGACGAAATCGGCAAGCGCCTGCCCATCGTCAACGGCATCTACAGCGAAGGCCCGTTCGAAGCGGCGCGCCTCGCGAAAATGGCCGATGCGGGCGGCGCTTCCGCCCTGCTCGTGTTTCCGACCGGCGTCTACACCTTCGGCCAGCGCCCGGAAATGGCGGTCGACTATTTCAAGCGCATCGCCGGCGTCACCGACCTGCCGCTGATCTTGTTCCAATACCCGCTCGCAGGCGGCCAGGGCTATCCGCTCGCCACGCTCACGAAGATCATGGACGCCGTGCCCAGCGTGCGCGCGATCAAGGACTGGAGCGCCAATCCGCAATTGCACGAGCGGCAGATACGCGTGCTGCAGGCACGCACGCCCGAAGTCGTGGTGCTGACCACGCACAGCGCCTGGCTGCTCTCTTCGCTGGTGCTCGGCTGCAAGGGCCTGCTCTCCGGCAGCGGCTCGGTCATCGCCGACCTGCAGGCGCAGTTGTTTCGCGCGGTGCAGGCGAACGACCTCGCCACCGCGCGCAAACTGAACGACCGCATCTGGCCGACCGCCGAAGTGTTCTACACCGAGCCCTGGGTGGACATGCACAACCGCATGAAGGAAGCCCTGGTGCTGCTCGGCCGGCTGCCGCGCGCCGTGGTGCGCCCGCCCCTGATGAAGCTCCCCGCAGCCGAAATCGAGCGCATCCGGCAGGCGCTGGTCGCGGCCGGATTGCTGGCGCAGGGCGCAGCGGCGAAAAAACAAGCGTCCCTGGTCTAGGCGCGGCGGACCGCGTGGCGACGATGGCGGCGCGCAATGGTCTGGCCGAACGGGTCGGGAGGCTGCGCGCACTCTCCTTCAAAATGGGGGCCTACCGGCCGCCTAGCGAGGGCGGCAGCGCGTCCCTGCTGTTGCGGGTGAGCGAAAACTGTCCGTGGAACCAATGCACCTTCTGCGAAATGTACAAGGGACATCGCTTCGTCTATCGGACCGTCGAGCAGATCACCGCCGATATCGACAAGGTTGCGGCGATCCGCGATGAAATCAGGGCAGCTTCCTGCGCGCTGGGGTTCGGCGGCGAGATCACCCGCGAATTCGCGGGCGCCCTGCTCGCCGAGGGCCGCGACCTCGCCGAGGATTCCAGCTTCGTCACGGTGTTCAACTGGCTCGCTTCCGGCGCGCGAACCGCCTTCCTGCAGGACGCCGACAGCATGAGCATGCGGCCGCGCGAGTACATCGCGGTGCTGAAGCACCTGCGGCAAACCCTGGACTCCCTCACCCGCGTAACCTCCTACACCCGCTCCAAGACGCTGGCCAAGAGAACGCCCGAGGATCTGCGCATGATCCGCGAGGCCGGCCTGGACCGCGTGCACATCGGGCTCGAGACCGGGGACGACGAAGTGCTGACCCTGGTGAACAAGGGAGTGACCAGCGCCGAGCAGATCGAAGGCGGACGCAAGGCCATCGCCGCGGGCTTCCAGGTGTCGGAGTACTGGATGCCGGACCTGGGCGGCAGGGAGCGCCGGCGCCAGCATGCGGAGAATACCGCCCGCGTGCTCACGGCCATCAATCCCCACTACATACGCTCCCGGCCCCTGGTCCCGCGGCGCGGAACGCCGCTGTTCGACGAGGTCGCACAGGGCCGCTTGCGTCTCTCCTCGCCGCACGAGCGGCTGGAGGAACTGGCCTGGATGATAGGCGACCTCGACGTGAGCTCGAGAGTCTGCTTCGACCACGCGATGAACGCCTGGCGGGACCGCCGCGGCGGACTGCTGTTCCGGCAGGACTACGAGGGTTATCGATTTCCGGACGAGAAGCCGCTGGTGATGGAGCGGATCAGCGAGGGCCTGGCCGTCGAGGAATCGAGGCACGTCCATGTCAGGGATCTGATGGCCGTGCGTACGCTCTGAGCAGACGGCGGTTTCTGCCTATCGGCGGGTGGGTACTTTCAGCCTAAATCCGGTGTACAGGTGAATAGCGGCGGACTTCTGCTCCTCGGCCATTGTCGCCGGTGGGGATTTGAGCCGACTACTTCCGCTACCAATTCGTTACCGGACGGTGGGTGGCAAAGTTAAAACGAATGCTTTCTCATCCCACCACCGACAGAACCCGACCCTAATCGGTTAGCGTAAGTGCATCCATGAACAAATGATGAATTCGGAAATGGACTGATTCACCCGTTCTGTTATGCAGCGATTCCCTGGCGGTTGTGATTTCTTTGAGTGCCGAAGAAGGATGAAGTATACCGGGCGACTTCATGCATAACGCAACGTGCTGGCTTTGGATGTTTGATTCGACGTTCGTGATGGCTCCAGCTACGTCTCCATCTAAGACATAACCGAGCATTCCACCGTGGCGAACGGCGCTAGCGTACTGCCCGTTCACGAATCGCATCATTCCGTGCGATACGTAATCGGAGCCTCCTCGCCGTTTGATTCCATTAATGACGATGTTGAGCCGTTTGCATTCCAGGCAGAAGTAGATCGATTCATCAGGTGCGCCGGGCAACCCAGTCGGTTTGAACGCAATGTCAAGGCGACCCAACTCCTGACCCGGCATTGGGTCAAGCTCAACTACCTGGATTTCGATATAGAAGGGAAGATCTCGGATGGTCCGGTTCTCGCGTAGCGCGCGGCACAAGAGCTCCGTAATCTGATCCTCTTTGTCGTCCGAGAACGGCTTCGGAAGTCCGGTCCAGACGTCGACCACCAGCCGAAGCATGTCCGGTAGCATTCTTTCAAGGAGTTCTATCCAGTCATCGGATGCTCCGACGACACTCACGCTCGCTTCTCCGACGTGCGCATAAGGATCGATCCGGCGATTTCGTCGGCGTCGTTTAGCGCAGCTGTTTCGGACCAGTATCTGAGGCCCAGTGGCTTGACCAGATAAAGGCGCGAACCATCGAATACCTTTATTCCTCGGGCCAACTCGAACGTATTGCTCTTGGTCGATGCAGCGTCTCGGAGATTATCAAGGGCGTCCAACAAGTCCCCATTCGGTTTCACTTGTAGCGCCCCATTTCTCTGACCAACGGTCTTTTCCAGTACGACCAACCCGATCCCGATCCCGATAGACGCGCATGTCGAGCTAGAGATTCGCGTTTCCTGGCTTTGCGTCCAGCCGTTAAGTGTCTGGCAGAGCCGGTTGGTATAGCGCTCTCTGTCTTCAGGTGTGCTCGGTCTTATCGTGGGAATAGAGTCGGTATGGGCACTCGGACGGAAGCTCTCGAACGCGATGCGCACAGTATCCTCGACGAGCACTCGCTCGGTGGCCGCCATATCGAAATACTCGTAGATCAATTCATCAATTTTCTTCTGGGCCTGTTCGACAACTTGCTCGCGGTGTACCAAAAGTTTCTTCGATTCACGCGTCGCCATCTGCACGATGGATGCTACTTCCTCGATGATTGCTTTCGCGCGCGCAGGATCGTGCGTGGCCTCTGGGTGCGGAAACGGTAGCCGCAAAAGTTCTTCGACATGCACCTCCTGTCGGCTGACCCCCCAGTTGGATGAGGTGTGAAACTGAAAATACTGCGCAATCGGGGAGCGCATATATGACGCAAGAAACATCAGCAGTTGGCGGTCGGAGTTCGGCCCGGCGATTCCGCGTAGTGCATGCTGGAAGGAGACATCGAAATCCGCGAAAGCGATGCTCCTGAACCCCTTCGTGACAAGCACGTGCGGTGCCCGAAAGATTTGCGGATCGCGAATGGTCCGACGGGTGATGACCGTCTCGGATCGCGTTTGGCAGTCTTCCTGCAGGAGGAACAACTGCAACCCGTAGGAAGTTGCCGGAACGAAAAGCCGGCTTGGCAACTGCAACTGTCTTCTTGACGACTGTGAATCTTTTTTGCCGAAAGGTTGAAAGCCCTCGGCGATTAGCCAAGGCTTGCTGTTTTCACCTTCGCGAGGTTGCCTGACGCACTCCCTTAGGCGAGGAAGGCTGGAGAGACGATCCAGTAGGCGCCGGTCTCTAGCGCTGGCTGTCGACATGCGCTTCCATATCTGCGGCGCATCGGCACATTCCAGGTCGCGCAGGATCGCTGGAAGCTTCAGAATGCTTTGATCCTGCTCAGCAACCGTGATTACCTCGGCTTTCAGCACCTTCCAGTCCGTCTTCGGCGCCCAGTGTCTTACTTTGTGATCTTTCCCTGGCTTATGGTTGCGATAGCTTAGAACGAGGGCCGGATGGCGCGCCTTGCTAAAGAGGAAGGACTGGTAATCAGTCAGATTCAGGACGCGGTCCAATGCATACCTGGTAATGAACGCCTTTTGAAAGTCTAGCGCCGCGGAGCTATGGTTGTAGAGAATTCCGTGGGGGACCAGGAAGCAAATCTGCCCGTCGGCTACCGTGTGCTCTGCTGCCTTCCACATGAATGCGGCGGCAATCTGGCCGTCCGGTACCTCGTATTGATGCCGTTCCAGCCATAGTGCCGCTTCCGTACCTTCTCCGGCGATGCTTCCCCATGGAGGATTGCCGACTGTCACATCGATGGACGTTGGGTAGGGGTTCCCCTCCTTGAAGAAGTCCGCACACCAGATGCCACCGTCAGGCGAATTGTCGGTCGGCTGACCGGCCTGCCGGATGAGCCGAGGCAGCGCCCGTCCTTTGGCTTGAAGCTCCTGGATACCGCGCGGCGACAGCTGGTCCAGATAGGCGAGATAGAGGCTGAACGCGGTTATGCGGCATGCAGTGGGATTCAGATCGATACCGTACAGATGAGAGCGCAGCAGACTCATCAATTCCCGCGCACGGCGGTCATTGCGCGCTTCTGGGTTGGCTCGTTTCCATTCCTCGGCTAGGCGGTTGAACAGGCCGACCAGAAAAATGCCCGAGCCGCAGGCCGGGTCCATGAAGCGCAACCCGCTGAGCGACCGACGATCACTCAGCGCTACGTCGAGGACGAGCTCCGCCAGGAATCTGGGTGTGTAGAACGCTCCCGTCTTCTTGTCCGAGGTCTTGAGGAAACGCTCATAGATCGCGCTGATAGTCTCTATCGGTATAGCTTCGAAATCGTAGGGCCAGA
>Ga0334722_10001867_pt1 | contig 25009 bp, 26 predicted proteins | sample C3_bottom_MG_FD_207210 | JGI IMG/M metagenome (GOLD analysis project Ga0334722, IMG submission 207210) | Sediment microbial communities from Yellowstone Lake, YNP, Wyoming, USA - C3_bottom | ecosystem: Environmental > Aquatic > Freshwater > Lake > Sediment | place: USA: Wyoming | collected... | reverse complement strand
CGACGGTCTGACGGGACTGCTGAACCACCGGACGTTCATGGAAAAGATGGACGAAGAGTTCAAGCGGCTCGACCGCGCCGAGCACCAGCACTTTTCCCTGCTGCTCTTCGACATCGACCACTTCAAAAAAGTGAATGACGAGCACGGCCACCCGGTCGGGGATGTTGCTCTCAAGGCTGTGGCCAGCGTCATTCGCCAGATGGCGCGCAGCATCGACTTTGTCGCGCGCTACGGCGGCGAGGAGTTCGCCATCGGCATGGTCGGCGCCGACACGGCAGGCGCGAAGCAGATGGCCGAGCGCATCAGGAAAACCGTGGAAAATACGGTGATCACGGCAGGAACGATCACGCTGAAAAAGACGGTGAGCATCGGCGTGGCCTCCTACTATCAGGGCTGCGGGAAAAAAGAAGTGCTCATTGCCCGGACCGACCAGGCGCTCTACCATGCCAAGCACACCGGCAGGAACAGGGTCTGCCTCTTTAGCGACGTCCCGGAGGCCGCCGCACCGTCAGGGGGATAGGCCGAAGACCGAAGACTGAAGGTAATTCCGTAGATCAGGTGTATATCTTCTTTCTCCTTCAGCTTTCAGCCTTGCCACCTTTAACCTGACCTGAACCCTCCTTCAACCTCCAGCCTGAATACCTGTTTTAACCTTTTTCTCTCAGCGGTGTCTCACTAGGTGAATGGCCTTTCTATGGACCAGGACAATGAACTGATCGACAGATATGCAGCAGGCGACAGGGAGGCCTTCGATGCTCTTGTGCTGAAACACCAGAGAGCGCTCTACGCCCTGCTCTACCGGATGGTGAGCAACCACGAAGATGCCGCCGACCTTCTGCAGAAGACCTTTGTCAAGGCGTTCACGGGCCTGTCCGGATTCGAACGGCGGTCAAGCTTCAAGACCTGGCTCTATCAGATCGCGATCAACCTGGCAAAGAACATGTACCGCGACCGCGCGAAGTTCACCCGGGTTTCGATCGACGATGTGGTCCTCCAAAGGGACCCGCGCACCCTCGATGCCCTGATCCACAAGCAAAGCAGGCTCCTGCTCAGGCAGGCGCTGGCTGGACTTCCCGAGAAGCAGCGCATGACGGTCATGCTCAGGGTGCAGGAAGGACGGAAGTTCGAGGAGATCGCCGTTATCATGCAGTGCTCTGTCGGAACAGCCAAGGCAAATTACCACCATGGCGTACAGAAGCTGAAGCTGTCGATGGGAGAGAAGGACGGCAAAGACAGCACCCGGGAAAACTGATATGTGCATTGACACGACCATACAAGAACTCCTCCCCGCCTACGGGAAACAAACCCTTGACCGCGCGGACACGATCAGGGTCGAGGCCCATCTCGCGTCCTGCGAGGACTGCCGTTCCGAGCTTGCCCTTCTGCGCATGCTGGCCGAAGAGGACGTGCCCGATCCCGGACCCGCATTCTGGGCAGCCATGCCGGGCCGGGTGTACCGGGAAGTTCAGGAGCAGCGATCGAGGAAGAAGAGCTTCGGTCTCGCCTGGGTTTTGGACCGAATGATCCTGCCCAACTGGGCCTGGGCAGCAGCGGCTGTGAGCATTATCGTCGTGGTTTCATGGCTCATCGTCCCACACCCGGCCGTGGACGTTGCCCGCACCAACCTGTGGGAGAACGGGACAGCGAATGAATACGACCTATCAATGGAACCGATGGACGTGACCGAGCTGTCTGCGGCCGAGCTCGCCGCTGCCACAAGCTGGGCGCAGAATGCCTTTGCCCCTATCCGCGAGGAGATCGGCGAGGACTCCCCGGCTGGCACGGAACGGGACATCTCCGAGGGCCTTTCCGAACTCAGCCCTCAGGAGCTGGACCGGGTCTATGAGTTGCTGAAAAAGAAGGAACAGGACGCGCGGGACAAGCTGCGCAAAAGCCCCCGGAAGGATAACGTTCTCGGTTAGCGCCAGGGTACGGAAAGACCGACGGATAAGCAGGAGGTGCAGTATGAAGACAGCCAGGATGTTCATTTTGATAGTCGCCCTAGCGATGATCGCTTTGCCGGCCTTTGCGCAGACGCGGACGCAGGGCCAGCAGCCCGATGACCGTCAGCAGGACGAAGGCGCCTTCGCGCCGGACCCCGGGCAGGGCAGCCCCCCGTCCGACGAGCGGCGCGAAGAGGTCCGGAAGAAGATCGAAGCCGTACGGATCTGGCGGCTTACGGAGGAATTGAAGCTCGACACGAACACCAGCGCAAAGCTGTCGTCCCTGCTCAGCTCCTTTGAGCAGCAGCGCAGAGACATCATGCGCGAGCAGATGACGACCATGCGCGAAATGCGGCTCTCCCTGAGATCGGCCAAACCGGACGAATCGAAACTGAAGGCCGCGCTCGAAAGACTGGAGAAGAACCATCGCTCGATGCAGGAGCTCCGGGAAAAGGAGTTCAGGGCGCTCAAGGACATCCTCACCATCGAGCAGCAGGCCCGGTACCTGCTCTTCCAGCAGGCGTTCCAGCGCGAGATGCAGGGCATGATCGCCGGTGCGCGCGGAGACGGTAAGGGCATGGGCTCCGGTCCGGGCTTGGGCAGCGGCCGGATGCGGGGAGGCGCAGGCGGACCGCCGGATACGAGATAAGTAGAAATGCTGCTTTTTACACGCTCAGAAAAGGCCTGAATCACCTCCGTGGTTCAGGCTTTTTGTTGCCACGCTGAAGTTTTCCTTCAGCAAAACCGCGTGCTTCAGCCTGACTGTTATCCGTAAGAAGATAATATAGGTACGCCCTTCGATTAAACCTTTTCCTTTTTCCGCTGTCCAATCATGCAAGACCGGTCAAACCAAACAATAAGGAGGAGTTGCCATGTTCCGTAGACATCTTATGTTGGTCATCGCTATAGCGTTCATTATTATTGCTCAGGGCTGCAGCAGCACAAACGACCCGGGAACAGGGGGCTCGGGCACCGGCATGGTGTCGGTGAGCCTCACGGACGCGCCTGCCTACGGGTTCGACCACGTATGGATAACGGTCAGGGATATCTGGTTCCATACGAGTGAAACAGCTGAGACCGGGCAGGCCGGTTGGGTCAAGTTTCCCCTCTCCTCTCCCATAACCCTTGATCTTCTCAACTTGTCGAATGGAACGATCAGCGTGCCGGTCTGGGACAATATCGAACTGCCCGAGGGCGACTACACGCAGATCAGGGTCTTCCTCTCCAGGACCGAGGCCTCCCTAACCGCTTCGGCGTCCGCAGAGGGGCTCACCTTCAACAACGAGGTTGACGTTACGAATGACGCCGCGGCCTATGCACTCCGCATCCCTGACGCGCTGCGCGGGATCCGGCTTACGGGTGCTTTTCAGGTCAAGAAGAACGGAAAGCTCAAGCTCGCCATCGATTTCGATGCAGGCCATGACGTGGTCAAGATCGAACATGACGCCGCAACAGAATATATTCTGAAGCCTCGGCTTGCCTATTTCGACCTCGACAACGCAGGCGCCGTCGTAGGCTCTATCGATACAGCCGCGACCGGGAGCAATGCAGCAGCGCAATTCGTGTTCAAGGCGGAGCAGCCCGGCCCGGACAACAATGTCCATATCGTGCGCCGCGCCACGGGGGTCATGGACCAGAACGGCAGATTCATCCTGTACCCGCTTAAACCGGGGATCTATGATATCGTCATGCGCGGGAACAACTACGAGACCGTCATTGTTAAGAACGTGCCGGTTACCCAGGGAACGACGCCGACGGTCAATCCAACCATTCTGCCGAAAATCACCATGACCCCGGCAAGCACGATTGACCATGCGGTTACGGGGTCCATCACGTCGCCGACCGGCGCATGGGCGGTTTTTCTGCAAACACTGCCGGGCGCAGGCGAGGTTCCGTACGAGATACGGTTCAGGCATTTCAATCCCTTGACCGGACAGTTTGGCGCGTTCCCGCTGTCGTCCGATCCGATCCGGGTAGGCGCTTATGACGCATCGAGCATCGCCTTGAACTCCGTGAGCCCTGTTGAAGGCAACGGCGGATACAAGGCAGTTGCTGCCGCTGTCCTGTATGATCACAGCGCTTTCGTTTCCGTCAGCTCCGCAACAGGAACTGTTTCATTCGGCAGTCTGACCGTTGCAGCTCCTGCAACCGGCCGCAGCGTTACGGGCTCGATCCTGCTGCCCGAGACCTTTGCGCCCGGAACAGGGTTTGACCGCGGTGTCCTCTTCGCGAGCCATGGCGGCATGATCGTGAACGCCATACGAGTAGATTCCCAGATGGCATCGGGAGGGACCTACACCATGCAGAACCTCCCGGGCGGGACATCGATGCTGCCGCTTCCCGGCGCATTCTACGGTATAGAAGCCATGGGCTGGTCGTTCGCGAGTCCTGCAACCAGGACGATCGCGGTCCCGCAGGCCGTTGACCTGCGATCGAACGACGCAAACGGCATCGACCTGAACATGGTGATGATGCCCTAGAATTGCCAGCCTAAAAAACGCTGCCAGCCCGGGCAGACTGATAGACAAGAAGTTAATACGCGTGCAGGAGGCCTGACAAGGCCTCCTTTTTTTGCCGACCTGCCGTCTGGACGACTGAAAAAACCCTCCTTTTCAACTGAGATCAAGCACCAAATTATTGACAAACACCCCGTCGAGCCCGTATAATCCCCTACCATCTTCAAGAAAGGTAACCCCTGCATGAACCGTATCGTAAAGAAGTACGCAACATTCCTTGAGAAGTCCAGCCGCACCTTCGGCGAGGCGACCAAAAAGAACGGCGTCAAGTGCAAGCGCGGCTGCAACGAGTGCTGTACGGTCGGGTTCTTCGATATCACGCTGCTCGATGCGATCCATCTGCGGTCCGCGCTGAAGAAGGTGCCTGCCGAGGTCCGGAAACGGATCATCGCAAAGGCGAACGAGCAGCTGGACATTCTGGAGAAGAAAAAAGCCTTTTCCCGCAAGGACCCGCTGCTCAAGACACTGCCTTCCATCGACGCCATTTCACGCCGGTCAGCCAAGATGTCCTGCCCCGCGCTCGAGAACGGCATCTGCATGGTCTACGATATCAGGCCGCACATCTGCCGCATCTTCGGCCCCACCATCCGCGGTCCCCGCCGGTCGGTCCAGCTCGAAGGCTGCGGGTATTTCAAGAAAGATATCCCCGAGGCTGATTATCCGATCTTCGAACATTATGCCGAGGAGAAGAAGCTTCAGAAGGCGATGTTCGTCAAAGCCGGGCGCAAGCGCATCCGCGAAGTGGACACCATCATTCCGGCAGCGCTCGTTCTGGACTTGAAGAAGTGGCTCTAAAATTCATTTCGGATTTCGGATTGCGGATTTCGGATTAAAAGTAAAACCATCTTCATGGAAATTCTCGGCAAAAAAGTGATGTGGCAGGGCAGCTTCATGAGCGCCGTGGAGATCACCTACCGCGACGCTCATGGAGCAGTGCGCACGTGGGAAGCCCTTGAGCGCGTGGGCATCGGGGGCATCGTGGTGATGGTGGCGATCACGCCCAACGGATTGGTCCTGCTCGAAAAGCAGTTCAGGCCGCCCCTGGGGCGGGACGTCATCGAACTTCCCGCCGGGCTGGTGGACCCCGGAGAGTCCATGGAAACAGCGGCAAAACGGGAGCTGATCGAAGAAACAGGATGGGAAGCAGGCAGCATTGATTTTCTCACGGAAGGCCCCATCTCCACCGGCGCATCGACAGAGATGCTCAGGGCCTACCTGTGCACCGGACTTGTCCCTGTTGGCAAGAACGGCGGCGACGACAATGAGATCATCGAGGTTGTCGAGGTGCCGCTTTCGGGCGTCCAGGAGTATTTGATGGCTATGCAGAAGGCGGGAACGCTCGTAGACCTGAAGGTTTTCGGCTTGATCGAACTGGCCAAGTCCAGATTAAGGAAACCATGACGCACAAAATAGAGCCATCGGTCATCCTTTGCTAGTATCAAACGGGTCTTTCCTGCCATTATCAACGTTTTTCAGCTGGAACCTCCATCTCAAAATTCTTGTCAGCTTCATTCCTCCTAGCCGCTCTCGCTTGTTGAAATATACGGTTGTTTCTGTTATCTTTAACGGTGAGAACTGACCGCATGGTTCCCCGACATCATCAAGGAGCATTATGAACAATTCCCTGCATGCATTCACCGCAGAGCCGATGATCGCCTACTTTTCCATGGAGATCGGCGTGAAGAACGATATCCCGACCTACAGCGGAGGCCTCGGCATCCTGGCAGGCGATACGATAAAATCAGCAGCAGACCTCAACCTGCCGATGGTGGCCGTAACGCTCATCACGAGAAAGGGTTACTTTACCCAGGAACTCGATGCTTTCGGCTGGCAGCATGAAAAGCCCGTGGTCTGGGACCCTGCGACGCACATGACGCTCCTGAAAGAAACGGTCAAAGTGCAGATCGAGGGGCGCGACGTCCATATCCAGGCATGGCTCTATCAGGTCATCAGCCCCACGGGCGGACGGGTGCCCATGCTGTTCCTGGATACGGATGTTCCGGAAAACACGCCCGAAGACCGCTGCATCACCGACTATCTCTATGGCGGCGACAGCACCTACCGCATCAAGCAGGAAGTCGTGCTGGGCATGGGCGGCGTGCGCATGCTCCATGCTCTCGAATTTCACATCAAGAAATATCATATGAACGAGGGGCATGCGAGCTTTCTGGCGCTGGAGCTGCTCCTCCGGTTCAAGCGCGATATCGAGACCGTGTGGGATGAACGTTCGATCTGGGACATCGCCCGGGTGCGGGATCTCTGCGTATTCACGACCCATACGCCCGTCGAAGCGGGCCACGACAAGTTCTCCTACCCCTTGGTCAGCAAAGTGCTCGGCGAGATCATTCCCTTCGATGTGCTCAAGGACCTGGCGGGCAAGGACAACCTGAACATGACCCTGCTGGCGCTCAACCTCAGCAAATACATCAACGGCGTGGCGAAAAAACACGGCGAGGTGTCGCAGCACATGTTTCCCGGCTACCACATCCATGCCATCACGAACGGCGTGCATACCTTCACCTGGACCTGCGCGGAAATGGCCAGGCTCTTCGATAAATACATTCCCGGCTGGGCCAATGAACCGGAGCTGTTCGTCCGCTCCGGCAACATTCCCGAGCTCGAGCTCTGGGAAGCGCACCGTGAGGCAAAACGGAAATTGCTGACCTATGTCAGCAGCACGACCGGCGTGGAAATGGACCTCAATGTCCTCACCCTGGGCTTCGCGCGGCGTGCCACCGCGTACAAGCGCCCGCACCTGCTCTTCTCCGACATCGAGCGGCTCTTGAAGATCAACGAAAAGGGAAAGATACAGATCATCTACGCCGGCAAAGCTCATCCGCATGATGACAACGGAAAGCGCCTGATCCAGGGCATCTACGGGTATCGCGACAAGCTTAAAGGGAAGATTGCCATCGCCTTCGTGCCGGGCTACAATATGGACATTGCCTTAAAGCTCGTCTCGGGCGTCGACATCTGGCTCAACACCCCGCTCCGGCCGCTTGAGGCATCGGGCACCAGCGGGATGAAAGCCGCGCACAACGGGGTGGTCAATTTCAGTGTGCTCGACGGCTGGTGGATCGAGGGGCATATCGAGGGTTTTACGGGATGGTCCATCGGCGCCAAACCCACGGAGACATCGGAGCCCGGCGCTTCCGATGCCGAGGACGTGGCTGACCTCTATGACAAGCTCGAGAACCTGATCGTTCCGAAATACTATGACGCGAACAAAAGCGGCTGGAGCCGCATGATGAAGAACGCCATCAGCAAGAATGCCTACTATTTCAACAGTCACCGCATGATGCGGCGGTATGTTACCGAGGCGTATATCAGATAAATCGGGCAAAACGACCCGGTGGAGAAAGCGGAACCATGAACCAGAAAGACCAGGCATCCCTTCTTGTTGTTGACGACGATCCCTACGTGCTCGAATCAATAGCCTCATTGCTGCAGGAATACGGCTATCAGGTTACGACATGCCGTACGGGATCTGATGCACTGGAGAAGCTTGGGAAAAAACAGTTCGACGCCATCCTGACCGACATCAAGATGCCCGAGATCACGGGCATCGAACTGCTTCAGCGCATTCACAGCGGCAACGCGATGGTGCCGGTGATCATGATGACCGCATTCGCGGAGCTTGATGTTGCCGTTGATGCGCTGAAACGCGGTGCTTTTGATTTCATCACGAAGCCCTACAACCCGGAGTACCTTTTGTCAGCCGTTGAAAAGGCCGTCAAATACACCCGGCTGATCCAGATGGAAAAGAACTACAAGGAAATGCTGGAGGATACGGTCCGGAAAAGAACGCAGGAACTGGCCAGTGCGCTCGAACAGGTCCAGAACATCGCCCGGGAGATTACGACCCGCCTTACCACCGTTGCCGAATATCGCGATACCGATACGGGAGCGCACATCTCCCGGATCAGCCTCTATACGCATAAACTGGCCGAAACGCTCGGCCTGTCGCCGGACTTCATTGACACCGTTACCTTTGCCAGCGCCATGCATGACATCGGAAAGATCGGCATCCCGGACCATATTCTGCTCAAGCCCGGCCCGCTCACGGCCGCGGAATTTGATATCATGAAGACCCACACGTCCATGGGAGAGAAGATCCTGAACGGATCGGACTATCCCACGATCCAGATGGCGGCATCCATTGCACTGCATCACCATGAGCGGTGGGATGGGAAAGGCTACCCGCTCGGACTTAAGGGAGAAAAGATCCCCATCGAGGGACGGATCGTCATGCTCGTCGATCAATATGACGCCCTGCGCAGTGCACGGCCCTATAAGCCATCCTTCGACCATCAAAAGACCTATGACATCATCACCAAAGGTGATCAGCGTACGATGCCCGGGCATTTCGATCCTCAGGTGCTCGACGCCTTCCTCAGGATAGCTCCTGAGTTCGACATTATTTTCAACACCTGTCAGGACGAATAGAGCATTTTCCGGCATAGGCATACACCTTCGAAACGCGAGGCTGCAAAACTGTCTGAGCTTGCTTTCCCCGGGATGTTGTAGTATATTTCCGCATGCTTGCTAAAATCAAAACAATCGCTGAACTGGCTCCGCTCCTCGCTGTCCTCAGGGCAACAGGCCAAAAGATCGTTTTCACGAACGGCTGCTTCGACCTCATCCATCCCGGCCATACGCGCTATCTCGCAACGGCCCGCTCCCTTGGCCACATCCTTGTTGTTGCAGTGAACAGCGATGCCTCGGTCCGTATCATCAAAGGCGATAAGCGGCCGATCAACACCGAAGCAGACCGGGCGGAAACACTTGCCGCGCTCGAATCCGTGGATTTTGTGACGATCTTCAGCGAACCCGACCCGTACCGGGTCATTGCAGCGCTCCAGCCTGACGTGCTGGTCAAGGGCGGCGATTGGCCGATCGAAAAGATCATCGGGAGGGATATCGTGCAGGCGCGGGGCGGGAGTGTCGTGAATGTACCCTATATTGACGGCGCTTCAACAACGGGGATCATTGAGAAGATTCTCGGTAAATACGGGAAGCTGGGAAGTTAAGAAGTTGCGAGGTTGGGTAAAAACTTCTCAACGTCCATCCTTTCTTTTCTCGTCCTCAATAGAGTCCAACTCATCATCGTCAAACCCGAAATAATGCCCTATCTCATGTATCACGGTTTCGAGGACGATCTCCTCTATCTCAGCAGGCGATGACGCAGCCTGCTCTATCGGTCGCTGAAAGATCGTAATACGATCAGGCAGAACATTCCCGTAGTTCCACTCCCTCGCTGTCAGGGGCACACCCTGATACAGACCGAAAAGCGTTCCCCGTCCGATCCCCATATCCCGCAGGATCATTGGTGAAGGGTTGTCTTCGATCTCGATCGAGATGTTTCTGAGTTTACTCTTGAAGCGTCGCGGCATGCGGCGGAGCGAATTTTGAACGAGTTTTTCGAAAGAAGGGCGATCCATGGTTGTATTCCTGCTTCGGGATTACGGAGATAAAGCCGAGCTGCCTTTCTGCGGTGATCAGCCTCCAAAAAAGAAACGAACAAGAAACGGACGTCGGGACCAAACCTGTTTGAGCCGATGCAGGCCCCCTGCAAGGGCCAGCAGGAGCAGCAAGGTGGTGAAATTAATTAGCAGAAATACCGGGAACGGCTGGCCGGGAAACCGCGGGTCGAGCAAAAAATGAATGAGCGAGTAATGCAGCACATACATGAACAGCGAGGCTTCGCCCAGCCAGCGCAACGGCGCATAGATCCGTGCGCCGGGATTCCAATGCGCGAGCCAGAGCGCGGCCAGCACGAACCCGAGGGCGGTCAAAATAAATCCCACCGTCGGCGGATAGAACATTTCACTATAGCCTGCGCGGACATAATGCAAGCCGGGATAAGAAACCCACGCTGCAATTCCGACCGCCAGGAGCACCAGTGCCGCGACACCCACTCGCACCCGGCTGCTGCCGGCTTGGGACGCTCCATAAAAATGCTGGGCCATAAAAACACCGCTGAAACTGATACCCAGCCAGGGAAATATCGGGAAATAGCCATCAATGAATAAATGCTGCAGAACGCCTGTGGGCTTGGCTGCCACGACGGACCACGTGCCTGCATCACTGCCCCATAAGTAGATCTCCGAGGGATAATCGGTGTATCCAAAGAACAATTGCAACAGCGGCGTGGCGAGCAGGATCAAACCGAGCAGTCCCAGCTGCCACGAACGGTCCAGTTTGGTAAATAAAAAGGCAAGCGGGCAGGAAAGACCGATCAAGTACAGCACATCATAAGAATAAAAAGGGATCAATTTCCAGATAAGCACGTCCACCAGGGCAGCCACGATCAGCAGTAAACCGCCACGCAGCAGGTAACTTTTCAGGCCATGCTTTCCTGAAGTGCCGCCAAAGGCGACCATCATTCCTGAAACGAAAACAAAGGTGGGTGCGGCAAAGGAGCTGAAGATCCTGAACCACAGCGCATGCGGCTCCGCATAAATAAGAGCCGCCATGTTGGCAGGAAGCATGATAAATATCGCCAGGCCCCTGACAACATCAATAGTAAGATTGCGTGTGACGGACATTTCACCTCAACACTACAAGAGTTTCACGTGCGGCATGCGGAATGCAAATGAAAAAAAGCCGGAGATCGTTATGACCTCCGGCTTCGGTTGAAATCGCCTTACTTATTTATACTGTAGAACACATCCTTGCCGCGATAGACCGCCGCGTCTCCCAGCTCCTCTTCGATGCGGATGAGCTGGTTGTACTTTGCGATGCGGTCGGTGCGGGAGAGCGATCCCGTCTTAATCTGGCCTGCGTTGGTGGCAACGGCGAGATCGGCGATGGTTGCGTCCTCGCTCTCGCCGGAGCGGTGCGAGACAACGGCCGTATAACCGGCCCGCTTTGCCATCTCGATGGCATCGAGCGTCTCGGTCATGGTGCCGATCTGGTTCAGCTTGATCAGGATCGAGTTCGCGATGCCCTGCTCGATCCCCTGCTTGAAGATCTTCGTGTTGGTCACAAAGATATCGTCCCCGACAAGCTGGACCTTTTTGCCCATATGGTCGGTCAGGAGCTTCCAGCCCTTCCAATCCTTCTCGGACATGCCGTCCTCGATGGAGATGATCGGGTATTGTTTGACCCAGCTTTCATAGAACTTGATCATCTTGTCCGAGGTCATCTTCTTGCCCTCGCCCTTCATGTTATAAACGCCCTTCTCGTAGAACTCGCTGGAAGCAACGTCGAGGCCGAGGAACACATCCTTGCCTGCTTTGTACCCTGCTTTCTGGATGGCTTCAAGAATGACCTGGCAGGCTTCCTCGTTGGACCTGAGGTTCGGGGCGAAACCGCCTTCATCGCCGACAGCAGTATTATATCCCTTCTTTTTCAGCACGGCTTTCAGGCTGTGAAAGACCTCCGCACCGATCCGTATCGCGTCCGTGCAGGTCTCTGCGCCTGCCGGGATGATCATGAACTCCTGGAAATCCACGTTGTTGTCCGCGTGGGCTCCCCCGTTCAGGACGTTCATCATCGGCACCGGGAGTTCCTTCGCATTCGGCCCGCCGAGATAGTGATAGAGCGGCAGTCCTGCGTCCTCGGCCGCAGCCTTGGCAACTGCCAGGGAGACCGCAAGCATCGCGTTGGCACCGAGCTTTTTCTTGGTCTCGGTGCCGTCCAGCTCGATCATGGTGCGGTCAATGACGGCCTGCTCCGTTGCGTCCATCCCGGAGATCACCGGTCCGATGATCTCGATCACGTTGTAGACCGCCTTCTGAACGCCTTTGCCCAGGTAGCGCTTGCCGCCGTCACGGAGTTCCAAGGCCTCCCGCTCGCCCGTAGAAGCGCCGCTCGGCACGATAGCGCGCCCCATGGCGCCGCTCTCGAGAATGACATCGGCTTCGACCGTCGGATTTCCCCGGGAATCCAGGACCTCGCGTGCAAACACATCAATGATCTCGCTCATGTAGCCCCCCTGTTAATTTCGGATTGCGGATTGCGGATTTCTTATGGTTCCAATTCGGGAATCCGCAATCCGAGATCCGCAATGGTTTACGTTCCTAGAATGAACTTCTTCCCGGCCTCGATGAGGTTCTGGATCTTCGCCTCAGACTCAGCCTCAACGTAGATCCGCACGACCGGTTCGGTGCCGGACGCGCGCATAAGCACCCAGCTGTCGTCGTCAAGCATGTACTTGGTGCCGTCGGCCGTTGCCTTCTTCCCCTTGACCCGCAGTCCGCCCAGTTCGGTCAGCGGCTGTGCCAGACGTTCTGCAACCAGCTTCTGGTTCACTTCGGTCAGCCGGATGTTCACCCGGTCGTTCAGGATCGTGCCTACTTCCTTGTACAGCCGCTTCAGCAGTTCCTTAATGGGACGCTTCTCCTGCGACACCATTTCCGCTACCAGCATGCAGGCGATGATGCCGTCCTTTTCCGGAACATGGTCCTTGATCGTCATCCCGGCGCTCTCTTCTCCGCCGAAGATGATCTTCCCCTGGACCAGCAGATCACCGATATATTTGAATCCCACACCGGTCTCGTAAACCTCGATGCCGTGTTTTTTTGCTACTGCATCCACCAGGTGCGATGTCGCGATGGACCGGGCTGCCCCGCCTTTCCATCCGCGGCTCCGGCAGAGATAATCAAGCACCAGGGCGAGGACCTGGTTGGGGTTGATGTAGGTGCCGTCGGTATCCATGACGCCGAAGCGGTCGGCGTCGCCATCGACGGCAAGACCAATGTCGAATTTCCCCTTCTTCATGGTCGCCGACAGTTCGAAGAGATTCTCTTCTGACGGCTCCGGCGAGCGTCCTCCGAACAAGGCGTCGCGGTGACCATGGATGACCGTTACGGTGCACCCTGCGTCTTTCAGTACCGTATCCAGGTAGTCCCTGCCGGTCCCGTACAGCAGGTCTACCGCGACCTTCAGCTTTGCTTTCTTTATGGCTTCGAGATCGATCTTCTTCCTGAGATCGTCGAGGTATATCTTGCGAAGGTCGGCGTCCTCCACCAGGCCTTTTTGCTTTGCTTCAACGAGCGGCATGGCATTGATCGAATTCCTGTCGAGGAGGGCATTTGCCCTCGTTTCAATATCTTTTGTGGTCTCCGGCAGGGCCGGTCCGCCCCAGGCCGGAGAGAACTTGAGTCCGTTGTATTCCGGCGGATTATGGCTGGCCGTGAAATTGATGCCTCCCGCCGCTTTTCTGCGAATGATGTCGAATGCAACTGCCGGCGTGGGCACATCGCGGTTCGAAAGGAAGGATCGAATGCCGTTCGCAGCGAACACTCTGACGGATTCAGCGGCGAAACGCTCGGACAGGAAGCGGGTATCGTATCCGACGACCACGCCCTTGTCCTTAAGTCCCTGCGCAGTAAGGTGATCTGCGATCGCCTGGACCACGATCCGTACCCGTTCAAAGGTAAAATCCTCAGCGATCACGCCGCGCCAGCCGGATGTTCCAAATTTTATCTTTACGATCGCCATAGTTTTAAAAAAATAACATAAATGATTTGCCTTTGCAACTTAAAACCAAAAGCGTGATGAACAGAATTCGGGAAGATCGAAGGAAGAAACGTGCACACCGACCGCTCACCGGGCTGAAACGTTCAGAGTCGTCTGATCTCGGCCCGGAGTTCGTCGCCGATATCAAGGATTGCGACGGAGTTATAGGGAGCATGGCGCTTGTCCGTGGGGCTGCCGGGGTTCAAGAACAGCACGCCGTCGACGCGGCCCCAGAAGGGCGTGTGCGAATGACCATAGACGATCAGGTCGACATCATCGAACTCCTTGCGGATCATGGCCTGCTGGATATCGATCCGCCACTTGCCGTGGATCAGGCCGACGCGAAAGGCGCCGAGCGTCATCACTTTTTTGGCCGGCAGTCCGTGGTGACCGGCGGCATCATCCATATTTCCCGCGACCGCTTCGACGGGGGCTATGGCCCTGAGCTCCTCCAGAACGGACAGGTCCACGATATCGCCGGCGTGCAGGATCAGATCGACGTCCTTAAAGATCTCGAAAACCGCGGGAGGAAGCGACGGCATGGTGGCCGGGATATGGGTATCGGAGAGGATTCCTACTTTCACAAGAGCTCCTGGTCTGATCGTGCCGGGTTCTGCTCAGCGCAGTTTTGTTTTGAGTTCCTCGACGATCGTCGGGAACGGCAAGATGAACTGCTCCTTGGTCTGCATATTGCGGAGGATGGCCGTAGCCGACTGGATCTCCTGTTCGCCGATGATGAGGGTATAGCCGGCTCCATACTTGTCCGCTTTTTTCATCTGGCTCTTGAGGCTGGCGCCGAGGTAATCCGTTTCGACCCTGATACCGTCCGACTTGAGCGCATGCACCACCGGCAGCGCCAGGGCTACCGCTTCGCTCCCGAGTGCGGCAAGATAGAGCAGGGGCAGGGGCGGACGCAGGCCAGCCGTATCCATGAGCGAGATCGTGCGCTCAACGCCGAGAGCAAAACCGATTCCCGGCGTGGCGGGACCGCCGATCTCTTTGACCAAACCGTCGTATCGGCCGCCCGCAGCAACGGTATTCTGCGCGCCAAGGTGCCCCATAACAAGCTCAAAGGTGGTCCGGGTGTAGTAATCAAGCCCCCGTACCAGGCGAGGATTGACCGTGAACGGTATGCCAAGCTGCGTCAACCCGTCTTCAACGATCTTGAAATGGTCTTTGCAGGGATCGCAGAGGTGGTCCAGCATGACCGGCGAATCACCGAACTTGTCGGCATCAACCTTGCAGTCCAGCACGCGAAGCGGATTGGTCTCATAACGCCGCTGACAGTCTCCGCAGAGCGAGGGCAGTTTGTCCTTGAGATATTGCTTGAGCGTGTCGCGGTACGCGCCCCGGCAGGTGCTGTCGCCGAGCGAGTTGACCTGGAGCGTCAGGCCCGTGATGCCGAGCGCAGCATAGAGCCGGTGGAGCATTGCGAGGACCTCGATATCCACATGGGGGTGGTCGATGCCGAGCGCCTCGACACCGATCTGGTGGAACTGGCGGTACCGGCCCTTTTGCGGCCGCTCATGTCTGAACATGGGGCCCCGATAGGAAAGCTTCGTCAGCGCTGAATCAGCGTACATCTTGTGCTCCACGAATGCACGCACGACCCCTGCCGTTCCCTCGGGCCGGAGCGTTATTTTCCTGCCGTCCCGGTCTTCGAAGGTATACATCTCTTTTTCAACGATGTCCGTTGTTGCGCCGATGCTCCGTGCGAACAGTTCGGTATACTCGAAGATCGGCACGCGTATCTCGGAAAAGCCGAAATCCTCGAAGATCCTGCTCGCCGTTGCCTCAAGATGCCGCCATGCAGGCATGTCCTCCGGCAGAATATCCTTTACACCCTTGATCGCCTGAATGGTCATTCTAAATTCCCTACCCTCCTACCTTCTTACCCTCTTACCTTCCTAACTTCTTACCTTCCTAACTTCCCGCCTTCATACTCCCTCAGGGCTTCCTGAGAAGCTTCCACGGTTCTGCTTTTATTTCCGCTGAAGCGTCTTTGAGGTTCTTTCCCATGTCTCTGAAGCTTTCGACCATGATGTCGACATTCTTCCTGTTCTCACCAACCAGCTTGTCGCTCTTTTCCGTTATCGCCTTAAGATTGTTCAGGCTGTCATCCATTTTCTTCACCAGCTCTGGCAGGTTTTTCAGACTTTGGGCGACCTCATCCTTGCTCGACGTCATCACCTTGATATTCGCCACGGCGATCTGCAGGTCCTGAACAGTCGCTTTGAGCGACTTCGCCATGGCCGGATCGCCGAGCACGCGGTCGAGATTGGCGGCGATGTTCTTGAACTTGCCGACGACGTCGAGCGCCATCTTGGTCAGGTCCTCGAGTTTCAGAGACTCCTCGCCGCGCAGCACTTCTCCGGGACCGAGTACCGGCGCCTGCGGCATTCCCCCGCTCAGTTCCACATATTTCCCGCCGACGAGACCAAGGCTCTTGATCGCGGCCTTAGTGTCTTTTTTGATCACCATGTCCTGGTATATGCTGAGCGTAAGCTCGATCTCGTCCTTGTATTCCGGAGCAACGCGCACCTCTTGCACCTTGCCGATCTTCATCCCGGCGTACCGCACCGGCGCGTTCTTCTCGATGCCGTCACTGAAAGAAAAAAGCACTTGCACTTCTTTCTTCTTTTTAAAAAGGCTCTGGATGTCGCTCACGGCAAAGACCATCACCACGAGGATCACAAACGAAAAGAGCAGAAAAATACCAGCACGAATTTCGGTACGACGATATTCCATATGCTACTCCTCACCCGGTCACTTGTTTAAAAGGTTTTATTCCGCATTCCGAAATCCGCATTCCGAAATCGAATCACCTGACCAGAAGGTCCTCGCGGTAATCCTTGCTCGATGCACGGAACGAAATGGGGCCATCGGGGCTGCCGGTAATGAACTGCTGGACCAGCGGGTCCGCGCTCTGGCGTATCTCCTGGGGCGTGCCCTCGGCAAGCACCCTGCCCATATAGAGGATCACGATCTTGTCGGCGACCCGCATGGCCTCGTCCACAGCGTGGGCCACCACGATGCAGGTGATGCCCAGGAGCCGGTTCAGGTCCGCAATGAGCTTCGTGATCACCGCAGTCATGATCGGATCGAGCCCCGAGGTCGGCTCGTCGAAGAACACGATCTCGGGATCGAGCGCGAGCGCCCGGGCCAGCGCCACCCGCTTTTGCATTCCGCCCGAAAGCTGCCCCGGGTAGAGGTCTTCGAAATCACGAAGGCCCACCAGTTCGAGCTTCATTTTTACCATGATCTTGATGATATTGTCATCCAGGCCGGTATGCTCCCTGATCGGCAGGGCAATGTTCTCGCCGAGCGTCAGCGAACTCAGCAAAGCGCCCTGCTGGAACAGCATGCCGATCTTCTTGCGATAGGGCGCCAGGTCCCTGCCCTGCAGTTTTGTGATATCCGTATCCCCATAGAACACTTCTCCTGCGTCCGGCTTGAGCGCTCCGATGAGGACCTTGAGGAAGGTGCTTTTTCCGCATCCGCTCGTACCGAAAACGTAGGTGATCTTCTTACGTTCGGCGGAGAAGTCGATGCCGTTCAGAACGGAACGACCGTTGAATACTTTCTTAATATTATGCGTTTGTATCATGGCTCCGAATCCTTCGCCGACGCTGTCCTAGCCGTAGAATGCCGCCGTCATCACCGTATCGAACACGATGATCGCAAGCGTGGACGAGACCACCGAGATCATGGTTGCCTTTCCCACTTCTTCGGCCCCGCCTTCGATGATCAGTCCGCGATAACAGCCGATCATGACGATCAGGATTGCGTACACTGCTGCTTTGCACATGCCCGAATATACGTCCCGGAACATGAGGACCTCCAGCGTTTCACGCACGTACGTGTCCGGCCTGATGCCGAGCCTGACCGCACCGAACAGGAACCCCCCGAAAACAGCCGTAAAGTTCGCAAGCAGCGTAAGCGCCGGGAGCGCGATGAGCATCCCGATAAGCCGGTTCACCACGAGGTAGCGGACCGGGTCGATCGCCATGGTCTCTAGTGCAAGGATCTCCTCGGAAACTTTCATGGTGCCGATCCTGGCGGTAAACGCAGCTCCCACCCGTCCGGCAACGATCAGCGCGGTGATCAGCGGCCCCATCTCACGGAATATGGCAACAGCAACAAAGCCGGGCATGTAGTTCAGCCCGCCAATCTCCTTTAACTGGAATGAAATGAGCACGGTGAGAGCAATGCCGAGAAGGGCTGCGACAACCAGGACGAGAGGCAGCGACTGGGCGCCGACCTCGTCTACCTGCTCAAGCAGCCGGGCCTGTTTCCTCTTTTTCCGGTCAAAGAGAAGTTTCCCCGCCTCGGCAATCGCCTCGACGAACAGGTAAAAAAGGCTCGAAAGGTCCTGCAGGAACGTTAGAAAGGCCCTGCCGATATGACCGAATAAATTTTTCACACTTGATTCTCGCTATGCCCGGTTCATACGGTTGTTTTTTGAAAATTCGTCGTGAGACACCATTACCGCTCGGCCATGGCATCGCTCAGGGAGGCGTAGATCTCAAAGATCGCGGCAAGCCGCGCAAGTTCGAAAACATCCTTTACCGGCGCGCTCAGGTCCGCGAGACGCAACTGCAGCCCCTGCTTCATGCAATTCTGCAAAGCCTCCACAAGCGTTGCGATCCCCGAACTGTCCATGTACCGTACCTGAGACAGGTCCACCACCAGAGCGGTCATGGCAGATGACCGTTGCTTGAAAACCTGGTTCAGCGCTTCACGCACGCCTGCGGAAGAGTTCATATCCACATCGCCCTTGACCTTCACCAGGAACCCCTGGGCGAATTTTTCTGTGCTGATGTCTACGTTCATCGTTACCCCATAGGTGTTACGCGCTTGGACCGACGGTTCTCTTTTTCTTTACCAGGGTCAGCACCGTGCCTTGATCCTGTCCGGTGTCGTACGCAACGGTATCAAAGACCGCACCCATGAAATGAGTGCCGAGACCGCCAGGCCGGATCTCATCCAGCTTGCGCGGAGCGATCTTCGCAGCATCGACCTTCTTTCCAAGATCGACGAGCCGGACCGTGATTTGATCTGCTTCATTGGTCACGGTGATCGAGATGGTCTTTGTCGTATCACCGGCATAGGCGTACTTCATGATGTTCGAGCAGGCCTCATCGACGGCAAGGACGATCATGCGCGCTTCTTTTTTGCTGAACCCGGAGTCCAGGGAGATCGGATACATGACGTTCCGGACTACATAAAGAAATTTGGGATGGCTCGGGACAATAAGCCCCACCACCTCCGTCACAGCACTGCCCCAAAACAGACCAGCGTCATGTCGTCATGCTGCGGGCTCAGGCCGGTAAACCGGTTCACCTCCTCCACGATCGCGGCCTTCATGGCCTCGGGATCCGCGGGGCTGACGGCGATGAGCGACTCGAAGCGCTCATAGCCATAGAGTTCGTCGCGGGCGTTCATGGCCTCGATGATCCCGTCGGTATACAGAACGACCGTATCGCCCGGCTCAAGTGAAGCCGACTGCCGACCGAAGGAGAGGGTGGGAAGGATGCCGAGCGGAGCGCTGCCTGCCGGGGGAAGTTTCAGAACGGAGCCGTCGGCTTTTTTGATGAGCGGCGGCAAGTGGCCGGCATTCGCCATGGTGAGCCGTCCCGTCTCCCCTTCCAGCTCGATATACAGAAGCGTTGCAAACATGCCCCGTCTGCTCCGCTCTGCGAGAAGCACATTCAGTTTTGTCAGTGCCGCAACGGGGTCGCCCTCCGTAAAAGCGAGCGTTCGCAGATCGCTGCCAAGCTTGGCCATATAGAGGGCAGCCGGCACGCCCTTGCCCGAGACGTCGCCGATCACGATGCCCGTACGTCCCCGGTCAAGATGAATAAAATCATAAAAATCCCCGCCCACTTCCTGGGCAGGTGTGTAGTGAGCGCTGAACTTGTACCTCGGCACTTCAGGCGCCTGTTGCGGAAGAAAGCTCTCCTGGACCGTGCGAGCGAACTCCATGTCCTTGACCAGGCGCTGCTTCTCCATCAGACTTCTGTGCATCTTGGCATTCTCAATGGCAATGGCTGCCATGCTGCAAAGGGCGGTGAACAGTTCAAGGTCATCGCGGTCAAAGGAGTTTCCATCGAGGCGATTGATCACCTGTGCAACGCCGGTTATGCGCTCACCCATTTTAAGAGGCACCGCGATCATCGATTTCGTCCGATACCCGGTTGCCTCGTCGTGGCCTCTGAAAAATTTCGGGTGCGTGTATACGTCCTCGATCAGAAGGGCTTTCCCCTCTTCCGCAACAGTACCCGCGATCCCCTGCCCCATTTTAAGCCGAAATTCCTGTTTGAGCTTCTCACCCACCTCGCCCAGGGCGACCTGATAGACCAGTTCGTTTGTCCTTTCATCGATCAGCATAAGGCTCGAGGCATCGGCATTCATGACCTGCTTGGAAATGATCATCACGTTCTCGAGGATCTGGTCGAGATTGAGCGATGAACTGATAATTCCGTTCACCTCGATAAGCGTAGAAAGACGGCCGATCTTCAGTTCAAGACGGGCTATTTCATCCTTATTTTTCATAGGTTAAAAATAGCATAAGAAGGAGATAGCGGTCAATGGAAAAAAGACTCAACTGCATGAAGTTGAGAAGGTAAGAAGGTACGACGTTAAGAAAAAGAAAACCTCCAGCCTGCCGCCTACCTGACATCTTAATTTCCCGATTTCCCGCTTTCCCAACTTCTCAGCATTTTGATTCTCTCCACCATCGGCGGATGGGAATAGTAGAATGCCGCGTACCACGGGTGAGGGTGCAGATTGGACAGATTTTCTCGCGATAGTTTCACCAGCGCCGAGGCCATGTTTTCAGGATGTCCGGTCAGTTCGGCGGCAAAATCATCAGCTTCTCTCTCATCTTTTCTCGACAAGGCACTGAAAAGCGGGGTCAGGGGAAACATGAGGAGCGATCCTAGAAAGCCGACGATCATGAAGCGCGCATAAAAGGAAAGCCCTGAATAACCGAGCAAGGCCGGCAGATCTTCCCGCTGCAGAAGAAAATAGGCAAGGTATAAACCACAGAATGCCATCACTTCAGACAGCACAAGACGCTTGAGAACATGACGTTTCTTCCAGTGGCCTACTTCATGGGCGAGAACTGCCAGGATCTCTTCATGGGTCATCTGCTCTATCAGGGTGTCGAACAACACGATCCGCTTTACCTTGCCGATCCCCGTGAAGTATGCATTGGAGTGACGGCTCCTGCGGGACGCGTCCATCTGAAAAACCCGGCTGACCTTGAGTCCGGCCTTCTCCATGAGCTGACGGATCTTCTCTTCCAGCCCTTCAGCCCTGACCGGTTCTACCTTAAAGAATAACGGCTCAATTACATAGGGTGAGATGAACATCATAAAAAAACCGAAACAGAGGAGAAATACCCAGACCCAGAGCCACCACAACTCCGGACTGGCCTGCACGATCGAAAGTGCTGCAAGAATGACGATGGATCCCAGGATCAATGATATCGCAAAAGATTTTAGCAGATCAGTTATCCAGAGCCTGAAGGTCATGGTATTGAAACCGTACCTGTTCTCGATCGTAAAATGCTGGTACAGGCTGAAGGGGATTGCGATCAGGGCCTGAGCATAAGCAAGAATAAGAAGGAAGAGGATTCCGTTCAGAATAAATGAGGGGGACAAAGAGAGGATCCAGCGGTCATATACCGCGAGCATACCGGCAAACAGGAACAGGACCACAACGACGTTGTCGATCACTGATTCAATAATGGCGACTCTGTTGTTTTCTGCTGTATAGGCGCTCATATTCCCGAGCACCGAGGGGTCTATCGTCCCCTCAAATTCAGGAGGAACGATATGACCATAGGTTTTCTGGTGGGCATAGTTCAGCCAACGCAGCCAGTAGCCTACAGCAGTAACCATGAGATATACACAGAGAATTACTATAACCATGAGATATCATATAGGCTTTCCCCGTTCAAGTCAACCAAACCAAGACATGAGCTGTTTACCATAAGACCTGCTGCAATAAAAAAACAAAACATACTAAAATCAATCTGATAGCGTCTCCCTGGAAATAAAACCTGCGAACCTCGTATCATAATGCTTATTTTTCAAACATCGTATCATTATTTTAATGTGATAAAAGTGCTATTGCTTTGGTTCTACTCTTCACCTTGAGCTTCTTATATACACGGTACAAGTGCGTCTTCACCGTCCGCTCGCTAATGCTGCTCTTGTCTGCGATCTCACGATTAGTCGCACCCTGAAGTACCTGGGTAAGCACTTCCATTTCGCGATCCGTCAGAGGCTGCAGCCCCGGGACATGGGAAAGAAGCGTTTCAGGCAATAACATAGGCTTTGATATTGCCATTTCAAGAAGCCTGCGTTCTGCCCATATTTCTCCGTCATGGACAGCGCGAATCGCTTTTGCCACAATGGCCGGAGCGTCGGTAATGTGAATGTAACCCCTGCCTCCTGTTTTAATGCCGGTCATGATAGTTTCATCGGGAGGATGGTTCTCGTAAATGAGAATTACTCTTGCTTGAGGAGACTTTGCCTGGACCGAATGAATAAATCGGGACAGGGTACGTTGCTTTAATACACCAGGATTCAAAATGATGATATCAGGCAGGGTTGACAGCAGTCTAAGTGCATTTTCTCTGGTTGCGGTGACTCCAACTACCTCAAAATCCGGGTGTTTTTTTAACGCAGCAGTCAAGACTTCAACTTGACCGCTATTGTTATCAGCTACCAGTATCCGAATAGCGCTCATAATACCTCCCTTGCAATTGTCTCTTTGTACTATTTTAGAATGAGCTGCAAGGGTTGTCAAGCGAACGGCCAGGAAAGGGTGAGAATAGGTCTTTCTGCGGCAGAATAATGCATTTGTGCAGAGAACAGCGAATATGAGTGGCAAATGATACGTGGATGATCATATAACCTTTATGTCCAGATTCCTGAAAAGGTCGGAAAGGAGAGATAGAGGAAGCCCGACGACGTTAAAGTAGCAACCGTCGATGCGATCCACGAACAGAGCGCCCCTCCCCTGGATGCCGTAAGCGCCGGCTTTATCAAGGGGCTCGCCGGACGCTACATAGGAAACAATGGTTTCCTGATCGAGGGCGCGGAACCAGACACGGGTGATTGATGTTCTAGATATTTCTTGTCCGGTCTGGCTGTCAATCACTGCCAGGCCGGTTATGACCCGATGCATCCTGCCGGAAAGCGTGGTGAGCATGCGCACGGCATCCGTCCGATCAACAGGCTTGACGAGGACCGCATTATCCAGTACAACGATCGTGTCAGCGGCGATCACGATCGCCCCTTCCGTCTTGGCTGCCACGCTCCGTGCCTTATCCAAGGCAACGCGCAGAGCATACTGGTCCGGAGTTTCACCGGGAAACATCTCTTCATCAAGTTCTGACGGGACGATGTCGCAAGCAATCCCTATCTGCTCCAGAAGCATCCGCCTTCGGGGAGATTGAGAGGCGAGAATAATTTTTTTTCGATTCATGTTCATAGAGGATAAAAAGTCTTCAGACCGTCAAACTCAGTCATACTACCACAAAAGGAAAGCCGCAGGCAATGGTCACTTAACTGACGCGGATCTTGCCGGTGGGGGCAACAATTACCCGATACTTCTCCTGTGCGCAGGAATCCAGTATGACGATATGACCCGCCGTCGCCGTTCCATTCGTGTTTAGCTGGATCGACTTTGTGCTGGCCTTTATGCTGATAGCAGGCGGCAGCGGCATCCAATTTCGCACCACGACGCTCCAATTCGTGCTATTGGCCGATCTGTTGCCGCATGTTATCCGGTACATGCCTGCCGTCGACTGGATCTCGACGCGGTGTTCCCGATTGGTGCTTAATGCCTTGCTTCTTGCCTCCCGTAAAGACATCACGATATCCCGGGTCGCTTCCCGATATACCAGGTTCTGCCTCCATGCAACGTACTGAGGCATTGCTATGGCTGATAGTATCGCCATGACTGCAAGAACGACTACGAGTTCAGTCATGGTTACCCCTCGCATGGAAAAACGCCTTGAAAGAGTATTTTCGCCCAGATTCATGTGCCCCTCCCTTAACCGGATTGAACATCCTGTTCCTGGGAATATGTTTATCAGAGAGGGGTTATTGGAGGGTTACAGAAGACAGCATATTCTGGTTAAGTCAGAATATCCCGGGCGATGAAGATGGGGGCTTATCGTTCTGAAAAACCACAAGAGATTTTTAAGGGGATATTGCTATTCGGCAGGTAACTGCAAAAATTGCTATGTGCGGCCATTCCTTATACAAAAACTGAGCTGAAAAAACCTACCGTGTTTTTATCTTACCCGAAGCGATAATATCAATTGCTATTTTGGGATTGAGTGTGGAGTCCAGAACCGTGACCGTGGCTGTGGTGAGGATCGCGCCACCCGGATTAAACAAAACGATCGTACCATCAGGATTAAATACAAGTCCTGTTATGTTATCGGGATCTGAAGAATAATCAATATTGGAACTGATATTTACTTCATTCGTGAGCGCAGTCCATTGCGTGGCTTCGATTACACCCGGAGTCGTATCTGCCCAGTTGGTATTGCGAGAACGGTTCCCCTTTCTCACTCCATAACGGCGAAGGGCCGCATCAAACTGAACCTGATAGTTTCTATTGGTAGCAAGGGACTTGCTTCTCGCGTCCCGCAGCGTAGAGACAATGTCTCTCGCTACCGTACGATATTCTATGCTCCGCCTCCAGCTCATGAAAGAAGGGAAGGCAGCTGCAACAAGGATCGCGATAATGGTAACGACAAACATTAGCTCAATTATACTGAATCCCTGCTGCGACACGGACTTCCCGGCATTCCGCTTCATTGCGCGACTCCTTCCGAGATCGAAATAGCTAAAGTGTATTTTTGAATCGCCTTGAATCCATCGGGGTCCTTGGCAACGATCTCGATGGAGTGCGCCCCTGCCCCGTTTTTATCAACCTTCCAGGTAACAACACCACTAGGAGACTGTCGGACTTAAAGATCTAAACTGACGACCCTTTGTATAGATTTCTGTGATCATCAGCATTTTGATCGAATCTCATCGATCAAAGTAACGGGTG